>Ga0209347_1000853_pt1 | contig 63146 bp, 61 predicted proteins | sample AutmiccommuBRH23_FD_187382 | JGI IMG/M metagenome (GOLD analysis project Ga0209347, IMG submission 187382) | Deep subsurface microbial communities from Mt. Terri, Switzerland - Autotrophic microbial communities BRH/23 (SPAdes) (version 2) | ecosystem: Environmental > Aquatic > Deep subsurface >... | reverse complement strand
AAATCACCTACAATTTGCCAGATTCAAAACAAAACCAAACCAAGCTGCTAAACATGGATCAACAGCAGCAAGAATTATATGAAATTATCAAGCGAAATTTTTGGGTGTTGCAAGTATGAAAACAAGAAAAAGAAACGCGGCTAGGATGAGTTTCGAGTTTGGAGTTTCGAGTTTCAAGTTGTTGATGCCTGAATAACGTTGACCGAATTAGACATTGGCTTCTTCTTCTATTTTACTCATCAAATCTAAGAGATGATGATGATTTTCTGTTGACTTCGGGTAACAACCCTGAACTTTTTCCGGTACCGGAAAAAGGGAGCCTTCAAACAGCTGTCAGCCAAAAACTTCGAACTTTCACCTTTGTACTTCACACCTTCGCACCCTCTTGAAATCGACAACATGCTACTCCTGCGGAAGTGTAAAATAAAAGACGCACCCTTCGCCGGGAATGCCATTGCTGATTACGCCCACTTCGCCACCCAGCTTTTCCACGATCCGCTTGACAATGGAAAGGCCAAGGCCAGTGCCTTCAATATGCGTTTGGTTGAAGCGCTCATACTTTTTAAACAGCTTTTTTTGCTTGCTTTGAGTCAGGCCATCGCCATTATCCTTAATCCAGTAGCGAACTTTATTTTCACTGTAAAATTGCGTGGCCCCCAATTCAATTACCGGTGGCGTGCCGCCATATTTGATGGCGTTGCTCAAAAAATTCACCCACACTTCCTCAATCCACGGACCATAGCCACAAGCCGATGGCCAATCGCGTGGCTTGATAATTTGAGCGCCTGAAGTTTTGATCATATCGGCCAGTCGCTGCTCGCTTTCCTTGAAAATTTTCATCATATCAAGCCGGTCGGTTTTCACATCTTGCTGTCTTACACTGGCCAGGGTAAGCAGCTCTTTGATGACATGAAACGACTTGTTGGCCGAAAGCTGGATCAACTCAATCACTTCTTCCAGGTTCTGATAATTTTTTTGTTCCAGCTCGTAATAGAGTAAATCTGTTGAAGTCACGATGGCACCGATGATATTGTTAAGATCGTGTGCTACCGTGTGGTCGAAAGCATCCAGATCAGCAATCAATTTCTCCTTTTCTTCAATTTCGAGTTTAAGCTGTTGATTGGCCCGACTGATTTTTTGCTCATAAACCGTTTTCTCAGTAATGTCGCGCAGGGTAATCAGGCGGCCCGACGGCTGTCCCCTTTGGTCGTGCAGCGCCGTCACGCGCAAATCGAAAAACACATGATCGCCGTTTATCCGGGCTTCCAGCTCAATGGGCTCGATGGTCTCTTTGTCAGCGAATTGTTGAATGAGCGATTTCCGCTTCGGAAAAGCTTCCTCCAACAATTTGCCCAGAACGTCGATCTCCTTTTGCTGCGTTAGCCGCAGAAATGCCGGATTGACATCAATAATACGCTGATGGCGATCAACAACGGCGATACCGTCGGGCAACATATCCAGAAATTTATTCCGGGCAAGTGGAATCAGGTCAAACGTGCCGTAGCGGACATTGATGAAGGTTAAAATGATTCCGGAGAAAACGAAGAAAATGGGTGTCCAGTCAAATCCAACAATGGGACCTATTCTGAATAAATAAAGCGCATTGCCAACCACCGGGAAGAAACAGGCCAACACCAGCAAGAGAATCTGTCCCTGAAAACGCTTGGGAAAATCGAACAGCAAGGGAATAATATTGGCAATGCTCAATATCAAGAGCGTGTAGCAGAAAACAAAAACCAGCCAAAAGGAAATTCCATACTGGTAGATGGTGGTATTGTTCGCCGGATCAATGGCATAGCTCACCCAATGCAGGGAGTGGAATCCATTGGTGAAAACCGAAACCAGAAACAGCACAGCCAGCCCAATTAATCCGGCTTTAAGCGCTTTGCTCAGCTTCAACTGCTTGGAGGCAAAATAAACGCTGAAGAAATAAAAAAACACCGGAGCAAAAACAATCCCGATATAGGAAAACTTAGACCAGAAGATTTTGAGCTGCAAATCGGTCGTGGCAAACTCCAAACCGTAAAAGAAAGCCCAGATGGCTGTCGACAACTGCATGAGCGACAGGTAGAGTATGCCGGGCGACCGTCTGTATTTAAGCAGATAAATACTGATCATTAACCCCACAATTCCTGAAAAAACAAGAACGAGTAGCAGGGGGGTGATTAAATATGGGCCAATTTCGTGTCTCACTAATCAATCAATATGCTGGTGGGTTCCAGGGTCTGTTTCATCGTGTACGCTTTCGATAATAAGCAAAAAAAGAACATCATTGTTCCGGCCATCGGTAATGGTGTGTGAATATACAAAACTTTACAGACTTAACTCAAACCCGGAAAAGGTGTTCCAATAAAATTTTTGAACCAATGGAAAGTAAGATCAATCCTCCGGTTAACTCTGCGTATCGGCTGATATGCGGACCGGTTTTTTTCCCAATCAGGATGCCGGTCATGGACGCGAAGTAGGTGACCGAACCAATCATTAGCACAGCAATCATGATTTTTGAAAGGAGATTGCCCACGCTAAATCCAACAACAAGGGCATCCATGCTGGTGGCCAGCCCCAGTAAAAATGCCACCCGGAACTTCAGCGGGTTTTTTAGGCTTTGTGTTTCTTGTTTCGAAAAACTCTCATAAATCATATGCAATCCAATGCCACCCAGCAGAACAAAAGAAATCCAGTGGTCAATGGGTTCAATCAGCGTTCGAATCCCACTTTGCAGCGCCCAGCCCAGCAAAGGCATCGTGGCTTGAAAAAAGGCCAAGACCAGCGCCAGGCGTGTGGCTTGTAAAAATTGAATCCGGGGTACGCTAAGCCCACTCATCACCGATACGGCAAACGAATCGAGCGATAAGCCCATGGCAAGTATCATGAGGGTAATGTAGTCCATCGCAAAAAGATTGCCGCAAAAGTAGAAAAAATCAGCTATTGATCAAGGCCGTGAGCTTTTCGATGAGTTCCGACTTCTGGCTGAACAGCCTGTCAGCCTCGGACTTGTTTTTCATGGCAAAGCGAAACAAGCGGAAGCTGGTGTTCAGTTCCTGCAGGTATTTCAAACCCAAAAAAGCCGGTTTGCCTAACAGCAGGTAGGCCGCCGGAACCACAATCGCCCAAACGGTTTGCCCTGTAGATTGGTAGGCGACAAGTGCAAGTGCCACCGTGATTACCGGATAAATCAGCAAACCAACAACAAACTGAAATGTGCTGAAAAACTCCGGCTTTTTTAACTTTTTTTGAATGAAGTAGCGGGGCAGAAAAAATGGAATCAGGTGAAGGAGCCAAGCCAGCAAAACCAACGGAAGTAGCACCATGCCAATCAAGCTTTGGGTGGCGAGATGCCCGACGGCAATTCGTTGCCGGTCCAACTGCTCACCGCTTATTTTGAGTTTCTTCAGCGATTTCCGAAAGTGATCCAGCCGCTGGTGAAGGATTTGAAACTGACCCGCCTGCTCCTGCTCTTTTTCCTCCAGCCTTTTAATCAATTGCTGATCATGGTAAAAACAGGCTTCCATGCTGTGGTCAGCTTCCGGGCCGCGATTAACTTGCCTGGCACCCAGCAACTCGCGCATCAACTCGTAGTTCTCGTAATGGGCTTTGCTGCGTATGTTGATGATGAGGGATTCCAGCCTCTCCGCGATCGCATCACGCAACTTCAGGGTTGTTTTCTGCGGATCATTTTTAAACTCATTTTCATACGCGCCCACCGCAATCGGATCGCCATAATTGACCAGCAACTCCCGATTGAAATGCCAATAGTGACTGTAGTAGATTCCCACCGGCACAATTTGAAGGTCAAGTTTGAAGTTGTTCTTTTCTTCGGCCAAAAACGCAATGCGTGGAATGGCTTTTTTGGGCGTGAGCATTTGCCGTTTTCCCGAATGCGCCGCTTCCTGAAAAAGTGCCAACTCTTTTTTGTGTTCCAAAATCTCAATGGCCCGTGCAAAAATCCGCTCATTTTCACCCAGGTTTTCCTTCCCGTCGCGGATGCGATAAACCGGCAGAATTTTCAGAAAACGTAAAATCGGTCGGGTGATGCGGAGCTTAAAAATATCGGCACGGGCCAGCCACACGGGCTGCGTATGGTTGGTGCACAACACGGCCAGCGGATCCATCAGCGCATTTTGGTGGTTCGGGGCAAAAATCACTGGCTTGTTTTTTGGAATCTTCGACAAGCCAATGACCGTAATCCGACTGTGGCTCAACCACATGCCCATGCGTACGATTTGCTTCAAAAAAGCGTATCCCAATGACCATTCCTTCATACTAAACAATTAGGGGTTTTCTGGCCCACAAACCAGCCATGGTTAATCCGCTTAAAATATGCCAAATGCCCCACCAGGCAGCAATCACAGCCATGCCACCCAACTCCAGCTCAGGCGGAAATATTTTGGGATTGAACATCAGGGTCAGAGCTAAGCCCGAGTTTTGAATACCCGTTTCGATGGTAATGGCCCGACGATCGATTGACGGACGCCGCATGAGTGTACTGAAAGCAAAGCCAGTGCCCAAAGCCAGCGCATTGTGAAGCAGCACAATAAAAAATACCAGATGAATAAACTTCATGAAATGGCTGAAATTGGCCGAAAGCATCGCAATGACCATCACAATAAAAAACAAGAGCGAAGCCGTCCGAAGGGGTTTGATGATTTTTTGGGTGGTCTCTGGAAACCTGGAGGCAAACAAAATACCAAGAATCACCGGGATTCCTAACAAAATGAAGACCGTTTCGAACATCTGGTACTGATCAATTTCAAGTGGTCGGAGCAAAGCCTGGGCCGACTGGTTGTTGTAAAATTTTACATAGAAGTTTCCCCAAATGGCAAAATTGAGCGGGGTCATAAATACGGCGCTGAGGGTTGCAAAAGCAGTCAGGCTCACCGACAAAGCCGCGTTGGCTTTGGCCATCGAGCTCATGAAATTGGAAATATTTCCGCCGGGGCACGATGCAACCAGAATCATGCCTAGCGCAATTGTTGGCGTTGGTTTCAGAACAATTACAAGCAAAAACGTCAGCAGCGGAAGCAGTAGAAATTGGGAAATAATCCCAGTAATGGCCGACTTGGGCTTTTGAACAATGTCTTTAAAATCGCTTACTTTTATGCCCAGGGCCACGCCAAACATGATGAATGCCAGGGCGATATTCAAAAAGAGCAATCCCGAGGGAGAAAAATTCAACCGCACATGATCCAAAAGCTCCATGGAAGAGTTCATAAGCTTCAATTTAGTTCTTCGAGGCCCTAAAAGTAAAAAACTATTGAAAGAAAGCATGTTTCCCTCCAATAGTTTTTTAAGCTTTTAGTTGTAGCCAGACGAGTTTCGGGCCTCAAGCTGATGATGCATCCAGGATCAAGCGGCAAATTTTTAATTCCAAAATCCAGGTTTCAAATTCCAAACAGTCGGGATTCTATCCACCATCCAGCCATCACAATTACTGACCATCGAATGACTATCGAATGACCATCAATGACTAATGACCAGTTATCCAATGACTAATGACCAATCACGCTATGTTCCAAATTCCAATACCTGTTGGTGAAAGACCATCGAATGACAATTAAACGACCACCTAATGACTATCGAATGACCAATGACCAGTTATCCAATGACCAACCATCAAGTTACAAACCCAACAGCTCCATCATTTTCTTCGGAATGTCGGTGTTGTCCATGATTCCGGTAAAATGTTCGGCTCCCGGCCCAAAGGCAAACACAGGCACCATCACGCCAGTGTGTCCTCCGGTTGTAAATTCGCCATTTACCCTCTTTTTGTCGTAGGCGCCATTGTTGATTCCGAGCCCGCCGGTTTCGTGGTCGGCCGTCACCACAACCAGCGTTTCGCGGTCTTTCGAAGCAAACTCAAGCGCTTTGGCAATACAGCGATCAAAATCCAACACTTCTTCAACCAGGTAGATGGTGTTATTTTGGTGTCCGGCCCAATCGATCTGCGAGCCTTCAACCATCAGAAAAAACCCCTTTTTGCTTTGGCTAAGCAATTCAATGGCTTTACCTGTTGCCCGTGGCAGCATATCTCCACGTTCGTCCACCCGTGGATTGTGCTCAGGGGCTGTTAATCCGGCCAGCTTTCCCGATTTAAACTGATCAATTTTATTCATATCCTGAAGCACCGTATAACCTTTTCCTTCCAATTCGGTGGTCAGGTTACGCCCGTCTTTGCGGTCGGTGAAGTGCTTGTAACCACCGCCGATAAACACGTCAATGTCTGTTTTCAGGAAATCACCGGCAATGGCTTCGTAGTGGTTTCGCGAAGGCTGGTGTGCAATAAACGAGGCTGGAGTGGCATGGGTAATGGCCGAGCTGGATACCAAGCCGGTTGCCAGTCCCTTGGCTTCTGCCTTTTCCAACACGCTTGGCTGAGCCACGGTATCGGTATCCACACCAATGGCACCGTTATAAGTTTTGTAACCACTCGAAAGCGCCGTTCCGCCGGCTGCCGAGTCGGTAACGTAATCACTGGCCGAATTGGTGGTAATAAAACCAAGTTGTTTGAAATTATTCAGAAACAGCTGGCCTCCGTTAGCCGTCAGACCCGCATGAACCGCCGAAACGCCCATTCCGTCTCCAATCATAAAAATGATGTTTTTCGGCTTATCGGCTTTATGTTTCTCGGTGTAGGTTTTTACCTCGTAGGTGGTTTTTCCAATGTAGATTTTTACGGAATCTTCTTTCGAAATTGTTTTGTAGTTTTCTTGTGCCCATACAGGAAAGGCTGCCAGAAAACAAAGCATGGCGATCAATAAATTTTTCATCTGATAACTGTTTAATTTGATTTAGGTTAAAACGAAAAGAACCAGTACGTCTGTAAGCAGCGTTCCGGCTCTGTTTGTATTTATTCTTGCTTCAAAACTACTGATAAAAACGTAAGAAATCAGGTTCCAATGATTAAGATTTGGTGAAACTTGTTGGCCTATTTTCCTCCGTTGTTTTTTAAATCACTCAAACACTGCTCCTTAAGCGACGGGATACTTCCGGCAAAAAAGGTTGACAAAAAGTCGCTGGTTTCGGCGGCATAATACATCAGGCAACTTTCGTTGTTGCAATGCTTTCCGTGCTGCGTATCCAAATGATTGTTGACCATGGGAGTCCCGTTGTCCACCAGTCCGAGCACATGGCTAAATTCATGTTTCAAAACCGTGGTTTCGAGCACGTGGGTTGAAGGTTGGCCAAGCCCGCCACTAAAATCACGTATGGTTTTTCCGAAGAGTGCCATGGAACTTGAGCCGTAAGCCACTCCCAGGGTTTTGGCGTCACCTTCATTTTCAGTGTAGTCGCCATCCACAATCAGAATCCAGGCAGTCAGTGTTTTGTCAGTGGTTTTATGCGTTCGGTGGGTTTCTTCCAAGGCCCGAATATCGGAAATGGAATACGTGCTTTTCCCGGGCGATTCAATCATTTGTGAACTCAAGGTAATCCCTCCGCTTTTGTTCAGTCGACTCTGTAAAAACGACGCCAGGTGATAGGTCGAGTTGCTTTCGGGCTTGTACCCATCGACATACACCACTTGAACTACCAACTGGTCGTACAGCTCTTCGGAAAGAAAATCGTTGGGTTTGATCACGTTCTCTTTTACATTCTCTTCTTCCTCTGGAATGTCTTTTGATTCCTCAGCACATCGGGCAAAAAGCCCCAAAGCCAGGATCAGAGCAAAAAGAAAACGGATATGTCGTTTCATGGAAAAAATATCAATTTATGAATAAAACTGATTTGAACACAAAAAGTTTAGCCGGGTCATTAAATGAAGATCATTTTCAGTCCGCTGCGGCTCCAACGGATCGGCCCATTATGAATTTTCCGCATTCCACTCCTCCCGGTCAAAATTTTCCGACAGGCCATAGCGGATCGTTTTGTCATCTGTTTTGATCTCTACGACTCCGAGAACAACCAAATCGGAGAGAATTTGTGCGGCTTGCCGGTAAGTGATTTGTGCCTTCCGGCTGAATGCGGCATGGCTAATGGTATCATGCTTCTCCAAAAAGTCGAGTAAAAATTGCTCGGAGTCCGAGTAGCTTAAAAAAATTCCACCGCTGCGTTTTTGCTTCTTCCAAACTTCAATCATGATGAGGTTGGCCAGTTTGTTTTCGTCGTGATTCCGAAAGTACGCCAGCCATTTTCCCTGCTCACCGCTGGCATAATGTGGTTTATCCCGGCTTGGCTCAACCGTAACTTCCAGAACGGTCTTCCCTTCAATCCGATGTTGTTGTGTTGTAAAATCAATCTCGGGCCGGCTATATATTTTGGCCGCCGCTTCCACCATGTAATATTCTTCTTCCGACCGCACTCCGGCAATGTTGCCATTGTCTTTCACGCCAATCAGCAGCCTGCCGCCGTCGGTATTGGCAAAGGCCACCAACGATCTGGCGATCTTCTTCGAGTCGCTGATGCAGTATTTAAAGTCCTGTGTCTGGTGTTCTCCCTCGTCAATCAGTTTTGTCAGATAATGGCTCACAATCGTCCTCCTTTTTCATTTCAACAAGTCCTGATTTTGGATTGTTCTAGACCTCTATTCCAAAGGCAATCCGAACCAGGTAACCCAGGCCAAACGAAATTAATCCAACCACGGTGCTGAGAACGACCATCTCCAAAAATCGCTTCCGGAAGGGTTGATCGTTGGCAACAGATATGTAGTAACTGTAGATAAAGACGACAAAAACCGAGTCGATCACCGCCACCAGCAAAGCGACAAATGGTGAGCTGAAAATCAGGTAGGGTGCCACCAGAAACACTACGGCAAACAGGTAGGCCAAGCCGGTGAAGATGGCCGATTTCACCGCGCCTTCGTCATTTCCCTCGGAGCGGTTGGACAGGTACTCGGACGATGACATGGACAAGGCGCCGGCAATGCCGGCAATGATTCCGGCCAGGGCCACAATCTTCGTGTTTTGAAGGGCAAAGGTGAGTCCGGCCAAGGTTCCCAAAATTTCCACCAGCGCATCGTTCAGTCCCAAAACAATTGAACCGATGTATTTCAGCTTATCTTCCTCCAGCATTTGAATCAATTCTTGCTCGTGGTCATTCTCTTCCTTGCTAATACCGGCCGCTTCGGGCACCTCCCGGGCAATCTGGCTATAATTGACCTGTGCACTTTCTTCGCCTTTCTCCATTAGTTTAATGCCGAAAGTGATGCCCAACAAGCGGGCAATCCAGTAAAATTTTAAAATCGCCCAACGACTGGGATTGACGTCGCGGCCAGTATATTTGGCCCAAATGTGGTAGTGCCTGAGTTCGTCGTCGGCAATTTTTGTCAACACCTCGCGGTTGTGTTCATCCTTGACATTTGCAGCCAAGCGACTATAAATATGGTGCTCTGTAATTTCGTTGCGCTGGGCAATAATCAGTTGCCGGCGTACTTCGGGTGAGATCGGTTTTCGTATCATGGTTCAGTCTTTCATCCATTCAAATAACTGGTAGTGTTCAGCGGTCATGCCCAGCTTTTCATACACTTGCTGAGCCCGGCTGTTGGTCTGGTCAACATACAGGCGAATGCCCTTGAGCCGATCGTCGCGATCAACCAGCTGCTGAATGTGCCGGTACATTTTCTTGTAAACGCCATTTCCCCGAAACTCAGGCCGCACATAAACCGACTGGATCCACAACACGGTGCCATTGCGCCAATCACTCCACTCATAGGTGGTGAGCAGCGACGCGATTACCTGTCCATCTTTTTCGGCGACATAGTAGGTTCCTTTCGACGGATCGGCGAACACCTGCGCGACACCGCGTTCCACGGTATTTTTATCGAGTTGAAGGTGTTCTGTTTCCAAGGCCATTTCAAGTTGAAAAGCCGCGATTTGTGCGGCATCGTCATTTTTTGCTTCCCGAATCATCATTTTAGGCTTGTGCGTTTGAAGTTTAAAAAATGTAAAAGTAGCTTTATTGCCTGAATTTTTAAATCATTTCATCGCATGAAGATCCTGGTTGCTTCTCAAAATCCTGTTAAAGTGAATGCTGTTGCCGAAGCTTTCAAAATATGTTTCTCCGAAGCTTTCAAAATTGAAGGCGTTGCTGTTGAGTCGGGCGTTTCGCACCAACCCCGAAGCGATGGCGAAACCCGGGCGGGAGCCAGAAACCGGGTAGATAATCTCATGAGAAACAGTCCATCAGCCGACTTTTATGTGGGCATTGAAGGTGGTATTGATGTGGTTGATGGCCGCCTGCATGCTTTTGCCTGGATGGCCGTATCGGATGGAAAGCAACACGCGCTGGGCCGAACCGGAAGCTTCGAGCTGCCGCCCGAAGTGGCCCGGCTCATTTTTCAAGGCATGGAGCTGGGCGATGCCGACGACCGGGTTTTCAACAAGGAAAACTCCAAGCAGCAAAACGGAGCAGTGGGCCTGCTGACCCATGACCGTTTAACGCGCCAGCTCTTATATCAACACGCGCTGGTGCTGGCATTCATTCCCTTTATGAACCGGAAACTTTACTTCGGAATGGAAAAAGGACTCGCTAAAACTTAATCTTCCGAAGAACCTGGCTGATCTTAATGCGTTCTTCGTCGAGCATGATGATCTGGATCTTGTTTTTATACAAGCTGGTGTGTGCTTTTGGCCCCACCTCACCTGTAATTAACTTATCCACTTTGGCTTCGCTCAGTAATTTGACAACCCGTGGGGCTACGTCGGTTTCTTCGTGGCAATAAGGGTTGACGATAAAGCGGGATTCTTCTCCATCAGAAATAAAGAAGTATGGAGCACGTCCGAAGCGAAGATCCATCGGAGCCGTGAGTTTTTTGTCGGTTGCGCTAATTGCAATCATGTTCGTAAAAATTTAATGGTTCATGTAAAAAAGTCCAACATTTCACTTCAACTGAAGTGCTTCCCAATATTCCACAGCTCGCCTGGTATGAGGAATAACAATCGTACCTCCCACAAGGTTTGCGATGCTGAAAACTTCAAATATTTCTTCGGTGCTTGTGCCTTGTTCGTGGCATTTTTCAAGATGGTACTTCACGCAGTCGTCGCAGCGCAACACCATGCTCGACACCAGGCCCAGCATCTCTTTGGTTTTTACGCTTAAGGCGCCTTCCTGGTAGGCCAGTGTGTCCACACTGTAAATGCGTTTCATCACTTTGTTATCCGCTGAGAGAATCTTCTCGTTCATTTTTGAACGATAAGCCTGAAATTCATCAATTAAATGGCTCATGGAGATTTGTTTCAAGTTTCGTGTTTCAAATTTCGAATGTCGAGTTTGGCGCTTTTCCCTTTCATCGCACTCGAAATCAGGTCACAAATTTATCCTTTTTAAATAGAATTGGAAAATGGAAAATTTTTGGATCAGGCAAGCGTTTTGCTCTTATAAGGAAATGTGAAGTTTTTTATTTTTTCAGGCAGTTAAAAACTTCAATTCTTGTATTCCGTCAATTAAGTTTATATTTGCACTTTTAAAGGACCATAGTATATGAAATTTGAAATTACAGGGATCATACTTATCCTTTTTTGTCTGAGCCTGAGCGCTCAGGAGTCTTCATACAGCCCCAACAATTCTTCGGAGTCACGAATTCAGCAACTTCCTGTGCGTCAGGATGCCCGGATCGATACCTTGTTGCAACGGCACCTGGCCCAAAACAAGCGTTTGAACGGTACGGAAGGCTACCGTCTGGAGATATTTTTTAGCTCCGGCTTACGTGCCCGCGAGCAGGCGATGGAGGTGAAAACCGAATTTCTGCGGAAGTTCCCCAATGAGCAGGCCTACATGCTTTTCCGAAGCCCCGACTTCAAAGTCAGGGTGGGCGATTTCAGAACCCGAAACGAAGCATTGGCGCTCAAAGAACAGATCAAAAAGAGTTACCCCAATGCTTTCCTGGTGAAAGATATTATTCAGTTTCCAAAACTTTATTCCGACAAACAGAGCAATGAGTGAATCGATTAAACACGAGTGTGGAATTGCGCTAATCCGGCTGAAAAAACCCCTCAGTTACTACCAGGAAAAATACGGCACCTGGCAATACGGTATCAACAAGCTTTATCTTTTAATGGAGAAACAACACAACCGCGGGCAGGACGGCGCCGGGGTGGTGAGTGTAAAAATAAACCTGAAACCGGGACAGGAATACATCAACAGGTATCGTTCCATCGAACCGAATCCGATTATTGACGTGTTCGACAAGGTTTTTAAAAGTGTGAAAAAAGCCATTAAAAATGGTGCCGACATTAACGACACCGAGTGGGTTTACAATAACCTCCCTTACGCGGGCGAACTTTACCTGGGCCATTTACGATATGGTACGTTTGGTCGCAACAGCATCGACTTTGTACACCCGGTGATGCGGCAAAACAACTGGAAATCGCGCACCTTGGTGTTGGCTGGCAACTTCAACCTGACCAATACCGATGAACTTTTTCAGAAATTGATTGACTTGGGACAACACCCAAAAAATTACACAGACACGGTTACCGTACTCGAAAAAGTCGGGCATTTTCTGGATGAGGAAAACCAGTATCGTTTTCGAAACTACAAAAACGAAGGCTATGGAAACCGGGAAATTTCGCCGCTGATTGAAGAAAACCTGGATGTGCAAAGTGTGTTGGAGAATGCCAGTAAAGACTGGGATGGCGGATATGCCATTGCTGGTTTGATTGGACACGGCGATGCCTTTGTCATGCGCGATCCATGGGGTATCCGTCCGGCGCACTATTACGAAGATGATGAAATTTTAGTGGTCGCTTCGGAGCGTCCGGTCATTCAAACGGTGATGAACGTCAAAGCCGACGAGGTGAAAGAGATTAAGCCGGGCGAAGTGCTGATCGTCAAGCGAAATGGCGTGGTGTCGAACCAAATGGTACGTGTTCCCCACAAACGTGTTTCCTGCTCTTTCGAACGAATCTATTTTTCGCGTGGAAGTGACAAGGATATTTATCACGAGCGCAAGCAGCTGGGCCGTTTGCTGGCCCCAACCATTCTGAAATCAATCAATTTCGATATTGAAAACACGGTGTTCTCCTACATTCCAAACACGTCGGAGACTGCTTTTTATGGCATGATGCAGGGCGTGAACCAGCATTTGCTCGAACGGAAAAAGAAGCTGATTCGTGCCGGAAACGGAACCATGAGCGAAGAGGAACTGGAAGCGATTATTTCGCTGGAGCCGCGGGTCGAAAAAATCGCCATTAAGGATGTGAAGCTTCGCACCTTTATTGCCGACGATGCCAGCCGCGACGACCTGGTGGCCCACGTGTACGATGTGACCTATGGCGTCATCCGTGAAAACACAGATACACTGGTCATTATCGACGATTCCATTGTTCGTGGAACCACCCTCAAAAAGAGTATCCTCAAAATCCTGGACCGCTTGAATCCAAAGAAAATTATTGTGGTTTCATCGGCTCCGCAAATTCGTTACCCCGACTGCTATGGCATCGACATGGCGGTGTTGGAAAAATTTATTGCTTTTACCGCCGCCATCGAGTTGTTGAAAGACAAAGGCAAGCAACACGTGATTGATGAGGTTTATCAGAAATGTAAAGGACAGGAAAATCTTCCGAAAGAGGAGATTATGAATTATGTGAAAGATATTTACCGCCAATCGTCCGCGGAAGAAATTTCGGCAAAAATTGCTGAATTGTTAAAGCCTGAAGGCTGTAAGGCCGAAGTGGAAATTGTGTACCAAAGCATTGAAAATTTACACAAAGCCTGCCCCAACGATCTGGGCGACTGGTATTTCACCGGCAATTATCCAACACATGGCGGAAACAAAGTGGTCAATACCTCATTCATCAATTTTATTGAAGGCAAAGAAGGACGAGCGTATTAGACTTCTTTTGTTCTCCCAGCAAAAAATATCATAAAACCGTGCAAAAATACCGGGCTCAAGAGTTCCGGTATTTTTTTGTTTGAATTTTCCTGAGCGATCAAAAAAACCTTGGAATTCAACCCCGCGGAAAGCTCCAACACGCACACCGAAACCTCCTCCACGAAGTCCGCAAAGCAAAGCACGATGGTAGACAGTCCCGCCACGAAGGTAGACGGCTCCGGCACCAAGGTAGACAGTTCCACCACAAAGGTAGACAGTCCCGGCACGCACACCGCAAAGAGGAGCACAAAGGCGGAAAGGTCCGCCACGAAGACCGCAAGGCAGAGCACGAAGGCGGAAAGCTTCCCCACGAAGGTAGACGGCTCCGCCACGCACACGGAAAGCTCCGCCACGCTTGCGGAAACCTCCACCAGCCAGGCCGACGGCGAGCTGACTGTTTAGGTTTTTTGCTTTTTCTTTTTGGCTGCCGGGAAAAGAATGTTATTCAAAATAAGACGGTAGCCCGGTGAATTGGGGTGCAGGTTCAAATCGGTTGGCGGATCGCCCACCAGGTGACGGTAATCCTCCGGATCGTGCCCACCATAAAAGGTCCAAAAGCCTTGCCCGACTTCGCCGTGAATGTAGCGGGCCTCTCCTGCCCCTTTGTTTTCGCCCATCACCAGCACGTTGGGCTTCACAAGATGCTGCTTATAGGCGGTGGTTTGTCCCATAAACCCCTTGATAATGCGTTGATGATTTTGGGTCAGCATGGTGGGTACAGGATCCCATTTGGCCGAAAAGTCGAACAGCGTAAAATAATCCTGGTTTTGGGGAACCTGCCGTGAGGTGGACACATCGATATTGGAAAACTCATACTCAAACGGATCTTTCGTCACCCTAAAATCGTGAAACGCCAGGGTATGTTCAAAATTCAGTTTTTCATTCATATGCGGGTCGGCCGGATCACCGTCAAACATCGACTCACAAATATCCACCCCATCGGCGGCCAGCGCAATATCGTAGGTATCGGTAGCGGCGCACATGGCAAACAAAAATCCGCCGCGTGCGATGTAACGCTGGATCTCTTGGGTCACAGCCAGCTTCATTTCCGATACTTTGGCAAAGCCCATGCGTTCGGCCAGGGTTTTGTTGGTATTCACCTCTTCCTGGTACCAGGGCATGTGCTGGTACGAACGGAAAAACTTCCCAAACTGCCCGGTAAAATCTTCATGGTGCAGGTGTAGCCAGTCGTATTCCGACAACTGATCGGTCAGAATTTCTTCATCGTAAATGATGGTGTACGGAATTTCGGCATAGGTCAGCACCAGGGTGACAGCATCGTCCCAGGGCTGCTTGTTGGGTGGCGAATACACGGCAACTTTCGGTGCTTTCTGCATGCTAATGGCATCCTGGTTGACTTCGGGCCGGGCAATTTCGGCCAGGATCGATTGCGACTGCACATCGGCAATTTTCTCCACGCTCACACCACGAACCAAACATTCATTTTCAATTTCAGCATAGTATGGAATAAGAAAACTTCCCCCGCGGTAATTGAGCAACCACTTGACTTCGATGGCTTGCTCCAGCGTCCAATAGGCCATGCCGTAAGCTTTTAAATGATTTTTCTGCTCACCGTCCATCGGCACCAGCAGGTAAACGGCCAGGCTACTTTGGATAAGAAAGAAAAAAAAGCTAAGGATTAACAAACACTTTTTCCATCCATTAGAAAGGAATATCATCCGATTTTGGTGTACCATACGAATCACTATTTTCAGCTTCAAAGCCACTATTAACCGGCATACCTGCACTCCCCAGGTCGTCGTTCATTTTCGAACCGAAAGTTTGACCAAAGGCGCCACCGCCAATTTCTTCCGGAATCACCGTTTCCAGGTCGGCGAACTTTACATTTTGCTTCTTAAAGGCCAGCTGCACATCACCCACCGAACCATTCCGGTGCTTGGCAATGATAATTTCGGCCACACCAATCAGCGAATTTCCGTTTTCGTCTTCGGTTATTCCATAATATTCCGGTCGGTGAATGAACAGCACCAAGTCGGCATCCTGCTCAATCGCGCCCGATTCACGCAGGTCGGAGAGCTGCGGACGTTTACCTTCGCGCGACTCGACCGAACGGTTCAACTGCGACAAGGCCAAAATGGGGATGTCCAGCTCCTTGGCAATGGCTTTCAACGAGCGCGAAATCATACTGACTTCCTGTTCGCGGCTGCCCCGCCCAGCGTCGCCGGCAGTCATCAACTGCAAGTAGTCGACGATCACCGCCCCGATGTCGTGCTGCATCTTTAGCCTCCGGCATTTGGCCCGAAACTCAAAAATAGACAAAGCCGGCGTATCATCAATAAACAAGGGAGCATCTTCCAGTACATTCAACTTCCTGTTGAAATGCTCCCACTCCCAGTCCATCAAGCTCCCATTCTTAATTTTCTCGGAGCCTAACTCGGTTTCGGCAGCAATCAAACGATTGACCAACTGCACCGATGACATCTCCAGCGAGAACACAGCCACCGGAGCCTTGTGCTCCACCGCCATGTTACGGGCCATCGACAACACAAACGCAGTTTTACCCATGGCCGGACGGGCAGCAATAATCACCAAGTCGGTTTTTTGCCAGCCCGAAGTCATCCGGTCCAGTGCAGTAAATCCACTGGGTACCCCGCTCAACCCGTCTTCGCGTTTTGAAGCCTCCTCAATCAACCGGGCAGCTTCTTTCAAAATGGGTTTTATGGGAAGCGTTTCTTTCTTGATGTTTCCTTCGGCCACCTTAAACAGCGCTGTTTCCGAAAAATCAATCAAATCATCCACGTCCATATTGTCGTCATAAGCACTGGTCTGGATTTCCGATGACACGCGGATCAATTCACGCTGAATGTATTTCTGGGCGATAATCCGGGCATGAAACTCGATGTGGGCAGCTGAGGCCACACGGCTCGTCAACTGGGTAATATACAAGGGTCCGCCAACCGCATCAAGTTGACCCTGGTCTTTTAATTGCTGGGTAACCATCAGCAAATCCACTGGTTTTTCGTGGGTGGAAAGGTATTTGATGGCATCGAAAATCTTCTGATGCTCATCTTTGTAAAAACTTGGTGTATCAATAATATCGGCCACGGTCACATAAGCATCACGCTCCAACATCAAGGCTCCCAAAACGGCCTCTTCCACATCAATTGCCTGTGGAGGCAACTTCCCATACTGCGCATTGATTTGTTCAAGGGAGGAATTTTTCTGGTTGCTTTTTCTCTCTGCGGCCATGTCCTAAAATATAAACTTATTGATTTACAAATCCTTTTTGAAAGGTATTTTTCTGAAAAACGAATTTTAAAGGTATAAAAAAAGGAGTCCTTTCCAGTCTCCTTCTGCAAATTTAGAACCGATAGTTTTCAACAAATTTTGTCGAAAATAAGCTTGCTTATGATGTCTTTCAGTTCCATTCCCATCGCTTCGATCTGTTGCGGAATGAAGCTGGTTGCTGTCATACCGGGCGTTGTATTCACCTCCAAAAAGTAGAATTTTCCCTCTTTCAGAATGTAGTCGACCCGAACAATTCCCTGACAGTTACAGAGATCGTAAATTTTCGATGACAATTGCTGACAGGTTTTTGTCAGTTCTTCGGAAATGCGTGCCGGTGTAATTTCAAGCGTGGCTCCTTTCGTGTACTTGGCTTCGAAATCGAAAAATTCATTCTTCGGAACCACCTCGGTAATGGGAAACACCAAAGCTTCATCCTTCATTTTCACCAGTCCGCTGGTAATTTCCAAGCCGTCGATAAATTCCTCAACCAAGGCTTCCCGGCTTTCTTTCCAGGCGCCTTCAATGGCTGTTTTTAGTTCGTCTCTGGTTTTTACTTTGGTGATTCCAAAACTGGATCCTCCGGCGTTGGGTTTCACAAATACGGGCAAACCCAGTTCCGCCACCAAGCTATCCACATCAATTTTGGCTCCTTGTGTTAAGCGAACCGACTTGGCCATGGTGATGCCAAAGTTGCGTAAGTAGTTGCTGCAAAAATACTTATTGAACGTTAATGCCGACGACTGCACCCCACAGGTCGAATAGGGGATTTTCATCAAATCGAAATAGCCTTGCAAAATACCGTCTTCGCCGGGCGTACCATGAATGGTGATGTAGGCGAAATCGAACCGGATGGTTTCATTCTGATAACGCGCACTAAAATCCTGCTTGTTAAGGTCGGCCACCTGCTCTCCATCGACTACCAACTTCCAGTCAGCGCCTCGCATTTCGATAGCCCAGGGGCGAAACAAATCCTGATCAATGGCCTGCAACACGTTTTTACTGCTCATTACTGACACAACATACTCGGAGGAATCGCCTCCATAGACCACGGCAATATTCTTTTTCATGGATTATTCAAGGTTTCGGTTTGAAATATAGGCGCGCCATTTTTCGATCACCTGCGCCATGTCGTCGGGCAAGTCCGAATCAAACAGCATTTCTTGGCCGGTGGTTGGATGCACAAAGCCAAGGGTTTTGGCATGCAGCGCCTGACGCGGCAGCACTTTAAAGCAGTTGTGGACAAATTGTTTGTATTTGGCGAAGGTGGTGCCGCGTAAAACCTCATTTCCACCGTAAGTGTCGTCGTTAAAAAGCGGATGCCCGAGGTATTTCATGTGCACCCGAATCTGATGCGTACGCCCGGTTTCCAACTGGCACTGCACCAAATTCACGTAGCCCAGTTCTTCCAGAACCTTGTAATGTGTCACAGCCGGCTTGCCGTGTTCACCATCGGGATAAACGGTAAAAACCTGCCGGTCTTTTTGGCTCCGGCCAATGTTCCCTTCAATGGTTCCGCTGGGCTCCTTCAGGTTGCCCCATACCAAGGCCACGTATTGTCGCTTGGTCGTTTTCTCGAAAAACTGAAGTGAAAGTTTGGTTTTCGCCAACTCGGTTTTGGCGATCACCATCAAGCCCGATGTGTTTTTATCAATCCGGTGTACCAGCCCGGGGCGCGGATCGGCACTTTTGAAAAGCGGCAAATCTTTGTAATAATAGGCCAGGGCATTAACCAGGGTTCCGGTATAGTTTCCGTGTCCGGGATGAACAACCAATCCGGGCTGCTTATTCAGCACAAGTAATTCATCATCTTCATATACAATATTCAAAGGAATATCTTCGGGGATAATTTTCAGCTCGCGCCGGGGGAAATCCATCACCACAGCCACTTCATCGCCGGGCTTCACTTTGTAGTTTGATTTCACTGACTGCCCGTTGACCAGGATATTACCGGCATCTGCCGCGGCCTGAATCCGGCTTCGCGAGGCATTATCAATCCGGTTCACCAGGTATTTGTCCACGCGCAACATTTTCTGTCCCGGATCCACGTCCAGCCTGTAATGTTCATACATCACCTGGTCATCCAGCTCATCGCCATCGTCAGCCAGATCAATATTTTTATCTTCAACCATTAGTTTACTTCGTTTTCGTTGGCCATATCCAGTTTCTCCTCATCAACAGTCAGCCACAAGTCAATTGATTTTCCCTGTTCAATCACATCTCCGGGAATGGGCTCAGGCCTTTGTTGCCACACGCGGGCTTCGGCGCTATCGGCGGCCGATTGGAACGAATCATCGTAGATGAGCGCACCCACATTCAGGAACGACACAGCGATTAACTGATTCGCCTGATCCAGACGAACTCCGATCAGGTTGGGAATTTCGGTCCGTTCGCCAAATCGGCTTTGCCCAACCGTTAAGTCAACATTCGCGCCCTTGTTTACCAAGACTCCTTCCTCGACAGGTTCTCCGTGAATCTTTTGATCCAATACCAGGTTTGGAAATTCGGATGGGACATAATCAACATTGCCCACATTCAATCCAAAACTCATCATCAGGTTCATGGCCTGGCGGAACGAAATATCGGTCAGCTTGGGCATGGCTACCTGCTCTGGCTTGGTGGCACAAATGGTAAAAAAAATGGTTCGCCCACGTTTCACTTCGGCCCCGGCTACCGGCACCTGACCAATGACAGCGCCTGGCTCTGCCCCTTCAAGGTAAACCGAATCCATGATCTGGAACTGCAATTCGGCCTCGGGTGCTTGCTTTTTGACCTGATCGATCAACATACCCGAAAAATCAGGCACGGTATAAGCCTCGCCATGATTGGTGTACATCCGCAACGCAAACATAGTAATCAGCAGCAGCATCACGGTAATGGCAATGGCCAGCAAAATACTCATCCAAAAACTTTTACTTATCAGGTATGCCTTCAAACTCATAGGGTCAGATTTTATTCTTTCTTAAGAAACAAAAATAGCTTAAAAAATAGTATCTGGAATTGCAATAAAAACCAAATTCGATCAGCATCCGGGCAATCCTTAACCTTCTTCCCAGTTGTCCGGCCATTTTCGGAAGCTTATAAAAACACAAAAAGGCAAAGAATAAATATTCTTCACCTCTCAATGTATTTTTAGATGGAATCCGTTTCCTAACGTTTGTGACGTGGCTCGTCAGAAACAGTCAATTTCTTTCTTCCTTTTGCACGACGCAGCTTTAAAACTTTGCGACCGCCTACAGTAGCCATTTTTGCACGGAATCCGTGTTTATTTCTGCGCTTCCTGTTTGATGGTTGAAATGTCCTTTTCATTTGTCAATATTTTTATTTGTCATGTACTCTTACTGAATTCGGACTGCAAAAATAATTCTTTTTTGATTCCTTCCAAAATATTGTCGCTTATTTTAGAGGCTTTTTTAGTTGGAGGTGAATGAGCTTCTTGGTCTCGAAGAATTCCTCGTCAAACTGCTCACTCAACGGATACACCTGTACTTGATTTTTAAAGGGCTGAAGTTCATCGGCAAAGTCGCCGCCTTTCAAATACAGAATACCATTGCCCCAGGCGTTCTGCTGCTTGCTACTGATTTTTTTGCGAACCAACGACACAAACTTAGGGAAAGCGGTGACCGCACGGCTCACCACAAAATCGAATTGACCCGCTACCTTTTCGGCTCGGTTTTGTTGTGCGCGAACGTTGGTCAAGCCAATACTTTGGCTGACTTCCTCGACCACTTTAATTTTTTTCGCGATGGAATCGACTAGGAAAAAATTGGTCTCAGGAAACAAAATAGCCAGTGGAATACCCGGAAATCCGCCACCGGTACCAACATCCATAATTGAAGTTCCGGGCGTAAACTGAATATAGCGGGCAATGGCCAGTGAGTGAAGAACGTGGCGTTCGTAGAGCTGGTCGATGTCTTTTCGTGAAATGACATTGATTTTTTCATTCCACTCCGCGTATAACGGACCCAATTGCGCCAGCTGTTCTTGCTGCCGCACGGTTAGATCCGGAAAATATTTTTTGATGATTTCCATGAATTTGCGCTTACTTTCGTCGTATTTTGTTGTGGCTGTCGTTTGATTGATCCCAAATTTCCTCAACAAGCATGTGGCTCATGCTCCAAAATCAGGATTCCTTGTCGTCAATCTCGGTCGACTCAATCATTTTAAACAGCATTTCGCGTGCCCGAAACAATTGGGCTTTTACCGTACCAAGTGGCAAACTTAATTCTTTTGCTATTTCCTCATAGGAATATTCCCGAAAATAACGAAGTTCCACCAGCGTGCGGTAGCGGGGTTTGAGCTTGTGTACAATGCGGCGCAACAAAATGGCTTTTTGTATGCGGATCAGCTTTTCCTCCGGATTAGGATCTTTCGACTTGAGCCGGATGGTCTGCTCATTGTCGTTGTTGTCCGAGTTGCTTTCAATGGATACATGCACGCCCTTTTTCTTCCGCAGAAAGTCGATGCAATTGTTCGATGCAATTTTAAACAGCCAGGTACTAAACGCATAACTTGGCGAATACTGGTGCAGGTTTTTGAAAGCTTTACCAAAAGCTTCAATGGTCAGGTCTTCCGCATCGCTTTTGTTATTCACCATTTTCAGGAGCATGAAATAAATGGCATCCTTATATTTACTCAGTAGCTTAGCAAATGCTTTTTCATCCCCTTTTAAGGCGGATTCAACCAAGGCGAAGTCCTGTTGGGCCTTATCGGACAAATTAGGATTTAATTCCATTTATTTTTTTTATCGTGAATGTAGTTTTTAACGGCCTGTACCAAATGCAGGGCAGGTCTTAGATAAACGTACACAAACGAAGATAGAAAGATTTTATCTTCCTTCAAATGAGCGACCACACTTTTAAGGATAAAAAATTGCATCATCACGACAAGCAGGGCCGGAGCAACGACGAACGGCCAATGATTAGGCTCGGTGATCAACATCCAGGCAAGGGACGCCAAAACCAGGTATTTCGACCAGTCGCCCAGGCTGTAAATCAGCCGCTTAACAATGCCCAACTGCTGCGCCAGGCGGACTTTCTTTTTCAGCAGTTCAGAAAAATCGCCGCGATGAAGCCGGGCTTCTTCCCTGACAAAAGTTTCGGGATCGATGGAAACCCGAATTTTTTTACGGAATCGGTCATTGAAAATCAATTCTAGATTGGCAAAGTGATCGTTCATCTTTCTCCGAAAACCAGATTGATCGAAGTAAATCGCCTTGTGAAACAGCACGTTTCGATCTTCGTAAAAGACCGGCAGCCCCGCCAGGGAGTAAGTGGCTGAATGAACAAAAGCTGCCAGGCGTTCAAGCCGGCAAAGCTTGTTTCGCCACCCTTTTTCGGGAGCGTAATTCACATAGCCCATTAGTAAGTTTGATTGATCTGCCTGTGTATTCAGTTTTTTCAGAAATGACCGATCAACCGACTGGCTGTTGGGACTTAAAAAAACGATCTGGTCGTACGAAGCAGCCTTTAAAGCGAGGTTAATGGCAATTTTCTCAGAGAAGTTCGTCTCCTGGCTAATGGACGTATGTTTTAGATTGGAGTTGTTTCGGGCCAGTTGTGCCACCTTAAGCAGGGTATGGTCTTCAGAGAAATTATCTACCACCACCACTTCATAGCGTGGGTAATCAAGCGCCAGCAGATTTTTCAAAATGGACTCTATGCGATCTTCTTCATTGCGTACCGAAAGACAAATACTAATGGGTTCACTGGTATCGCTTTCCGACGATTTTTTCAGAAACAACAAACGCAGAAAGAAAAACAACAAAAAGAATAGCTCCACAACAACGGCACCAAAAAAAATGGCCGGTGCTATCCACTCGGTCGTTGTACGCTCAAAGAAGTCGAAATCCATGATTTGATTTTACTCGCAAAATTAGCAATCCGGCAGACTTATCGCACATTTTTAAATGAAAATTGCAGCAAGCGCCAAACGCTATTTCCTGATGGTTTAACTTTTATACCTATCTTTGAGCACTCAAAAATCAGGACATGAACTTTACGCTTCAACATCAAGCAGTTAACAGCCAAGCCCGGGCCGGAAAGCTGGAAACCGGACACGGAACAATTGAAACACCAATCTTTATGCCCGTGGGTACTGCCGGATCCGTAAAAGGGATTCATGTGAAAGATCTAAAAGAGGATATCCAGGCACAAATCATCCTTGGAAATACCTATCATTTGTATTTGCGTCCGGGAACCGAGATCATTGAAGAAGCTGGCGGACTGCATAAGTTTAACGGCTGGAGCGGACCCATACTGACCGATAGTGGTGGCTACCAGGTTTTTTCGCTCGGCGACATCAGAAAATTAACCGAGGAGGGCGCCAAATTTCAGTCGCATATTGACGGATCGCGCCATTTGTTTACGCCGGAAAGCGTGGTGGATGTGCAGCGAAAAATCGGGGCCGACATCATCATGGCTTTTGATGAGTGCACGCCGGGAGATGCTGATTATGACTACGCCAAAAAGTCACTGGCCCTGACCCAGCGCTGGCTCGAACGCTGCGTGAATCAGATGGAGAAAACCAAGCCGCTGTACGGGCACGGCCAATCGCTGTTTCCCATTGTGCAAGGCGCGGTGTATCCCGATTTGCGGGAAGCGGCAGCCAAACATGTGACCTCCATACCAAGCGACGGCTATGCCATTGGCGGACTGTCGGTTGGCGAATCGGAAGCCGACATGTACGCCATGATTGAGGTGGTGAATCCCATCCTCCCAAAAGACAAACCCCGCTACCTGATGGGCGTTGGAACACCGATCAACATACTGGAAGCCATTGACCGGGGCGTTGACATGTTCGACTGCGTGATGCCCACGCGCAATGGGCGAAACGGCATGCTGTTTACGAAAAACGGGATTATCAACATACGGAATAAGAAGTGGGCGGCCGATTTTTCACCGGTCGATCAGGATGGCACATCATTTGTCGACCACCACTATTCCAAAGCTTTTTTGCGTCACCTGATCATTTCGAATGAAATGCTGGGTGCCCAGATTGCCAGCCAGCACAACCTGGCTTTTTATTTGTGGCTCGTGAAAGAAGCCCGCAGGCAAATTCTGACCGACAATTTTAAAGCTTGGAAAGAAGAGTTGGTTCAACAATTAGGAAAACGCCTTTAGAATTGGATATGAAAATACCAAAGCTACAAACAATCGACACGTATATTATTAAGAAATTCCTGGGAACTTTCTTTTACTCGATTGCACTGATTATTAGCATCGCCATGGTGTTCGACTTCTCTGAGAACCTGGATGAGTTTATTTCGAAAGATGCGCCCATGAATGCCATTATTTTCGATTACTACCTGAACTTCATCCCATTCTACGCCAACTTGTTCAGTGCGCTGTTTACCTTTATTGCCGTCATTTATTTCACCTCAAAGCTGGCCTACAACTCCGAAATAATCGCCATCCTCAGCAGCGGTGTTTCCTACGCCCGCCTGATGAGACCGTATATGATTTCGGCATTCATCATTGCCCTGTTCTCCTACACTTTGGGCAATTACGTCATTCCCCCGTCGAATAAAAAACGGATTGAATTCAGAAGCACTTATATTGATTCTCCCCGCAACTATCTGGAACGAAACATTCACCGGCAACTTTCGCCCGGGACATTTATTTACATGCAAAGTTACAACACCTCCAATGACGTGGGATACAAATTTACCATTGAAAAGTTTGAGGAAGGCGAGCTCAAATCGAAGTTGGAAGCCGACTACATTAAGTGGGATCGGGAAGACAAAAAGTGGGTAATTAACAATTACTTTATCCGCGACATTGACGGCTACAATGAAACAATTACCACCGGGGTTAAAATCGACACAACCCTGAACATGACTCCCGACGACTACCGCGTCATGAAAAATATTGTGGAGACCATGAAACTGCCCGAACTGAATGAGGAAATCAAAGAAATGAAACGGCGGGGAGTTAGCACGACCGAATTTGAAATTGAAAAACACCGCCGGCTTTCCGGGCCTTTTTCGGCTTTCATCTTGACCTTGATGGGTGTGTCGCTGGCGTCGCGAAAAGTAAAAGGCGGACTTGGACTTCACCTGGGCCTGGGCATTCTATTCAGTTTTACCTACATTATGTTTATGCAGATATCGACTGTATTTGCCCTCTCCGGCGCCGTAGCTCCAATTGTAGCCGCTTGGATTCCAAACCTGATTTTTGGTGCGCTGGCCGCTTACCTCTACAAACAGGGAAGCCGCTAGCGAACGTTCAAACAATACGGCAAATTGTTCAAAACCAAATAATAACTCTCTCGTATGCCCAAACATCAAATGTTCTAAAAAAATAGCTTTGTGTTTGAAAAAATTCTAATTTTGACCCGCTTTAAAGCCTAAAAAGCGAACATAAACATTTAACGGTCTCCGGCTAATCGGGACATTTTTTTAATTAAAACTATATGATATGTCGTTGAAACGGAATATCCTTGACCTTCGAAAAAGAAAGAGTGAAGTTCTCAAAGGTGGTGGAGAAAAAGCCATTGAGAAACAAGTTGCCATGGGCAAACTGACTGCCCGCGAGCGTATTTTATACATCCTTGACGAGGGTTCATTTCACGAGTATGACCTGTTTGTTGAGCACGCAGCCCGCGATTTTGACATGGAAAACAAAAAATTGCACGGTGACGGTGTCATCATCGGAACAGGAACAATGCATGGTTCGCCAATCTGTATTTTCGCACAGGATTTCACCGTAGCCGGTGGATCTTTGGGATTAATGCACGCCCGGAAAATCACAAAAATTATGGACCATGCCCTCAAAATGCGTGTCCCTTTAATTGGGATCAACGATTCAGGTGGCGCCCGAATCCAGGAAGGGGTTGACTCGCTGGCCGGTTATGGTGAGATTTTCTTCCGTAACACTTTGGCTTCCGGAGTGATTCCTCAGATTTCAGTTATTCTGGGCCCCTGTGCCGGAGGCGCTGTTTATTCACCCGCACTGACCGACTTCGTGTTTGTGGTGAATAACATCTCCAAAATGTTTATCACCGGACCAAGTGTCATCAAAACCGTGTTGGGTGAAGAAATTTCGATGGAAGAGCTGGGGGGTGCCAAGGTGCATGCCGAAATTACCGGAAATGCTCATTTCTATGCCGAAAGTGAATTGGAATGTTTTGATCAGATCAAAAAGCTGATGTCCTACATTCCGTGGAACAACAAGCAAAAAGCGGATAAGGTTGAACCAAAACTTCCGAAGAAGAAAAAGAAAATTGAAAACATTGTTCCGGGCGATCCAAAAATGCCTTACGACATTCGGGACATTATTCAAGCCATTACCGACCACTCCGAATTTTTCGAAATTATGGAATTGTTCGCGCCAAACATCGTGATTGGCTTTGGACGCTTGAATGGTGAAACCGTAGGTTTTGTAGCCAACCAACCCAAAGTTCTGGCCGGAGTACTCGACTGCGACAGCTCTGATAAGGCCGCCCGCTTTATTCGTTACTGCAATGCTTTCGACATTCCGATTGTCACCTTGGAAGACCTGCCGGGTTATTTGCCGGGCGTTGACCAAGAGCATGCCGGCGTAATTCGCCACGGAGCAAAAATCCTGTATGCCTACAGTGAAGCCACGGTTCCAAAAATTACCGTAATCATTCGTAAAGCCTACGGCGGCGGTTATATTGCCATGAACTCGCGCCACCTGCGTGCCGACTTTGTGTTTGCATGGCCAACAGCCGAAATTGCGGTCATGGGACCTGAAGGAGCGGCCAACATCGTGTTTCGTAAGGAAATTTCGGAAGCAGAAGATCCGGAAGCCATGCGCCAAATTAAAATTGAGGAGTACAAGACCAAATTTGCCAACCCTTACGTAGCAGCCGCAAGAGGCTATATTGATGAGGTGATTGAGCCCGAAGACACCCGTAAAATGTTGCTGCATGCCTTACAGATATCGGCAAACAAATCGGTGATGGGCCCAGGCAAAAAACACGGAATTCCTCCATTTTAAACAAAAACCTTGAAGTATGACTGAAAAGCAATACGAAACGATTATCGTACACAGCGCAAAGTATTATACCGAATACACCCGCAAGTACCGCAATCGTCCAATTTGGGAAGAACCCAATATGAACCATATTTATTCGTTCATTCCCGGAACCATCATTGACGTTCATGTTAAAGTGGGTGAAAAACTCAAGGAAGGCGATAGCCTCCTGATTTTGGAAGCCATGAAGATGCACAACAACGTACAAATGCCTTTCGATGGCAAAATCGTGAAGGTACATGTCAAGCCGGGAGAGAAAATTCCAAAAAAGCACTTGATGATTGAAATCAAACCACTATAAAAAAAAGGGACCAAATAATGGTCCCTTTTTTTTAGCAGCTTACCAACTTACTGCCAATAACTGTCATCCGTCATCCACGCTTCAATTTCCAGGGCATCGTCAGTGGCTGGCGTTAATTCACCAGGCAACTGGTACCAAAAAGATTCATCAATCATCCAGCTTTCGAGTTCCAGTTCCGGCTCAATTTCAGGTTTCAAAAGCGCGCTGGTTGCTTTTACTTTCATCCCGGTCAGCGCCACCATCAACACCAGCCCAAAAAATACTTGTTTAATGATTCGTTTCATAGCTTTAAGACTTACTTGTTTGTTTCTCATTGTTTTCTGATAGATAGACTACGGAAACATCAAAACGTTACCAGGCAAGCTGTTAAAGTTTCTGAAGATTCTCTTAAGGAAATCTTAAAAGAATGGGCTCGACTCACGCCCTGGCACAAAACGGGCAGACTGGCCCCGGATAGGTGGGAAACAAGCGAAGTTCGCCGGAAACCCATTGACGACAATCGGTTCCCGGTGAAATCAGCCAACTTCTGAAGAATCAAAGTTTTTGAAAGAAAACCTGGTAATCGGCGGGGAAATAAGCGCTGATCGATTTTTTCTCCGATCTGAACAGGCCGTAAACAGCCGATCCACTGCCTGACATCAGCGCAAAGGCCGCTCCCAACTTGTAAAGGGTTTGCTTAATCTCCCTGACTTCAGGATGAAGCGCAAAGACCGTCGGTTCAAACTTATTTTGAATATTGCCCTGCCATTTACTTACCGGAAAGCGCACCAGCGCTTTAAGCGAAATCCGGCTTTCTCCCGGCACCACATCTTTATAAGCTTCAGCGGTCGAAATGTGAACCGGTGGCTTAACAACCACCAGGTGATAACCTTTTAAGCTGAGCGGAATCTCTTCCAACAATTCGCCACGCCCCCGCGCAAAAGCAGGTTGCTGCCGAATAAAAAACGGGCAGTCACTACCCAGCTGCAAGGCGTATGTCAACAGCTGATCCTCGCTGATTCCCAATTCAAAATAATCATTGAGCAGCAACAGCATGGATGCAGCATCCGAAGAACCGCCACCAAGCCCCGCTCCTACCGGTATATTTTTATGAAGGTGAATTTTGACTGGTGGCAACTCAAAATCATGCTTCAACAGCTCATAGGCTTTTACAACGAGGTTGTTGCCGGAATCTTCCTTCAAATCAATTCCTGAAATGTTGATTTGAAACGAAGTAGACGCCACAACATCCAGCGCATCCTGTATGGGAACCGGATAAAAAACGGTTTCAATATTATGAAAGCCGTCGGGCCGTTTACTGGTAACCTGAAGCCCGATGTTAATTTTTGCAATCGGATATGTAATCATGATTCTTAAAATGACTGCAGCAAAGGTACAAAACAGCAATCACAATATGATAATTATTTATAACTTTCTACCGGATCGCAGGTACACATCAAGTTGCGGTCGCCATAAGCATCGTCAACCCGGCCTACCGGTGGCCAATACTTGTTTTCTTTGAGCCACGACAAAGGAAAAGCTGCCTGTTGACGTGTGTAGGCATGTTGCCAGTCATCCGAAGTAACCGTCTCGGATGTGTGCGGCGCATGTTTCAGCGGATTATCTTCCTTATCCAGCTTTCCTTCAATGATGGACTGAATTTCCTCATAAATTGCTTTTAGTGCCTCAATAAAGCGATCCAGCTCCTGCTTTGACTCACTTTCGGTCGGTTCAATCATCAAGGTTCCGTGTACCGGAAATGATAAGGTTGGCGCATGAAATCCGTAATCCATCAACCGCTTGGCAATGTCCGCTTCGGTTATTCCTGAGTTGGCTTTGAGGTGACGACATTCCAGAATCATTTCATGAGCCACGCGGCCATTCTCACCCACATACAAAATTCCGTAAGTATCTTTCAACTGGCTGGCAATGTAGTTGGCATTCAAGATGGCAATTTCTGTCGCTTTTGTCAGCCCATCGGCACCCAACATTTTGATATAACCATAGGTGATTGGCAATACCGAAGCGCTTCCCCAAGGCGCAGCTGAAACCGCAGAAATACCAACATGCCCGTTGTTCATCACCGGATGTGAGGGTAAAAAGTCGACCAAATGCTCGGCCACCGCGATTGGCCCCACACCCGGACCTCCGCCACCATGGGGGATTGCAAAGGTCTTATGCAGGTTCAGGTGACAAACGTCGGCACCAATTCGCTTCGGATTGGTCAAGCCCACCTGAGCATTCATGTTGGCACCATCCATGTACACCTGCCCTCCGTTCTGGTGAATAATGTCGCACATCTCCACAATCGAAGCTTCAAACACACCGTGTGTTGATGGGTAAGTGACCATAAAGGCCGACAGGGTATCCTGATACTCTTCCGCTTTCTGGCGCAAGGCTTCCACATCCACGTTACCACGTTCGTCGCAGGGGACAACCACCACTTTCATGCCTGCCATCACAGCGCTGGCCGGGTTGGTTCCGTGAGCCGACGATGGAATCAGCACCACATCCCGCTGACCTTCGCCACGGCTAATATGGTATTCCCGAATCACCATCAATCCCGCATACTCACCGGCGGCACCCGAATTTGGTTGCAAGCTGACATCGGCAAAACCAGTAATCTCGGCCAGATCACGCCGCAATTCTTCCATCATTTCCTGGTAACCACGGGCCTGGTTTTTCGGAACAAAGGGATGAATGCTGCTAAACTCGAACCAGCTGAGCGGAAGCATTTCCGTAGCTGCATTCAGTTTCATGGTGCACGATCCCAAGGGAATCATGGAGTGGGTCAGCGAAATATCCCGGTGTTCCAACCTTTTAATGTAACGAAGCATTTCGGTTTCCGAGCGGTACTTCCGGAACACCTCCTGCTGCATGAATGGCGTGTTTCGAGAAAAGGCCGGATCGATATTTCCTTTTTCAGGATAAACGGTGATGGTTGGATAACGTTTGTTGGCGGCTTTGGCAAAAACCTCAATCATCCAGTTAATGTCTTCCAGGTTGGTGGTTTCATCAATACTTAAGCCCACTTCCCCGTTGTCGAAGTAGCGGAAATTCATTTCCAGTTCGTGCGACAACCACTCAATATCTTCACGCTTCACGTGTTTGGGAAGTGCAAAGCGAATGGTGTCGAAATAATTTTGATTGAGCTGGCGGTAGCCCAAGGCCGAAATTTCTTCGTCCAGCAAAACCGCAATGGCATGCACGCGCTCGGCAATGCCACGGATGCCTTCCGGTCCGTGATACACACCGTAAAAACCAGCCATGGTGGCCAGCAGAGCCTGTGCAGTACAAATGTTTGAGGTAGCCCGCTCCCGCTTGATATGTTGCTCACGGGTTTGCAGGGCCATGCGTAACGCACGGTTGCCATGTTTATCTTTCGAAACCCCGATGATCCGGCCGGGCATAATGCGCTTGTACTCGTCGCGTGCAGTGAAGAATGCCGCATGCGGCCCACCATACCCCATGGGCACACCAAAACGTTGCGAGCTTCCGAAAACAACATCGGCACCCCATTCTCCGGGAGGTGTCAGCAGGGCCAGACTCAGCAAATCGGTGGCAACAGCCACGATCGCCTCTACAGCATGCGCCTGCTCTACCAAATGAGCGTAGGACAAAACTTCACCATTCGAATTTGGGTATTGCACCATCAGGCCAATCACCTTGTCATCAAAAACAAAGTCATGGACCGGCCCCACCTTCAATTCAATATTTAAAGGCGTTGCCCTGGTTTGAAGCACATCCAGTGTTTGCGGCCAAATATTTTCGTCGATCAAAACCACATTGGCCCCTGCTTTTGCCTTGGCACGCGAGCGGCCATTGTGCATCATCACCATGGCCTCGGCAGCAGCGGTGGCTTCATCAAGCAGCGAAGCATTGGCCAGCTCCATCGCGGTCAGTTCGCACACCATGGTTTGAAAGTTCAGCAGGGCCTCCAGCCGACCTTGCGAAATTTCGGCCTGGTAAGGCGTATAGGAAGTGTACCAAACCGGATTCTCCAGCACGTTACGCAAAATGACTGCGGGGGTAATCGTATCGTAATAACCCATGCCGATGTAGGTGTTAAACACCTTGTTCATTTTTGCCAGATCGTGAATCCGGCGATAATACTTCCGTTCGGTCAATCCATCTTGCAGGCGCAAAGGCTTTTCAAGGCGAATGTTAGCCGGCACGGCTTGATCCATTAACTCATCCAGGGAGGAAACACCGATGGCTTCCAACATACTTTTGATGTCCTCTTCGCGGGGACCGATATGGCGGGTTACAAATTTATCACTTCCCATGCTGTCTTTTATTTTTTCTGAAGTTTGCGGTAATATTACTTGGATGAAGCGGATAAAAAAATGATTTTTATCCGCTTACCGGCTCGGTCAATCCATTAAAAAAGGGTTGCTCTTTTTCTCGAACCCGATACTGGTTTCGGGACCATGCCCACTATAAACCACCGTTTCGTCGGGTAAGCAGAACAGCTTGGTTCTAATGTTTCCAACCAATTGATCAAAGTTTCCTTTCGGCAGATCGGTTCGGCCAATGCTGCCGTAAAACAACACATCGCCAGCCAAGATAAACTGCTGCTCGGGCTGATGCAGCACCACATGACCCGGCGCGTGACCCGGCACATGAATGACGTCGAGTGTTGACTGGCCAAAACGCACCTGATCGCCTTCATTTAAAAAATGATCGATGGCATCGACCGGTTCCACCGGAATATCGAAACGATCGCCATGAGCGACAATCTCGTCAACCAGGAAAGCATCTTCAGCGTGTGCATAAAACGGAACATGGTACTTACTGCGGCAGTGATTTATCCCCAAAATATGGTCAAAATGACAATGGGTGTTGACCAACTTCACTGGTGTTAATTGCTTTTCCTGTATGAAATTATCCAATTCCTGCTCTTCGTAATCGAAAAAACACCCGGCATCCACAATAATGCACTCCCCGGTTTCGTCATAAAGCACATAGGTGTTTTCCTGTATTGGATTGAATGTAAACTTCTTAACCTGAATCATAACGCTTTAATTTACTGTACCCTTTAACATGGGAACAAACACAAAAGTTCCATGCTTTTCTTTCTCAAATTCATCTTCTGAATTTCGGGTCACTTTATACATAACTTGTTTTTCTGAAGGACCAATCGGTGCCACCAATACCCCGCCAACACGCAGCTGTTGCAACAACTCCTCGGGTAACACCGGCGCCCCCGCGGTGATAATAATTTTATCGAACGGCCCATAAGTCGGCAGTCCTTTGTAGCCATCGCCATAAAAAAACTTGGGATGATAACCGATCTCGGGCAACAGTTGCTGGACTTTCAGATACAATTCCCGTTGGCGTTCAATGGTGAAAACAGTAGCTCCCATCTCCACAAGCACCGCCGCTTGATAGCCGCTTCCGGTGCCCACTTCCAACACCTTTTCGTTGGGCTGAACGTCGAGCAACTGGGTTTGAAATGCAACAGTAAAAGGCTGCGAGATGGTTTGCCCGGCGCCAATCGGGAAAGCTTGATCTTTGTACGCAAACTGAATGAAACTGCTGTCCATAAACAAATGCCGGGGAACTTTGGCGATGGCGTCCAAAACCCGCGGGTCTCTTACACCTTTAATGCGAATACCCTCGACAAGCCGTTTACGCATGCCTTGATGTCTTAAACTGTCACGAGAATCCATTACTTTTTAAATTTTAGGTAAAAATAGTTTAAAATGATAGTTTAACGCAGCCGCAAAGAACCAACATTATCAACAAAAGCCGTTGAAAAGTTCTGGTTCCATGCGCCCTTTAAAGTAGCTTTTTATTTCTAATTTGCAGCTATGATCAGCATAGGTATTCTTTCGGGCGATGAATCGGCAACAGAATCAATCAAATTGATTCAACAGTTTCAGGATTTCAAAATCACTGGTATCGTACAGCTCAATGACCTTCAGTCGGTTGAAGGAAAACAGTACACAACCGAAGACCTGCTTGAAAATTCAGATGCCACCTTTGTCGATGTTCCTGCGCCGTCTTTCGACCTCATTCGCGCCGTCATCAAAAAAAGCAATCATCTTTTTCTGATGCGCATTCCGACATTAAGCCTGGGCGAAACCACGCAGCTCATTAACCTGGCGAATGAGTCGGGATCAACCATCCTGCTGTTTAACCCTTTGTTTTTTACAGATGAGAACCTGAAAATCAGCACCACCTTAAATAAACAAAAACTGATCACCATCAGGCTGCCACTTCGAAAAAAAGACATTGAACACCAGCTCCTGAGCCTCCTGCTGTTCGTCATGTCAACGGAAAAAAGCGAACTGAGAAAAACCGATGTTTTTACTTTCGACCGCACCAACGAGTCGGGAATAGTCAGCCTTCGGCTGGCTTTTGCCACCGGGTCCATTGCCCAAATTGAGCTGGGTGGGATGTTTAAGGCCAGCCAATCGTTTATTGAGATTTTTCAGAAAGAAGACCACTACTTTGCTCTGCCAGCCGATGGACCAAATGCAAAAACACGCTTGCAAACACAGAAAAATGCCTTGCAACACTTTCTCGAGGCCATTCATCAAGGAAGTGCTATTTCAATATCGCTCAACGAATTGGAACAAGCCATTGCTTGCAGGAATGAAATCCGGGATAAATTAAAGTTTCTGAACTGCTCGCTGCTGGACTAAAATGCCTATTTTGCAGCATCTAACATTTTCCAATCCGTTTTTTTGGATGTGATTTGACCTAACGAAATTCGGCTCTATGAATAAAAAAGCGCAAGTTATCAAGTACTTATCATTTGATTTCATGGCGGCAGCTGCAAGCTGGATCTTGTTTTATATTTACCGGAAACAATACATCGAACCCCAGCGCTTTGGCACCGATGTTCCGCTTGAATTCACCAGCCGTTTTTACCTCGGCCTGCTCATTGTTCCAACCCTTTGGGTGCTTTTTTATTACTTGTGGGGCTACTACAGCGATGTTTACCGGAAGTCGCGCCTGCTGGAACTAGGGCAAACCTTTCTGAGCTCGCTGATTGGCGTGGTCATCCTATTCTTCGTTTTAATGCTCGACGACTACGTGGGCTCGTACAAAAACTACTACCAGCTTTTTTTCACCTTGCTGGTTCTTCATTTTTTGCTCACCTACAGCTTCCGCCTGATTCAGACCAGCCGCATCATTCATCGCATTCACAGCCGCAAGTTTGGATTTAACACCTTACTGATTGGCGGCGACGAAAAAGCCCTGCAAATTTTTCAGGAGTTGAGCACCCAGATTCGGCCCGCGGGCTTTCGGTTTATCGGTTTTTTAGCCACAGGACCAAACGATGCGTCGCCGCTCGAAGCATTTTTGCCCAAGCTCGGTACGCTGGACGACATTCCGGAGGTGACCGAAAAATACGAATTGGAGGAAGTCATCATTGCCATCGAATCGTCGCAACACGATTTGCTGACCGGCATTCTGACTTCGTTGCAAAACCGGACGCTGACCATCTGGGGCATTCCCGACCTATTCGACCTACTGTCGGGAAATGCAAAAACAAACGCCATTTACAGCAGCCCACTGTTTAAAATTTCCAACGGCATTATGCCGGCCTGGCAAGCCAACCTCAAGCGACTGATTGATGTGAGTTTTTCCATCCTGGCCATCGTTTTGTTCCTGCCGGCCTATCTTGTTATTGCCATTTGGATTAAGCTCGACAGCCACGGACCGATCTTGTATAAGCAGGAACGGATTGGACGTTTCGGAAAACCGTTCACCATTTATAAATTCCGCACCATGATTGATGAGGCCGAACCTCACGGCCCTGAACTGTCCGCGCCTAACGATAAGCGGGTGACACCGGCCGGCCAGTTTTTGCGCCGCACGCACCTGGATGAGATTCCGCAGTTCTACAATGTGATTAAAGGTGAAATGTCCTTGGTTGGGCCGCGTCCCGAACGGAAGTTCTTCATCGACCAAATTGTAAAAAAAGCGCCTCATTTCACGCACCTGCACAAGATCCGACCCGGAATCACTTCGTGGGGACAGGTAAAATACGGTTATGCCTCAACGGTCGATGAAATGCTGAAGCGCCTTCCCTACGACCTGGTCTACCTGAAAAACATTTCGCTCTATATTGATTTTAAAATCCTGATTTACACGATCATCAGCTGCTTTAAAGGCGATGGAAAATAAGCAGTTACAACCGACAGGCTGCCAACACGCGATACTCGGGCCCTGAAGGCTTCAGCACACTTTCATACAAATAAATCTGCGAAACGCCCACTTGCTGAACAGGAAGCGACTTGAAGCGCTCCAGCACATCATGAAACTTCTTCTCATCGGCCAGTCGGTTCATCCGACCCAAGGTTAAATGTGGATGGAATCTTTTGTTCGAAGGAATTTCGGATTCACCCAGGTTATGTTGAAGCTTGTGGACAAAGACAAGCAAGTCTTCATCGGCACCAATCGCATAATAAATAACCGACGGCCGCCCCCGATGCGAAAAAAAGGAAAGCCCAGTCAGTTGAAAGGAAAAAGGCGCGAAGCTGCTGCATGATTTTTCCATGGCCGCTTTTGCCCGCTCGATCTCCGGACCGGTCAGCTCCCCCAAAAACTGGAGCGTCAGGTGCAGATTCTCGGGCGGCACCCAGCGAATCCGCTCATCACGCCAATGTTTTTTCAGCTCCGTCCAGCTTTCCCGAAGTTGCGGGCTCAATTCAACTTGAACAGCAATAAATACCCGCTTCGTTTCCATCTTCATGCGTTTTATTAGATCATTCCCGCCTCAATGCGCAAAATAATTTGTTCGATCAGCATATCTTCAATCACCGGGTCGTATTCCTCCTTCAGATCATTCCCAAAAATGCGGGCGACACCCTGCCAGAAAAAAGCCATCACCCCGCCTTTCAGGTCTTTAATTAACTCATAGGACGTATGCCCGGTTTCGCGGTCAATGAGCTTAATCAGAATCCGTCCTTCCGATATCGACAACTTCTTCAACTCGGGTCCGTACTGATCAAACAACTCCTTTTCAACTTGCTTCACATACTTTTTACGTTCCCGCTCGCTTTCGGCAGCCAGATATTCGTCTTCGTACTTCATCAACAGTTCAGCAGCTTTCTGCGCATAGGGGTAAACCTTTTTCACTTTCTTTTCGAGCCGGTAGTAGCGCTTTTCCGTTCGCCGGTTTTCAAACTCGGGTCGCGGAAAAACCGGAATCTCGTCCAGTTCCAGGTGAGGCAAAGTATCCCCATCTCCTTCAATGGCTTCGAGATAGTGAAGGGAATCCGGCTGTTGTCCGCAAGCAAAACCAACCGAACTTAACATCAATATGGACAGAATTAAGAATTGTTTCATGGTTTACCCTGCGAAGATAAGGACATGTTATTTAACTTGAAACGAAACCAGCCGGTTTCAGATTATCTTCCGGCTTAGAGTTACTATATTTGAGCAAATTTTTAGAAATGGGTATGATGTCTGAAAAATTAAATGTAAACGTGGCCTCTGAGTTTGGGGAACTCGAAGGCGTGATTGTACATACACCGGGGCTCGAAGTCGAGGAAATGACCCCGGAAACCGCCAAGCGGGCTCTGTATAGCGACATTCTGAATCTGGCGGTTGCCGGCAAGGAATATCAGCAAATGAAAGGCGTGCTGTCGAAAGCCAGCCGCTGCTTTGAGGTCAAAGATCTACTTAGCGATGTGCTCACCAACGATATTGTGAGACAAACACTGCTGCAGGAAATTTGTACGGCCGAAGGCGCGCTGGACATCCTGCCGGCTTTACTCGAAATCCAGTCAGACGAACTGGCACGGCAACTGATTCAGGGGGTTCCGATCAAACGCGACAACCTGACCCGCTACCTGAGCCAGGAACGTTTCAGCCTGGCGCCTTTGCACAACTTCCTGTTTACGCGCGACGCTTCCATGGCCTTTCGCGATGAAGTGGTGATTGGCAAAATGGCCAACAAAGTGCGCGACCGCGAAGCCATGATTATGGAAACGATTTTCAAGAATCACCCGATGCTCGAAGCCAAAACAATCAATCCATTTCAACCCAATGAACTGATGACCGGCAAAAACCGGATGATTGAAGGAGGCGATTTTCAGGTAGCCCGCGAAGATGTGTTGGTCATTGGAACCGGTATCCGCACCAGCACCGAAGGCATTGATTTTATTCTCGATGCCATCAAAGCCAAAAAGGAAAAGATTCATCACGTACTGATCCAGGAGCTGCCCGACATGCCCGAATCCTTCATTCACCTCGATATGGTTTTTACCTTCCTGGATCGCGATGCCTGCATGGTTTACGAACCGCTGATTTTGGGAACCAATCGCTACCACACCATTCACATTCAAATTGAAAATGGCAAAGTAACAAGCATTTCCGAAGAAAAAAACCTACCGAAAGCCTTGAAAAAACTGGGCATCGACTTGAAGCCGATTCAGTGTGGCGGAACGAAGGATATCTGGACACAGGAACGCGAACAGTGGCACAGCGGTGCCAACTTTTTGGCCATTGCTCCGGGACAGGTGATTGGCTACGAACGCAATGTTAATACGGTGGAAGAACTCAATAAAAATGGTTTTGAAGTGATTAAAGCCGAAGATTACATCAGCGGAAAAGCAACACTTCCGAAGGACGGGAAATGTGTGATTACCATTGCTGGCTCGGAGTTGGCCCGCGGCGGTGGCGGCGCCCGGTGCATGAGCATGCCTTTCCGACGGAAAAAAGTTGAATGGTAAACCACAAACATGCGTAAACTACGAACAAACGAACTGGGGCGTATCAGCCCGGAAGAATACAAGCAAACGGACAAAACGCCATTGCTTGTGGTGCTGGATAACATCCGGAGCTGCAACAACATTGGCTCGGTGTTCAGAACCTCTGATGCACTGCTCATTGAAGCGGTGCATTTGTGCGGGATTACCGCCACGCCTCCAAACAAGGAGATTCATAAAACGGCGCTGGATGCCGAAAAGTCGGTACCCTGGAGCTATTTCGAAAAGACGGAAGATTCCGTATGCCAGCTGAAAGCATCCGGTTACCGGGTGTTTGCCATTGAGCAAGTGAAGGGTAGCATCATGCTTCCCGACTTTGAAGTAAAAGACAACGACCGCCTGGCCCTGGTTTTTGGCAACGAAGTGAAAGGCGTGCAGCAAAAAGTGGTTGACCTGTGTGATGGTGCCATCGAAATTCCCCAGTTTGGCATCAAACATTCTTTTAACATTTCGGTCAGTGCCGGCATTGTTTTGTGGGACTTGTTCAAGAAGTTTCGGTATTAAAAGCAAGTTATAGTCAAGGTTTCAAGGTTTAACTCAGAATCCAGGATATAAAAAAAGCGGCCCCGTTTGAGGCCGCTTTTTATTTATATCGATACAAGCTTGTGATTAGTCAACAATTGCCTGGAATTTTGCATCATCCCAATATTTGGCAAACTCCAAATCAGTCGCTGCTTTTTCTTTCAACTCAGGTTTCATTTCAACCGCTTTTTCAAGGCTTTCGTACATCAGATTTTCCTTTGCTGTACGGGCGCCAACCACTGCTTTGAAGTATTCTTTCATGAAGCAACCTTCCCAAGTGCAGTTTTCCAACGATTTCAACGCACCATTGTTATCGCCGGCCAAAATTTTAGCCAAGCCTACGTTTGGAGAATCACTGTCGCCAAACAACTGAACGGCTTTGTCGTATTCGCCTTTTTTCAGGGCAACAATACCCAGGTTGTAGTTCACTTCGTCGCCAGCGCCTGATGCAGCACCAAACAAAGTTTCGGCTTTCGCCACATCGCCTTCACGCAGGGCAACAGCACCAAGGTTGTTTTTGATGATGGGCTCGTTTGGAGCCAGTCCTTCTGCTTTTTCAAACAATGGTTTGGCCTCATCGTACTTGCCTTGTTGTGCCAACACCATACCGGCATTGTTCGGTCCTCTCCAGTCTTGAGGATACACTTTGATGAATGAATTGTAGATCGACAGTTTTTTGTTTTGATCATCTGTCAAGGTAGCAGCATAAAGCAATTCAGCAGGATTCAATGAAGCTGGGTCTGAATCGGCCAAAGCGGCAATTTCCTCATCAGTTTTACCAATCAAATCAACATTAGCAGCGATTTTTGCACGACGCAGTTTTGGTAGAATCTCATCGGCAACAACGGTGAATGCGGAAGACAGGTTTCTGATTTCGCGCTCGCGCACTTCAGGATCGGAGTACATAGACAAAACACGCAAGATGAGCTCTTTATCCTGGATGTTTGAATTTTCCATCATTTCCTGGAATCCTTCCCAGTCTTCGGCTGTGAATTTTGTCTTCAGTTCTGCCTCCACTTGCGCTTTCTTCAATTCTCTTGCCACCACTTGGTTTGAAGAGCCTTCGCGTTGCTGCGACAGTTTCGTATTCCAATCCAGCTCTCCATCGGGAGAAGCGTAAGCCGAAATTTCAACACCTTTCAGTTCTTTCCGTTCCGCGTCGAAAGCGTCTTTCGTGTAAGCATACAGTTCCTTTACATCGTCGCTGTTCAGTTCGGTTCCACGAACGTACGAGCTGTTAATCAGGTAATGAATATCAGCGACATACTGATCCGGAACAATCCGTTGAAATGCGTCAATGTTTGGATCATAAACACCCGTTGTGTTTTTCTCACGTTGCACTCCTAAAATCGGAGAAGGGTAGTTGATCACCATTTCAGAAGTGGCCAATACACCATCGGCAACTTTAATGGGTTCAAAATCGAGGCTTTTGGCTCCTTTAGAGGCCGTAATACGAATCTCAAGATCCGAAACACGCATCGCGTCGTCATATGCGACCGCGTCTTTATAAGCAAAGTTTCCGCCGTTTGTGTAGCTAATTACTTTGTTGTTGGCGTCTACTTTTTCGCCCTGAACCGTCACGGATTCAAAAGCGGTTTCGCCACCTTCGTAAGTCAACACCGGTGTGGCCACAAGTGTCACTTTCTTATTAAAGTATTTTGCTGGAAAACGGCCGTCAATCGCAACATCCACATCGCCACCGTGGGCTTCCAGAATTTCGGGAGTTACGTTGAAATCAATTTGATCTGCATTCTTCTTCATTTTCTGAAGACCGGAGCAACCGGCAAAAAGAACAGCAGCCAAAGAAAACAAGGCCAGAGGCTTAAAACTAATTTTTCTCATGTTGACAGTATTAAAATATTTAATTTTGATTCATTCGGTACTTGTTCACAAAATTAGCAATGTTTTGATGAAATAAAAGCATGCCAGGCACTTTTTTAATCCATCAGAACCCTGTTAATCCCACGTGGATAGTCGTTTTCGAATATTATGGAGAGTAGCTTTCTGTAATGATTCTGGTCCTGTACAAAATCAATTTTATTGGTGTCGATGACCAATATCGGAAAATCAGTCTGCGTTTTGAAGAAACGGAAATATCCCTTGCTGATTTGCTCCAGATAAGCAGGGTCGATTTGCTGTTCGTAAGAGCGCCCCCGCTTGGTAATATTTTGCATCAGTTTTGCGACATCGGCGTGCAGATAAACATATAAATCTGGCTTAGGCAATTTTTCATAAATGATATAAAAAAACCGCTCATAGAGCAAGTATTCGTCCGGCGAAAGGGTGGTTTGTGCAAAAATCAACGATTTCATGAAGTAATAATCTGAGACCAAAAAGGAGCTGAACAGCTCAAACTCGCGAATATTTCGTTTCAGCTGGTTGTAGCGGTCCGCCAAAAACGACATTTCGAGCGGGAAAGCAAACTTCTCCTGATCTTCGTAAAACTTGGGTAAAAACGGATTGTCGTCAAAACCTTCGAGCAAAGTCCGCGCGCCAAACTCCCCGGCAATCTGATTCACCAGGGTGGTTTTCCCTGATCCAATATTTCCTTCTATGACTAAATAGTTGATTTTCATCTCAAAAAAAATCCCGGAAGCGGCTTTACTTCCGGGAAATAAAAATACAATATTTTCAGGGGAATAATCAAGGCGACTACACCACCATTCCCAAATGGTAAAACAGGAACGACCAAACATCGGTATATTCATCGATGACCTTGGCTGTTGGTTTTCCGGCTCCGTGTCCGGCATTGGTGTCAATCCGGATCAAGGCGGGCATTGGTCCGGCAGACAATTCCTGTAAGCGGGCTATGTATTTAAAGGAGTGCGCGGGCACCACGCGGTCGTCATGATCGGCGGTGGTGACCAATACCGCCGGATAATCCACTTTCTTGCTGATATTGTGATAAGGAGAATAAGCGTACAGGTAGTCAAACATTTCGGAGCTGTCGTCGCTGGTGCCATAATCGCCTGCCCAGGCCCAGCCGATGGTGAACTTGTGAAACCGCAGCATATCCATTACCCCAACAGCCGGCAATGCTACTTTAAAAAGCTCAGGGCGCTGGTTGATGACTGCCCCCACAAGCAAGCCGCCATTGGAACCGCCCATGATGGCCAGCTTTTGGCTTGAGGTGTATTTTTGGGCGATTAAATATTCGGCGCCTCCAATAAAATCATCAAACACATTTTGCTTGTTGCGTTTGGTTCCTGCCTGGTGCCAGGCTTCGCCATATTCGCCACCGCCGCGAAGATTGGCCACCGCCAGCACACCGCCATTGTTGACAAACACCATGCGGGTGGTCGAGTAGGACGGCGACAGACTGACATTAAAACCACCGTAGCCATATAGTAAGGTCGGATTGTTCCCATTCAATTTGACGCCTTTTTTATGCACCAAAAACAGCGGAACCCGGGTGCCGTCCTTCGATTCAAAAAATTCCTGCTTCACCACAAAATCATTGGGATTGAACTTCACTTGCGGCCGAAAAAACAACTGGCTTTCCTTTTTATCCAAATTATAGGTGTACACTTCGCCTGGCGTATTGAACGAAGAATAGCTGAAAAACAGCTCCGAATCGTCTTTCTCACCTGAAAATTCGCCCGTATTCCCAATTCCGGGAAGCTCAATCTCATGATCAAAAGTACCATCGTATTGATAGACATCAACAACGCTACGGGCATCTTTCATATATTCGGCCACAATTCGTCCGCTAACAAAGCTTACAGTTTGAAGCACCTCCTCTTTTTCGGGGATGATTTCCACCCAATGCGCCTCCCCGGGCTGGTTGACATTGATCTTCAGCAAGCGATATTTCGGTGCTTGATAATTGGTTCGCACAAACAAGTCATCGCCCAGGTTATCTTCCAAATGAAACTCATAATCCAAACTTTCCATCAAAGGAACATAATCGCTGTCGTTGCTCGATAAATCTCTCACCAAGAGCGCATTCCCGTGCGAAGCTTCACTGATGGCAATGACCAGAAAACGCTTGTCGTCCGTCACCCCGGCGCCAAACATGCGTTTTGGCCGATCCCGATCTTCCATAATCAGCCGATCGTCGGTTTGCGACGTGCCCAGCTTGTGGTAATATATTTTTTGAAACTCGTTGGATTCCGACAATTTTTTCGATTCTTCAGGCTTATCGTAGGCACTGTAAAACAAACCACCATCATACCAGGCCAGGCCCGAAAATTTGACCCACTCCAAATGGTCATCCAACAGCTGACCGGTTTCGAGGTCTTTTACAAAAATTTCGTTCCAATCCGAGCCTGATTTGGCGACCATGTAAGCCAGGTATTTCCCGTCGTCCGAAATTTCAACCTGCGACAAAGCAGCCGTACCGTCGTCAGACAGGGCGTTGGGGTCAAGGATGACTTCAGCTTCTTTGTTCAAATCGTCGGTTCCGTACAAAACATTTTGGTTTTGCAGGCCATCATTTTTAAAGAAAAAGTATTTTCCGGCTTTTTTAAATGGTGTGCCATGCTTCGGATAATCCAACAAGTCAGTGAGTTGTCTCCGGATTTCATCGCGATTAGGCAAGGTTTCGAGATAGGCAAAGGTAGTTTCATTCTGAGCTTTCACCCAGTCGGCTGTTTCTGTTGAATGATCATCTTCGAGCCAACGATACGGATCGGCTACTTCAGTTTCAAAATAGAGGTCCTTGGTGGCATCCTTTCGGGTCAGCGGATAATCCAGGGAGGGTTTATTGGCACAGGCATTCATCAATACAAAAGCTAAGAGGTAAACGAAAAGTTTCATCATCGATGTTTTGGTTCTTTATTATTCTAAAAAACCAGGTGTATTCAACGGAAGTGAATCATCACAACATTTTATTGTTCGACCGGATTTGCGAATCCTTACGATGCCCAATCAACTGCGCGGCCATTAAGCCCACGATGATGCCCGGGACGATAAAAAACCAGCGGTCGATGGATGGAAACAGCAGACTGACCAACAGGCCGATGACTGCGGCAATCAAGGTGTAAAAAAAGCTGTAGGAGTAGGTATAATAATAAGGTGGATAAAAGCCATGCTCCTTTTTCATGTGGCGGGCCAGTTGGTCGATGTGCCGGTCGTAGTTTCGGCGCGCCTTCCCCGTTTCGGTTACCGCCTGCCGGATGGTGCTGACTTCCCGTTCAACTTCCGTTTGAAACTGCTTGCACTGCTGACATTCATTCGAGAAATCATCAACATGCTTTACCATACGCAGGTATTCGGCCACTCGAAAGAAACGCAGGTCGCTTTCTTTAACACCATCGAGTGCTTGCTTGATTTGCTCAGCTATTTTTTTGCTCCATGTTTCCATAATCGAAAAGAAAAAAAATGCCCGACAAGCGGGCATTCATTTATTAATGTCAATAAGAATTAATCTCTGTTTTCTCTTGGCGGACGACGGTCCCCGCGGTCGCGGTTGTCGCGGCCTCTGCCATCGCGATTGTCTCTTCCTCCGCGGTTATCACCACGCGGCGGACGACGATCACCACCACGATCACTGCGTTCGCGCTCCACGTAACCTTCCGGTTTTGGCAGCAGGGCTTTGCGCGAAAGTTTCAGTTTTCCATCGCGGTCAATGTCCAGCAGTTTGACTTCTATTTCATCACCTACTGTCAGCGCATCTTCCACATTGGTCAAACGCTCCCAGGTAATTTCAGAAATGTGCAGCAAACCTTCTTTTCCGGGCATGATTTCAACAAAAGCACCAAAGGTGGTGATGTTTTTAATTTTCCCTTTGTAGGTTTCACCTTTTTCAGGAAGTGCAATAATCCGCTTCACGCGTTCTTTCGCAGCATCCAGCGCTTCTTTGTTCAAGCCCGAAATCTCCACCCAACCAAAGTTGTCGCGTTCTTCAATCACGATCACGGTGTTGGTTTCTTCCTGCATTTGCTGAATATTCTTACCTCCAGGGCCAATGATTGGTCCAATCATATCCTTCGGAATCTGAATGGTTTCCACACGTGGCACATTGGGTTTGTACTCGGCACGTGGCTCAGGAATCACTTCCAAAATTTTGCCGAGAATATGGTTACGGCCTTCTTTCGCCTGCATCAAAGCGGTTGACAAAATCTCGTACGACAGTCCGTCCACTTTAATGTCCATCTGGGTAGCGGTAATTCCTTTTTCGGTTCCCGTTACCTTGAAGTCCATGTCACCCAGGTGATCTTCATCACCCAAAATATCGGAAAGAACCGCGAACTTATCGTCGCTTTTAATCAATCCCATGGCGATACCCGAAACCGGACGTTTCATTTTCATTCCGGCATCCAGCATACACATAGTACCGGCACAAACCGTTGCCATGGATGAGGATCCGTTGGATTCCAAAATATCAGAAACCACACGCACCACATAAGGAAAATCTTGCGGAATCATTCGTTTCAACGCACGGAAAGCCAGGTTTCCATGACCAATCTCGCGCCGGCCTAAGCCGCGGGGAGTTTTGGCTTCACCCACACAAAATGGTGGGAAGTTATAGTGCAACAGGAATTTCTCAGTTCCCTGGAAAGTCACATTGTCAATCTTTTTGATGTCCATTTTGGTTCCCAAAGTGATCGACGACAGCGACTGGGTTTCGCCACGGGTAAAGATGGCTGAACCATGTGCTCCCGGCAAATAATCCACCTCGCCCCAAATTGGACGAATCTCATCGGTTTTACGACCATCCAGACGAATGCCGTCATCCAAAATCATGCGGCGCATGGCTTCGCCTTCCACTTTATGGTAATAGCGGCGGATCAGTTTTTCATCCTGTGCCAGGTCGATTTCTTCATTGTCGGCATTGGCTTCCTTGTATGCTTCCACATACTCATCGACAATCTTGCCAAACGATTCAATCCGAAGTTGCTTGTCTTTGATTTGCTGTTTGGCCAAATCGTAGCAAGCAGGCAATAAGTCGGCTTCCACTTTGGCTTTCAGTTCTTCGTTGTTTACTTCGTGACAATACTCACGTTTTACAACACCCACTTCAGCGGCCAATTCCAGCTGAACTTTACAATGCACCTTGATGGCTTCGTGTGCGACTTTAATGGCTTCGAGCATCTCTTCTTCCGACACTTCATCCATTTCGCCTTCCACCATCATGATGTTGTCGTAGGTGGCAGCCACCATGATGTCAATGTCGGCTTCGGCCAACTGGGCACTGCTTGGGTTGACGATAAACTCACCATCTACACGTCCGACGCGCACTTCAGAGATTGGCGCCTCGAATGGGACATCTGAAACGGCAATGGCAGCCGAGGCGGCCAATCCGGCCAAAGAGTCTGCCATCACATTGGCATCATAAGAAATCAAGCTGATCATCACCGCAGTTTCGGCGTGATAGTCAGCTGGAAATAAAGGGCGAAGCGCACGGTCAACCAAACGGGCAACCAAAATTTCATCGTCGCTCGGACGAGCTTCGCGTTTTAAAAACCCACCAGGGAAACGACCTGCGGCCGAAAATTTTTCGCGGTAATCAACCGATACCGGCATAAAGTCAACATCTTCTTTGGCTTCTTTGGCTGAAACCACAGTGGCCAGCAACATGGTGTCGCCCATTCTAACGACAACTGCTCCATCGGCTTGCTTGGCCAAACGACCAGTCTCGATCGTAATGGTCCGGCCATCGCCGAGGTCAATTGTTTTAATAATTTGATTCATAATCAATTTTTGAGATAAAATTTAACAATACGAACTAAGTCGAATGGTGGTGGGGATTTCAAAAATAAGAAAAGGCAATAAAATTATTGCCCTTTCTACTTAAAAATTATCGACGTAATTTCAATTCTTTAATAATCGCACGATATCTTTCGATATCTTTATCTTTCAGGTAATCAAGCAAGTTACGACGCTTTCCTACCAAACGGACCAGAGCACGCTGGGTGCTAAAGTCTTTTTTGTTCTGTTTCAGGTGTTCGGTCAGGTGAGCAATACGGAACGAGAACAAGGCGATTTGGCCTTCGGCTGTACCCGTATCCTGTGCATTCTTACCAAACTTTTCAAAAAACTCTTTTTTTGTTTCAGAAGTTAAATACATTTTTCTTTTTATTTAAGTGATACAATCTTTAAGCCGCTGCATCGCGTTCAATAACAACCGCTTAAAATTAATTTCAAAAACTGTCGCAAAAGTACGTAAAATTCTTTGATTCCCAATCCTGAAAATTCTTTTTCACCAAAATATAACTCATTTTGAACCGCTTGAAAACTTTTTCAGATTTCAGCACAGTACAGCACAATCGCTGGGTTCTTTTTACTATTTTTGATCGCATAATTTAAACCTGACAACGATGACTCCTAAATCCGTTCCAACAAACATTTCAACGACCCAATTGTCTGCCCAAAGTCAATCTCATTTCAATAACCGGCTTATCTTCGGCTTTCTGTTTGTCACCATGCTGTTTTCTGGTTGCAGTCAGCCTACTCCTCCTCCACCACCCGAAGCTGTTGGCCCGGTGCCCACCGAGCGTCAACTCAACTGGCACCAACTGGAGCAATATGCCTTCATCCATTTCACCACCAACACGTTTACCGACAAAGAATGGGGCTTTGGCGATGAAAGTCCAACAGTTTTTAATCCCACCAACCTGGATGCCGAACAATGGGCACGAACCATCCAGGAAGCCGGGTTGAAGGGGATCATCCTGACCTGCAAGCACCATGACGGCTTTTGCCTGTGGCCCAGCGAATACACCGACCACGATATCGCCGCCAGCCCCTACAAAAATGGCGAAGGCAATGTGGTGGAAGAAGTTTACGAAGCCTGTAAAAAGTATGATCTGAAGTTTGGCGTCTACCTCTCGCCCTGGGATCGCAACCATCCGGAATACGGGCGACCGGAGTATGTGGAGTACTACCGCAACCAGCTCAAGGAATTGTTTCACGCCTACGGCCCCGTTTTCGAAATGTGGTTTGACGGTGCCAACGGAGGCGACGGCTATTACGGCGGAGCCAACGAAACCCGCAGCATTGACGGCAAAACCTACTACGACTGGCCAACCACTTTGAACATGATCCGGGAGATTGAGCCCGAAGTGATTTTCTTTAGCGATGCCGGGCCCGATATTCGCTGGTGCGGCAACGAACGTGGATTTGTTGGCGAAACCAACTGGAATACCATCAGCATTGACACCCTGTATGCCGGGAAACCTGGAATTACGGAACTGCTGAACCGCGGATCGGAAGATGGCACCAGCTGGGTTCCGGCCGAAGTGGATGTTTCCATTCGCCCGGGATGGTTTTACCATGCCCATGAAGACGATAAAGTCCGCACACCGGAAAACCTGTTTAAAATTTACCTCGAATCGGTGGGACGCGGGTCCAACCTGTTGCTGAACATTCCGCCCGACCGACGCGGACTGATCCACGAAAACGATGTGGCGTCTCTGCAACAATGGAAAGCCATGCTCGACGAAGCTTTTGCCACGAACCTGGCGGAAAATGCTCCGGTGCAGGCCTCCGCCACCCGCGGAAAATCGGAGATTTACGGGCCACAAAACCTAACCGACAGCGATCCGGCAACCTATTGGGCAACCGACGATGACCAGCAAACTGCCGAGCTGCTTATTGACTTGGGACAGGAACAAACCGTGAGCTACGTGCTGCTGCAAGAGTACATCCAACTCGGACAGCGCGTAAAAGCATTCAGCATTGAAGCCAGGCAAGAGGGCGAATGGAAAACGATTGGCGAAGCAACCACCATTGGCTACAAGCGTATTGTTCCGGTTGATGACGTAAAAACCGACCAGCTCCGGATCCGGATTCTGGATTCCAAAGCTTGTCCGGTGCTTTCGAATCTGGAGGTGTATTAGTCAGCGTGGTTGATTAGTTTGATTCCCAAATGACAGTTCAAGCATTTTTTGGGTGTGCAATAGTTGTTTTTTAATTGAATCAGTGCTTGACTGTCGAAAGCCGAGCGCACCGAAACCCCGAGCTCTTTCCAATTCGACACAATGGCATTGTGTTCGGCCGGAATTTTTTCCAGAAACTCCAGCGCTTTGTCTTTCAGGTTCTGCCGGTTGTGGTATTCGCCATACACAAACAAGAAAGGCACCACCGTATTGATCAGGATGTTGTGAAAGGCCGAGTCGCCCAGCGCCTTGACTCGTTTGGGCGACGGCTTGTTAAAACGGTAGTGCGTGTCCCAGTACTCTGATGCCTGCACACGGAACAGCTTCCGGATTTCATTCAGATCATCCAACTCAACCAAGCTGGAGAACAAGGCCGATGAATGGTGCACCAAGGCCGCGAACTGCGCCAGCCGGACGGTTGGGAAATTCACCGGGCGCAATCGTAAAAACTTCCACAGATGCGATTCAATGGGCTTGAGCTGGTACTTTTTATACAGAAAGGCATATTCTTTTCGAAGTGCCAGAAAATAGTCATCGCCCAACAATTGCTCGTTCAGCAAACCCGCCGTTCCAAACAGCAAAGCTTCCAACTGAAAGAGGTTGTTTTTGTGCTTGGCCAAAATTTGAATGGGTAAGGCGCGCGCCAGTAGTTCAAAAGGCAGCGCATTGGTTTTCAATCCAAAATTACGTGCCAGAAATTGGTAGAAGGTTTCATTCCAATCGTTTTTGTTTTGCGCCAACTGATCGACAATGGCCTGGGTTTTTTGCTGCAAGCGCTCCACCATCAAACCATGAAACCAGATTTGAAGGGTCATCTGATCGGCTTCGAAAAAACGGTCGGCACAGGCAATCCACCGGTCCGATTGCAGCAACTGTTCGTAGTTCGCTTCCAGGTGTGGCGGATAATCCAGCACCATCGTTTGAACCACTTCGCCGCCGGAAGTCCGCACCTCCGCATCGTGATCGCGCACCACATGCAACACCACATTATCGTAAGCCGAATCCTGCTCATGCTTGTGCAAACACCAGTCGGATGATCGCTGGTGGATTTCCACATTGCCTGCCCAGGTGGTTCCGTCAATCCGGATTCGGGAGTTAAAAAAATCGGGGCCGGCATCGGTGTTGTGCTGCCCGGGATGAATCACCTCAACGATTTGCCCGTCTTCGGTTTTCAAATTGGTGGCATTAAACAAGCGGTGTTTCCACACAAATTGAAGGAACGCTTCATTCATAACTGGAGATTTTTTCAATAAAGTTATGGAAAATCTGCTTGCCCAGCCGCCTGTTCTGGGAAACAAAAAAAACAAGGGGATGACATCCACTGCTTGGTCTTTCAATCCTCACATAAAACAAACCTGCTCCGTGCTTCTTGACCGACCAATTCTTGCCGGAAAAATTCCGACGTTTCCAAAGGGTTTCTGCAGAAAACCAAGACCGATGCACGCGCTACCTGAATTAAAAAACGGGGGAGTGGCAAAACTTAACCGTCCATTTCCTTAAATTGCATTATTTTCTAATATTTGTAAAGATTCAATCTGCCACAATGAAACGACATTCCCTCAAACTTATCATGCTCAGTGCTATTGGACTGTTAGCCGCAAGCGCATCCTTTGGCGCGGAGTTTCATCCTGACACCATCTACTCCCGCTGGATCATTAACTCCCGCATGGATGATTTTAGAAATAAATCGGAAACAACGCACTTCAAAACAGCAACAACCGAACCAAATATTGAATGGGATTATGTTCCCGGGCTGGTGGCAAAAGCCATCGTCATGACCTGGGAACATTACCAGGATCAGGCTTGGAGTACTCCGTTCCACGACGCCGTGGAAGACTACGCCGACCACATCCAGATGAAATTGGGAGAAAGTAACATTGACGACCTGAATGCCGGAAAGATTTATTTTGAGCTCTACCGGGCAGCAAAAGCGAAAGGACTAAACGAAAAAGCGGAAAGGTACAAAGAGCAGGTGACGATTTGCCGCAACAAACTTAAATATGAGCACACGCGCATTGCTGCTCCACTTCCGGGTGCCGGAGGATTTTGGCACAAAAAGCAATATGTGAATCAGATGTGGCTGGACGGCTTGTATATGGGGCCCGCCTTGTATGCCGAGTGGCAGGGAAACTTTGGCATGGAAGTAGGTGAAACGGAAAACAAAAAGTCGTGGGACGATATTGCCTTGCAGTTCGACACCATTTTCGCCTACACCTGGGATGCGGAAAAAAAGCTGAACTACCACGCCTGGTCGGCCGAACCGCAAAATGCGGCCTCCTCATTCTGGGCCGATCCGGAAACAGGATGCTCGCAAGAGTTCTGGGGGCGCGGCATGGGCTGGTTCTTTGCAGCCTTAGTCGATGTGCTCGAACAGATGCCCCAGGATCATTCGGCACGGCCTCGTTTGGTAAACTACCTCAACAAGGTGGCTGACGGATTAAAGGCCCGCCAGGACGCGGATTCCGGTTGCTGGTACCAACTCCTGCAATATGACGGCAGCAAGACAAGTTCCTGCGGAATCAATAACTACCTGGAATCATCGGCCTCATCGATGTTTACCTACGCTTACCTCAAAGGAATTCGTCTGGGATTGCTGGACCGCGAAACATACCTGCCCGTTGCCATCGAGGCATACAAAGGCCTTATCGACCAGTTCATTGTGGAAGAATCCGACGGAAAAATCAAAATCATTCAAAGCTGTGAATCGGCAGGCTTAAGCAACAAGCGCAAAGGAGATGCCGACTACTACCTATGCGGCAGCGATGTAACGATAAACAACGACACAGAAGGTAAAGTGTTCGGCCCGTTTATTATGGCCAGCCTGGAATTTGAAAAGATGAAGAATTAAAGCAAGGGCATGACGACATCAAATTTAGAATCCTGGAGCCTACTAATCCCGACGGCCGGATGTGCCTGAAAAAAAAACACCTTGGCAAACCAAATACTAAACAAAAAAAAAGAAAATGAATCCTGCTTACCAATAATCACTATCTTTGGTTTCACACTGTTAAACTAATGAATACATCCAAGCATTTGACCTAAACTAAAAACCTGAAAATCAGAAATGAGAAATCTAATTCTTCCTGTCTTTGCCGTTTTGGCTTTATTTCAAAGCTGCACGCCAACAAAAAATCACATCGTCCCGGACGAAGTCGCCAAAGAAATCTTTAGCCCTGCCGAATTAAAGGGGATCAAGGAAATGATCGCCTACGTTGATCGCCAGGTGTCTAAAGTTACAAAGAAGACGGACATTAATGAAAGCTACCACAGCTATTTTAACGGCTTGGAATCTGCTGTTTTTCCTGCACTGGTTAAAGACACTGCTAAATTCAAATTTCTGGGGACCATTGATGAAGAAGCTTTTTCGACCATCTGGCGAATGGATGACCACACAGAAATGGTAAAAACAAAAGATACGGTATTGACTGACCTGCATGGTTTTAAATTGCTCGAATTGAACTACAACGGAAAGTACCTCAACTACCTGAAGGAAATTGGAAAAACAGATAAGCACTACGCTGACATATACAAAAGCATTGAAATTGCCGGAGATTTATCCCCTTCAGCCTTCGCCTGGTTTCGCGAACATCATCAGGAATTGGACTTTACACGATTCAAAGACCGTTTATGGGCCACCGTTATCCTTCTCCGGATCGGTGATCCACTCGAAGAAAAAGTAGAACGATATCTGAAAAACCAAAAACCGAATAAATGAATGAAAAACGAATCAATTCGCTGATTGGCATCATTTACAACCTATCAGCCATCCTGGTCATCATCGGCGCATTTTTCAAGCTTCAGCATTATCCCCATGGTCTTTCATTAATAATCACCGGGTTTATGCTTGGGTCAATAATCAGTTGGGTTGATAACTACAGGCTGAAGAAAAAAGTAAAACGATTGGAAGAACAACTCCAAATCAAGGATGATTTATAAAGAACTGCTGGTCAGACCTTGCCATTTCGATCGGAATAACAGCAACATGTGCACGCCACTTGGAAGGCTCAAAAACTTAGGCTACCTGATTCAACATTCAAATCGTTGGGAATTGTCGCAATTCATCCTCAACTTCGTCGCGAATACCCCCTGTCGAAGTTTTGCTTTCTGCTTATTTTTGAAAATCAAAAATAGAGAAACAACAAATGGACAAAACGAAAACGTCGAGCCAAGCTTCTGAAATTTACTACCACGGAACAAAGGCCAATCTTAAAGAAGGCGATTTAATCGAAGCCGGTTTCAACTCAAACTATGGGCAGCGGAAGGTTGCCAAGTACGCTTATTTCACAGCCACCATCGACGCGGCCATTTGGGGCGCCGAACTCGCACAGGGCGAAGGCGAAGGAAGGATTTATTTGGTCGAGCCAACAGGTGCTTTTGAAGACGACCCGAATTTGACGGATAAAAAGTTTCCAGGCAATCCAACAAAATCCTATCGCACGACGAGCCCGCTTCGAATTGTTAGCGAACGAAGTGATTGGCAAGAACACGCACCGGAACAACTCAAAGCCATGAAAGAACACCTGGAGCGCCTAAAGCAAATGGGTATTGAAGCCATCGAAGAATAGTAAACCGAAAACAGCAGATTGAAATGAGAAAAATTATTTTAGACCTGGCCGTCAGCCTCGATGGATTTATTGAAGGGCCAAACGGGGAAATTGATTGGTGTATCCTGGACGATGACATGAACTTTGACAGCTTTTTGGCCAGCATTGATACCCTATTTTATGGTCGGGTGAGTTACGACACCTGGGGCAACTTTCAGCCCGACGATAAGGCCAGTAAACCCGAGCTAAAACTTTGGCAGACGGTTCATTCCAAAAAGAAATATGTCTTTTCAAGCCAACACAGGCACGACAACAAAGCCACCTTCATCCATACTGACATCGCCGGTAAAGTGGCCGAAATAAAAAACGAGGCTGGCAAAGATATCTGGCTGTATGGTGGAGCCAGCCTGATCAAAACGTTTATCCAATCCGGACTCATTGACCGCTACCAGCTCTCCGTTCATCCCATCGCTTTGGGAAACGGCAAACCCTTGTTCGAAGACTTGAAGCAGCGACTGCATTTGAAACTCGTGAAAACGAATGTATTCCAATCGGGTGTGGTTCAACTTATTTATGAACCCATAAAAGAATAATGTCGATGTCTGTTCAAGCCCGTCCGGACAACAAAAAAACCTTGAAGACTTTCAATTCTTCAAGGTTTAAAACGTTTCTACTGCCGATTGAATTTCAGCCGATCGATAGCCAGATCGCCATCAATCCAGTCGTATGTATTTTTCGATGTTACAGTTATTTTCATCGTAATTTTCAACCCCGCCAAACGGGAAAATCTGGTACAGCGTATCGCCTTTTATTTCAAGAAACTGCTGGACCTTCTGCCCTCTAAACGACGCCACATTGTGATATTGCACGGTTTCGGTATAAATATTCTTGGACAAATCATAGGTTCCTCCGCCAAATGACTGCTGGAGTTGGTTTCCACTAAAACTATTACCAACAAACATAAAATGCTTGTCAGACCAGGTTTTCAGTTGACTGCCATTAACATCTTCCAAAATAGACAGATGACTTTGTCCATTTCGAACCAAATCCTGGCTAACCAATTTCCAGGTCCCATTTAATTTTGATTTACCACCAGAAAAGCTAAAAAGTGTAAAAACAACGACTAATAAGAAAAGTGATTTGAATTTCATGATAATATTAGTTTAGATGATTGGTTTATGGATTAAAAATATCACTTTTTTTGCTTAATACACAAAAATTTACTGTGAAAATTAATTTTGTTGTCTGGTTTTTCACCAACAGGTATTGAAATTTGGAACTTAGCGTGATTGGTCATTGGATAACTGGTCATTAGTTATTGGTCATTGGGGATTGGTCATTGATAGTCATTAGGTGGTCATTTAATTGTCATTCGATGGTCATTCATCAGCAGGTACTGGTTTGCTGGATTCTGGATTCTGGATTCTGGATTTTGGAATTTGAAGTGATTGGTTACATCCTGTATGCTTTGGCTGGAAAACGCTAGCAGCCCGCCGGACACCACAGATCGCAGCGTCATTCCGATCCGTCAGTGGCCGGACTGGAATCTGTCGGCGGATTGAGATTGATTCGATGGGTTGGTCATTGGTCATTGGTCATTCGATGGTCATTGGTCATTCGATGGTCATTTGCGTATTCCTTGTTCCCTGTTACTTGTTGTTGTACCTCCTGATAAAAATGCATTCGAGAAATTAACAAGCATGGACTTCTGCTTTTTTTTGTACTTTTGAATCAATGAAAAACAAAGGGTTAGATAGCGAACTGTTGATAAAATATTGGATTGATGGTGCTGAAGATGATTTCGAAACCATGAACGCCATGTTTGAATCGAAACGTTATCATTGGTCGCTATTTATTGGTCATTTAATGATTGAAAAGTTGTTGAAGGCTTATTTTGTTAAAGTCAAATCAGATTACCCGCCCTATATTCATAACCTCCTCCGATTGGCTGAAAAATCGGACTTGGCATTATCGGATGACATGAAAGAGCAGCTTGTGACAGTCACCGCATTTAATATTAATGCCCGGTATGATGACTATAAAATGAGTTTTAAGAAATAGTGTACGCCGGAATTTACTTCCGAGTGGATTGACAAGTTAAAAGGACTACGATTATGGATAAAAACATTGATCTTGCAATAAGTCAATATATTGATTTGATCAAGGGGAAATTCCCGGATATTGAGAGCGTTTATCTATTTGGCTCTTATGCAAAAGGTAAATCAACTGAAGATAGCGACATCGACTTAGCCTTAATTTTCAGACAACTGGATGACTCTAAACGATTTGCCACACAAGTTCAGTTGATGTTATTGGCTTCGAAAATTGACTCAAGGATTGAACCACACCCAATATCTCATGAAGATTTTAGTTCCGGAAATCCTTTTGTCACTGAAATCAAAAAAACAGGAATTGAGTTCGCGGCCTAAGCAACGCACATTGGGGACTGGTTATTGGTCATTTAATTGTCATTCGATGGTCAATCATCAAAAGGTACTGGGTTGCTGAATTTTTTGGGGTTTGGGGTTTGGGGTTTGGATTTTGGAATTTGGAATTTGGAACTTCGCGTGATTGGTCATTGGCTGTTGCGATTTCTACTTCGTTTCAACAGTCGATGAAATAATCAGAAGGCAAATTTAGCCTCAGTGGTACCAGCTGAGCTGTTTAGGCAACTTCGTAGACGATCCCGTTGGGCTGACTTGTTTTCTTCGAAGCATCCAACACTTCAATTCCAATAATATTGTCCGACTCGTCATAGTCTAAGATAATGCCGGGCTTCTCCTCATCGCTTTCAAATACCTTTGCATCAGAAAACTGAATATAGATTGCATCAACCTCTTTGCTATATTTTATAACCATATTTTTCAAGTTTTGATGTCTTGTACACTGTAATTACTAACGCGGGTGACTTTTTAAAGTTTATGAATACACGGTAAAGATACGTCTTCGAGTTTTCGACTACAAGTTTTGAATAGATGCTGACTCCTTGTTGCTCAAGAACAGCATCCGGATGCGCCACAACAAGCAAAACCGCTTCTTTTGAAATATCGCGGACAACCATCCGAGCCAACACTGGTTTGAAAACTCCACTTCCATGCCATAAATGTAATGAATGATTTTAAACTGAAGACTATTTTCTATCTTCTATTCAGGGAAACTGCATTGATGGTCAATCGTTAGGATGGCTGGATGCTGGATACTGGATGCTGGATAAAACTGTCCCCAGCGATTGGAGGGTCATCGTCAACAGGTTTCCGGATCCGCCGCCGCCTTGCCCTATTGTCATTACGAGCGAAGGGCAGCGGAATAATGATCCTTGTAACAACAATTTTAATTCTTACTTTTGAATGGGATTGAATTACAAACCGATGGATTGAAGATGGACAAGGATATCAGATGGCAACAGCGCCTGGAGAATTACAGGAATGCGTTAAAACAACTGGAAAATGCGGTGACCCTGGCACAGGAGAAAGCACTGAGCGAACTGGAAAAGCAGGGGTTGATTCAGGCTTTCGAGTTTACACACGAACTGGCTTGGAATGTCATGAAGGATTATGCTCATTTTCAAGGCAATGCTCTGGTGGCCGGTTCACGTGATGCCACGCGCGAAGCTTTCGCCCTGAACCTGATCGCCGATGGCCCCGGATGGATGGAGATGATTAAAAGCCGAAATCAAAGCTCGCACACGTATAATATGGAAATTGCTGAAGACCTGGTTGAAAAAATCATGAATCGTTATTCCGGCTTGTTTAAAGCTTTCGAAACGGTGATGATCGAAAAAAGGGACGGTCATCGACCGGAATTATTTTAAGCCATGCCACACGGATTAAACGACTCTGACATACAACTGATTCGCGAGGTACTGCAGCAATACCCGGAGGTCAAGCAGGCCATTCTGTATGGCTCAAGGGCCAAAGGCAACTACCGACCGGCTTCTGATATTGACTTAAGCTTAACCGGTCCGAAGCTAACCATAGCCCATTTGCTGGCCATTGAAAATCAGCTCGACGACTTGTTGTTGCCCTATAAAATCGATCTGTCCTTATTCCACACCATTGAAAATCCCAGCCTGCTTGACCACATCAACCGTGTTGGAATTCTATTTTACGAACAAGCGCACAAGTAGCGCCAAGGATTGGGGATTAGGGATGAGTCATTGGTCATTTAATTGTCATTCGATGGTCATACTTCAACAGGTACTGGTTTTTTGGATTTTGGATTCTGGATTTTGGAATTTAGAGTGATTGGTCATTGATGGTCATTAGGTGGTCATTTAATTGTCATTCGATGGTCATTCATCAAAAAGTACTGGGTTGCTGAATTTTGGGATTTGGATTTTGGATTTTGGAATTTGGAATTTGAAGTGATTGGTTACATCCTGGATGCTTTGGCTGGAAAACGCTTGCAGGCGCACCGGACACCACAGATCACAGCGTCATTCCGATCCGTCAGTGGCCGGACTGGAATCTGTCGGCGGATTGAGCGAACCGCGATTGGAGAGACAAACTCTTTTAACAAGTAAAAATTCAATAAAAACTACAATAGACACCTAGAACACCTAGAAAAAAACCGATCAGTTTAGGATTGTTGATTGGATGCTCGATGCTGGATACAATCGTTGAGACGGGATTGGGGATTAGTCATTGGAAAACTGGTCATTAGCCATTGGTCACTTAATTGTCATTCAATGGTCATTCATCAAAAGGTACTGGGTTGCTGAATTTTGGATTCTGGATTTTAGAGTGATTGGTCATTCGATAGTCATTGATGGTCTATAATTGTGAGGCCTGGATTGTGGATGCTTTGGCTCGAAAATCAGCGCGGACCCCAGCGATCGAAGGGTAGCTACCTGACAGGAACACTTCCCGAAATCAGCAAAAACAATGCTTATGATCCGCGAATTGACAATCGCCATTGATGGCACTTCCATGTTGCTATCCCATTCCTATTTGAAATCCATACAACGATCACTTATTCCGATTTTCCACTTGACTTTGTCCATACAAAGTCCTAACTTTCTCCTAGGTTTCTCCTAGGTTTGTGTTAGGTTTCTGTTACCTTACTAGTAGAAACCTAGTTTAAATTTAGTACAAACCAAGTAAAAACAAAGACGATGGCACGAACCAATACACCTCCGGGCGCTTACCTGAGTGGCAAAGCTGGAAACCTGGTCTATGTTCAAAATGGCGAAGAAGTGATTGTTCGAAGCCTGCCCAAACCACGAAAGCCTGACAGCTGGAGTGAGAAACAACAGCAGCAGCGCAAGCGGTTCCAGGCGGCCCGAACATTCTACAATGGCGTGCGCGAACAGGTGGTGAACCCGATCTGGAAGCTGGCCGCCACCAAAAAGCTGACGGCCTACAACTTGTTTATGAAAGCCAACCTGGGCGCATTTGACAAAAACGGCGAGCTGGCTGACTACTCCCGGCTGCATTTTTCGACAGGCCCCTTGCCACTTCCCCAGCAGCTGACGGCCAAGCTAGACGCTGACTCACCGGATCGCGTGACAATTAGCTGGAGCCCGGAGCTTCAAACCAAAGCGGAAGCCGGCGATGATGAGCTGCTTTGTGTGTGGGCCGGCCCAAACTACCTTGTTGGGCCCGTCGCCACGGGAAGCCTGCGACAAGACGGCCAGGGGCTCCTCTCTCTTCCCGAGTTGGAAGCCGGAGAACAGCGGAACTTGTTTCTTTTTATTGCCAACAGTAGTCGAACCAGCTACTCGAACGACTGGCATGTGGCGCTGTGATGCTTAAGGGGTTGGGATTGGGGATTGGATAACTGGTCATTAGGGATTGGTCATTCGATGGTCATTCATCAGCAGGTACTGGTTTTTTGGATTTTGGAATTTAGAGTGATTGGTGGCATCCTGGATGCTTTGGATGGAGAATCCTCGCAGGCCGACCGGACACCACAGATCAGAGCGTCATTCCGATCCGTCAGTGGCCGGACTGGAATCTGTCGGCGGATTGAGCGAACCGTAATTGGTCATTAGTTATTGGGGAATAGTCATTGGTCATTGATCGTCATTCGATGGTCATTCACCAACAGGTATTGGCTTACTGGAACTTGGAATTCGGATTTTGGAATTTGGAGTTTAATTTGAATGCTCCCTGCCGGCATGCCTCCCCGGCCTTTTTTGACGGGCGCCGCATCGCCAAGTGTTTGTTTTATTGTCCATGCTTCCTTGTCCTGATGCCGGACGGGCACCTCCTTTTCCAGCCGATGAAAAGGAGGAAAAAATCTTGAAAATTCCATCCTTCCGCCCACAAGCCACCACCGGCCCGGGCCTCCCGAGCACTCGGGATCGGCCTGCGCTGCTTTCACCTTCCGGTGAAGTGGGGGACTTAAGGACAGAAAAATTAGATAGCTGGTCAATAGTCATTCACCAACAGGTATTGGTTGGCTGGATGCTGGAATTTGGATTTTGGAATCTGGATTTTGGAATCTGGAACTTGTAATTTAATTTGATTGGTTGATGGTCGGATACTGTGATCCCGTGGCCTTGGCTCAGGCCGAAGGCCACGCCTGGTCCGAACATTCGGCGCAACTTCCTGTTTATTGGCAAGGAACTGGAATTTAGAACCAAAATGAATAAGTGGTTATTATCAAATTAATTGTTAATTTGGGGTCACTTATTGGCCGAAAATCGGATTAACTATTGATAGCGTTCTTTGCCAATTTATGTTTTTGAACATATTTTCTTTTGCCTAACTCACTAACTAACTCTGGCTGTATGGACGAGCCCGCAATTTTGGACGCTCAACCGAAAGCTTGAAACAACTATTAAACAGGCGATTAAAAGAAAAACGAAAAAGCAGTCTGCCACCAGATACCGGATTCCGGGCAGGAGGCGGTTGGCTATCGAGGGGAAGAAGCACCTGCAAGACTCCGTGTTACGAGGAAAATTTGCACGGGATTTTGTAAATTTATTGATGTTGAAAACACTGGGTTGTGTGTTCGATTTAAGAATCAGTTTTTAAATGGTCCTAAAAAATAAGATTCTTTCTGGTGTATTGGGTGTGGTGTTGGTCGCGTGTTTATTGCAGGAAAGAACCTTTTCTCAAACTCATCCATCATCTGAGTCATTAGCTGCTAATGCCTTGGATGGTTTTTTTATGCCAAAAACTGAAGTGGCCGACACCCCCGGAAACACCTACCAAACGGACACTTACTTAACCAACGCCCAGGACCACGAGCTTATTGCCCTGCATCCGGAAATAAATTCGGGCAGCTCCAACGGGCGTTGGGAGGACAATCGGGAACCGCTTGTAGAAACCTACTCAGCCACTGCGCAGACAGGACTCACCATCACATCCACCGCAACTGGTGGTTCCTGGAATGATGAAAACAGTTGGGTGGGAGGGAATATACCCGATGCTGACGACCATGTTACGATTGCTGCCGGGGCAAGTATTACCGCAACTAACGTATTGATCAACGCTTCACTGACCATTGAGGATGGGGCAACGCTGACCGTCACTGGCGACTGGACCAACAATGGGACGTTTACAGCAGGCAGTAACAGCGAGGTGATATTTTCAGGTGGCAGCAATGCCACCATCAGCGGCTCAGAAACCACTAATTTCAATAAATTCACGATCGATAAAGGGTCATCAACCCTGCAGGTCAATGCTACTACCATTGACCTTGGGGGAACCATTACGTTTACCTCAGGAACCGTCCAGGTCAACACCACGGGAGCTGTCCACTGCTCGGTGAATGCCGGTTTTACCATTGAGGCGGCTGCCGGACTCGTGATTGATGGGGGCTCGTTTACAACCGGCGATTTCTCGGTTGAGAACAAAGGGCTTTTCCAGGTAGAAGCAAATTCTATGGTGACGCTGGGCAGCGACCCGGGAAACAGCCTGACCATACGAAGTGAAGGAACCCTGGATATCAATGGGGGAACCTTGGATATTGCAGGGCGCATGGTGGTATCCGGTGGCACAGCTGACATTTCGGACGGAACAATTACCTTAGCCAAGGTTGGGCATAGCAGTTCCTCTCTGGCCACCCTGGAGCTTAGTTCCACCTCCACCTTTAACATGACCGGAGGAACCATCATCTTTCATCAGCCCAATGGCGCGGCTGGTGGCGATGTTTCGATTATAGATGGAACGCCTGGATCTAAATCCATGGCGGGGGGGACATTCCAATTTGGAGATGGAACCACTCCCATTGGAAGCACCTTTCAGTTGGATAGCGAAATGCCCCTTTTCAATATGGCCATTCAGGGAGAGAATCAGGGACACACCCTTGTCATTTTAAACCCAGAGGCGATTAACGCTTACAGCCAATTTGATCCAAATGGAAATAATATCCATGTCGCTTTACAGTCTTCCTTTGGCTCAATTACTTATCCATTGGCGGACAACGATGGGAATCAAATTCTACTAAGCATACAAGTAACAGGAGACGGTTACACAGATGCTTATCTTGAAGTGACAACTAGTGGAACGCAACACCCAAACAATAAAAATTCCAATAACTACTTGAAGCGTTACTGGTCCATCAAAATTTATGGAGTAACAAATCCAAGCATCAGTCTAACGGCAACTTACGACGGTGACGGTGTTAATGATGACATCCAAGGGGAGGAGTCTGAAATAACCATGGGAGTGTATGCCGATGGCTCTTGGACAAAAGAAGGAACCCTTAATCCCACTTCTAACTCACTGACCATTTACGATTTAGAAAGCAGTGAATTTGATATTTCGGGAATTACTGCAGAAGACCCAAGTGTAACAATCAACGATGGCAACGATGATGAAATTTGTCCGAGTGATGAGATTACCTTAACGGCTAATGCAACGGGTGATGAGCCGTTAAGCTATGCATGGACCTCGGATCCCGCTGGTGCTTCCTCCACCGATGAAGCGATAGATGTCATCCCAGCTGCCACTACCAGCTACACGGTAACCGTCACTGATGGAAATGGATTTACGGCAAGCGATGGAATTTTGGTTACCGTAGAAGATAATGAAGCCCCGGTTCCCGATCTGGCCAGTCTGCCGGACGAGACTGGAGAATGTTCGCTTAGCGTTACAGCTCCGACAGCGACAGATGCCTGTGAAGGTACCATCACAGGAACAACGACCGATCCACTGACATACAATACTCAGGGTACTTACACCATTACCTGGATTTATGACGACAACAATGGAAACACTTCGACGCAGACCCAGACAGTTGTTGTTGATGACACAACTGCCCCGGTTCCCGATCTGGTCAGTCTGCCGGACGAGACTGGAGAATGTTCGGTTACCGTTACAGCTCCGACAGCGACCGACAACTGTTCAGGTAGCATCACCGGAACAACGACCGATCCGCTGATATACAATACTCAGGGAACTTACACCATTACCTGGATTTATAACGACAACAATGGAAACACTTCGACCCAGACCCAGACAGTTGTTGTTGATGACACAACTGCCCCGGTTCCCGATCTGGTCAGTCTGCCGGACGAGACTGGAGAATGTTCGGTTACCGTTACAGCCCCGACAGCGACCGACAACTGTTCAGGCAGCATCACAGGAACAACGACCGATCCGCTGACATACAATACTCAGGGTACTTACACCATTACCTGGATTTATGACGACAACAATGGAAACACTTCGACCCAGACCCAGACAGTTGTTGTTGATGACACAACTGCCCCGGTTCCCGATCTGGTCAGTCTGCCGGACGAGACAGGAGAATGTTCGGTTACCGTTACAGCTCCGACAGCGACAGATGCCTGTGAAGGCACCATCACAGGAACAACGACCGATCCACTGACTTACAATACTCAGGGAACTTATACAATCAACTGGACTTATGAAGATGGCAACGGAAACACATCGACCCAGACTCAAACAGTCGTTGTTGATGATACTACAGCCCCGGTAGCCGATGTAGCCAGTTTGCCGGATGCCACAGGAGAATGTTCGGTAACGGTAACCGCCCCGACAGCGACCGACAACTGTTCAGGCAGCATCACCGGAACAACGACCGATCCACTGACTTACAATACTCAGGGAACTTATACAATCAACTGGACTTATGAAGATGGCAACGGAAACACATCGACGCAGACCCAGACAGTTGTTGTTGATGACACAACTGCCCCGGTTCCCGATCTGGTCAGTCTGCCGGACGAGACTGGAGAATGTTCGGTTACCGTTACAGCTCCGACAGCGACCGACAACTGTTCAGG
>Ga0209347_1000852_pt1 | contig 63247 bp, 59 predicted proteins | sample AutmiccommuBRH23_FD_187382 | JGI IMG/M metagenome (GOLD analysis project Ga0209347, IMG submission 187382) | Deep subsurface microbial communities from Mt. Terri, Switzerland - Autotrophic microbial communities BRH/23 (SPAdes) (version 2) | ecosystem: Environmental > Aquatic > Deep subsurface >... | reverse complement strand
CTCGTCCACTTGATAAGCTCTATATCTTCAGAAGTAAAATTTCTTCCCGAGAAGGTCATGCTAGTCTTATCCATAGGTACCAAACCTACCTTTCTAAGACTACCATACCATATTGATTTGTGTATTACCAGCCCTATTTTGAGAAAAAGTTATTTTGAAAACCTCTACACCCCTTAGCTATGGCGGTATACAATGTTATGCTTCAGCTCTGATTATCTAGGCATGAATTTGAGTTATAATTGTCCGACGCTGCTAAATTAATAATCTGGAATTATACACCATATTGTAATATAATCATGTTATATTTTTAAAAATAGAATGTTCAAGTGAGGGTGAATTTATGGCTCATAAACTCTAAAATCAGGGCAATGGTCAAAGATATCATAGTGATAAGAACTCAAGTCTGAAATGAATACGGCAGAGGAAGTGATTTTGGTTGGATTTAAAGGACCATCATATTTCTAAATTGTCTGGATTGTTCTTGGATAAACATCTTGAACAACAATTTCAAGAATCATACCTAAACCGATCTAAAAACCATCTGCGGAAAATTGCGCTCACAATAGGGGTCCTTTTTTTCTCATTCTTGATTTATGATTTTTCATCGAATAGAATGCACTCAACCGGTTTAATAATCTTCCTGTGTCGTTTTACGTTCCTTTCTTTATCTATACTGTTTTATTTTAAGCCTGACTTTTTTCTGAAATCCTCTGCCTTTTTAAAGATCACTATTTATGAACTCGTTGCAGTAATACTTTTCTTTATTATTATTATCAACTATGAAAACCCACATTTTATGACCCAAGCTTTTGCGCTAAACGTCATTGTTTTAGGAATTTTCATCTTATTGCCAAACTTGCTGTACAATAGAGTAGTTCTTTCACTTTTTACAGCGATTGGTTTTTTAGTAATTAGTTTGACTAAATTTCATCCTCCTTTGGTTGAGATTATTACCGTCTTTGTCTATTTAACTCTAGCAATCTTGTTCAATAGCATATCATCCTATAGTTTAAGTAGATACAAGAGGCTTGATTATGTTAACAAACAATACTTTATGGAACTTTCCACGAAGGATCCTTTAACCAATACATATAATCGTCTGAAGTTTAACGATTCATTGAGTAATGAGATTGAGGTAGCTCGGAGGTATGGAAATACCTTTTCTCTTATAATGTTTGACATAGACCATTTCAAGCAATTTAACGATAGTAATGGGCATAGTTTTGGAGATAAGATTCTTAAAGAAATAGCCAATCTTGTGCAAGAATCAGTAAGAGAAGTGGATGTCTTTGCTCGTTGGGGTGGGGAGGAGTTTGTGATTCTTTTACCACAGACTCATTGTAGAGAAGCTTCTGCCCTTGCGGAACGATTAAGAGATTCGATATATAAAGCCTCGTTAAAGAAGGAAATGAATCTAACCTGCAGCTTTGGCGTCACAGCCTTCTTCAGCCAGGATGATCAGGAGTTGCTCATGGAGCGGGTTGATAGGGCTTTATACAAAGCTAAGGAGAGCGGCAGGAATATTGTAGTTACTGAATGTAATCTTCAAGTTGTTTCCGCCTGATCGGTGAATATGAACTATGTGTTATGTACTTTACAAATTATATGAGTGATGAATAGGGTATGATATAATACTATAAAAAGTAATAATATTTGAAGTTCGGTGTATCACTTTCAATACTATGGGAAGGTCCGTTTCGCTCCGCAATTTGCGGGGCTAAACTTAATGAAAAGGGGATTTGGATGAGCAAAAAATCCATTTATGGATTGACTTTTGACCACCTGGAAGAATGGCTTTTGGAACATGGACATAAAAAGTTTCGAGCCTTACAAGTCTGGGATTGGCTTTATAAGAAACAAGTGAGGCACTTCTCAGAAATGCTAGACGTTAATAATGAGTGTCTGCAATTATTAGCTGATCATTTTATCCTCGAATCTTTACATGAACACTCTAAGCAAGAATCAGCAGATGGAACAATAAAGTTTTTGTTCAAGTTAAAGGACGACCATCTGATTGAAACGGTATTGATGAGACATAAATTTGGTTTGTCGGCCTGTGTCACAACCCAAGTAGGTTGTAACATGGGGTGTAGCTTTTGTGCCAGTGGATTATTAACGAAAAATCGCAATTTATCTAGTGGTGAAATTGTGGAACAAATTTTGAAAGTTCAACATCATCTAGATCTAGAGAAACATGATAAAAAAGTGAGCCATGTTGTAGTAATGGGAATCGGCGAACCTTTTGATAATTTTCAGAACGTGGTTGACTCATTGCAGATTATAATAGATCATAAAGGGCTAGCCATTGGGGCTAGACATATAACCGTCTCGACTAGCGGACTTGCCGATAAGATCTATGATTTCGCGGATCTCAATTTGAGGGTTAACTTAGCGATCTCCTTACATGCCCCTGCTGACGAACTTCGTACACGAATCATGAAAATTAACCGTGTCTTTCCATTAGACACATTAATGAAGGCTGTCGATTATTATCTAAGTAAAACAAAGCAAAAAATTACGTTGGAATATCTGTTGCTCAAGGATCTAAATGACAGTAGAGAACAGGCTCTCCAACTTGCTGACCTGATCGGTGATAAGCGACCTCTCGTGATTGTCAATATAATTCCCTATAATCCGGTTGAAGAGCATCATCAGTATCAAAGAAGTGAGAGGGAATCCACGCTGGCGTTTTATGATGAGTTGAAAAAGCAGAGGATTAATTGTAGTATCCGTCTTGAACATGGGAAGGATATTGAGGCTGCTTGTGGACAATTAAGAAGCAAACAAATCAAGAAATCCAGAGAAAATATCCACAACTGAGGGCTTTTTGGGGTGAGTGGAAAATCGAAGTCTAGATTTATAGGTCTTGAATTCGGCGCTAAGATGTGGTTGAATTTCGAGAGGAATCATGGAAGAATACATTCTTATATGATATGATTTCTCTGTAATTATTTCTAGAAAGACGCATTTATGTGAGAAATGGGATTAAGGTGTAACGCTTTCTGTAAGGAGCAGTTTATGAAGTACACGGTGATGAAAAGACAACAGAATAGTAAAAAGTGCATTGTTTGTGGACTGGAAAATGATTTAGGATTGAAAGCCTCTTTTTATGAATTGGAAAATGGCGAGCTTGTTGCTATTTTTAAACCTCTTGAGGAACACCAAAGCTATCCAGAGAGGTTGCATGGTGGTATCGCTGGAACCATATTGGACGAAACTATTGGTAGGGCAATTATGGTGAAAGAAGAGGATATTTGGGGGGTAACTGTAGAGTTAAATATAAAGTACAGAAAACCTATACCATTAACGGAAGAGTTAAGGGTTATTGGCAGAATTACTAAAAATTCGAGTAGGTTATTTGAGGGGACAGGGGAAATTTTTTTAAAAAATGGCGCTGTCGCGGTGAGCGCTTGGGGGAAATATTTGAAGATGCCAATCGATAAAATCGCTAATTTTAATGAAGATGATCAAGAATGGCAAGTTATCTTCTCAGAGGGCGAACCTAATGAAATAGATATCTAAGTATAGGGAAGTGAAAAGATTGATTTCAATGTTGACGAATGAATAATATGCAACTACAATAAACTTATAATAATTATAAATGATTGAGAAAAATTTGCTTATCGGTCAAACTTCAAACTTACTATTGTACTTATCACGAGAACATGCCTGGTTTTGGTGGCTCAACAAATGCCTAAGTGTAACGATTAGAATAAGGATTAGGAATAAGGAGGACTTTATCATGAATAGTTTAAAAGGGACTAAAACTGCTGAAAATCTATTAAAAGCTTTCGCAGGAGAATCACAAGCTCGCAACCGCTACACCTATTATGCATCAGTCGCAGATAAAGAAGGTTACAAGCAAATTAAGAATATCTTTATCGAAACTGCGGATAACGAAAAGGAACACGCAAAAAGGTTTTACAAATTCCTACTGGCAGGTTTTGAGGGTGAGCTTCCTGCTAATATAGAGATTAGTGCTGCTTTTCCAGTAGCTCAGGGGACGACACTTGATAATTTATTAGCCGCCGCTGGTGGAGAAAACGAAGAATGGTCTGAGTTATACCCGGCCTTTGCTAAGGTGGCAGAGGAAGAAGGCTTTCCGGACATTGCAGCAGCATTTACGATGATTGCTTCTGCGGAAAAAAGACACGAAACAAGATATAACAAGCTGGCAGAAAATATTAAGCAAGATCAAGTCTTTAATAAAGATAAGAATGAGCTCTGGAAGTGTGGAAACTGCGGTTATATTCATGAAGGAACAAGCGCTCCAGAGGAATGTCCAGCTTGTATTCATCCTACGGCGTATTTCGAAGTCTTTGAGGAGACTTATTAAAGATCTCACAACCAAACATTAAAGGACGGTTCATCTTGCAAACGCTCAGGCAAAGATGAACCGTCCATTATTAATTCGAGAATTAGCGGAAACAATAGAGTGCAGATTAGAAAAATATATTAAACCTATTATTATGTTGAAAGGTTAACTCATACGGACAATTAGGTTCATAATTCCCACTATTAGAATGGATAAGACAATTGTACCAGCGATAATAATCCGATTTTGTCTCTTTGTGTTAATTTTGTGCCAAACCAAGGGAATCCCTCCATAAACATTAATCTCTACTAATTGTATCATTGACAGTGATGCAAAAGTATAGACCTAAAGTCTTGGCGTTATAGGTCAGAAGTCCTATCTGTCAAAGATGTGTGAAATGCTATGAGTAAACTTGTCAGGGGTTGATATTATGGGAAAACCAGAAGATCTACTGCGAGAGTATCAGCGTGCTCGCATTAATGAAGAAGCCGTTAATGTGGAGAGAGTTCATTTTTATAAGACGGACAAAAGAGTCAATCCCAAACAAGAGGATCCGTTCTGGTTCTCAATAGGTAACTTACCTGTGTTGGTGACCGCTCCTCATGCTGTAAGACATTTTAGACATAAGAAGATCAAAATGTCTGATCAATATACAGGTTCAATTGTATATCTTTTGAACCAATTAACGGGTTGTCATGCCATTACGGCTACGAAACTATACGGTGGAGATCCGAATATAGACTCACCTTGTATCTTTAAGGAAAAAATCTCAGAGATTGTACGTCAAGAAAAGATTAAACTCGTACTTGATATCCATGGTGCCGCTCGAGAGAGAGAATTTGATATTGATTTTGGCACAGATAATGGAAGAACTCTATTAGGTAAGGATTCATTGCTGGAAACGCTGAAGAGAAACATACAAGCCTTTGGATTCAATAAAATCTCCCATAATCACTTTGCTGCTTCAGGAAAGAACACGATCACTAACTTTGTGGCTAGTGAACTAAAAATCCCTGCTGTGCAGGTGGAAATTAACAAGCAATACAGAGTACCAGCCCAAAACCCCCAGGGGTTTCACCGTATCATAGGGGTATTTGTGGAAACAATTCATGAATTAGCCCGTTAAGGGAAGACGATAGTGATCTGATGTTTCCAAATCTTATAACCATAATGCTAAAACTTGGAATATGGGCTATAATTATAAGAGTACATAAATAGGAGGAATGGAATATGCTTTTAACAACAACTCCGTCTATTGAGGGCCGAAAAATTACAGCTTATTTAGGTATTATTACTGGGGAAGCAATCATGGGCGCCAATATTATGCGAGATCTTTTCGCAAGCATAACAGATGTCATCGGTGGGCGTTCCGGGGCCTATGAAGAAAAATTGCAGGATGCTCGTCATATTGCTTTAAAGGAATTAGAGGAACGTGCAGCACGATTAGGAGCTGATGCTGTGGTAGGCATTGATTTAGATTATGAAGTGATCGGTCAAAGTGGTAGTATGCTAATGGTAAGTGCGTCGGGTACTGCCGTCAGACTAGACTAGACTAGTCTAATCTAATCTAATCTAATCTAATCTCGCCTTAGTGGATAACGATGAGTGGGGAATATCCCCGGGCTAACCTGAAAAGGGCAACTAAACTAAACCCCCAAGATTTTGGTAGTAAACTAAAACCAAAATCTTGGGGGTTTTGATCTTAATATAGCTTCTAGGCGGTGTTCGATTAAGAATTAAATGAGTCATTACTATTAGGAAAGGTTCAAAGGCAAAGAATAATCTGAATAGAGAATAATTAAGAAGGAAATACAGAAAATTTGTAGAATATTATCTATTATCATCATTTAGCCGGGAAGAATAATACAATTAATCTATTAAATTAACGTTTAAAAGAACAGAATTAGTAATGTTTAATTGAAATATTCACAATATGTTTAACGCAGTTATAGAAATGTTTTGAGCAAATAAAACATACCTAAGTTAAACCTGAAAGAGGGTGATATATTATGAGATTGAAAACAAAAGTTTTAATCATTAATTCGGTCTCTTTCTTTGTATTGTTTGGTTTATTGATGTATATTTCAAATTTATATATCGTTAGGAATATTTTACAACAGGAAAATAGTGAGTTGAAAAATCGTATTGAGTTAGTCAATCGATTAATCACGGATACAATAGATTCCTTAAATAGGACGACAGCTGACTGGGGTCAATGGGATGAAATGTATGAGTTTGTCCTAGAGCCTACACAGGAGTTCATAGACGGGAATTTTGATCTTGAGACGATAAGTAACTTGGAGTTAAATCTGATCGTTGTTGTAAACGAGGGTAAGGTTCTTGCCTATAAAACATATGACTATGCCGAAAAACAAACGTTAGACGAAACAGGGACTATAAGCGACTTAAACCGATATATCCCTCGGTTGGATGAAGTCAAAGATCAAAACGATTTGATATCGGGGATTATAATCCTTAATAATAAACCTATGCTAATATCGACGCGGCCTATTACGGATTCCAAGCGAGAACAACCAAAAGCAGGAATTTTAATCATGGGAAGATATCTAGATCGTAATGTTACAGATTATATAGAAAGGCTTTCCAAAGGAGCTATTACAATAGAGGAAGTTGGAGAGTACAAGGGCGTAATTGGAGATAGTTTTAATAAAGAGTCCACGGAAATAGTCCCTTTGGCTAACAATACCATCAAGATACATTATTATATGAATGATTTACTTGCAGATAAATCATTTAGTATTAATCTTACGAGCTACAGAAATATCTATAGTCAAGGACGAAAATTTGTAGATTTTTTTACTGCATTTTATATTGGATCTCTGCTGATTGTTTCGATACTTAGCTTAATCTCACTGCGAAGATCAATAATTAAACCTCTAGAGAAAATTAATGCCGAGATTAATTTAATCGATATAAAGAATAAGTTAGATAACAGAATTGATGTGAAAGGAAACGATGAATTTGCCTTTTTGGCAACAGAAATTAATTCTATGCTTGAGAGAATCGATAACGCCAATCAAAAGGTTATAAACAGTGAAAATAAGTTGAAAATTGTTATGGATGCTGCAAGTGCGGGATATTGGGACTGGGATATCAAGAGTAACACACTCATGGTAAATAGTCGTGTAGCTGAAATGTTAGGCTTGGGAGATGCAGATTTCATAGCTTCGCCCAAAGAATGGCAAGAATTAATCCATCAAGAAGACAAGGCCTATGCTATTAAAGTACTCAGTAATAGTCAAGTTAACACGTCAAGTGCAATTTTTCTAGAGCATCGCTTACTTACTAAGCATCAGGGCTACAAGTGGTTTTTACTTCAAGGTAAAAAAGTAATTCAAAATGGTTCAGAATCCGCCAAATTGATGGGTATAATTACGGATATAACGGATAAGAAAGAATTTGAAGAAGAGCTTAAATATCTCACCTACTATGATACTCTAACTGGATTATTTAATAGAGGTTATTTTGAAGTAAGCTTAAGAAATCTAAATAAAAAGGCGAATTTGCCTATTACCATCATGCTTGCTGATGTAAACGGTTTAAAATTAATAAATGATACGTTTAGCTACGCAGTAGGAGATAAGCTATTAGTTGAGGTTAGCAGAATGCTTGAAAAGGCCTGTGGACAAAATTCAATTATATCACGACTGGGTGGAGATGAATTTGCGATTATTCTTGAGGGAAGGGATACAACCACTGTAAAGGAACTATTTGAAACGATTAAAGAATTAGGCAATCAAATGCAAGTCAATTCTTTAAGTATTAGTATAGCCTTAGGATATGCTATGAAATATTTTGAGGAGGATGATCTTAATGAAACAGCCAAAATAGCTGAAGAAAGGATGTACAGAAACAAGCTCTTAGAAAAAAGAAGTTCCAGAAACAGTACTATTTCTAGTCTAAGTAAAATGTTGTTTGAAAAAAGTTATGAAACGGAAGAGCATGCGTTAAGAATGTATAAGATTTGTGAAAAGATAGGTAAAAGGCTCAGTATGACCTCAGCACAATTAGATGAGCTGAACCTTTTAGCTAAGCTCCATGATATCGGCAAGATTGCAATTCCAGACCAGATTCTGAATAAGCCTGGTAAGTTAACAGAGGACGAATTCGAAATTATGAAGACCCACACTAAAATAGGTTACAAGATTGCAACGGAATTAGAAGATTTACGACACGTTGCCTATCAAATACTGTGTCATCATGAAAACTTTGATGGGAGCGGATATCCTAATGGCCTAAAAGACAACTCCATTCCGTTTCTCTCTAGAATTATTAGAATTGTCGACTCGTTTGATGTTATGGTATCAGGAAGACCTTATAAAACTCCGATGACTAAAGAGGAGGCCATGGGCGAACTATTGAGATGCTCTGGCAAACATTATGATCCAGAGTTAATAAAGCTGTTTGTAGAAGTTTACGAGGAGTATGACACTGTGGAGGCTTCGTTGGGTGAGGATGATTGAAAAAAATTCCTCGTTTGATTTGACAAGCAACCATAATTCAAGTAAACTAATATCGTTGAGAGGGAGTAGTTGAATTACAAAGGCAACATACCCGGTGGGGAAACTCACCTGACTTTGTAAACCGTAGAGGTAACGAGACTTTTGACATGGCCTTATTAGGCTATGTCAAAAGTCTTTTTTGTTTATACTCCTCAGAAAGTGTAACATGAATGTTTTATACTTTCTGGAAGAAGTGCAACTAAGACTTCCGCCGACGCCTGAAGGCTGACAGAATGACTAATACGTGCGAAGACAGTGTCTGCAAGAAGGCTAATACGTGCGAAGACAGTGTCTTCAAGAAGGGCTAATTCGTGCGAAGACAGTGTCTTCGTGTGGGCTCAAGCCAGGTTTTCTTCATCAACACGGTGTATCTAAAGGTTCAAAACAAAAGTAAGGAGTGGTTATTTCGTTTATACTACTACCGTAAATGACTGTATGCTCGATTAAATAAAAGGAGGATATAAAACGTGGATTATTTCCAAAAAGAAGTTGAAGACGTCATCTTGGAACTTAAAAGTAATGAAGAGATGGGATTAACCGCTGCAGAAGCGGAAGCGAGAATCCTGCGGTATGGAAAAAATACTTTTTCCCCCAAAGAGAAGGAAAGCATTTTCGTTAAAATCTTGGAAAGTCTGAAGGAACCCTTGATCGTAATTCTATTAATATCAGGATTGATATCCCTGGCAATGGGTCACCTTGCAGACGGGATCGGAATTTTTGTGGCAGTTTTAATCGCCACATCAATTGCCGTGATTCAAGAGGGGAAGTCAGATAAAGCCTTTGAAGCCTTATCCAAGCTCAGTGAAGATGTGCATGTGAAAGTGGTAAGAGAGAGTAAAATTGTTTATCTTTCACAAAGTGATCTTACCATAGGGGATATTATCCACTTAGAAACAGGAGATAAAGTTCCCGCTGATGCTAGGCTGATTCATTCTTCGAATCTGGGCATTGATGAATCGATGCTTACTGGTGAAGCTGAAGCAGCCTCTAAGAAATCGGATAAAATTGACCGGGAAGATTGTCCCCTAGCAGAACGCAAAAATATGCTATACTCTGGGACGATGGTAACTGAAGGACGGGTTGTGGCCATTGTCACCTCTATTGGGGACCAAACTGAGATGGGTAAAATTGCCAATGAACTTAAAGAAGAGATTTCTTCAGATACTCCTCTTCAACAAAAGTTAGCCGACCTTGGTAAGAGAATTTCCATTATTGGGTCTATTGCAGCAGCTGGTATTTTTCTTTTTGAGGTATTTACTATGTATAGACATGGGATCCTCGTCTTGGATAATATTGGGGCCGCTCTTCCAGGTATTAAAGACGCCTTTGTTACCTCTGTAGCTCTTATTGTTGCAGCTGTGCCGGAAGGTTTGCCAACCATGGTGGCCATTACTCTGGCTTTCAACATGCAGAAAATGGCTAAGAACAATGCTTTGGTCCGCAAGTTAATTGCCTGTGAAACGATTGGCTCTGTGAATGTCGTCTGTTCGGATAAGACAGGAACCTTGACAGAAAACAAGATGACTGTCGTTGAAGTTTGGTGCGATGGGAAAAGCGTCCCTGTCGATAAACTACATTGTGATGAAATGATTCAAAACTTCTGTGTCAACTCCACCGCAGATATTACCAAAAATAATGATAAATACGAATTCTTGGGAAATCCAACGGAATGTTCACTGCTGGTCTGCGCGGATAAGAATAATATAAACTATTTGCATTATCGCAAAGAGTTTGGTGAGCCAGTTTCTGAATACAATTTTACGTCGGCCAGAAAAATGATGTCCACTGCTTATCAGAGGGAAAAGGGCTTCAGGCTTTATACAAAGGGTTCGCCAGAAAAGGTCTTAAATATTTGTAACAGGATTCTGTATAATGGCTCTATTGTTCCGATGACCGAGGAGCATATCAAAGAAATAGAAGCGAATATACGTACTCTTCAGGATAATGCTCGACGAGTCCTGGCGTTTGCCTTTAATGACTTCGCCCAGGAGCCACAGTGGGAGGATATCTACAACGTTGAAAAAGACCTCGTGTATACTGGCTTTATCGGGATTGAAGATCCTCTGCGTTCTGATGTCAAAGACGCGATTGATCAGTGTCGACGTGCCGGGATTACGGTTAAAATTTTAACCGGAGATAATATCAATACGGCCAGAGCCATCGCTAATCAACTTGGACTTATCAAGAACGACTCTTTAGTACTTGAAGTGACAGATATTGATAACATGAGTGATCAAGAGTTAAAGAGCAAGTTGCCGAAAATCGTGGTTATTGCCCGCTCAAATCCGACCGCAAAAATGAGAGTTGTTAAACTCTTAAAGGAAAGCAACGATTCAGTCGTCGTAACGGGTGACGGTATTAACGATGCGCCTGCCTTAAAAGCGGCGGATGTCGGAGTTGCTATGGGGATCGCCGGAACGGAGGTCTCTAAAGAAGCGGCAGATATCGTTTTGTTAGATGACTCTTTCTCTACGATTGTCAGTGCGATCAAATGGGGACGAGGGATATATGAAAACTTCCAACGTTTTATTCAGTTCCAACTTACCGTAAATGTCGTAGCGTTTGTCACAGTAATTTTGGCAGAGCTGATGGGGTATAAGATGCCCTTTACGACGTTGCAGTTGTTATGGGTCAATATTATCATGGACGGGCCTCCAGCCTTAACCTTAGGTTTAGAACCGCCAAGAGAACATTTACTAGAAAAACAACCTATTAAGAGAAATGCCTCCATTGTTACCAAAGATATGTTGCTTAAAATTCTTTCCAATGGTTTGTTTATAGTGACCGCCTTACTCATGCTTATGAAAACACAAATCCTTGGTGGAACAGAAGCACAGCAATCGACCATTGTGTTTACATCGTTTGTCTTGTTCCAGCTTTGGAATGCCTTTAACAGTAGAGAGTTTGGGGTAACCAGTATTTTCCCCAATATTCATAGAAATAAATTAATGGTAGGGGTTGTCTTCCTAACATTCCTAGTTCAGATTCTTGTCACTCAGTTTGGTGGGCAAGTCTTTAAAACAGTACCACTGGAAGCTGCTCTATGGTTTAAGATCATAGCATTTACATTTAGCATTATCCTCTTTAGTGAATTCTTAAAACTGTTGATGAGAGGCTTTCGAGGAATTTTTTCTAATCCTCAAAAGGATTGAACGTTTTCAATGAACAAAAACAAAGGCTAGAGTTCATAATTATTAAGATCTTCTGCTAGATTGTTTTAGGTGCGCTGTATGGAATATTAAGATTCCGTATAGCGCATCTTCCATTAATTAGACAAGTATTCATGGGATACAGTTTACTTAAGATTATTTCAAAAGCCTTTATGAGGGGCAGTATTTAGCTAATCCAGTCCAAGATAAAGTAATGAAAGTCAAAATCACGGTATTATTGCAATAAAAGTGTGCCAGGTAATGCTAGGCAGAATACGGGCTATTTTACATATATTTAACACAAATAAAGGCTTCACTTTACATCGATATGTTACAATAAATTGAGACAATTCATATAAAAGAGCGACAGAAAAAGGGGTGTATATTTTTTGCAAAAAGTATATGTACTCGATTCAAGTGTGTTATTGCATGATCCTAACTCAATATTTCTATTCCAAGAAAATGAGGTAATTATCCCTTACGTGGTTTTAGAGGAGATAGAAAGTAAGAAACATCTCTTGGAGAATGTCGGACGAGCTGCCCGGGAGGCGATCCGTCATCTTGATCACTTACGGAACGACGGTCAACTTTCTCAGGGTGTCCTCTTGCCGAACGGGGGAAAGGTTCGGATCGAGTTAAATCATTACTCTAATGATGTTTTGCCAGTAAATTCGGATCTATCTTTGGCGGACAATCGGATTCTAGCGGTCTCCTTAAATTTATCTCGTGAAGAAAAACGCACCGTCATATTGGTTACCAAAGATATAGCCATGCGGGTTAAAGCGGATGCTTTGGGGATTTTAACTCAAGATTATTATAATGACAAAGTGGTGCTGCCCCCGATAATGGATGAGATCTTAATACTGAACTTAGAGGATGCCGAGGTTACTGCACTTTATAAAAATAAATGTCTTCCCTTACAAGTGCCCTTGCTGCCAAATCGCTGCGTGAAAGCAGTGTTGAGTGATGAATCAGTACTCCCTTTAGTTTCGTCTTCAACTGGGGAATCATTAGTCTATCAGATGGGTCCCAGTAACGCATCTTGGGATATTAGACCCAAGAATATGGAACAATCTTGGGCTTTGGAAATGCTCAACAATCCTGAGATTAAGTTGGTTAATTTAATGGGTCCGGCAGGCACAGGGAAAACTCTACTTGCTTTGGCGTGTGGCCTGGAACAAACAGTTCATGCGGAAATCTATCTTAGGTTGCTTTGCGCTCGGCCAATTGTTCCTTTTGGGAAAGATATTGGGTTTCTTCCTGGGGTGAAGGAGGACAAGGTTCGCCCTTATATGCAGCCGATTTATGATAATCTTGAATATTTACTTCGACCAAAGCGGGAGAAAGAGTGCGAAAGAGGCGGCGAATCTATTATTGACAGCGTCATTGACCTTCTCATCAAGAAACGGCAACTTGAAATTGAAGTCCTTACCTACATCCGGGGTCGAAGCATTCCTAATCAATTCATGATTATTGATGAGGCCCAGAACCTGTCTGCCCATGAAGTAAAGACGATTATTACACGTGCGGGTGAAGGAACGAAGATTGTGCTATGTGGAGATCCAGATCAAATTGATCATCCTTATTTGGATAAGGAGAGTAATGGGCTAGCCCATGTCGCTGCAAGGTTAAATGGTCAATCCTATTATGGACAGGTTCGACTGATCCATGGGGAGCGAAGCGAACTCGCGACTAGGACGGCAGGGCTATTGTAACTTCCGGAAGCAGGTAAAGTCCTAATAACGGCTTATCTATACGAAAGAACGAGAGACCCCGCCTTTTAATGCGGGATCCTATCGTTCTTTCGTTTTATGGGTGATGCTGGAAGACTCATCCGGATATTATCTAATCTGTTGGGAAATTCATTAAGTTATATGGCCGGACAGTGTGCATACTCTAGCGGTGGTGTTCCTAGCAAAATAAAGATATTATTCAAATGGTAGGACAGTGAAGCTGCCCGATTTGGGACTAGCCATTTATCATCAAGGAAATCATTGGGCCCAGTCCCTAGCGCAATACGCCAATCAGCTTCAGAAAGAAGTGGAACGCTTCAAGGTTTAGGGTCAGATATGAGAGAGATAACCCTGCACAGCAAACTGCAGGGTTATCTCTATTCAAAGGGAATTTCGGCGACTATAGGTTTCTGGAACGCTCAGAGGATTTGAAAAACTGGATTATTTAAATAATGTTTTTCAGAGGAACGCTGATGTTTTTATAGATGTTATCGGCAATGCCAATACCTTTGTATTGGAACCCAAGGTAATGAGCTTTGTTGGGTGCGAAAATGTTCCTTGTATCAACGATTAAGGGGGTTTTCATCATATTATAAACTGTCTTAAGCTCCAACTCCTTGAATTCCTGCCATTCTGTCATAACTATTAAACAATCAGCGTCTTTTATAGTATCCTCAATATTCTCGGAAAAAGTGACTCTTGAATTAAGCGGTTCTTCTAGATTCTTTACTACGGGATCAAAGACATGGATAGTAGTTTTTGTAGCTGTTAATTTCTCAAGTAAATGGATGGCAGGAGAGTTCCTCGTGTCATTGGTACCGGCTTTGAAGCTTAATCCTAAAATGGCTATTTTCGTATTTTCTACATCCTTGAGTTCACTCATAACATAACCGATGATGCTTTTGATCTGTATTCCATTGCGTTCCAATACCGCTTTCAACAGAGGCAGGTCGGTGTTTGCCTTACTCGCAAAACAAATTAGGGATTTCAAATCCTTGGTAAGGCATAGACCGCCAAAGCCGGGACCAGGGTTAAGGTAATGACTTCCTATCCGCTTATCGAGCTTCATGCCTCGAAGGATAGCATGGATATCGGCGTTAACCTTCTCGCTGATTTCCGAGATTTCGTTGATAAAGGAGAGTCTGGTAGCCAGGTAGGCATTGCAGGCATACTTAACCAGTTCCGAGCTCCTGGTATCGGTAAAAATCATCGGAGCATCGAAGGTGCTGTATAATTCCTTCATCACAACTTCGGATTCGGGGGTATCTATTCCAACAACGATTCGATCCGGATTCAGGAAATCACTGACTGCATTTCCTTCCCTAAGAAATTCCGGATTTGAAACCACGTCGAAGGGTATCATTGGGTTTTTCAGGTTATCCTTAATAATCATGCTAGCCATAGCACAAGTACCTACCGGTACTGTACTTTTGATAACAATGGTCTTGTAATAGTTCATATAACCTGCTACGAGCTTAAGCGCCAGAATCAGCTGGGACATGTCCGTTTCTCCGTTTTTGCTTTCAGGGGTACCGACTGCAATCATGATGATGTCAGATTCCCTGACAGCTGTTTTTATGTTGTTCGTGAATACTACTTTATTCCTGTCAGTAGCCGCTTTGAGCAGTTCATGAAGGCTTTCTTCGAAGATCGGGAGTTCACCGTTATTCAATTTATTGAGTTTACTAGAGTCACCGTCCATGCAGATTACATCATGACCGTGTACGGCCAGACCTAGGCCGGTAATCAGACCTACATATCCTGTGCCACCGATAATAGATATTTTCACCCGAAACTCCTCCTTATGCTGTTTGTGACAGTTTAGTTTGGCTATTTTCCAGGACTGAGCTATAATCGCTAACCAATTGATCGAATATGTAACTCCAGGATTTTGTAGCAGCGTGCTCTCGTGCGTTGGCTGCCAGTGATTCAATAAACTGTTTGTCTTCAGCCAGCTTGATGATGGCCCCGGCCAAGCTTGTAGCATCGCGGGGTGGGCACATCAAACCATTGTAGCCATTTTTTACATTGTCTTTAACTCCCCCGGAGTTTACCGCGATCACCGGTAATCCCGAAGCCATAGCTTCCAGCACGACGTTGCCGAAGGTTTTAGTGCCTGATGGGAAGACGAACACGTCACAGGATGCATACATAGCGGATAATTCTCGGCCTTTTAGGTATCCTGTAAACTTTACGTTATCGAAAGAACGCTCCTTCATTTGTTTAGCGTAAGGACCGTCACCAACAAAAACAAATTGAACCTTATCTGAATGGCTGGAGTTAACTATACCGATACTTTCCATTAAAATATCAAGGTTTTTTTCGGCAGCCAGTCTGCCGACATATAAGAAAATCATCTTATCATCAGCTTTCAGATGGTACCTGATGTTCAAGTTTTTATAGTTAGGGCTGAATGTGGATGTATCAATCCCCCTTGACCAGATACGCAGGTTTTCTATTCCTTTGCTTTCCAGGACGGTCCAAGTATCTTGAGAAGGGCAGAAATTTAGTTCACTAAATCCGTGGAACCATTTGAAGAGTCCCCAGACTATTCCCTCTAGGTATTCCAGGTTGTAATACTTGAGGTAGGCGTCGAAATTAGTATGAAAGGACGAAACAATGGGGATACCTCTGTCCCGCCCATATCTCAAGCCTGCCAAGCCTATTCCTAATGGGTCGGTAAGGTGAATAATATCAGGCTTGAATTTGTCTGCTACCCGGCATAAATTGGCATACGAAGGGATGGCAAGTCTGCACTCGGGATAGAAGGGTAGACTAATGCTTTTAAACCTGGCAACGGGTGAGTTTTCTGAACTTACAGGCTTCTCGTTAAAATGTGGAGCAAAAAACATATGCTTAATGTCCCGGTCGTTGAGATAATCACCTAATTTTTTCAGTGTGTTACTAACTCCGTTGATTTGGGGGAGGTATGTATCAGTAAAATAGGCTATCCTCATATTAAAACCCCCTTTATATGGCAATCTTTAACTCATGGTCAAGGCACAACGATAGTATGGAAACACAGACTAAAATACAAACCGTGAGGGCATTAGCCGTATCCAATTCAAAAGGCAATGAATTTTCTTTTATAGTTTTCAGATAATTATCATGTGCTTCCTCGATATAGGTAATAATCTTGTTTGCAGAGGACGGGATTTCGGTTGGCTTGATATAGGTGTGGCCTTTTACAACCTTTTTGCTTTTCCTAAAGTAGTATAAGAGTTGGAATTCATAGAGAAGATGTGACCTATGTTTACGTTCGAAGTATTCAGTATGGGCATAACAAAAAAAGTCCGAAAGATAATGGGTGATGACACCTATTCTTTCGGATACCTGTTTTGAACATCGTCTGGATTTGTTTAATCTGAGGGCAGTGAGTTTTTCGATTTCAGCCTGTACTAACTCCATGGTTGTGTGTTTGAAGTGAGGAATTTTAACGGATGAGGCTTCTAAATCCGGTTTCATATTTCCATACATGAAGCTGAAAGCGTCTATTTTTAAAGTTAATTCCTTTTCCACGGCATTGCGGATCGCTAGAGACAACCCCAAATGCATTACGATATTCATCACTTTCACTTCCTTATAAAATATTTGATTGATGAATCTAGTATAAATCATTAGTGTTAAGGTAGTTTTATAACTGTGTAAATCAAGAGTTAATTTACACAATTTTTTAGGTAATTTTTTGCTCTGTATGTAACACATTTAACTGGGTGTTTACAAAACGATAATCTGATTTTTACTTTGATATTGTAAGATTATTTGGATGAGGAATCGAAGTTGTGGAATTGAAAGGAGACAGATGACTATATGACCTGTAAAGAGGAACTGATCATCGCTGCTATATGGGGTAGGCCTTACCTGCTTCATAAGAATGTCCGTGTGTTTCGTGTTTCCCTCCGACCTAGGAAGGTCAAGGAAACAACTATCGCTACAGGTAGGAGCGAGCGGCTTAATATTGTTTAAGTCGCTTTTTAATTTGAGGATAATATATCGAGAATCTACTATAAAAATTAAGAAATGAGACGTGTATATGTGGGGACGTAACAATCCTGTATTTCGCTTTGATAATATGGTTACGCTTGCTAAGGGTAGTATCCCAGGTCAGGTAATTATCCAGTTCACAGATCGTTGTAATGCTAAATGCCCACAATGTGGAATGCGGATCACTGAAAACTTTGAACGCTCTAAAATGAATGCGGATGATATCAAGCGGGTCATTGATGCTGCAGCAGTCGGCGGAGTAAAGTCCTTATCTTTTACTGGCGGAGAAACCTGTCTCTATTATGATGAATTGATTTCCCTGATTTCTTACGCAGGAGATGCCGGAATTGAGTACATTCGTACAGGTACCAATGGTTTTATGTTCATGAATTCGGAGAAACCTGATTTTGCTGGACGCATTACTACAATTGCTGAATCCATGGCAAAAACCAATCTTCGTAATTTCTGGATCAGCATTGATTCCTCTGACCCGTCCATTCATGAGCACATGCGCGGTTTACCCGGTGTAATCTCTGGGATTAGAGCTGCCTTGCCCATTTTTCATGAACATGGTATCTATCCTTCAGCGAATTTGGGAATTAACAGAAATACAGGCGGGAAAATGAAGATTTCCTCTGAACTAGCCGAAAAAGACCCTGAAAAATATTATGAAGCATTCAAGAAGGCATTCTCAGAGTTCTATGCTTTTGTAGTAGAATTGGGTTTTACTATCGTCAATGCATGTTATCCAATGAGCATAGACGTACAGGAAGCTGGAGAACTGCGTGCTGTATATGCAGCAACATCTGAAGATGATATCGTAAGTTTTTCAGCAAAAGAAAAAATTTTAATCTTCAAAGCACTTTCTGATACTATTCCTCTCTACCGCTCCAAAATAAGGATTTTCACGCCGCGGGTATCGCTTTATGCCCTAATCAGGCAGTACCAGAATGATCGAGCTTTTAGCTACCCATGCCACGGTGGAATTGATTTAGAATACTTTAAGCTTTGGTTAGAAGATTTGAAATATTACCGTGCTTGCGACTATTATGACGGACGTAAGGCTCCGGATTATCAAAAGCTCAAGTCTTAAAGTTCAATGTAGCCATGGGTGAGCGCTTTCTCCAATTAGCTTTTGGAAGAAGCCAAACTGCCTTTTCTCTTATGCATACAGCCATAGATGGGGAACAAGGAGTTTGCTGGAAAGTTTTCTTTGCGGTAAACAGGAAAAATCTGTATAAAAATGGAAGGAAGTTTGTGTTGGCAGAAGTGTCCAGATAAGTTATAGTTTTAGAACAAGAAAGTATTTCAATGTTTTACTATTTTAACTTGATGGAGGACGCTATGCGTGACGATAAAGTTTATAATCTATCAAATATAGAGTTATTTTCTAATTTATCATCACCTGAATTAGCGGAGCTTGCGAGTGAATTTCAATGGGAGAACTATGATTTGGGCTCCGAAATTATCACGCAGGGACAGGAAAAACATTCCTTTTATATTCTGATCAAGGGAAAGACAGACGTAATGGTGAAAAAAGAAGGACAGCGTTTGTGGCGTGTCAGAACATTGGGCCCAGGGGATACCTTTGGGGCATTCTCTTTGCTTAATGGTAAGGCTTCGGAAATTACAATTCTTTGCCAGGAGGAATGTCAAGTTTTGGCGCTGGGGGCAGAGAGTTTTGCGCGCATGCTTCTGCGCTGGCCGAAACTATACCAAACGTTTATCGGACGATTAACAGAGGACCTGAATGAAGCAAACCTGATCTTATCTGAAGCCAAATATAAGGACATTCTACGGTCTACTTTGCAGCTTACCCAATATAAAGACAAGTTTTATGGACTTTGGGGAGGGGCTCGTACGACAGGAGAGGTTGAACGGAAGCTAGAAGAACTCGCTCACCCCAAGGGACATTTGCTATTAACTGGAGAACGGGGTACCGGTCGCCAGATGATGGCGTGGTACGTCCATCAACGCCAATCAGGGACAGATGCCCCTTTTGTTGTTGTGGACGGACGACGTTTTGACCAGCAGTGGAGGGACTTAATAACGGAGCCTGACAGTCAAGAGGACTCCACAGCCTTTCATGACTCCAATCTTTTCGATATTGCTGAGGGTGGAACTCTGTTTATACGCGAAATAAACCTGATATCTGCTCATACCCAGCTTAAGCTGGCCCAAGCCCTCAATCTACAGAAAAATAAATGCTTCGTCATCGGATGTTTAAATACGGAACCTGACGATATGGGACGAATTATTATTCCCGAACTTCGGGAATGCTTTGCCCATACTTATGAAATCACGCCCTTACGTATGCGTAAACGAGATATTCCTATCTTGGCACAAGGGTTTCTGGAGAAGTTGGCCCAGAAGAACCAGAGAAATGTCCCTACAATAAATCAAGAAGCTATCAAACTGTTACTTTCTCATCATTACAATCAAGGAAATGTATCAGAATTAATTCAAGTCATCGAGAGAGCTTTTTATATTGCGGACCAGGATGTAATAGGGTTAGAGCAGGTTTTTATTGGCCCAACCTCTAAACAAAACGGCAAAACCCTCAACCTTTTAGCTTGGCCCAAACTTGAGAAACTGCTTAAAAGTGGAATGCTAATTATGTGGTTACGACGTGCTACGGTTGTAGGGTTTAGCGCACTCATCATATTATTGCTCGTTTCTCCAGAAATTGCGGTAAGTACTAAAATATTCGCCTTAGTTTGGGGGTTATGGTGGCCAGCACTCGCTATTATTTCCCCTTTCCTAGGCAGACTGTGGTGCACTGTCTGCCCGTTTTCTGCGATTATGGATTTCGTGCAAAAAAGGTTTCACAAGAGTCGACCTATGCCAGAGTTTTTAATTAAATATGATTTTTTTCTGGTCAGTTTTTTGTTTCTCTTTATCTTCTGGATCGAAGTAATTACCGGGATGCGTTATAATCCTAGTTATACTGCCCTTTTGTTAATTTCAATCCAGGTTACTGCGATTCTTATTTCGATCCTCTTTCCACGCCATACTTGGTGTCGGCACTTGTGTCCTTTGGGAGGCTTTATCGGGACGGCTTCTATTGGTTCTATGTTGGAGGTTCGTGCGGATGCCACAGTTTGCTTGAATAAGTGCACTACCTTTGAGTGCTATGTTGGCAAGGGAAGTGTTCCTGGTTGTCCAATGTCTCAACATCTTCCCTTCTTAGACAATAATCTAGACTGCAAATTATGTTTTAACTGTGTGCGAAATTGTCCGAATGGTTCCGTGCAAGTTAATTTAAGGCTGGCAGGCCGAGAGGTATGGCATTTAGTCCGAGTAAACCAGGGATATGTTTTCTTTATCGGGGTAATGTTAGCAATATTAATTCCTCTTAACTACTTTGAACTCATCCAAAGGATATGGCCCACACATTGGACTGTATGGTTTAGTCTATTATTTTGGGGTTCAGGAATCGCTGGAGGAATTCTTGCTTGGCTGATCGCTAAACCCTTTAAAACAAAAGCGGCTTCCTTGCGTGTCAAGCTAGTTTTTGGCCTAACTCCTATTGTCCTCGCTGGACATATTATGTATCAAGTCGATTTTATCCCTGGTATCCGTTCCCTTTTACTAGGTGGAGGATATATTACTGCTGCAGGTCTGCAAACGTTTTATCTTCCTGCAACAGGTCTGGCTCAAGGGATTGCCGTCGCATTCGGGTTAGTGTTAACAGGCGTAACCGTGGCTATCCTTTTGATGCGTACTAAGAAAAAACATCGAACTTAAGAGACCAAAGGAACACTTTCTCCCGTAGATGTCAACTCTCACCGAAGCCGAAGCAAACTATAAACACCCACTTATGTGGGTGTCTCTAAACGTGGAAAATGAATTTCTAAAAGTTGAGGAGAAAGTATCTAGTAGGTTCAAAAAGGAGTGGTATTATGAGTTTTATTAAGGAATTTAAGGAGTTTGCTACTAAAGGTAATGTGATGGACCTGGCTGTAGGTATCATTATCGGAAGCGCTTTCGGAAAAATTGTATCATCACTTGTAGCAGATATCATTATGCCCCCGATTGGTCTTATTGTAGGGGGAATTAAATTTACCGATCTTAAGCTAGGGCTTAAAGATGCTGTAGTAGATGGTTCAGGAAAGGTGATTAAGGAGGCTGTCACCTTAAATATAGGAAACTTTATTCAGACGGCGTTTGACTTTTTGATTATTGCAGGTGCCATTTTCTTATTAGTCAAAGCAATGAATAAGTTTAATAGGAAAGAGCCTAAAGAACCACTCACTCCACCCGTCCCTAGTAAGGAAGTGCAGCTACTTACGGAGATTAGGGACCTTCTTCAGAAAAAGTCAATATGATTTCTTAGAGGCCTTTTAAGGTTTTTACTAAGTCCCTCAGATCTTTAGGAAAGGGAGCCCGAATTAAGATGGGAAGCCCAGTCGCAGGATGTAGGAAGGCATACACTAAGGAGTGTAGTGCTTGGCGAGTAATCAAAGTCTGTTCTCCGCCATAAAGATCATCCCCCAGCAAGGGATGTCCAAACCCCTCACAGTGGGCACGAATCTGATGGGTACGTCCAGTTTCTAAAACAAATTCAAGCAAAGTGACCTTCGGATAGCGATGGAGGACACGGAAATGTGTTCGAGCGGGCATACCCTGGGATCCGGTTTGGCGCTTGATAAAACTTTCAGGGGCAAATCCGAGGGGAGCGTCAATCGTTCCGTTCGATGCTAAGACGACTCCCTGAACAAAGCCGATGTAACGTTTATGGATATGCCCGCGTTCTAGTTGCCAACCAAGTTGTTGATGAGCGAATTGATTTTTAGCAATAACAACTACGCCAGAGGTGTTGCGATCAATCCGGTGAATTGGCCGATAGAGGCGATGTTCTCCTTTACGCTCCCAATAGCCGATGACTGCATTTCCTAAGGTGTTCGTCGGATAACGATGGTTGGGATGAACTACTTGTCCGACCGGCTTATTGACGGCTAAAAGGTATTCGTCTTCGAAGAGAACTTCGAGGGGAAGATCCTCGCCAGGAATGCTGGCTTCCTCGTCAGAAAAGAGTTGGATGGCTAATGTTTCTCCTTCTTTCCCTCGTGCAGTTAAATAGGTGAAACGTCCATCGACCCAAACGCGTTCCCCTTGCTTTAAACGTTGTAATAATTTAAGCGAAAAATGGAATTTATGGCGCAAGATACTAAGGTATTTTTGACCGGAGTCCTCTGCTCGTAGACGATATTCCCATAGTGAAGGTTGTCTGTTCATGCTACCTCCTATTGATGCTCTGCTTAAAAAATTCTGGACTAAAGCCGGCTTGAGTAACATACTTTTCTAAGATAAATGTGATAATAAAAGGAAATTCAAGAAATATGGAGAATATCTCCATAGTAAACAGCTTTGTTAGACTGAAATATTAGGAGGCCTACCATGAAAGATGCTCGTATCGAAAAACTAGCCGATTCTTTAATCAATTACTCGATTGCCCTTCAACCTGGCGAGAAAATCCTGATTGAGGTGTTTGGACCAGATATTCCACTCGCTCAAGCGCTTGTCAGATATGCCTATCAAGCGGGTGGTGTACCATTTCTGTCTATGGTTAATCATACCTTACTCCGTGAACTATTAAAAGAATTTACGGTTGAGCAGGCTGAGGCTATGACTCGCTGGGATCTTGCCCGCATGAAAGAGATGCAGGCCTATCTAGGAATTCGGGGTGGAGAAAATGCGAACGAATGGGCTGATATCCCTAGCGAGGCAATGAAGATATATGCTTCCCATTACCAAAAACCTGTGCATTCGGAGCAACGTGTGGGGCATACCCGTTGGTGTATTTTAAGATACCCTAACGCTTCAATGGCTCAGTTAGGAAACATGAGTATCGAAGGATTTGAAAATTTCTATTTTGACGTGTGTAACTTGGATTATTCCAAGATGTCTCGTGCTATGGATCCGTTAAAAGACCTTTTGGAGAAAACCGATCAGGTACGCATCGTCGGACCAGGAACTGATTTGACCTTCTCGATTAAAGGAATGTCAGCCATTAAGTGTGATGGACATGTAAATATTCCAGATGGGGAGATTTTTACGGCACCACTCAAAGATTCGGTTAATGGTCGAATCAGTTATAATACACCGTCTGTTTACCAAGGATTTACTTATGAAAATATTGTCTTGGAATTCGAAAGCGGAAAAATCGTTAAAGCGACTGCGAACGATACTAAACGGATAGAGTCCTTGTTTGATACAGATGAAGGTGCGCGTTACGTTGGTGAGTTTGCTATCGGAGTGAATCCATACATAAGTACTCCGATGAAAGATACCTTATTTGATGAAAAGATTGATGGGAGCTTTCATTTTACCCCTGGCTCCTGTTATGATGATTGTAACAATGGAAACAAATCTGCCATACACTGGGATTTAGTATGTATTCAAAGACCGGATTATGGTGGTGGAGAAATTTACTTCGATGAGATTTTAGTTCGCAAAGACGGACGCTTTGTCTTACCAGAACTTGAGAGTTTGAACCCTGAGAACCTAAAATCCTGAGGGATGAAGATTGAATATAATTCTAGATAAGGAGTTGATATCAACCGTCATGAAGGGTAAACGATTACGTTTGGTCTATAACCCTTACGCAGGTCGGCGAAAATTAACCAGACAACTCGATACAGTGATCCGCATTTTTCAAGAAAGCGGCTACGAGGTTTGTGTACATAGAGCATGTTCTCCTGAGGATATGGAACAAGTCGCGTCTCAAAGTAATGATGTAGACCGTTTCGTAATTGCTGGAGGAGATGGGAGTATTCATCAGGCGGTCAACGGGTTGCTGCAGATTCCAGAGGATCAACGTCCTGTGCTGGGTATTTTGCCCGTGGGGACGGCAAATGATTTAGCCTTCGCATTGCGGTTACCTAAAAGTATACCTGAAGCATGTAAAGTTATTGCCAAAGGAAATATTTTTCGCATGGATACTGGTCAGGTTAATGACCGATATTTTGTGAACGTGGCAAGTGCGGGGCTATTGACGGATGTTTCTCAAAAAGTAGATACCCGCGTTAAGAATACTCTTGGACAACTAGCGTATTTTCTCAAAGGAATTGAAACACTTCCTTTGTTTCGTCCATTCCATGTTGAGTTTGAGAAGGACGGGCAACAACATTCGGAAGAGGTTGTCTTGTTCTTGGCAGTAAATGGCCACTCGGTCGGGGGACTTCGGCAATTAGTACCAAGAGCTTCTCTGACCGACGGCAAGCTGGACATATTAATTGTTCTAGCATCTGGCTGGCCTGAAACAATCCGTCTTCTCCTCAACGTTTTGCGTAAAGAAAAAGTAGAGTCCGAAAAAATTATGGAATTTCAAACCACTGAGTTGACAGTTTACACAGATCGGGTCATTAAATCAGATCTTGACGGAGAATGCGGACCAGAAAGTGCATGGAAGGTTAAAACTGGGCCGAAAATTTCGGTACTTTGTTAAAAGCAAGAGGGCTTAAATAAGAGCGAGTAGAAAAGGGTGCCGATGGAGAAAATATCCTTGATGAAGCTTACGAGGTTCTCAAGTTGTATGCTTGATAGCTAACAGTAATGGAATGGAGGGATTTCATGACAGGCACATCCTTTCAACAGGAAATCTTAATTAAGCTCAGTGAGTTTAGCCCCGTCTACATGGTTGGTGGAGCAGTTCGTGATGCACAATGGGGAATTCCCTCCAAAGATGTGGATGCAGTTATGGCACTTTCCCTTCAAGAGATTCATAATTTAGTGTCTAATTGGGGGTATAACCCTCATCTAATGGGTGCTAAACAGGAGACGGTCAGTTTGTTCCAAGGGACAGAACGAGTGGACATCGTGTCGTTTGATGGAGAAATAGAATTAGATGCCCTCCGGAGGGATTTTACCTTAAATGCAGTTTACCAAGATGTAAGGACGGGAGAGATTAAAGATCCTTTAAATGGCCTCGAAGATTTAAAAAGTCGACGGCTTAAGGCCTGCGGGACTGCAGCGGACCGTTTTAGTGATGATCCGCTTAGAATACTACGTCTCGTTCGCCTAGCAGTCCGGAACAACTTGGAGATTGAGCCGGAGACTTGGCGGGCAGCGCTAGATCATATCCCACAACTCGAAAATGTCGCGGTGGAGCGAGTCACCGAGGAATTGGGGAGAATCCTTATTTTGGATGAGATTGATAAGGCCTTAGGGCTTCTCGATGACTTAGGGTACTTTCAAACGTATATTCCGGAACTAGCACGACTCAAAGGATTGGTGCAAAATCGCTACCATACCAAGGATGCTTGGGAACATACTCGCCAGGTTGTAAAAAATACGCCTTCCGTCGTCTTACTGCGCTTAGCGGCTTTATTTCATGATCTGGGAAAATGGGAAACAGCCAGTCGAGAGTGTTTTGTTTGGGGAACCCTTAAGCAGACAAACCAAGGTTATTCTGTTGATGATTTTAAATTGATAGGGAAAAACCTAGAGCACTGGAAGAATAAAATGGTAGAAGTCCATGGGGGAAGGTTAGATAACTACCCTGATACCATTGTCATAAAACGGATAAAACCAATGCAATACAAACTCAAAAAAACCTTTGAATGGGTTCCAGAAGGGAAGCGCCATTTTCTTCAACATGAAAAGGAAAGTGCCCGTTTGGTCAACCAAATCTTACCACGCTTTCGTTGGTCGATGGTTCTTCCCGGAGGAAGTCGTGGAGAACAAGAACTTCATTTTTTAGTCGGGCATCATATGTCGGGCACACTGGCCTTTATGACTAATTTAAAGGAAGACGTTCCAGATGCCAAGGTCATTAAAAAAAAGGCTCTCCGCTTTGCCTGGGAGATCGGTTGGGATGGGCAAAATTTTAAGACCCAAAGAGTCGAGAATCTGCTTAATTTATGGAGAGCAGATTTTCTGGGTGGGAAGCAGGACGCCGGAAAACATCAAGAACAGTTGGGCCGGATTCAGGGCGAAATCAGAAATTCGTGTACAGTCTTAATAGAACGCGCCAACTCCCTGAATTGGGGGTTTTTTGAAGAATTTGTCCATGGGAAAGGGCTGGAAGGGGAACGGTTTGGCCGCTTCAAAGAACAGGTCCGTTGGAAGATTATGATGGATACAAATCTTAGTCTGACAGATTTACAATTTCTTGAAAAAGAATACAGACTTTTTTGGCATAATAGTTAAGCAGTAGTTTTTTTGTAACTATAATTAGGGAATTAAGTACTAATTAGTGAAAAATAAATCTTGACTTAAAGAAATTATAAAATTAAAATTATAATGATTTCGATAAAGGGGGCTGAAGCTAATGGAAAAACGTTGGCGTTGTACCGTATGTGGGTATATACATACTGGCGATAATCCGCCGGATATTTGTCCAGTCTGTGGTGTTGATGCGAGTTTCTTTGAGCTTGTTACTGAAGAGGAAGCACTAAAATCATCAGAAATTAAACCGGCCACTAAGCCTGTTCTGGTGCAGCCAGACAAAGCAACTGCAATTCGTCAAGCACTCTACCGGATTTCCTACGGCCTTTTTATAATTACCGCTCAAGCTGAGGGCAAGGATAATGGTCAATGTGCAAACACTTGTTTTCAAATTACGTCAGAACCTGCTAAAATCGCAATTGGGATCAATAAACAAAACTATACCCATGAGCTTATCCAGAAGAGCGGTAAGTTTGGTGTTTCTGTATTAAGCCAAACAGGTCAGGACTATGCGCGAGGATTTGGATATCGATCGGGTCGGGATGTCAATAAGTTTGAGGGTTTGGCTGTGCACCGTGGAGAATCGGGAGTCTTATTACTAGCCGATGTGCTTGTGACTATGGAAGCAACTGTTACGGGGCAATTGGATGCAGGAACTCACACGTTATTTTTAGGGGACGTGACTGCAGGGGAGATCCTTCAAGAAGGAGATCCAATGACTTATGCCTTTTTTAGGGCATCCAAATAGTCAAATACTGCCGAAACATTATATACCCCTCGCAAAGATTGTGGGGGGCTATTTTTCATACTCTCAGGTTGTAAAGTATCGGGCAAGCTCAAGTTGATATGAAGCCTTGATTTATCCGAGGAGGAAAGGGCAAAATTGGATAAGCAACTGCAGTGGAAGAATAATATAAAAAAATGGGCATCTCAATTAGGGTTTGTCTCAATTGGGTTTACCAAAGCAGACATGATTGATGATTTAGCCCCTATGGTGCAAGCTCGGATTGATCAAGGGCTGGCGACACCTTTTGAAGATACGGAAATCCAGCGGCGGCTTGATCCTCGAGCAGTTTGGCGACTTTGCCAGACGGTTGTTGTCCTAGCCTATCCGCTCCCTTCTTCGCTTCCACCCCAAAAAGGAGAGGGTGTATTGGCACGCTCAGCAGTAGGAGGGGACTATCATCACGTCCTTGATCAGAAGATTAAGGCTTTAGTGGGTACGATGATTAGTAACAACTGGCAAGGAAACTTCGATTTCCAAGTGGATACCGGACCTTTGATTGAGCGTGGGTTTGCGGTACGAGCAGGGATTGGCTGGATTGGCCGAAATCAACAGTTGATTATTCCCAATTATGGTTCTTTTGTGACGCTGGCCATTCTTCTTTTGGACCAAACGTTTCCTCCAGATGCTGCGCTTAAAGCAGGTCAATGCGGAGCCTGTCAAAAATGTCTTCATGCCTGTCCCGCGCAGATCATTGGACAAGAACCTTTTGCCGCTAAACGTTGCATCTCTTACCTTACCCAGAGCAAGGAGGTGCTTACGGCAGAGGAACGCGGACAGCTGGGAACGCAAATATTCGGCTGCGATGTTTGTCAGGAAGTTTGTCCGCACAACCAAAAAAGAATGATGGAGGAGCAGGTGTTCCCAACCTCACTCCGGCGTGGTGTTGATTTACTGGAAACCCTTAATCTAACTAAAGGAGTGTTTCAACAACGCTTTAGAGCAACAGCGGCGGGATGGCGTGGTAAGGGCGTCCTGCAGAGAAACGCCTTTTTAGCCATGCGGAATGTTCAAGATGACCGTTTTGAATCGTGGTTAGCTAAACGCGAAAAGGATAGATCTTTGCCCCCTATCATTATTCCTTATGATAACCATTTATAATTTAGGGTTCACTGGTGATGTGTTAAATATTTCGGCAAATCGTTTGATTTCGTCAACCTTAAGATTAGACACATCACTGGTTACACCAGCAACCTTTTTCACGATTTGACGTTCAAAAAAGTTCATGTTTGAGACAATGAATTCCCCACCAAATAGTCCCTTCGCGATAGCATGATCTCTGATTTCCTTTGGATAAGCAGTTTCAAATTGTTTCTTAGATTTTTCTCCTTCATACATACAGCAGAGAAATAAACCTAGTTGCTTGGTCATAAGAAGGCTTTGATTTTGCTTGAGGAATTGTTTGACTCTCGATTTAACAGAACCTGCATAAATAGAACTTCCTAGGATGATGGACTTGTAGCTGGCTAAATTGGGGTTTGAGCACTTCTTGAGGTTGACTAATTCAACCTCACCCTTGAGTTGCTCCTGGAGTAATTGAGCAGCTTTTTCTGTTGTCCCGTGAGAAGTGGAGAAGACAATGATTGTTTTCAAGACGATCTCTCCTTAGCCAATAAGATATTGATTCTCTCATTATATAATGGATGTAGTTGTATTTATACTTATATGAACATGGTTCGAGAAGAAATAAAGCGAACAGGCACAGCGGTCGATTAACCAAGGTGCCTGTTCGCTTATTCGTTCATTTTAGTTGTAGGGTTCGTGATAGTTTCTTTATAGATTTGCTAATCTTTGCTCGACAAAACGCGTAATTCGTTTAAGGGCCTCCAGAAGTTGTTCAGTGGAATAGGCATAGGAACACCGAATATGTCCTTCTCCGGACGGTCCAAATGCCGTCCCAGGAACTACCGCGACCTTTTCGCTTTTGAGGAGTTGTTCGGCAAACTCCTCAGAGGATAATCTGGTCTTGGAAATATCGGGGAAGACGTAAAAGGCTCCTAAGGGTTCGAAACAGTCAAGCCCCATTTGCCGGAAGCCGTGAACCATCAGGCGGCGTCTCCGATCGTATTCAGTGACCATGTCGTTTTTAGCATCAGTGGCGGAACGCAAGGCCTCTAAGGCAGAGATTTGGCCCATGATCGGGGCACAGAGCATTGTGTATTGATGAATCTTTGTCATGCCACCTATGAGATGGGCGTTCCCTGCGACATAGCCGATTCTCCAGCCCGTCATGGCATAAGATTTTGAGAATCCGCTGACAAAGAGTGTGCGGTCGCGCATACCGGGTAAGCTGGCAAATGAGACATGGGTTCCGTCATAAGTAAGATCAGAATAAATATCATCCGCAAGGACGAGAAGATTATGCTTTTCTACAAACTCTGCGATTGGGAGAAGGTCCTCCCGAGTCATGATTGCGCCAGTCGGGTTATTCGGGAAGGATAGAACGAGAAGCTTCGCTTTGGGGGTATATACTTTGTCTAATTCTTCCACCCTTAAACGAAAATCGTCTTTAGCAAGGGTTGGTACGAAGCGAACACTGGCCCCAGCCAATATTGCGCAAGGGGCATAGGATACATAGGATGGATCAGGAACTAAGACGACATCTCCAGCATCGAGGACAGCTCTCATCACTAGGTCAACAGCCTCGCTGGCTCCAGTGGTGATGAGAATTTCATCAAGTGGAGCATAGGAAAGGCCCAAAGTTCTCGATAAATGGTGGGAAAGTTCCTCACGCAATTCAAAGAGGCCAGCATTACTTGTATACATTGTCTGACCCTGTTCTAAGGAAAAGATGCCACTTTCCCGTATGGTCCAAGGGGTTACAAAGTCGGGTTCTCCCACCCCTAGCGAAATTACGTCTTTCATGGTTGCTACGAGATCAAAAAACTTCCGGATCCCCGAAGGGGGAAGAGTAGCGACATGGGAGGCAAGATACTTTTTCATGGCGAGACCACGAGACGTTGAATTGTCTCTTCCTCTCCCATAAGCTCGACACCGTCTTGCTTATAGCGGCGAAGTAAAAAATGGGTTGCTGTACTTTGAACGTGCTCATGAGGAGCTAGCTTTTCAGCAACAAACAGGGCGACATCTTGCATTGTTTTGCCTTCAACGAGCAAAGCTAGGTCAAATCCACCGGACATTAGAAACAAAGAGGTTATCTCTGGGTATTTTTGTAACCGTTTAGCAATTTTGTCAAAACCGTAACCCCGCTGGGGTAATACTCTAACTTCAATCAAAGCGGTAACCTTCTCCTCGCCAGTGCGAGCCCAGTTAATCATTGGTTGATAGCCAACGATTACTTTATCCTTTTCCCATTCACTGATTCTACTTCTGACGTAGTCAGGCGACAATCCCGTTTGGATGGAAAGCTCCTCAGGTTTTAAACGACAATCTTGCGCGATGAGTTTCAGCAGTCTGCGATCTTGGTCAGTGAGCATCTGATCCCCCTCTTTAATTGTTATTAACATGTAAATTATCATAACACGTTTTTCTGTGGATTTCAGTGGGTATTATCAATGGTTCCGGAAAATCTGTAAAAATTTGAAGAACTATACTTCAGATGGAGTAAAAAACTTCACCTGAAGAAAGTTTTCTATAGTCAGTATTAGACAGAAGCGCTCGTTGAATTAAGAAGTCCCCCGGCCAGAAGGATTGTAGCTTGTCGTTCGGTGAGATCATGTTTAACTAAGACAGGGACTGGGTCATTATCTATGGTAACGGCAAAAGGTTCAGACGAGTAAATGGCCTGATGAAGGCCTGATAGGTGTAAAATCGTCCCGGGCTGAATACGATCCAAATCTTTTTCTTGGACGAAGGTAAGGGGTAGAATGCCAAAATTAATCAGGTTTGCACGGTGGATACGGGCAAAACTTTGGACTAAGACGACACGCAGTCCTAAGGACATAGGAGCAAGAGCGGCATGTTCACGGCTAGAGCCTTGACCATAATTGTGGCCTCCGACAATGACACTTTGCTTGAAGGCTTTTGCTTTTGCTGCAAACTGTTTATCGATCTTATGAAAGGTGAATTCAGAGATGGCTGGGATATTGGAGCGGAGGGGTAGGATTTTAGAACCGGCGGGCATGATATCATCCGTCGTAATGTTGTTGCCAAGCTTTAAAATAACGGGCAAGTCAAGAACATCGTCTAAGGCAGGGGCTAGAGGTAGAGGTTGAATATTCGGGCCGCGTCGAATTGGGGTATTTGGATCACCAGGGGGTAAAATCATACTGTCATCAATTCGAAACCGCTCTGGAAACTCCACAAGGGGTGAGATTTCCAAGGTGCGAGGATCGGTTATGAAGCCCGTCAAAGCACAAGCTGCTGCCACTTCCGGGCTTGCCAAAAAGACGGAAGCATCTTGAGTGCCACTTCGACCCTCGAAATTTCGGTTAAAGGTTCGGACGGAGACCGCTTTAGAGATGGGAGACTGTCCCATGCCAATGCACGGACCACAGGTTGATTCAAGCAGTCGTGCGCCACTATCGAGAAGATCCGTCAAAGCACCATTACTGGAGAGCATGCTTAAGACTTGACGTGATCCAGGGGAAATGACTAAGCTTACGTCCGGATGAACGTGTTTTCCTTTTAAGATTTGACTGACGCGCATCAGATCTTGATAGGATGAGTTCGTACAACTTCCAATGGCGACTTGATTAACAGGTGTAGCTGAGTGTTCGCTGACTGGGACCACGTTGTCTGGGCTATGCGGTTGTGCGATTAGTGGAACCAGTAAGGAAAGATCAATTGCCAGTTCTTCATCATAGGAGGCATCGTCATCGGCAAAGAGAGGCACATAGTCCTCCGCTCTTCCTTGGGCTTCTAAAAATTTAAGAGTTTGTTCGTCACTGGGAAAGATTGAAGAAGACGCCCCTAATTCAGCGCCCATATTTGTGATAGTAGAGCGTTCGGGAACTGTCAGGGTTTTCACACCCGGTCCAGCGTACTCAATAATTTTCCCTACGCCTCCTTTTACGGTGAGGGTACGGAGAATTTCCAAGATGATATCTTTGGCTGAGACCCAATCCGAAAGTTGACCAGTCAGCCAGACCCGAAGCACCTTAGGTTTGGGAAGGTAAAAAGCTCCGCCACCCATGGCTACGGCAACATCTAAACCCCCGGCACCCATAGCGAGCATCCCCATACCACCGGCAGTAGGGGTATGGCTATCCGAGCCTAGCAGAGTTTTGCCAGGTTTGGCGAAGCGTTCTAGATGGACTTGGTGACAAATTCCGTTTCCAGGTCGAGAAAAATACGCACCAAAGCGGGCGGCAGTACTTTGCAGAAACGCGTGGTCATCTGCATTTTCAAACCCTGTCTGGAGAGTATTATGATCTATATAACTCACCGAGCACTCGGTTTGTACTCTAGAAAGGTTCATGGCCTCAAATTGTAAGTAGGCCATCGTTCCTGTGGCGTCTTGGGTTAGGGTTTGATCAATACGGAGCGCGATCTCATTTCCTTTTTGCAAGTCTCCGGATACCAAGTGGGATGAAAGTATTTTTTGTGTCAGATTTTGGCCCATGCTAATTCCTCCTTTGAAGATGTTATTAACTTTATCAAAAATGACTAGGAACATCTAGAGGTTTCGGTAAAGTATACAGAATATCTGCTAAAACAAACTAATCTTTCTCCCCAATCTGATCTATTGTAAGATGTTCTCCAAGATTGCAGGATGCAAAGGGCTCTAATAAATGAATTAAGGTTATGATATAAACTAAGGGGGACTTCGCTTACCCCTCCGTGCACTGTGGTTAGGTCATTGGAAACTTTACTGAGGACTCTGTGTTCCACTTCGGCGTAGATGTTTTGTGATAAATACTTATTCAATTTAAGTCTCGACATAGGAGCAAGAGTTGCTGCCTTAGGAAGGCTATTATAGTAGTAGGCATAATCTTGGGATTAGTGGAAGTGCTATAGACGTGGATGTCTACTCGGCAAGGAAATGGTGGGAAAGAGTAGGTATTTGTAAAGATAAGTGACAAGTTTCCATATTATTAGTTTGGGTTTGTCAGAATTTTAGGTTATAATAGTTTGGATAGTCGTTGAGACTTCGCTTAATTCTAAGAAGACACTGGGAGGAATTATGCTATGCCAATGTATGAATTCGGGTGCCCGAGCTGTGGGGTTGTGACCACTGAATTGTGTAGAATGGGAGAAAACGGTGAGTGCCTGACTTGTAGCGAGTGTGGGAACACGGGGCTCATGAAACACATCTCTGGATTTGCAAGTTTAGGAGTTCCGGGAGGATTTGGGGGCGGACGTTGTTCGCAAGGGTGTCACGGAAATTGTACAGGCTGTCAGTGAAAGGGGTACCAGATTTTTGAACAAGCGACTTAATATTGTCTTAGTTGAGCCAGAAATCCCACCCAATACGGGGAACGTCGCTCGACTTTGCGCTGCGACTGGAGCTACACTACATTTAGTAAAACCATTAGGTTTTAGCATTGATGACAAGCAACTAAAACGTGCTGGATTAGACTACTGGCACCTTCTAGATATCGTTATTTACGAAAATTTTGCCGAGTTTGAGGAAAAGAATCCTGTGGGTACTCGCTACTTAGCTACGACAAAAGGTGGAAAATCCTATACCGAACTCTTATATGATGATGGAGGATACTTGCTTTTTGGCAAGGAAACCAAAGGGTTGGATCCTGAAATTCTTGCGCGTTACCCAGAAACAGCCATTCGCCTGCCAATGCGCGCAGACGCCCGTTCTCTAAATTTATCAAATTCAGTTGCGGTTATTGTGTATGAAGTATTGCGTCAATGGGATTTCCCAGATCTCGTCTAGAATCAAGGATCGACCTGCTGTTAATCGGGTAAGGAAACTAGAAGTCTTTTTACGTACGAAAGGGGAAGCATAATAGTGACAAATTCTAAAGTAGCAATTATAGATCGTGCAAAGGCAAATGAGAATTCTTTCCCTGGGGATTGTCTAGTAAAGGCGGTTGAAAAACAATCATGACATATGGGTTGACCTTTCTTATGGGCTTAGTAATTGCCGTGTTTGCAACTCCGATTACCATCATACTGGCGAAAAGGTGGGGCGCAATAGCTCATCCAGGTGGACGACACGTCCACAGTCGACCGATTCCCCGGCTTGGTGGATTGGCAATCTATGCTGCGTTTTGGATCGCGGCCATAGTGACACAGGTATGGGATAAACTAATTTGGGGGTTGTTCATAGGTAGCACCATCATTTTGGTAGTGGGTATTTGGGATGATATCCGTGAAATCCGCCCTTTGCATAAGCTTTATTGGCAAATCGCGGCTGTGGGGGTGCTTCTCCCCTTTGGGTTTTCCATGAATAGTATCTCGCTACCCTTTATCGATCCCATCGTTTTTAAAGATTATGGGCTAAGTGCCATCGGCCTTATTTTAATGATCTTTTGGGTGGTAGGGCTGGTAAACACTGTTAATGTCTCGGATGGTCTAGATGGGCTTGCCGCTGGAATATGTTTTATAGTGACTTTGCTTTTGTTTTGGTCTGCTAATCGGATTCATGAATTATCCGCAGCCAATCTTATGCTTGCGTTAGCGGGTGCCCTGCTTGGTTTTCTGTTCTTTAATTTCCCCCCCGCACGAGTTTTTATGGGAGATTCAGGGAGTATGTTCCTCGGGTATATCATCGGCGGAATTTCCATCATGGGGCTACTCAAAACGGCTACGATTTTAGGATTAGTATTTCCACTTCTTGTCTTAGGCATGCCGGTTACAGATTTGACCTTTGCCATTATTCGGCGAAAATTGCGAGGGCAATCCATTGCGAAGGCTGATCGAGGGCACTTGCACCATCGTTTACTGGATGCAGGGTTTACTCACCGCCAGGCTGTGGTATTAATGTATGGGATCAGTGCTTGTTTCGGCTTGGCAGCGGTGTTAGGAGCCAAGGGACAATGGATTTGGGCTTTAGTGGTACTTTGCGTAGTATTTGCCTTGTTAATCATGATTCTTATGCGCCGAGCCGCAAGGCTTACAGTGTTTAGCCGACGGCATTCTAAGTAAAAACTCATCCATCCACTTACACTTCTTTTTCTAACCATGCATATGATGGTCAGAAAGGGGGTATAAGTATGCCATTAAATGTATTTGCCTTTTATAATGGCTTAACCGAACAAGCTAAGGGTTATCCTTATCTTAAACGCTATGGGAATATCATTAAAGAATTAGCACTTTTTGAGGTAGCAATCGAGAACGATGGGACTCTTCGTGGGCGTCCAAGTCGGAGACTTATTAATGAAGCCCATGCAATGGGAATTAGAGTCTCCTTAGTGGTTAGCAATCTTACTAAGCAAGGTCAGTTTTCGACCACTTTAATGAGTCGTCTGGTGCGAGACCAAGAATTTGCTACCCTTGTTTGGCGGAACATAAGAGATGTCTTGGTTGATTATCAATTGGATGGGGTTAATCTTGATTTAGAAAAAACAGCCCCTGCAGACCGTCGACTTTTTAGCCAGCTGATTCAAACGTGGTCAAGGTTATTTCAAAGAGCAAATTTCATAGTTTCGATTGATGTTCCGGCGAAGACTGAAAGTGATCCGCTGAACGTCTGGAGGGGGTCATTTGAGTATAAGTCAATTGGCCAGTCCTTTGATGAAGTGATTCTCATGACTTACGAAGAGCATTGGGGAGGAAGCCCTCCCGGATCGGTTGCTTCCTTGTCCTGGGTTACGCAGGTTTTAAATTACGCCATAGCCAATATTGCCCGAGATAAAATCTTTATGGGTATTCCCCTTTACGGATATGATTGGCCAGAGGGAGGGACCGGAAAAGCGATTAGCTATCAACGCGCTATTGAGCTTGCACAGCGACAGGGTGCACCCCTACAATGGGATGCAACACAACATAGTACTTTTTTCCGTTATGAGACAGGGGGAGTTCGACATACAGTCTATTTCGAAGACCCTCGAAGCCTCAGAGAAAAATTAGAGCTTGCAGAACAAAAGGGTATTCGTGGTGTCGCACTGTGGGAAATGAACCTAAGTTATCCTCGTTTCTGGGAGGTACTTCAAATGTATGTAAAACGTTAAAAGTGATAGGAGGTTCTTAAGAATGCGTATCCACTTCCATGGACATGCCTGCTTTGAAATAGTAGGGGAAGCAGGAAGAATCCTTATTGATCCCTTTTTAACGGGTAACCCAAGGGCAACGGCTAAACCAGGCGACTTTCTTCAGCTTGATGCTATCTTGGTTACTCATGGACATAATGACCATTTAGGGGATGCCATATATTTGTCTAAGCAGACAGAAGCCTCCATTATTGCAGTTTATGAATTGGCTATGTACTGTCAGAATCAAGGCGCTAAGACGCATGCTATGCACATAGGAGGTAAGCACCAGTTTCCCTTTGGATGGGTTAAGCTTACCCAAGCCTTACATGGATCCGGGATAGAGAGTTCAGACGGAAAGACGATGATCTATGGTGGTCCACCCTGTGGATTTTTACTCCAGATGGAAGGAAAATGGCTATATCATGCAGGAGATACTGGATTATTCGGGGATATGGAACTGATCGGTCGCCGCTATCCGATTGAAGTTGCTATGCTTCCGATCGGGGATAATTATGTGATGGGGGTGGAGGAAGCAGTCCATGCTTCGCAATTGTTACGTCCTAAAGTGGTTATTCCGATGCATTATGATACGTTCCCTGTCATTGCTCAAGATGTAGGAGAGTTTTTGCATCTCCTGCAGCGCAGGGTTCCAGAGAGCCAGGGAAAGGCGCTCAGACCTGGAGAGGCCTTTGAAGTCTAAATAATAAATATTTTGACCATCCCGCTTGAGATCAAGCGGGATATTTTTATCCAGAAATGGTCAAACTTAAAACGAGGAGTGAATGATTATTTAAAAGTTTAGGAGATGACTTTGATGACAAGAAAAATGTGCTCGCTTCGTTGTCTTTATGGAGTTGATGGTCGCTGTCGTTTGGAACACCTAATCGGAGAACGGGGCCCGAATTGTCCTCATTATGAGGAAGATTTCAACATCATGAGTAGGGGGAGGATCTAAGTGAAACAGACGAAACCGAGAGTTAAGCGAATAGATCCTCTTGAACCATTAAAAATGGAAATAGCGGCTGAATTGGGTTTGCTTGATCAGATTCACAGTAATGGCTGGCATTCTTTGAGCGCTAAGGAGGCAGGACGAATCGGAGGTCTTATGACTCAGAGACGACGAAAAGATAGTTAATGTTCGACATGTAATAACACAGAACATAGTTGAATAATGAATCTTGTGATATAATTATAGACTGTATAGTAATAAGTAGGGAGAGTTTTTTAAGTTGACAAAGCATCAACAAATTTTAACCTTTATTAAACGTCTGGCAATTGGCAGTAAAGTATCTGTTCGTTTTATTGCTAAAGAATTGGATGTCAGTGAAGGAACAGCGTATCGGGCTATTAAAGAGGCTGAGGCCAAGGGATTTGTCCGTTCGATTCCAAAAGTGGGTACGATTCGAATTGAAGGGGTCAAAGAGCGACAAATTGAAGATTTGACATTGCGTGAAGTTTCACAGATAGCCGAAGGCGTGGTTATCTGCGGCTTTGATTATCTTGATCGCTCTCCAAATAAGTTTCTTATTGCAGCGATGGAAATAGATTCCATGGATCGTTTCCTTGAAGATGGAGCGCTATGCATTGTTGGAAATCGTCAAGATGTCCAAATGTATGTCTTGAAACATAATGCTTCACTCTTAATCACAGGGGGATTAGAACCGGACGAAGAAGTAGTCGCCTTAGCACGACAAAATCAATTAGTCATTATTCAATCTCCCTACGATACCTTTTCAGTCACTACGATGATTAATCGTGCTCTTTATGATCGATTAATCCAAAAAGAACTGATTTTAGTTGAGGACATCATGGTGAAAGATGTCAGTTATTTGACAGTAGATGCCACAGTAGATGATTGGCGAAAACTATCACAAACCACGGATCATAGCCGGTTCCCAGTGGTGGATAATGACATGATGTTGACCGGAATCGTATCTGCTTTAGATGTGGCAGGGGCAGACGTTAAAACAAGAATTGTTGACGTTATGAGTACTAACCCTTTTCTAGTAGGGCGAGACGATCCTGTTACCCATATTTCTCGAATTATGGTTTGGGAAGGCTGGGAAATTGCGGTCGTTGCAGATCAGGGTAAACTTATTGGAATCTTAAGCTTACAAGACGTCATTGAGGCCTACCAGCAAGTCCAAAAGCAGCCTCAGTTTGGTGAAACGGTGGATAACTTGGTATTAAGTGGGTTCCGGTACGTGGATGATGCAGAGCATCTCACGATTGAAGGGGAAATTACCAATGCCATGGTCAATGACTATGGCTCGGCAAGTTGCGGAGTAATCGTCACAGTGATGAATATGGCTGGTTATATTGGGTTGCGCAAGAAGTATCGACTGGATGCCATCACAGAAAACTTCACGCTCTATCAACTTCAACCGATTGCGGTAGGGACGGAAATCAAGGTCACGGCTAAGCTATTGTTAGTAGCCAAGAGACATTGCAATATAGAAGTGGAAGTCACAGTTAAGGATGCTGTGGTGGCCAAAGGTCTGATGACGGCTAGAATCGGGGATAAGAAGCTCGTCGGCTAAACCGTAATACACAAACTAGTGCAAAAGGGTTGTAACATAACTTGTTTTTCCAGTTTGTTACAACCCATTTATAGAATTAGGGTGAATGCTTTTTACAGGGATGTGAAGTGGACATGGCAGATAAAGAAATCTTAAGTGGAGAAGTTGGGTTTGTTCACTTACATAATCATACTGAATTTAGCTTACTCGACGGAGCAGCTCGGATCAAGAACTTGGTCAAGCGTGCGGTCGAGTTAAATATGTCGGCGTTAGCCATTACAGATCACGGGGTCATGTATGGGGTCATCGACTTTTACAAAGCCTGCCACGAAGCAGGGATCAAACCGATTATTGGCTGCGAAGTTTATGTCGCTCCTCATAAACGGTCGGATCGAACGCCTGGGAAAGACGATACTAATTATCACTTGGTTTTACTTGCTGAGAATGAAGAAGGGTATCGCAACCTGATTCGGCTGGTTTCTATGGCCCATACGGAAGGGTTTTACTATAAACCTCGCGTAGATAAAGAAATTCTTCGCGAGCATGCTAAGGGAATCATTGCCCTAAGTGCTTGTTTGGCTGGGGAAGTAGCGGATTACCTAGTGCATGATCAATTGGAGACGGCTGTTCAAAGTTCTCTAGACTATGAGAGTATTTTTGGCAAGGGGAATTTCTTTCTTGAACTTCAGGATCATGGTTTAGAGGAACAGCGTAAAGTCATCTTAGGAATGTGGAAGGTACATGAACTCACGGGGATTCCGATGGTGGCTACGAATGATGTACATTATGTGAGGCACGAAGATGCCTTTGTTCAAGACGCGTTGCTTTGTATCCAAACGGGAAAAACATTAGCGGATACTTCCCGGATGCGTTTTTCCAGTCAGGAATTCTTTCTAAAATCCGAACAGGAAATGGCCTTGCTATTCGGTGAACACCCAGAATTATTGACGAATACTTCGGAAATCGCTAAACGGTGTCAGGTGGATTTTCAGTTTGGAGACAACCATTTGCCAGACTTTGAGGTTCCACCAGGGATTACTCTTGATGGTTTTCTTGAAACAGAATGCCGCAAGGCTTTTCCTCGTTTTTATCCCCAAATGACTGAACGAGAACGAGAACGTTTAGATTATGAACTACAAGTCATTTTTCAGACGGGTTTCTCAGGATATTTCTTGATTGTAGCGGATTTTTGCCGTTTTGCTAAAGAAAATGGTGTGGCTGTCGGGCCGGGGCGAGGGTCTGCCGCCGCGAGTATGGTTGCTTATTTGCTAGGGATTACGTCGGTTGAACCGCTCCGCCATGACCTCCTCTTTGAACGATTTTTAAATCCGGATCGTATTTCAATGCCGGATATTGACATAGATTTTGACCCGGACGGCCGAGAACGTGTGATCCGTTATGTCATGGAAAAATACGGTGTGGATAAAGTATGTCAAATCATCACTTTTGGAACCATGGGAGCTAAAGCGGCTATCCGAGATGGAGGGCGAGTTTTGGGGATCCCTTTATTTCGGGTCGATAAAGTGGCCAAAGCAATTCCTTCGGACTTAGGGATGACTTTAGAGAAGGCCTTAAGTGTATCGCCTGATTTGGCCAGGATGGTCGAAGAAGATGAAGAGATTAATCGACTTTACACCTTAGCAAGATCTCTCGAAGGGATGACTCGACACGCTTCCACCCATGCCGCAGGGATTGTCATTGCCAAGGAACCTCTTATGAATTATCTTCCCTTGCAAAGAACTTCAGAGGACTTTGTTATGACTCAATTTCCAATGAAAGCTGTTGAGGAGATTGGGCTTCTAAAAATGGACTTTCTGGGTTTGCGAAACTTAACAATACTGCAAGAAGCTGTGCGACGGATCGAGGAAACTAAAGGGATCAAGCTTGATCTGGAAACCTTGCCCTTGGATGATACGAAGACATATACGCTTTTGGCGTCGGGTAATAGCACGGGCATCTTTCAGCTGGAAAGCGGTGGTATGCGGGCGATCCTTAAGGACCTTAAGCCCTCTTGTTTTGAAGATATTATTGCTGTCGTAGCTTTATATCGGCCTGGCCCGATGGAACAGATCCCGGAATTTATCCGCCGCAAACAAGGTGGTAACATTACTTATCTCCACCCTAAGTTAGAACCCATTCTTAAATCAACCTACGGGGTTATTGTCTATCAGGAACAAGTCATGCAAATTGCCCGTGATCTTGGCGGTTATTCACTGGGTCGAGCGGATCTTCTCCGTCGAGCCATGGGGAAAAAGAAAAAAGAAATCATGGCAGAGGAACGTCAGAACTTTATTCATGGGTTACAAGCTGAAGACGGAGGTTGGATTATCGCAGGGGCCCTGCGGATCGGGTTGACTCTCAAAGATGCGGAAGAAATCTTCGATCTAATGGCCAAGTTTGCCGAATATGGCTTTAATAAGGGACATGCCACTGCTTATGCTGTGATTTCCTATCATACGGCCTATTTAAAAGCAAACTATCCCTTAGAGTTCATGGCGGCGCTTATCAGCACTGTCATGGGATCGTCGGATAAGGTATCCTACTATATTCAGGATGCTCGGGTGAGCGGCATACAAGTGCTCCCTCCGGATGTTCAGTATAGTCAAGTTGGGTTTTCCATAGAAGAGCAAGCGATTCGGTTTGGATTGGGTGCTATTCGCAATGTGGGAGTCAATGTCGTGGAGAAGATTTTAGAAGCACGAAAAGAAGGGCTTTTTAAATCCCTCGATGATTTCTGTATGCGCGTTGACCATAAAGTTTTAAATCGTCGCGTTCTAGAAAGTTTGGTCCGTTCTGGATCATTTAGCTCATTCTGTTCACGGGCTCAGGCGATGGCTGTTTTGGACCAAGTGTTAGACACGGCTTCACGTCGCCAAAAAGATCGGCTTTCAGGCCAGTTTTCACTGTTCGATTTAGATGAAGATATAAATAACGGGATAAGCTTACCTCAAGTTCCGGATTTCTTAGATCGCGAGATCCTCGATATGGAGAAAGAATACCTAGGCCTCTATTTAAGCGGGCATCCGCTGTCTTCGGTTCTGCCACAAATTCAGCCGTATATGTCATCGGATATTCTCACGTGCTTAGAAGGTGAAGAGGAGAAGAAAGTGGCTCTCGGAGGTTTAGTGTCGGGATTTCGGCAGAATGTGACTAAAAAAGGTGAGATGATGGCTAGTTTCGTACTGGAAGACTTAACTGGAGGGATCGAGGTTTTGGTTTTTCCACGGGTCTATGCGCAAACTGGCTTATTCCGCAATGACCAAGTAGTGGTCGTAGTAGGCAGGTATAATATTCGAGATGACGAAAAAAAAATCTTTGCCGAAAAAATCACGAGGCTTGAAGACTTAGGACCAGCACAGTCCTCTCAACCACCAAGTAGAAATAAATTAAATTTGAGCGTAGAACCTCATGCAAATGGTAACGGTAAAACGTATAAGACAGTGGGAAAGCGTCTTTTTCTAAGATTTACAAACGAGCAAAGTGAGCTTATGCCAGTGGTCTTGGGACTGTTAAAGCGTTTTCCGGGTAGTCAGCCGGTGTATTTTTACTTTGAGGAGACCCAGAAAGTCCTGGAAGTAAAGCGAGAGTTTTGGGTTAATGATGGGGATGAGCTGAAGAACGCACTCCAAGAAGTGATTGATCTACGGAATGTGGTCTGGAAACCTGCTAAAAATTATGCCTAAAGAATAGTTTGCTTGCAGGAATCTTGGCTTTTAAGGCGAACCCATGAGAATATCCCTAATTGAAAAGGAGAGACAAAGTGCGTATTGCGATTTATCCGGGAACCTTCGATCCGGTAACCAATGGTCATCTCGATATATTAGTTCGGGCCAAAGAGTTGTTTGATGAGGTTTGTATTGCGGTTGCTACTGATAGTAAAAAGACTCCCTTGTTTACTCAAGAAGAGAGAATGGAACTTCTCGTAGAAGCTACAAAAGACATGCCGAATGTTAGTGTCCGTGCTTTTGGGGGACTAACGGTGGAATTTGCCCGACAATGTGGTGCAATAGCTATTCTTCGAGGGCTGCGTGCCTTATCTGATTTTGAATATGAATTCCAACTCGCTTTAATGAACAAAAAGATTGCACCGGATATTGAAACGATTTTTCTGATGACTCAGAGCGAATTCTCTTTTATAAGCTCAAGTGCGATCAAGTGGGCTTCCAGTTTGCATGCTGGTGTCTCAGATTTTGTACCTGAGCATGTAGAAAAGGCTTTGATAGCCAAGTATTCCAAATCACGATCTACCCTGAATGGTGAGGAATAGAGTGCGTTTCTTGCACAATTAATTGGGCTATGGTATCATAAATCGATTTAATAAGGGGGATTTTCAAATGTGGACCGTGATTTATATTGCTCCCAATAAGTTAATAGCCGAAAAGTATAAAAAAATCCTCACTGATGAAGGGATGCTTGTTCAGCTTCGCCCAATTGGTTCTGCACATCTCGGCGAACATGCTTCAGTGGAAATTCTGGTACCGGAATCTGAAGCCGAGGAAGCGCACGAAATAATAACTAGCGCCATGGGGAGCTAATTATGTTTAAGGATATTTTTAGAAAAACAAAGTACGTTACCATACGATCGACATTGCCGGAGCAACGAAGACCTTCTGATGTTTCTCCAACTGAAGAAGCCATACAAGTGAGCAAGAAAGAAGTACCCGATGGTCTATGGGTCAAATGCCCGGAGTGTGGGGAAGTTCTCTTTAATAAAAATCTCGAGGAAAACGCGCGAGTGTGTACGACCTGTGAGTACCATTTTCGGATTTCAGGTAGAGATCGCTTAGCCTTACTGGTGGATGAAAACAGTTTCGAAGAGTGGGATGCGGGATTACTCACCCAAGATTCTTTGGAATTTCCCGGTTATCAAGAAAAGCTCCTTGAGGCTCAGGAAAAATCCGGTATGACTGAAGGGGTACTGACAGGGCGCGCTAAAATTGAAGGAGTTCCTTTTGTCATCGCTTTTAATGAAGCAAGTTTTATGATGGGCAGTATGGGTTCTGTCGTAGGGGAAAAAATTACCCGTGCGATTGAACGAGCGATGGAATTGCGCTTGCCAGTCGTTATATTTTCCACGTCGGGTGGTGCTCGGATGCAAGAGGGAATTCTGTCACTGTATCAGATGGCCAAGACGAGTGCAGCTTTGGGAAAATTAGCGGAAAGCCACTTGCTGTATATTTCTGTGCTCACAGATCCTACCTTTGGTGGGGTGACGGCCAGCTATGCTTCGCTGGGGGATATTTTGATTGCTGAACCCAATGCCTTGATAGGATTTACGGGACCTCGTGTCATCAAACAGACCATGCGACAAGAACTTCCGGCAGGAGCACAGACGGCTGAGTTTAACCAAGCGCATGGTCTAATAGATCTGATTGTGGCGCGTACTCAGATGCGGACTGTTTTAGCACGCTTACTGCGGTACCATCAGGAGGGGGCTCAGTATGGCGCAACTGTTTGAATTTGAAAAACCGATTGCGGAACTAGAACAGAAAATTTCGGAACTCCAGAAGTTTTCCGCTGACAAGGGAATTGACCTTTCTCAAGAAGTGGTTACCCTTGAAAAGAAAGCAGCTCTTCTGAAGAAGGAGATTTACGGAAACCTAGAACCTTGGCAAAAAGTCCAAATTGCCAGACATTCCGAGCGTCCGAACTTTTATGATTATGCTCCCCTGTTGTTTGAGGATTTCATAGAACTAAAAGGGGATCGACTTTTTGCAGATGATCTCTCGATTGCTGGCGGGATCGCTCTTTTCCACGGGATTGCGGTGACCGTGATCGCTCAGGTTAAGGGTAAAGATACAAAGGAGAATATTAAGCGCAATTTCGGCATGCCTCATCCAGAAGGATATCGTAAAGCGGTGCGCTTGATGGATCAGGCTGAAAAGTTCGGGCGTCCGATTTTGACGTTTATTGACACTCCCGGTGCCGCCTGTGACTTAGGGGCCGAGGAACGAGGGCAGGGTGAGGCTATTGCCCGATGCCTACTCGCCATGTCAGGTTATCACGTCCCCGTGATCAGTACCGTCATCGGTGAAGGTGGAAGTGGCGGAGCTCTTGCGCTTGGGGTGGGCAATGTCGTCTTGATGCTTGAGAATTCCTTTTACTCAGTGATTGCCCCAGAAAGCTGTGCCTCAATTCTCTGGAAGGACACGTCTAAGGCTAAGGAAGCAGCCGCCGCTCTTAAGTTTACAGCACAAGATTTGTTGAGACTTGGAGTAGCGGATGAATTAGTACGTGAGCCACAGGGTGGGGCTCATAATAACCTGAATCAAACCGCCGAAGAGTTATCTCAGGTCATTTCCAAGTATCTCGTGCGTCTGCGCTTGGAAAGTCCCGAAGCACTACGGGAAAAGCGATATCAGAAATTGCGAGCCATTGGAGTTTTCCAAGAAACGGCGGATATTAATTTGGCGAAAAAGCTTGACTAAGGCTTAAGTTTAGTGTTATTATAACTAGGCCGTCATGATTCATCTGACGGAATTATATCTGGGCGAGTGGCGGAATGGCAGACGCGTCGGTCTCAAAATCCGATATATGTGAGTATGTGGGGGTTCAAGTCCCCCCTCGCCCACCACAGTTTCTAAAACACAGCAATATCAAGGGTTTAGCAGAGTTGGTAAGAAATTACCAGCTCTTTTCTGTTTTTAGACCGTTACATTCGCTGGTAAGTGTGACCGATAGATTATTAAGGGCAACGGTTCACGTTCCCTGATAAACAGGATGTTACACAGAATGCCAACAAAAACAGCAATACCAAGGGGTAGAGGTACAAGGAAGAAAATAACTATGGACGGTGATTTCCCAGATATTTCAAACTAAAAAAGTTTCTGATGGTAAGGAAGAAGATTTTGTCAATCAATTACGCGATAGAGGTTACTCCAAACCTGATAAAAGGATATTTATGCAGGCATGTGGGAAATAGGTAAAGTTCCTACACAGTGCATTCATATTGGTGATGATCTCAATGTTGATATTTTGGGAAGTAATGTAGCAGACCATGCGAGAGGCTGGGCGTCCTTGCCCGGATTTGGAAGGTATTGAATGCGAAGAGTATCCATTTGATAAACAAATGAAGGAAAGACACGAGAAAGATGGAATTACAGAAATAATAGAATGAAAGGAATATTTTTTGGGGGGAGTAATTATGGATAAGAAATTAGTATGTCCTTGCGGATTAACTTGTTGTGATTGTATGTTTTATAAAAAAGAAATATATGAAACTGCATATAAATTAAAAGAATTGATTATGAACCATGAATTAGATAGGTTTCTTACGTTGTGTAGTAAAAGAAAAAGTTGGGAAGTCCTGGGAGAGCATCTGGATATAAGTGAAAGCCAAATATGGGACGGAGTTGGTAAGCACTTCGATGTTTTTAAACAAATGCCTGAGTTTATGAATTCTTGACGGAATAATAAAATTGCAGTGTAAAGCTACATGTCAAGAAAAAGGTGGTTGCTCTATTGGCGGAAATACACATGATTGTAAGGCGTTAAAATGCATAAAATCCAAAGAGTATCATGGATGCTGGCAATGTAGCGATTTTGACAACTGTGATAAATTGAAATTTCTAAAGAATAGTTATGGATATGTAATAGAAGATAACTTGAAAATTATCAAAGAAAAAGGTATTGAATCAGTAAAATCACGTGGTAATAAATATTATGCATGGCAGAGAAAAAAAGATGGCGATGTTATGGAATGAAGCACTGTAAAATGAGGATTTATAGTCTGAACTACTTCACGTTGCATTTCAGATGGTGTCATTTTCTTGATGTTGAGGAGGAAAAATGAGAATTGGTTTGGTAAGACACTTTGAAGTAATCCATTCATCTCAAAAAGTAGTAACCTCGGGAGAATTTAAAGAGTGGGTAAGGCAGTATGATATCGCTGACGTGCGACAAATTCCGGTGGATTTATGTTATAACAACTGGGACCTGTGCTTTTCGAGTGATTTACAGAGAGCACTTCAAACAGCTCAAAATATTAGTAAATGCAAAATAGTAACTACGGATTTATTAAGAGAAGTACCCATTTCGCCGATCCTTGATACCAATCTAAGACTACCAGTTCCTCTATGGTTGAGTCTAGGAAGAATGGCGTGGCTTTTTTCTCATCACTCACAGCCGGAGAAAAGAATACAGACTGGCAAGAGGATAAATGACTTTCTCACTCAAATTATGTCCTTGAGGGAATCAAATATCTTATTGGTAACTCATGGCTTTTTGATGTTTATCATCACTGGATTTTTCTCGATTATCTTAGCGGAGGTTTTTCGACAAGCCGTGATCGTGAAAGAAGAAAATGATTTAACAATATAATGGAGGCTGGCTGTAATATGTCAATTATCGTAAACCTGGACGTAATGATGGCAAAACGAAAGATAAGTTCATCTGAACTTGCTTCAAAAATAGACCTGACCCAAGCAAATTTATCAATTCTAAAGAACAATAAAGCAAAAGCCATACGCTTTTCCACCCTAGAGGCCATCTGCAAAGCATTGTGTTGCCAACCCGGAGATATTTTAACGTATGAAGATGATGATATTTCTAAATAGATAATCTTTGAAAGGGGCAATAAGCATATGGAGGACTTAGTGATAGTTCAAGAAAAAGAGGCTGAGGCTAACAAAACTGTCGTCAAAAAAGAGGATATCTACCTCCTGGTCTGTTCAGTCCTGTTAGGGGTTCTCTTTAATATTTTATTTTATAAAAAACCACTCGGGATTTCCTACCCGCTTTTTGTCAGCGCATTCTATATCGTTTTTTTAGGGAATCTCCGCCACAAGGTAAAATTTAAATTTGAAGTAGGATGTTTTTTGAGTATACCTATTATCGCCTTGTCTTCAACGTATTTCATCTTTTCAAATCAAATTTTTGCGGTTTTAAACTTTTTGATTATACCCATATTAATCATCGCCCAAACGATCTTGATCAATGAAGAAAACAAACACAAGTGGTTTGAGGCAAGGTTTATTAAAGACATTTTTCAGGGAATTATTAATCGTGCCTTGGGCAATACCGCTAAACCATTTGTAGTGGTATTGAACTCTATGCGTATTAGCAAGAGTCATGAAAAGCAGGATGTTATCAAGAAAGTTCTTATCGGTTTGGCGATTTCTATTCCCCTTTTAATAATTATCATTACCCTCCTTACGTCTGCCGACAGGGTTTTCAAGCATTTCATAGATGAGATAACGAGCTCATTTGGAACTATTAACATGACTGATTTTTCATTACAGAGTTTGCTTGCTTTTCTCATAAGTATCCTTGTATTTAGCTATACTTGGAGCTTCTTAAGACCCAATGACAGGATGAAAACTCAGATGCAGCAAGGAGACACTGCAACAATAAAGAACAGTTGGGATCCGGTTATCTCCATAACTATATTGAGTCTCATTAATTGTGTCTATTTAAGCTTTACACTTATTCAGTTTGGCTATATGTTTGATTCCTTAAATAATGCTCTGCCAGCAGATTTCACGTATGCACAATATGCACGAAGAGGCTTCTTTGAATTATTAATGGTCACGCTAATTAATTTTAGTCTTTTATTAAGCAGTCTTAGATTCACCAGAAAAGATGGAAAACTAGTTGCAAGAACTGTTCGTATTTTGCACTCTCTCCTTGTTCTCTGTACCATGGTAATCCTTACATCAGCTTTTTTCAGAATGTCACTTTATGAAGCAGCCTTTGGGTATACATATTTAAGGGTGTTAACTCATAGTTTCATGATGTTCCTGTTTGTCTTATTCGCGGTAGCGTTTTATAAAATCTGGAATGAACGGATCTCTCTGCTTAAACCGTATATAGTTATCACAATAATAGCTTATATGATCCTTAATTTCGCCAACATCGATGTTTTGATCGCCAAAAATAATATAGCTCGGTATTTCGAAACTGGTAGGCTAGATACTTATTATTTGAGGAACTTGTCCTATGATAGTATACCAGGGATAGTAAATTTGGTCGAAAGAATGGCTAATGACGAAAGAATGTCTAATGATGATGGAATGACTGATGACGAAAGAATGTCAATTGATATTAAAGATTATTTAGAGCAACAACAAGAAAGGTTATCTCAAAAGCAACCCTGGCAGTCCTTAAATTTGTCCCAGCTAAGGGCGAAAAAAGTCCTTTCTCAATATGAATTTTAAGGAATGCTTGCTTCAAGTGGATTTTAACTCTAGTAGAGTTTGGCCATCGGATAACAAGTCCACCGGATGTCCACTTTAGTCATACCCCCGGTTATCCTGAACTCAGGAATTGGTTACTTGTTTACTGTTAGTCGTATAAACAGCTCAAGGAACTTCTTCGAGAAAGGGGGGATAGTCATGTCTGAGCGAGAAGAATGGGTGGGAGTAAAAGAATAGAGAATAACGCTAGCCAGCTTGCGTTGATGGATGAGTTAGGTAAGAAGGGTGAGCTCGCTAAGAAGGATGAGATAGGTAAAAAGGATGACAAATGATACGATAGAAGAAATAGAGGCTCTTAATGAATTAGATGCCTCGGATGGTCTCGAAAATAGTTTTAAATGTGAACATGATGAACTAGTTCTAGCCAAGCCTCGAGCTACTGAAATGCCTATACCCACTGATCTTAACGATTATATTCGAAAGGGTTTAGCCCAAGGAATAAAAAGCCAAAAGACATGGAAGTTTCGCAAATGGAGTACGCTCGTGGCCTGTTTTATACTCGCCACTTTCATTACGGCTGCTCGGGTTTCCCCGGTAGTAGCAGCGGTATTACATCAGATCCCCGGTCTAGGTTATATCGTTGAACTTATAAACTATGACAAGGGACTTCAGTCCGCAGTTGAGAATGAATTTATCTTGCCACTTGAGGTCTAAGAATGTACCCCCAGAGTCATTTGCTCAATTTCCTTCAACATGGGAAGTTGCAATCTTTTAGAATCAGTTCAGAGAAAAAAGTAACAGAAACTTTTCCATGCTTCACCCAGAGCCGACTGCCTATTCTGGTAGTCGGCTCTTCTGATTCGGAAAACTTTCGGTTTCCTTCAGTTTGATTAATACTCTTAGATCTACTCGAGATTTCTAATAAACATAACCCAGTAAGCACTCCTATCGTTTGTTAGAAATTAGCAGATATGATATAGTTAACGGTGAAAGATTGGGGGTTTTCAGGATGCCACGGATGGTGATATTAGACGGAAACAGCCTTGCAAATCGCGCGTTTTATGCGCTCCCGCCGCTGACCACGGCCGATGGGCGACCAACGAATGTTTTGCATGGTTTTCTAACCATGCTCTTTAGATTGGAACATGAGCAACATCCAGATTACTGGGTGGTAGCTTTCGATAAAACTAAGGCAACGGTTCGGATTGAACAGTATGCCGGGTATAAAGCGCAACGTAAAGAAACCCCGGAGGGACTGCGCCCTCAATTTGATTACCTCAAAGAAATATTAACGGAAATGGAAGTCCCTATGCTTGAGCTAGCGGGCTATGAAGCAGATGACCTGATTGCCGCTATAACCAAACAAGCGGAAGCACAGGGAATGAAAATTCAGATTTATACAGGGGATAAAGATGCCCTGCAACTCATTTCACCCAGGACGAATATTTTCCTGACCAAAAAAGGAATCAGTGAAGTCGAACGTTACGATGAAACGACCTTATGGGAACGTTACCAACTACGTCCCCATCAAATCATTGATCTTAAGGGTCTAATGGGTGACACCTCCGATAATATCCCTGGGGTTCCAGGAATCGGAGAGAAAACCGCGCTAAAATTACTCTGGGAATTTGAAACGGTTGAGGGCGTTTTAGCGAATGTTGATAAAGTATCCGGTAAAAAGGTACAGAGTAATTTGAGGGACTATACAGATCAGGCAATCTTGAGCAAAAAGCTAGCGACGATGCTGACAGAGGTTCCGCTGGCGTTTTCTAGCGACGATTTTGTTTATCGCCGCTCAAAAGCTGCCAAAGTGCTTCCTGTCTTGCAAAAATATGATCTGAAGAATGTGACGCGTTTGTGGCATGAGCGTCATAAAGATGACGAAGGACCTTTAAGTGAAAGCCCAGAAGCGTTGTTAGAGAATTGGCCAGAACGCACCTTGACAGAAGAGGGCTGGCTTGCTCAGATCGGAGAGTGGCAAGCCAAGAATATTCCACTCACGTTAGCCTGTCGTTATGAGGGAACCGGTTTACAAGGGGGGCGCTGGTTAGAATGGGGAGTGGCTACCCAAGGTGAGACGTTTAAACTGACTCGTAAGGATGCGTCTACGAGAGTTTTTGAAGCGTGGCTGAAATTGATGGGGAGTTACCAGGTTCCTAAGACCTTGGCGGACAGTAAAACCGTGGCTTTATTACTTGCTAATGAAGGAGTGGTCATGAAGGGATTAGCCCTAGATCTAAGCTTAGCTTCCTATCTAATTCAATCCTCGCGACCGAAATTCGCGCCCCTTGATTTAGTTAAAGAATATGTTCCGAATCAAGCGGTTTTCGAAACTATTGCTGAAGAAGCGGCAGCCTTAGCTCAAGTCGCCCTTAAGTTTGAAGAAGAAATTCAATCACTTGGCCTTTCAGAACTACTGCATAACATCGAAGAACCGTTAAGCTTGGTGCTCGCGCAAGTGGAACGACACGGAATCGCCGTGGACTCCGAGCAATTGACGACCTTTGGCGAAGGGATAAGTCTGACCTTAAGACAGTTAGAACAGGACATTTATGCCCTAGCTGAGGAAACCTTTAACATTAATTCCCCGAAACAGTTGGGAACCATTCTTTTTGAAAAACTAGGCTTACCGACTGCAAAGAAAACGAAAACAGGTTATTCCACAGATGCGGAGACCTTAGAGGAATTGCGCTTAGCTCATCCTGTCGTTACGAAGATTCTCGACTATCGGCAGTTGAATAAATTGATGTCTACCTATGTAAATGGTTTACTCGCTCAAGCGAAGGATGGCCGGATTCATACCACCTTCCAACAAACCGTAACGACAACCGGTCGTTTATCGAGTACGGAACCGAATTTGCAGAACATCCCAATTCGACTGGAGCAGGGGCGCTTGCTTAGAAAAGTCTTTCATCCCACGGAACCCGGATGGGTACTTCTATCCGCGGATTATTCTCAAATAGAGCTGCGGATTTTAGCTCACTATTCTCAAGATCCTCTTCTTTGTGAATCATTTGCCCTGGGACAGGATGTCCACACTCGGACCGCAGCCGAAGTTTTTGGTATCTCGCTTGATGCGGTAACCTCGAACATGCGCCGAAGTGCTAAGGCAGTCAATTTTGGTTTAGTCTATGGTTTAACTGAGTTTGGTCTATCAAGGGACTTAGGGATTCCACGCAAAGAATCAAAGTTCTATATCGAGCAGTATTTTAAACGTTATGGTGGAGTAAAACAGTATCTGGAAGACGTCGTGACACAGGCTAAAAAAGAGGGCCAAGTTCGCACCCTGTTAAATCGTCTAAGGCGCATTCCAGAGCTACTTCATTCCAATCGAGTTCAACGCCAGTTTGGAGAGAGGATTGCTATGAACACCCCTGTGCAGGGTACAGCCGCGGATATCATGAAATTAGCCATGCTTAAAGTAGCAGAAGGATTGAAACCTTTTCGGGCGGACATGCTTCTTCAAGTACATGACGAGCTATTGCTTCAAGTTGCCCCAGAGGATTTAGAAGGTGTCGCCCATATGCTGAAAGATAAAATGGAAAACGCCTATCCATTATCTGTGCCGATGACAGTGGAATGTAAAGTTGGACCGAATTGGTATGAAATGCAGCCGTTTAAACCGAAGGATTAAGGAATGAGGAAAGAACATGCCAGAACTCCCTGAAGTGGAAACGATTCGAAGAACTTTAGCCCAGCACGTTACGGATTTAAAAATTGTAGAAATCAAGCTTATTTGGTCCTCAGCTGTCTGCAGTTGGGAAGATCAGTCCTTCGAGGAGTTAGTGACCGGCCGAAGAATTCAAACGATTGACCGCCGGGGTAAATACCTTTTAATCCGATTAGATGAAGATTTAACACTAATTGCGCATATGAGAATGACTGGGCGCTTGAATTATTTCCCGGAGAAGCAGGAACCGGAAAAGCATACTCACGTGGTTTTTCGCTTGGAAAAAGGGGAAGTGCATTTTTCAGATGTCCGGAAATTCGGGCGTATTCAGGCCATACCCACCCCGCTGTGCTTCAGCGGATCATCCCTATGTAAGTTAGGACCTGAGCCCTTAGAGGCAGAATTCACACCTGAAGTCTTAAAGGAGCGTTTTGGGAAGAAAAAACTCTCTGTTAAGGCAGCCCTACTCGATCAGCATCTCCTAGCAGGTTTAGGTAATATCTATGTGGATGAATCACTTTTTCAGGCAGGAATATCTCCCGAACGTAGAGTGGATACCCTAGCTGCAGAGGAAATATCAAAGCTCCATCACGCTATCCAAACCATTCTTCAAGCAGGAATCGATGCCCAGGGTACGTCTTTTCGAGATTACCGGGATGCTAATGGGGAAAAAGGTTCCTTCGAGCGGGAATTACAAGTATACGGACGGGGTGGAGAACCCTGTAAAGTCTGTGGGCAGACGTTAGAACGAATTCGTCTCGCTGGACGTACAACGGTTTATTGTTCGAGATGTCAGAGGTAAGCCTTAAAATGGGTTGCTACAAAGCATCTTTCTGTTACTGTCTTAAAGTATAAAGAAATAATAATTAAGGCTAGGGGTAACCCTGGTCTTTTTTGCACTATCAAATCCCCATGCCGCTGCGCGGCACCACTGATGAATGATATAATGCAAATGGGCTATTTTCACAAAAAGAAAAAAACTGTAATAGTGTTAATTAATTACAGTTCATAAGGAGGTATTTGACTTCTGACGACGAAGTTTGTCCTAAATATATTCTGGCTGATAGATAATAATGACGTGCTAATCACAAAACTTGTGAATTATACAGCTAGATGAATCAGGAGTGTGTTATGACGTTTTATGTAAATAAGGGAAGTAACCATAACCTTATTATTACGTTTGATTACAGCCCTGAACGAGTAAAAAAAATCAAACAAATAACAAACCGATGGAATCCGGTAGAGAAGTACTGGGAAATAGCTGATACTGAGCAATGTATCAGACGTTTTCTTAATGTATTTCAAGATGAAGAGGTCATTTTTGATCTTAAAAGAGTTGAAAAGTTACCGGATATCCTAAGTAAAGATGAAGTAATTCGGTTATTTAAACAAGTGATGAATGTTAAGCATAGGGCGATCTTGATGTTAACTTATTCAGCAGGTCTGAGAGTTAGCGAAGTTGTGAGCCTTAAGGTGATGGATATTGATTCAAATCGAATGTTGATTCATGTGAGACAAGGTAAGGGTCGGAAGGATCGTTGAGCGTTGCTCTTCTAGGGCTAACTGCAGAACAGGCTGCCCAAAATGTTGGGCAATCTACAAATTCAATCTTTGGTATAATTCATCACCTTGTATTCTGGAATGAACGCTACTTGCAACGGTTTAAGGACAGTAGTGTACCACCTCTTAAAATGTCCAACGCTGAGACGTTTGTTAAAGATTCCGGTGAAATTGTAGAGAGCTGGGATGATTTGCAACATAGATTAGATAACCTATTTGTCCAATGGGAAGAGGCCATAATCAAGTGCGATGATGCTAAGTTGGATAGTCGGACTCACCCAGATAGAGATGAATCTTGGTGGACCTCATTAGCCCATTTGGCAATTCACAATGCACATCACATAGGACAAATTGTCCACATTCGAAAAGAAAAAGGTTTATGGGAAACATGGTTCGAATGAGGAGAAAACAATTATAATGTTAGACCATCCGAATAAAACGCATGATAATGAACTTCTCATTATTCATAAGGCCGATAGTTGTAGGGACCAGCTCTATTCCAGATATATTTCTTGGTCATGCTAGCAAAGATTTGCCGGCACTACAGATAACAGAGGGTTTCGCGACATCGGAGCAAATATGAATGTAATAACCCGACGTCGCAAACCCTCGGGACGTTATACGACAGGTGGCAAAGAAATAAATTAAGTGAATGTCGGTAAGGTTTCTAGAAAAGGGGAGAAGGCTTGTGGTCAACATTAGATTTCTAGAGGGTGGCGAGGAGCTACTAGAGCAAGTTGGTCCGTTGTGGAAAAGGCTAAATGAGCATCACCAAAATATCTCCACACATTTTTCCCAACAAATTCACCAAGTAACATTTGCCCAAAGAAAAGAACATTGGTTGCAGGAGACGAAGTCCGGACAGTTACGTATCGATTTGATACAAACCGAAGATTCAAACAAATTCATAGGATATTGTGTTACCATTTGTAACCAGACTCATGGCGAAATAGAGTCAATATTCGTGGATGATACCTATCGGAAAATGGGCTTTGGTCATCTGCTAATGAAGCGAGCACTGGATTGGTTGGATCGGCAATCTGTAAAAACCAAAAGAGTCAGTGTAGCGGTTGGAAATGAACAGGTTTTTCAATTTTACGAGCAATTTGGATTCTTACCAAGGGCAATAGTTTTGGAACAAATATCGAAAGAAAATTTCAATTAGAAATAACCCAAAGGTATGGGAATTGTCTTGGTAATTCTTTGAAGCGCCACCCATCGTACAACAGCGGATTCCCGACACTTAGCCAATATGAAAGTAATATGGCGCGTCGGGAATCCCCAGAACGTTATCTGTCATTCACGTATCGGAGTAGCTTTATCGGGTTATTAATGAGGGGTAATGGGTTGTACATAACTATTTACTTTTTTGCTGTAATGTTTGTGATGGGGCTTCAAGTGTATGGAGTGATTCCTCAAAACTTTGCAATAGTAATATACATAACTCAACTTTCGCAGTTGACAAATTGAAGACTAGGCCGCATTAAAACACAGCCTCTTCCTAATAAAGCTTCGCAACTTTTCCATAAACGAATCAAGTATTTGATTTATAACTGATTCGGAAAGGAATAAATTTTCCCGTAGAGTCTTGGTAAACAAGTCTAAACTATATAAAAAGGCTGGTGTAAAATCTAAATCAGCACCCTCATCGCAATATTCATAGAACAAGTTGCTGCTGGCTCTACTATCCTTGTTTTCACGGTTTTCTACTGCCAACATCATATAGCGAATGCAAACCAAGGTGGTATGCGCTGTCATCGAGTCATAACTGCGACACTGAACTTCTTTTGCCAAACGGAGAAAAGATTTACACATCTTAAAGTAAACTTCGATGTCCCAGCGTAAACCATAAATGCGAATTATCTCTTTCTTGGTTATCTCAATATCCGTTGATAACCATGATTTGATAGGTTTATACCCAAGCCTTCACCATCCGAAGCCCGTCTACGTATGCTGTAATTAAAGCTACCAAAAAGGCGGGAATCAAAATGAATGAACCCATCACTGAACGTACGCCGCAAGGCATCGCGGCTGAGATTAATAGGATCAAACAACAGACTTGTAAAATCATGCTTACCAATGCCATCGAGGTCGGCAAGCGCCTGAAGGAGGCCAAGGCCTTGCTCCCGCATGGAGAATGGGGAAAATGGTTGGTCGAATCGGTGAGCTATTCCCAGCGCACAGCTAACAGGCTGATGCAGCTCTTTGAAGAATATGGAGATAAACTGTTCGCTTCCACCGATGACGGCGGCAGGTCAAATTCGTCAGCGCTGACGAATTTGACCTACTACCAGGCCCTTCTCCTTCTGGGGCAGATATACCCCATCTCTTTGAGGCAGGGACTCAACCTGAGGTATATTCAGGAACTGTTAGGGCACAGCAGTTCTAAGACTACTGAGATTTAAGAAGTGGAAAATATTGACGAAATATTTTTATCAAAAGCCCTTTATGATATATGCCCACTGTCTATTACGAACAACAAAATCATTTATTCAGCTATTGCGCCATTTGATATTACAGCAACCATCAGAGTTTTAGATGACAGTAATTCAATATGGGATAGCGAAGTCAAAGGGTATATTATTACAGAATATAAATCAATTACAATAGGAAGGCGTCCTGGCACCTTTTGGAGACAGTTCCACTGTTGGTATAGGCGGAATAAGTACTGGCGGCGGAATTACGGTTATCCAGCGAACAGCCGGACTGATTTCCGACAACATTCTGGCTGCCACCATAGTTGATGCCAATGGTAAGATTTTACACGTCAGCGAAACCGAAAATCCCGACCTGCTATGGGCCATTCGCGGAGGTGGAGGAGGTAACTTCGGTATCATAACCGCCTACACATTTATAATACGCCCTGCTCCTTTTCAAGTCGGAATATTTGAAATAATCTGGCCATGGGAGCAATTGGATAAAGTTATCGATGTATGGATTATTGGTTTACTTTCATGATCATCTCGTCTGGTCAGTTCTCGTCAGCAAATTGCTGGCAACGGGAGTAAGCTTTGTCATCAATTTTACGGGTAGTCGCTTATTAGTCTTTGCTTAAATATTTTGAAGAAGTAGAGGAAAACACCAATGTTTCGTAAATTGCGCAATTTACACTTATGGATTGGATTAATCACTTCAATAATAATTCTCTTGGAGGCTGTTACTGGATTAATGCTTGCGCATCCTTCACTCATGGGAATGCAATCAAAAGTACCTGTTATGGAAAAGAATTCTCAGTTTACTTCATCATGGAATCAAAGTATGACAATAGCAGGTCAAGGTATGACAACAGCTAATCAGAGCACATCAATAGCAAATCAAAGCACGACAAGTCAAAATACAGAAACTTCCAATACACAAAATTCTAGTTTACAGGGGGAAAGGCAATCTGAAAGGGCAGCCCCGAACTCTGAAGGTTCAAAAAAACCAGAAGCAGGAAATAGCCTTATGGGAGTCGTTAAAGGACTGCATGCCGGAAAGCTTGGTAATCTGAATATCCAATGGGTAATCGATATTTCAGCGATTAGCATGATTATCTTGACTATTTCGGGGATTTATCTTTCCGTTAGGATTTTGAGAGGACAGAAGAAAGCGGAATAACAAAGAAAGGAGTAGTCTACGGTTTTTTTAGCGATAATAATTCAGCATTGTATGCGCCATCTCCAAGAAAACCAGCAAATGGTTCTGACGAGCGATCAGAAAGATAAAATCAAACCGATTCTGCAACTATTAATGGATACTGCAAATCCAAGTCAAGAATTCCTTCAACAAAAAGCCGAAGCAATCAACGCAGTTTTTACAGAGAAACAAAAGACTTTTTTAAGTACTAATACTCAGAAAGGAAATCCGAGCGGAAAGAGTCCAGATGGTACGACTCAACCAAAAGACAAACCAAAAGGTCAAAGCGGAGCACCAGATGGCAATCAAACTGCTCCTGCAGGCCAATCACAAGACATATTTAAACAAGTTCTAGCTTCTTTAACATAACTTTGATGGGATTTCAGAATTTCAAAGACATTTCAAAGCTTTACAGTCGATATATACGTAGTACATGATCCGTGATAACAAATATTATGAGAAGAAGGGGATTATTAATGAGTATTTCCGCTATAGGTAGTAGTACTAGCACTAGCACGACCCAAAGCCTCACCGAAATCTTGGCATGTTATAAACTATTTCGGTCTTATTCTATTAACTTACAGCAATTCAAACGACCTTATCATGAACTTTCAAAGAAATGGCTCTCGATTCCTGACGCGTCGCCAAATAAACGCCAGTAATGACAATGGCGGCACACATTAATTTAATCAGAGTGATCGATTCACCTAAGATTGTCACAGACTGGATAATTGTAAAGATAGGGACTAGATTTATAAAAACCGCGGTGCGAGGAGCACCAATGCGTTGAATGGCAATCGCCTGGAAAAGGTAGCCCAAAACTGAGGCAAACACGCTCATATATAAAATGGAGAGCCATCCTCTTGCTGTCGTTGTAGATAGATATGTGGCTGGATTTTCCCACAAGACGAAAGGAACGGAAATAACAACACAGATCAAGAATGTATAAGCTGTGACCATGAACGGCGTTAGCTGATATTGCTTCATATAACGTCGGCTTAGAAGGGAATAGGTCGCAATGCAAAAGACTCCGATCAGCATCAGAAAATCACCATAATTCATTTGAAATTGGGAAATTACCTGCAAATCCCCATTTGTAATGAAGAGAAAGACACCAATGAAAGACAGAAAAATGCCAAATACTCTTAAAGTAGTTAATCGTTCGCCAAAGAACATGGCTGCCAGAAGGGTCGTGAGCATGGGATTAATAGCTCCGATCAGCGACGAATTGATCGCCGTGGTATAGTTTAGGGACGTAAAAAATAGGGCGTGATAACAAAAGGTGCCAAGGAATCCAAGCAGGAGAAGTGCCGCCCATTGTTTTCCGCGCGGGAAAAGGTTTCTGGGCTCTTTAAGGTACAGAATTGTAAAGATAAACGGCAATGCGAATAAAAAGCGAAAGAAAGTCAGGGCAAACGGTGGAAATTCTTGTACGGAGAATTTTCCGGTTATAAATGCGCCGGACCAAAGAATACTGGTCAGCACCATGAGCAAACGGACCTGTTTATCGGACATCAAACTTCTCCCCCTAATGGTTATTCGACGATAACATTCATATTAGTTGTTTCTCAAAAGCTAGATGGCAACACTTTTCGATCGAAAAATGCCTCCATCTCAGGCAAAATCCAATTATCAAGTTGTTTTCCTTGTTCTTTAATGAGACGATTTACTAATACGTCGTGCCAAACATAATCCTCAAGCAAATAAATATGTACAGTATCATCAGTAAAAAATGCATTACTGTCACGTTCAGCAGAATGGCCGTATAGTAGTTCGCGACTATCTACCGAAAGAATAAACCAATTTTCTGAACGTAAAGAGGACATGTATTCGTTATGGCGATGACTATAAAGACCCTCAAGAGGCTGAAAAACCTCAAAAGTTATGCCGCGTACCCGGCGGCCGTTTTGTATTGCCTGCTGTAGGTCCGGCAGCAGTTCATTGTACATCGTATCCCAGATTGATAGGATTACTTGATTTTGTGCCCGGCGAATCAAAATGCGGCAAAATGCTAAAATGTTATCTCTTCCTCGCAGAGTAGAAATATAAGTATCCTGCTTTTCTCCTTGGTTCTCAATCGCTTTTAACTCTTTTTCGGCAAGAGAGAAATCGGTTAGCCAGCTATTTCGCATTTTTTCGAGAAAGACGCTTACTGGCAAACCTGTGTAGGTTTTTAACCCTTCAGCATTTTCTTCAATCATCACTATTCCCTGCTCAACCAAAGATTCTAAGGTATCATAAATTCTAGCTCTGGGAATACCGGATACTTTACTAACCGAGGAGGCATGGGAAGATCCACTTCTTACAAGAGCTTGATACGCTTTGGATTCGTATTGAGTAAACCCGAATCGTTGAAGGATCTCGCTTAAGTCTCGATCCATTGCTTAAGCTCCTTTCTATTCAAAATAGTTGATTCTATCCATGTAACTACTGAAGTAGTATCATCATAAATTGTACCAATCATTAGTACAGTAGTCAATCACAATAACTTGGTTATTAATCGCTTCCTTTGCCACTTAGGCTTATTAAATCGTTCTTTTCATATGTGAACTAATTTTGCATGGTTGTTCAGCGTTGTCCATTTTTATATTAATAGAAATGGTTCAAAAAATAAGACTAATTTTTGGAGGAGTATTTAGGAAAAAAGTAGAAAGTTTATAAAGGCGGTTGGTTGCTCAAATAATTGGAATTGCATAAGGATGTCGGGTAACCGGCCTCTCTACCGTAACTAAGAAATCAACAAGGAGAAAAAATATGAAAAATGTGTTGCTATTATTACAGTTTGAAGTGAGACCTATATCCCAGACAAAAACACTAAAATTCCCTCCCATGCTAGAATGATATTTCAATCACCATGGGAGGGAATTTTAGTTGAAAAATAGGCGAGCAACAAAAAAGGTACCATATGGAAATCAAATTGAGGCTATTCGACTTCATTTGGAGGAAGGAGTTCCGTACAAATCGATCACAGCCAAACTTGGAAGTTAAGCTTGAATATCAAGTATGTTATCGCTTGAAATAGTCGCAGTCTTTGTTTCTTGTGTACTAGTACTACTTTGGTTGGACTTCTTTGCTTGTATTTGGGCTTGAATTTGTACTATCTGAGCTTGTAATAATTGAATTGTTTCCTGTTTTGTTTTCTTATCATCTTTACTTTGAGTCTCAGTTTCGATTTGGCTCTGAAGTAGTTTTATTCGACTTAAAAGTTGTTTTACATCACTATCATTTCCTAAGGTATAAGAACTGTTAGATGTTGAAGAAACTGAAGATATGTTCATTAATTAAAACCTCCGCAAATTTATTAGGCTTAAGCTACTTTACTATACAAATCTGAAACATGGCTGAAACTAAACTGAAAGTTTGCTGAAGATTAGTATTAATTTGTTGTTTGATTCAAGCAGGAATCGATGCCCAGGGCACATCCTTCGGGATTACCGGGATGCCAATGGGGATAAAGGATCCTTTGAACAAGCCTTACAAGTGTACGGACGGGGTGGGGAACCCTGCAAAGTCTGTGGGCAGACGTTAGAACGCATTCGACTCGCTGGGCGGACAACGGTTTATTGTTCGATGTGTCAGAGGTAAGAATTGAAATGAGATGGATGTAAATTTGCCCGATCAAGGGATCCTTGTAGCCTTTACACAGGAATACAAACTACTGGTGGGAACCTTTGTATAGTTGTAATTGATTTCAATCAATGCTCTTTCGAAAAAGAAAACAATTAAAGGCTAGGGAAGTAGAACCCCTAGCCTTTAAAATTTTGTTACAAATTACACAGTTGTATGAATAGCAAAAATACAGTAATAGTGTTAATAAATTACAGTCAATAGAAGGGATTTGACTCCTGATGACGAAGTTTGTCCTAAAAGAAATTTGGCTGTAGGTATAACGATAACGTTTTAGTCACAAAACCTGTAATATTGATGGTTTCTTTTCGTAGTGATACAGCTAGATGAGTCAGGAGTGTGTTATGACGTTTTATGTAAATAAGTGAAGTAACCATAACCTTATTACTACGTTCGATTTATTACCGTCCTTATAATCTCGCCATTCAAAACTCACGGACTGACTGTCAAAGGCTTGAATTCTAGAATTGCTGATCGCTACTCTGTGGGTATAGCGTCCAAGATAACGAACAACATGCCCCGGAGATTTGAATGGTTTTTCAAAAGACAACCCAATTTACGCTATATTAATTATCGACAAGAGAAAGGAAATTGCTTCTTAACGCAATAGACAAAGTAAGTGTCTCAATTATTAGATCTATTGAATAGTGAAGGGTTTCCGAACACGAAAGCAATGCTTCCTCCACGGAAGAGAGAGGGCATAAAGTACATATACTTTTCAACCAATACTTCGTCTATGAGGATTAAACAATATTTGGATAATCCTAAAGCTGTTGCAGCTGGGCATCTCACAACAGAGCATTCACGACATTTTGCCAATATGAATGTGGTTGGGACGCATCGTGAATGCTCAGAACGTTAGTGCGCCAAGCGAAGCTTGGCACTTCTTACAAGGTGAAAGTCCTTGCTGGGTAAGGTCTAGCCAACCACCCATATCGAGTGTTGCGTCGAAACTGGAAACACTAAGGCGAAGCGTACACAGAGAACTATATAGGCCACAGGGAGAACCGTAACTCCTGAAGCATATTCAGCCCCGTCATAGTGTGTCTGGAAACAGACGAAGAGCAGATGACGACGTGGTTAACGTCACGGAAGTCCAAGCAAAGAAACCGACTAATGGCAAGGTTTCGGAGGGTCTGTCGGGGTCAGAGAACGTGGCATGTATGGAGAGAGGTGTCAGGAACTTGGGAGGTACCCTGATGGCTCTTGTCGTAAAGACAGGTAAGGCCGGACAATCGAAAAAGAGGAAGGCCGATGGCAACATTAGGGATTCGGATTCATTCATAGTGCGTGCGTGGCAGCACGTTCATCAGGTGGGTTAAAGTCCCACTGGATCCCGGACTGGGGGATCCATATCCAAACTTGGGGGTAATTCCTCAAGGGCTGATGCTCTTGCATCAGAGGGCAGGGC
>Ga0209347_1000851_pt1 | contig 63278 bp, 55 predicted proteins | sample AutmiccommuBRH23_FD_187382 | JGI IMG/M metagenome (GOLD analysis project Ga0209347, IMG submission 187382) | Deep subsurface microbial communities from Mt. Terri, Switzerland - Autotrophic microbial communities BRH/23 (SPAdes) (version 2) | ecosystem: Environmental > Aquatic > Deep subsurface >... | reverse complement strand
CTGCGCCATCAATAACATGACTTTGCGTAGAACCGGTATCCTGATCGACGCTGACCAAATATAACGTGCCACGTACGCCCATCACAGCGGTTGGAGTCTCTACTTCGTATTTATCATCTATATTTACCAGACTTTTAACTTTACTCCAGACACTACCTGACCACAATTGAACCGAAGATTGGTGGCCATCTTTCCAAGCGGTGATTCGGGCTTGACGACGCGCGGATACTCCAAGAGCATCACTCGTGGTTAATTGTTGAATATTTAAATAGGAATTGGCCCCCAGGGTTGCTTCGGTACCGTCTTCATAGGAAAGCTTAACAGTCCCGGTTTTACCGGTACGCAGCCAGTCACCCTGAACAAGTTCCATGCCATCTACAGCAGGGAATTCACGCAAACCGCCCCCGTGTTTGATGAGGACATCTCCTTTAACATTACTCAATTTGGCCGTAGGTTGTGCCGCCGAAACTTCCTTTGGTAAAAGAAGCATTTGGCTAAAAATTAGGATAACTGCTAACAAAATAGTTGTTAGTTTACCTTTCATCGAGCTCTCCCTCTACCTGATAAATTTCAACCAACTTTTCTTTTCCTTTGACCTTAATAGGATCTAGGGGCGTTGCTTTAAACGTTGCCTTTACACGTTCATACGTCTCTTTGCTGAGTAAGATCTGTCCCGGTTTGGCATTCGACTCTAATCTAGCTGCTAAATTGACGGTATCTCCTATTGCAGTATAGTCCAAGCGATCATGTGATCCGATATTTCCGACGACCGCCGGACCGGAATTAAGTCCGATACCAAAGCTCACGGAACGACCATACCGTTCCATAAGACCCTCCGCAAGTTTAACAGATTCTTTTTGCATTTGTAAGGCTGCGCGGACAGCCCTTTCCGGGTGATCCTTTTGCTCAATGGGTGCTCCGAAGATGGACATGACTCCATCACCGATAAACTTATCAATTGTCCCTTCAAAAGCAAACACGGCGCGCGAGCAAAGATCTAGGTACTCATTAAGCATAATAATAATATCCTCTGGTTCCATCTTTTCCGACATTGGGGTAAAACCTCGGATATCTACAAACATTAGGGTGATATCTTTCCTGATCCCACCCACTTTAATTTCTTCCTTAGTGGATAAAATTTCTTGCACAACTGCCTTTGATACATAACGCCCAAAGATCCCCGTTACGCGACCCCGTTCTTTTCGCTCTTTGAGGTACTGAGAAACGACTGAGAAAACGTATAAAGTGATGATTGCCAGGATGGAGTATATGTAGGGTAGTAAAATATTTAAGGTCTGAAAAACAATGACATAAGCTATAGAATAGGCCACTAAAAACCCTATCATGATTAGAATCGCCCATTTAGCACGCACGCGCTCCATCATAAAATAGGCCAATAAGCCAATCATTAGAATCAGCAATAACCCTATGGGTTGAGATACCCTTGAATAAATCTTATCGTCAAGCAGACTCTGGATAACATTAGCATGGATCACAACTCCATACATTTTCAATATCTTACTTGCTGGAGTATAGTACGTATCATCTAAACCAAGGGCATAGGGGCCAATCAGCACTACAGAACCAGCAAAATAGGCAGGGTTAACCTCTCCACTTATAACTTTTTCAACAGAAATAGTCTCGATTTTTTTATCGAGTGGCTTAGTTGCATATGAAAAAAGAATTTCATTTAGGGAACCCGTCGCAAGCGGAACATTACCCTTTAGCCAGCGGTTATCCTCTGTCCAAGCTAACTTCTGGTCAGTCGGCAACAGCAAATTGGCAAGCTGTACACTTATGGCTGGGACTCGGGTCTTGTCAGTGTCCGAAATTCCCAGCATCACTTTTCGAACAACCCGATCGTCATCTGTGATAACATTGATATGCCCAGTTTGTTGAGGGTTGATAGGGATAACTTGTTTTCCAATGCGTTCTACAGCTATTTGATTATCAACTTTTCTAGGCTGTAAATTAAAATAAACCGAAAGATAAGCATTCGGATATTTAGCCACTACATTTGCCAACGCTTTATCTTCCTCAGGATTTTGACTTTTATCACTGTAAAAAATATCTGGCCAAACTGCTATGGCCCCATTCGCCAAGAGTTTATCTGTTAATTCAGCGACTACGGTACGTGGCCAAGGCCATTTTCCGATTTTGGCAAGGCTCTCATCATCAATCGCTAGGATTTTTATCCTAGAATCAACGGTCCTAGGTTCGATGGTTACACGATCAGTTACAGCACGTTCAGTATTATAAAAAACTTCATTATAATACATAAATGCAATTACTAAGAGGATGATTATTACTGAATATATTTTTTTCATAATTCACCCCAATCCTATTCTCTAACTCCTTAGGTAAGCTTGGTACCGAATCTACGGTTGCCTGACTAGTAGTCGAATCGAATTATTTAACTTGTCAATTATTAGGATATTACCATCTTGACTAAGCTTAACCGCAGAAGGGCAATCAAACTGCACTTGTTCTGCGAACCCGTTTTGCTTTCCGTGCACGCCGTTACCCGCTAAAGTCTTCACCTCTCCCGCTTTGTTAATCTCTCTAAGACGGTGATTATACGTATCGGCTACATAAACGGTTCCATCAGAGGCTACAGCTAGGCCACTGGGAAAATTAAATTTGGCAGTTAACCCGGGACCATCCAGGAAACCTCCTTTAATATAACCCGTATTTACAATCTTTGCTTCCCCGGATCCGGCAAGAGTCGTTACCTCACCTTGTGGAGAAAGCACCCGAATTCTTTGGTTTCCGGTATCTGCTATATACAGTTCACCATTAGGTCCTAAGGCAAGACCGGAAGGCTCGTTAAATTGCGCCTTTTCTCCGGTCCCATCCGCATACCCACCCAAGAGCCAATTATCTTTCGATTCATACCCTCCGCCTGCTAAAACAGACCAATTCCCACTTTTATCGATTCTCAAGATACGATGATTCAAAGTTTCTGTGACATAGAGTTCGCCTGTATTTCCTAAAACGATATCAGATGGAGAATTCAGTTCTTTTACCAAAGTCTTCACAAGACCTGATTTATCAATAACGCGAATCGCCCCATTAGCCGAATCCGCCACGTAAATAGTCCCTTCATCATCAACCGCAAGACCCTTTGGTTGATTAAACATAGCCGTCGTCGCTGAACCATCTAGAAATCCACCTATTGGCATACCGTAATTATCTTTACCGGTGGTTACACCAGCAAGAGTCGAAACACTCTCTCCAGATATGGCACGGATCCTATGATTTTGGGTATCAGAAATATAAAGGGTTCCATCTTTTCCCCGCGTAATTCCTGAAGGCATAGCGAATTCAGCCTTTAGTTTTTGACCGTCTACATAGCCAAGGTTCCCTGAACCGGCAAAATTACGTACCTGCGGCTTACTTGCGATGGATTGACCATAGTTCAATATGTAACTAACTGTAGAAATAGTTTTGTCTGCTAAGACACCAGACCCTCCTAGGGCCGTGACAGTCGTACCACTATTTGACCTTTTTTGATTACGTTTCCAATACTCTAAGAGCAAATCCGTTGTTTCCATCGGCATTGAGTCATTCACTAAGACCAGTGGGGCCTGATCCTTGGCAGCCAACACGGCACCCGTGAGAGCATCCGGGAAATTCTCTCCCGATGCTAAATATATATGAGGAATAGGGACTCCTCTTCCCTCATTTTGCCAAGAAGAATCAAAACTACTCTCCAGGCCGTTGATTTTCTCCATTGTGCCATAGCGGTTACTTCCGCTAATCCGCGTTACTCCATCTGGAGCTAATCGTTTAACTTGAGATTTAAGTTGTTGTAAACTTTGGTCCGGAATGACGGCCGTACCACCAACTATATGCAAGGTTTGCTTTAAAGAATCGCCATTATCAGGTAGTGAATTGAGATAATTCACTAAGGTATCGGGTACTGGACCTTGCGGTAGTAATAACAACGGTACCCCACCGAGAGCCGCCGGGATAGTCTCATCCTTTGCCATAAAATACTTGGATTTTTCGACACTAACATAACCTGTTGTTGCAGCAAGGACTGAAGCGGATAAGGCATCCGGAAAATTGTCTCCTTGGACGAGATAAAATTCTGATCCATTATGCTTAAGCTCTTTAGCAATCAATAAGGCTGTCTCATAATGATCATATCCTCCAAGCCTGTGAATATTTTCTTTTTTAAAACCGAAGCTTTCAAAAAGAGTAATAAAACTATCGGGTACAGCCATTGTTCCGCCAAGTATATAGATACTTCCTTTTTTATTAAGGTGTTCTTTAATATATTTTATGGCATCCTGACTCGCTTCGGGTGTACTATCGACTAATAAAAGCGGACCCTGTTTTTGGTGCGCTAATGGCACACCGGCTAGAGCATCTGGAAAATTGTTCCCCGTAGTGAGAACAACATTATCTACAATTCCAGGAAACTTTGATGCGATTTGCAACATGGTTTGAAAACGACTTTTTCCAGATAAGCGTTCGATGTGGTTTGCAGGCTGACTAGCTGAGACTAGACATGGCTGAAGGACCAGGAAAGCTATGATGCTGACCAACTGAATATAGATTTGAAAATAAGTACGTTTCTTCAATTTGGTATCCTCCCGCTGAAATAGACTGTTTATTGAATATTCTCTATCAACAAGAATATTCTCTATCAATTTGTAGAATCCTGCAATTATTTTGTATAGCAGGATTTATTATAGCAACTTTTTAAGAAAAGCCATTAAAGCTTAACAACTCTTGGGCAACCTCTTCAGTAGCTCAATATCCTCTTGAAAAAGACACCTCAATTATTTATGCTTAGTTACATAAAGCTTTCGCCAATGATTTTCCATTTTCCTTCTTCTTACCAGCTATTGACACAAATATATTCTAAAAGAGTCTGTCAAATACCAAAAGGACCAGCTAAACTGATCCTTTCGGTATTTTTTAGTTCACTTTCTTTTAGAACGACCCAGTGGTTTGCCGTTCTCGCCGAGTTATCTAGCATGCTAGCAACGGCGCCTTGGGTGAGCGGTGCAATATCGCGCCCTCCACGTTCCAATCATCGTCGTCCCCTGCCCAGAGGGCGTGATTTTGCACAGTGAACCCTTTAGGCAGAGTCGCGTAAAGCATGCTTTGATGACTCGGTGCCAGAACGGCAGTTGGTTCACATGCAGAACAGCCCGGAGGTTTGCCGTTCTCGCCGAGTTATCTAGCATGCTAGCGACGGCGCCTTGGGTGAGCGGCGCAACATCACGCCCTCCACGTTCCAATCATCGTCGTCCCCTGCCCAGAGGGCGTGATTTTGCACAGTGAACCCTTTAGGCAGAGTCGCGTAAAGCATGCTTTGATGACTCGGTGCCAGAACGGCAGTTGGTTCACATGCAGAACAGCCCGGAGGTTTGCCGTTCTCGCCGAGTTATCTAGCATGCTAGCGACGGCGCCTTGGGTGAGCGGCGCAACATCACGCCCTCCACGTTCCAATCATCGTCGTCCCCTGCCCAGAGGGCGTGATTTTGCACAGTGAACCCTTTAGGCAGAGTCGCGTAAAGCATGCTTTGATGACTCGGTGCCAGAACGGCAGTTGGTTCACATGCAGAACAGCCTGGAGGTTTGCCGTTCTCGCCGAGTTATCTAGCATGCTAGTGACGGCACCTTGGGTGAGCGGTGCAACATCTCGCCCTCCCTTAATCAAGATTCTTCTTAAACTTTTTAGCTGCAATCGCCAACAAAATAATCGCAAAAGCACATAACGTTAGGGTGTCCTGCCAAAGGTACTGGATTCCCGCCCCTTTGAGGAAGATACCCCTCACGATGTCCAGAAAATACGTCAGCGGTAATAGCCCACCTAAGAGTTGCAATAACTTAGGCATTGTTTCCCGAGGAAAGATAAAACCCGATAAAAGGATGGACGGCAAGATCAAGATGAACGTCATTTGCATAGCCTGAAGCTGAGTCTTTGCCACGCTGGAAATCAAGAGTCCAATTGCTAGAATGGTAAATAAGAAAATAGTGGACAAGAGGATAAGGAGTGGAAGGCTTCCGATTGGCACAACACCGAACCAGAAAATTCCTGTTGCCAGAATCAGAGACAATGACACAAATCCGATAAACACGAAGGGAAGAAGCTTACCTAGCAATAATTCCAGGGAGCGAATAGGGGTCACGACCAATTGCTCCATGGTGCCGCGTTCCTTTTCCCGTACAATGGAAAACGAGGTCAACATGGCTATCACATTTTGCAGGATTAGACCGATTAAGGCTGGAATGTTAAAGACCAGCGATTTCATATCCGGATTATACCAGACCCTAGTCTCAATATTAAGAGGTGTCCCCATACTGCCTGCTGTGCCCATAGCAACCAGGCGTTCACTTTGCAGTTGCAGCGATTTATTCAGACCCAGCATTTGAACTGCGGACATAGCTGCCCGTGCTACGGTGGGATCGGACCCGTCCACCAAAACCTGAACGTTAGCCTGAACATTTCCTTGGAGATTTTTCCCGTAATTCGGAGGAATGATAACCGCCACCCTAGCTTTGCCACTGTCCAAATAGTCAGCAATCTGCTTATACCCTTGGACGAAATTATCGGGATTCAGATATTGGGTGTTACGCACCGAAGTAATAAATTCCCTGCTATCAGCCGTCTGAGATTGGTCCCAAACCACCGTAGAAAGGTGCTCCACATCTGTATTCACAGCATAGCCAAACAGGAGAAGCATCCCGATAGGCATGGCAACGGCCATGACTAAGCTGGCACGATCCCGTAGGATGTGGAGAAATTCCTTTTTCAGGACTGCCACAAAACGCACCCAAGAAAATCGGCGCATTAGCCTCGGCCTCCTTTTTTAATAATCCGGCTGCGAGGGTCATCCGAGGCTTCATGTTCGACAAAATAGATAAAGAGATCATCCAAATTATCCTTCGCTTCTCTTTTCTTCATATCCTCAGGTGAACCGAAGGCAATTAACCGTCCGTAAAAGACAAAGCCCAAAAAATCACAGCTGTCCGCTTCATCCATATAGTGGGTACTGACCAAAACAGTTATCCCTTCTTTGGCCAGCTGATGGATCAAATCCCAGAAAACTCGTCGGGAAACCGGATCCACCCCTGCCGTCGGTTCATCCAGAATGAGCAGTTGTGGATTATGCAGTAAAGCACAGGCCAAGGCCACCCGTTGCTTCCAGCCACCAGAGAGAGAAGCGACCAGCTGCGACGTTCTATCTCCCAAGCCGATTCGTTCAATCACCCGCGTTTTCTCAGTTCGAGCAGTTTTTCCCCGTAGACTGTACACTCCAGCATAAAAATCAAGATTTTCGCCCACTGTCAGGTCGTCATATAAGCTAAACTTTTGGGACATATACCCGATCCGTTGTTTGATTTCTTCAGGCTGAGAGAGGACGTCGAAACCAAGCACAGTGGCTTGCCCCTCTGTCGGAACCAAGACTCCACACAACATACGGATGATCGTCGTCTTGCCTGCCCCATTCGGTCCGACAAAACCCATTATTGTTCCGGGAGGGATCTGAAAGGTGACCCCTTGAACTGCCGTGTAGGTGCCAAACCGTTTGACCAAGCCCTGACAATCAATAGCCAGATTCATTTTCCTCACTCCTCAATTCAGTGCAGGGTCACATCCGCCGGCATACCCGCTTTCAACTGGTCTTTACTTTCAGAGATACTGACTTTGACGGCATAGACAGTGGTGGTTCGTTCTTCTTTTGTCTGTACGTTTTTAGGCGTGAATTCTGCTTGGTTACTGACGAACTGAATTTGCCCCTTGAACGTTCTTCCAGGGTAAGAATCGACAACGATAGAAGCCGCTCCACCCACCTTCACCAGATTTAGCTTGGCTTCCGGAATATATATTTTGATCCACAAATCATTCGGATCAAGAATTGTAACCAGGGTTGTGCCTGGGTTGACCACTTGGCCTAATTCGACATGCTGATAGAGAACCTGACCGCTGGCAGGGCTCTTAATGGTTAGTTTGCTTAAGCTCAGTTCGGCTGCTTTTACAGATTGAGCGGTAATATCCACGGCCGCTTTCTGAGCCTGAATCGCGGGTTGTGTATTCCCTGCGTGAGCTTGGTCGACGCTAGCCTGAGCAACATTGACACTCTCTTGAACGCTTTGATATTGGGCTTTTAGTGTATCAAGTTTAGTTTGTTGAGCATCCACGACCTGTTTACTGATCGCACCACCCTCATAAAGTTTTTGATTCGTGGCCAGATTATCTTCTTCAAGTTTCAGATTAGGTTCTAGCGCAGTTAGATTAGCCTTCGCTTGCTTCACTACATACTCAAGACGTCGGATTTCTTCTGCCCGCGCCCCTCCTAAGAGATCGTCGAGTTTGGCCTGTGCCTGGGTTTGTTGGCTCTTCACGGAATCCAGAGAAATTTTGGCCTGACTGTCCTCCAGTTTGGCAACGATATCACCAGCCTTGATAATCTGACCTTCACGGACCTTTAAGTCCGCGATCCTGCCACCCAGCTCCGGTTGAACTGGGATTTCGGTTCCTTCAATCGTACCAGAATACGTAGTGGAGTCAGCAGAGCTTTTAAAATAGTTTCTGTAACCTAAGACTGACAGTGTAATAAGGACAAGAATTACGACGATAATTGCAAGTTTCTTTTTCATGTTTTCTCCTCCTGCACCTTAAGACTCAAGTCTGTTCCTCGATTTCTTTTTTCTTTATCACTTGATTCTTCGGATCTCTTAATCTCTACTTTAATATCTCCATCTTTAAATACTCTTACTTCATTTCTTTACAACGCGCTAGACCATGTAAAAAAAGCTCAAATATATGATTGGCCGCCTCTTCCATTGTTTCTTCCGGTGATAAACCTAGAAAAACATTCCCAAATAATCCGTAAAACATGACCATCCCCATAAAACTCCGCATGGTCGGAATAAACGGGAGAGCTCTAAATTCTCCCAGCTCAACTCCCTTTTCAAACCATGGTCTTATTATGAATATTCCTTGCCCTAAGATTCCTTTAAATAAGGCCTCCCTGACTTCGACATGATAAGAAGCTTCTGTAAACATGAGACGAATTAGAGAGTTATTTACCTTGATCAGCTCCAAACGGTTCCTCAGAAAATGGCGAAAGAATTCCGTAGGTGTATCCTCACTGTGATTTTTGTCTAACTGGATCAACCCTTCTAGAACTTTCGGCTCTAACACCGCAACCAGTAAGTCCTTCTTGGTGGCAAAATGTCGGAAAATTGTCCCTTCTGCTACCCCAGCTGTACGAGCTATTTCTGCGGTAGTTGAGCCATTATATCCTTTTGCCGCAAAAATTTTAAGGCTTGCTTCAAGAATGTCCTGTCGCCGTTGTTCAACCGTTTTCTTTCTTGGATTTTCTTTTTTTTCAGTTTTTTGGCTTGAGTTCATATTGCCCTCCAAGATTCTAGATTAACAAATAATGAGTGATTACTCACTTATAATATCATGTTCATTAATCTTGTCAATCATTTTTATGATTATATATTTTTTTACTAAAAAAGGTCCTGATAATCATACGATAATTAAAGAAAGGTTGTGTACATCTTCATTTGAACATGATATTATGACAAAAATTGGTCTAAAAAGAAGTGAGGTTGCTTAATATGAGCTCATTTGATCTTTTGTTATTAGCCCATCTCGTTGGAGATTTCCCCTTTCAAACTAGTTGGATGGCAATGAATAAAGCAAACAAGTGGCTGCCCTTATTTGTCCATTCCACTTTATATACGGCTATCATTGGATTTGTTTCCTTAATCGGGTTTGGCGGTTTAGCCTTGTGGCAATTGCTTACAATATTGCTGACTCATATTCTCCTTGACCGCCGAACTTTGGTAGCCTGGTGGGTTAAGCAAATCATGCGCACTAATCTCTCCGAAAACCAGTGGCTTGGCATAATGGTCGACCAAGTTTTCCACTTGACTATCCTTGCACTCGTTTTGCAAATAAAGTAAATTATGCTGATCATAACGTTAGAAACTAAAGAATCCCTTAGCCTTTACCGCTAAAGGGATTCTTTACGTATTATAAGAGGAGCAGTGGAGTTTGCGCAACCTTGATCTTAGACAATATGGTCTGTAACCCAGCGAAAGAGTCGCGTGAAATTCTCCCTCTAACTATTGATAATCTCATCCGCGAAGACTGACCGATAACTCTTTTTTTCCAGGATTGTATATTTTCCGGCCTTTAGCAAACACTGAAACAGGATGACCGAAACCGCTACAAATCAGCTACTGCGCCAGTTGACACTATTTAAGGTAATTTTTAACTAGTAATATTTATAATTGAAGGTTTATCCCAAGTAGTGTAGTATATAAATAGGCATAGGCAATAGCTTTGAACAATGTATGACAATATACGATTCAACTAGTTATTCAAATCCGAAGTAATAGGATTATTGTGCCGCCAGAAAATAAACTAGGAGGTTTACCATGAGTTTTGAAATTAACAAGAGTGTAAAATGGGTCGGTAAAATCGACTGGGAATTAAAAAAATTTCACGGTGATGAATACTCTACCCACCGAGGCTCCAGCTACAACTCTTTTCTTGTCCGTGACGAAAAGATAGCCTTAATCGATACTGTTTGGACACCCTTCGCCAAGGAATTTGTCACTAATCTAAAAAAAGAAATCGACTTAAATACGATCGATTATATCATTGCTAACCATGGCGAACCTGATCATAGTGGTGCTTTACCCGAACTAATGAAAGAGATCCCTAATACTCCCATTTATTGTACCGCCAATGGTATAAAATCCTTAAAAGGCCAATATCATCAGGATTGGAATTTCGTGCCCGTCAAAACAGGCGATAAACTAAGTCTTGGGTCAAAAGAGTTTATTTTTGTGGAAGCCAGAATGCTTCATTGGCCTGATACGATGTTCACCTACTTGACTGGGGATAATATTCTTTTCAGCAATGACGGATTTGGTCAGCATTTGGCGTCAGAGCATATGTTTAATGACTTAGTCGACCAAGCCGAGTTATATCAAGAAGCTATCAAGTATTATGCCAATATTTTAACTCCGTTTAGCAAAATGGTTGAGAACAAAATCAATGAAATCTTAAGCTTTAACCTCCCAGTTAACATGATTTGCCCAAGTCACGGTATCATTTGGCGAGATAATCCCTTACAAATTGTCCACAAATACATGGAATGGGCTAAGGATTATCAAGAAAATCAGATCACGATCATCTACGATACTATGTGGAACAGTACTCGGAAAATGGCCGAGAAAATAGCCGCCGGTATCCGATTAAGTGATATGGATGTTACAGTTAAATTATTTAATTCTAATTCCACTCATACGGATAAGAACGACATTATTACTGAAGTCTTCAAATCCAAGGCCATCCTCGTGGGGTCCCCAACTATCAACAAAGGAATCCTTTACTCCGTAGCTGGGATACTAGAAATGGCTAAAGGATTAGGATTTAAAAATAAGAAAGGTGCTGCTTTTGGTAGTTATGGTTGGAGTGGCGAAAATACGAAGCTTATTTCAACTGAATTACAACACGGCGGGTTTGAGCTTCTTAATGAGGGGCTCAGGGTAACCTGGAACCCTGATGACGAGAGCAACCTTAAGTGTCAGGAATTCGGACAAAATATTGGGGAACTCTTAGCTAAATAACCAACGGTACTCATGAAGGGGGAGCATTTTCAAAATGCTCCCCCTTCATGATATTTTGGATAGAAATAAGTTAAGTGTTATTTCGTACACTCGCACTTGCTTTGGCTGCAGCTTCCTTCGGCACACCCTCCGCAGCAAGTGCTTTCCCCATTTCGCATGCGCCTGATCGTTCGTAGAATTATGAAAATAGTCACGCCAACAATGACTCCGCCTAACATCCAATTAATCATATAAATCACCCTTTTTCATCAGTATTGATATCAGCAATTTCAGAGTTCTAGATGAGAGAACCTCCGCCCGTCTCGTCTTATTAATCTATCACTCGAATCAACTATAACCCATTAATTTCCCGACTCGGAAAATAAGGAAGGCTACAATCCAAGCGACCCCTGTCGAATATCCGACTGTGATTAAGGTCCACTTCCAGGAATTCATCTCCCGTTTGATGGTAGCAAAGGCTGCCATACATGGCATGTAAAGAAGGGTAAACGCCATGAAGGCATAAGCTGTTAAGGGGGTAAACGATGCTTGTAGGGCTGTTATCAGGTCCGTCGAGCCCTCTGTTGCTTCTGCAACTCCATGTAAAATACCCATCGTGGACACTACCGCTTCTTTTGCAACAAAGCCCGTGATCAACGCTACTGCAGACTTCCAGTCCCCAAATCCCAGAGGCATGAAAACAGGGGCTATTGTCTTACCGATGATACCCAACATGCTATCTCCCGGATCCGCTACTACTTGGAAGGAAAAACTAAAGTATTGTAAAAACCAGATCACAACTGCTACTGAAAAGATGATTGTCCCTGCTTTTTTAACAAACCCTTTTCCCTTGTCCCACATATGAATCATCAAACCTTTGAGTGTAGGAATTCTGTAGGGAGGTAGTTCCATGACGAACGGGGCAACTTCTCCTTGCAAAATGGTTTTTTTGAGGAGAAATCCTGATAAAATTGCAATCACAATACCCATTAGATAAAGTGAAAAGACTACCATAGTTTGATTGGTCGAAAAGAAGGCTGCCGTGTACAAGGCATATACGGGTAACCTTGCACCACAGGACATAAACGGAACTAGCATAATCGTCAGGCGCCGATCCTTTTCATTTTCCAAGGTTCTCGTACTCATGAGTGCCGGAACACTGCACCCAAAACCAATTAGCATGGGAATAAACGATTTTCCACTCAACCCTAACTTTCTCAGCAGTCGATCCATGACAAAAGCCGCTCTTGCCATATAGCCAGTATCTTCAAGAATGGAAAGGAAGAAGAATAAGATCATAATTTGTGGGACAAAGACCAGCATACTCCCCACTCCACCAATAAGTCCGCCTGCAACGAGATCCTGCAACCATACTGCCGCTCCCGCTCCTTCAAGCCAAGTGGCTAAAAATGTTGCGATCGTGCCGTTGACCAATTCGTCAACAAAGTCGATCGTAAACGAGCCAATCGTACCAAAGGTTATCGAAAATATGCCAAACATCATTGCTAAAAATAAAGGGATTGCCAAGAGCCGATTCGTCACAACTTTATCAATTTTATCCGAAACCGTTAAATTAGAGCTTCGCTCTTTCTTCTTAACCGCTTTGCGTGTCATAGAGGTGCTAAACTGGTACCGGCTGTCGGCAATAATCGTTTCTATATCCATGTCGTACTTTTTTTCCAGTTTTTCCTGATATAGTTTAATCTCAGCTAGCAAGGTGCCTGGAACTTTTAACATTTCCTGAACCTTTTCATCGCCTTCCAAAAGCTTTAACGCCGTCCAACGGGAATTCCCGGTCTTGCTTTTCAGTTGGGGAATAATGTTCTTTTCGATTTCCTGGATACAGCTGACAATACTTGCATCATGCATATCGTTAAATAAGGGCACTTCCCCTGCTGAAGCCGCTGTTTGCGCAATGCTTAAGGTTTTCTCTAGAAGTTCTTTAACACCGCGACCTTTACTAGCAGTGATCGGTACAACTGGGACCTTGAGATGCGCTTCCAGGATTGCTATGTCAATTTTGTCGCCTTTGGCATCCGCCGCATCCATCATGTTCAGCGCAACAACCACGTTGACACCTAATTCGAGCAATTGTGTGGTCAGATACATGTTTCTCTCGATGTTAGTTGCATCAATAATATTGATCACAACATCCGGCTTTTCATTCACGATATAGTCTCTGGCAATGATTTCTTCCATTGAGTATGGGGATAAGGAATAGATTCCTGGCAGATCAATAATCCTTATATCTCCCTGGATCTTCTTCGCTTTCCCTTCTCTTTTCTCAATGGTTACTCCCGGCCAGTTTCCAACATACTGCGTACTTCCGGTGATTTCATTAAATAAGGTGGTTTTCCCGCAGTTTGGATTTCCTACCAGTGCAAACTTCAAGGACATAGCATTAACAACTCCTTTTAACTTTGACCTTTTACTTTGACTTTTAAGTATTAATGATATCCATTCTCAATTCATGTTCTAATAAAATGCTCCCGCTTATTCAGGAGCATTATTTATGCTACAATAATGTTTTCTGCTTCAGATTTCCTAAGCGTCAGTTCGTAACCACGAATGTTCACTTCTATGGGATCTCCCAACGGCGCTACTTTCCTAACCAATACTTCTGCCCCACGGGTTACACCCATATCCATTAGTCTTCTTTTCACGGCACCCTTATCGCCTAAAACTTTAGTTATTATCGATTTTTCACCTGGCTTCAGTTCCTTTAAAGTCCTCTCCAAACTATTTTCCTCCTTTATCCAATCGTAAGACTCACACTTCTTCAAGTGGGAGTGGGCCCCGTACTCCGCTTCGGTGGGGGTAGACTCCACCGAAGTCTCGATGTTCAACTTTAGTTGAACGAGTTCACTATCAGACCTGCACAAATACCTGCTGTGCAACTCCCCTATTCAAGGCCAATCTCGACCCTTTTATAGATACTATAAGATTCCCACTGAATTCTGAAATCACCGATATGGTTACACCTGGAATAATACCTAGCCCTTCTAAGAATTTCTTTGTTGTATCCTTAGCCCTACAGCTACCAACTACCGCCTCTTTACCCGGAGAAAGCATTGTTAGTGGCATATTCCTCACTCCTCACTCAAAACGTTGCAATTGATAATCAATATCACTTTCGTAAACTTATATTAGCATGTATAGATCATGCCGTCAATGGAAATATTTATTTTCAAAAAGTGGGGCCTCTCAACGGCATGGGGGTCTGACTAATAGAATTAAAAGCTCCGGAATAATCAGATTATCCCAGAGCTTTTAATTACTTGTATCTATCATTTTTTCTATTATTGATTAAAGTTAATTGTAATATCCACAATTTCCGGAGTATTACCTATCCGAATCGGCGGACCCCATGTACCGTAACCTGAAGAAACTATGAGTTGGAAATCATTCTTACGCAGTAGCCCCCAGTCCTTTTCAAAAATTCGACGTGTAATAAACTGAATGGGAAATAATTGTCCACTGTGCGTATGTCCGGATACTTGCAAATCCACCCCTTGTTCCACAGGCTCTTCTAAATGTGATGGTTGATGATCCATTAAAATAATTGGCAGAGAACGGTTAACTCCCTGCATTATTGTTTTCAAATCCTGTCTCTTTGCGCCCCTGAAACGTGCCCCCGACAGATCATCTCGCCCAATAAGATAGAAACTTCCGGCAAGCTCTTGATAGCTATCCCGTAATACCTTAACCCCTGCTTCACCCAAGTATTTTATCGCTTCCTCCGCATTACCGCCAATGTACTCATGGTTCCCCAGTACCGCGTAAACTCCATAGGTAGCACTTAGATTACGAAAGTTATCAGCCACTTGTTGTTTATTTGACGATTCGATATCTTCATCAAACACATCTCCCGCAAACAGAACCAGATCAGGTTTTAGTTCATTAACCGTATTGACCATCTTCGTCAGGTGATCGTTATGAACGATCGTTCCTAAATGAATATCCGAAACCATAACAACATGTAACTGTTTTAATTGCCCCGCTTGTTTCGCGATTGTCAAATCGTAATGGTTAACTTGAGGATGTCGGGCATTCCATGCCCCGTAACTTACAACGCCGACGACCAATATAACAACGGCTAATCCCAAAGCAGGGTTTAAGTTCCGTTTTACTTCCACCGGTACGAGCCGTAGCCACCGGTCAAACAATCGTAGTAAATCAAATGCCGTAATCACGAATAAAAAGTACCACATAAAAGCTAACCAATAGGCCCCAATTAACGTCAGCCCTTCATATAGTACCGTTGGAAGAAATTTCGCGCTCAACCGACTGAATAAGTAGGAGAAGGATAGTAGCAGAAAGACTGGCCAATACACTTTGGAAGTTAAGAATGGCACGAAACTAAACAAGGCCTGCCACCCGCGCAGGCCAATGTAATAATTAAGTCCTCCATAAATCAGAAAAATAACACTCACAATTAAAATGAATAAGGGGTTCATCATATTTAGAATCTCTACCTCCAAGTTTTAAACTTAATACAAAGGGCTTATTTACATTTGAGGTTAATTATATAACTATTATAATCTTTCGTCACCATCCATTAATATAAGCGACCATTGCTTTGTTATGGGCTTATCACTAGAGGTAATACATAGCAGGCACCGCTATTATCGTAGTAAACGTCGGCCGCACATTTTGTTTGACCACCCTAGTCATGCGACGCCCTAAGGCGATAGCATATGAGACCTTAGAAATATCGTCAGCCCTCAGGACCACGTTAGCTAGCAGTCGCCTCAATTACCTCAGTAACCTTAGGCCGCTGATAATGACGATGATGGTACTCCCTTCGTGTCCGATCACTCCTAGGGGCAGATTAATATTCCCGAAAAAATTAGACAGGATAAGCAAAAGCATGACGGCAACAGCAAAGGCCACATTTTGTTTGACCACCCTAGTCGTGCGACGCCCTAAGGCAATGGCATAGGAGACCTTAGAAATATCGTCAGCCATCAAGACCACATTGGCCGTCTCCAGCGCTACATCAGTTCCGGCAGCACCCATAGCGATACCCACGGACGAAACCGCTAAGGCCGGTGCATCGTTGACACCGTCGCCGACCATGGCTACTTTGCCATATTCCCCTAATTTTTTTATTATGTCTACTTTATGTTCCGGCAGCAGTTCGGAATATACTTGGTCAACGCCTACCTGCTCACCCATAATTTGCGCAGTTGAAGAGCTGTCGCCAGTCAACATCACAACCTTAATCCCCATTTTTTTAAGTCTTTTAATGGATTCTTTCGCTTGCAGCCGCAGGGTATCTTGTACAGCTAAGACACCGATTCGTTCTTTTCCCACCTGAACAAAGATTACCGTATTCCCTTGCTTCTCCAGTTCTCGGACAATCTTCATTTCCTCTTCCGGCAATTTTTGTCCTTCCATCAAATCTAGTTTTCCGATTCGATATTCCTGACCCTCCACTATGCCATGTACCCCAAACCCAGGTACAGCTTCCAGTTTTGAGGCTGTGCTAAGGTTGAGATTCTTTTCTTTTGCCTTACGGATTATAGCCTTAGCAATAGGGTGTTCTGACCATGATTCCAGGGAGGCGGCGATGCTTAAGACCTCATTTTCAGTATAGTTTCCATAAGGTACCACCTGAGTAATTCTTGGTATTCCTTCGGTGAGAGTTCCGGTTTTGTCAAAAGCTACTACACTTACGTCACCGATAGTCTCCAAATAGGCACCTCCTTTAAATAATATGCCCTTGCGTGCTCCATTCGATATTCCAGATAAAACAGCAGGCATAATCGAGGAAACAAGGGCGCAGGGCGAGGCTACGACGAGAAAGATCATCGCTTTGTAAATTGTGTCACTCCAAGACCACCCTAAGACAAAGGGGGGTAAGACTGCGATCAAAAATGCACCAGTGATCACGATTTTCGCGTAAATACCTTCGAAACGCTCCATGAATAATTGACTGGGTGGTCTTTCGCTTTGCGCTTCCTGAACAAGATGGATTATTTTAGCAAGCAAAGTTGCCTCTGCTGGTTTGGTCATTTCGATAACTAAGGCTCCCTGTCCGTTCATGGTTCCGGCAAAAACCTCGTCCCCCGCGGATTTGTCTATGGGAATCGATTCTCCCGTAATCGATGCCTGATTCACTGAAGAATATCCCTCACGCACAATCCCATCCGCCGCGATCCTTTCTCCCGGCCTCACCAACAAGCGGTCGCCTCGCTGCAATTCTTCGACTCGAACTCGCTTTTCCGCGTTTCCTTCTAACACAATAGCTTCTTCTGGGCGTAGTTTCATGATGGACTTAATTTCGTCATTCGTTCGCTCCAGAGTATATCCTTCTAGGGCACCACTTAGGGAAAAAATTAGGATTAAAATCGCCCCGTCTCTCCAATATCCGATACTGGCCGCACCAATTGCAGCTACAACCATAAGCAAATCGACATCTAAATCCTTTTCCTTAATCAGGGTTTGCAGACCCTCCCAGGCTTTCTGATATCCACCTATGGCATAGGCCAAAAGGTAGAAAGGAACTTCAAACTCAGAATGACCATATTCGCCTGAATACCAAGCCAGGATAACAAATCCTAAGCTGAGTGCTGTTACAATCAATCCCTTATGTAGCGACCAAAAGTTATTCCAAGCCGTTCTCATGTTTATTTCTCCTTTGTTCTTCTTTTCGCATAATAGTTGAATACTACTTATGACCCTCTTACTTGACCCATCAAGCTCTATAGTTGGAGTCGTCTTTAAATCCCCCACGCCCTAAAAAGTTTCGGCATTAATCTTTTTTAAGGTGTGCAAAAACTGCCTAATTTCGTCGTCACTCAAAACGGACGTCATCTGATCTGTCAGGTGTAAATGGTAGTCATGATGTTCCTCAAAGACTTTTTTTCCTATATCAGTCAAACTAATAAGATTAACGCGTCTATCTTCTTTCGTCGATTCACGGCGGGCAAAATTCTTCTTTTCTAAGCGATCCACTGTTACTGTAGTGGTTCCTGTCGTAACCCCCAGTTTTTGTGCCAAACCTTTCATATTAATTTTTTCATGCTCACCAAGGACCTCTAAAGCATGTGCTTCAGAAACCGTTAGCTCACTGGATCGCACAATTGAATTTTCCCAGGATGAAAACCCGTTGAAAAACGCCAAGAGTTCATGGGTCAACTCTTCATTAATAGTCACTAAAACTCCTCCTCTGAATATAGTAAGTACTTCAAAATGTTTTATGTTAATAATGTTTGATATTCAAATTATATGATAGCAAAAATACTCTTCGCTGACAAGCCCCCTGTGTCAGCGAAGAGCTTTGAAATCTCCATTTTCCTTCAGCCATTGAAGTGTCACGGTAGAGAGATTATATAACCATTTAAGTCTTTCGTCACCATCCAACAAATAGCAACCATTGCGTTGTCATGGGTACCTATCCGGGGAGAACGTTACTACCTTATTTTCTGAAACTGTATATATCTAATTTGATTAGGAGGAATTTGTCAAATCGTAGAGAATATTACTTTAGAAAAACAAAATAATATTTTGTTTGATCTAGTAAGTCAATGTTTAAATATCAAAACGCTACTTTTACATCTATGTAGATAGAATATACCTTAATCGAAATGGAGGACATACAATGAATTTTAGTATTAAGTTCAAATTAATAGTAATTATTTCAACCCTTATGCTAGCTGGAACGAGCGTGATTGCAACATTCTCTATAACCACATTGTACCAAGAGATTCTTAACTCTGCTCAAAAAAAGTTAAGCTCAGACCTTGCCCTCGGGTCTCAACTGATTGATAATTCGTTTCCAGGCAGTTGGGCTATTCGCGATGGAAAGCTCTATAAAGGTGAAAAACCGATGAATGATAATCCCATCGTAGATGACATTGGAAAACTTTCTGGAGATAATGTTACTATTTTCCAAGGAAACACTCGGGTAGCGACAAACGTCAAAAAAGATGATGGTACACGTGCCGTTGGAACAACTGTTTCCCCCGCTGTAGAACAAATAACCCTACGAGAAGGAAAAACCTATCTAGGCGAAGCAGTTGTAGTCGGAATAAAAAACCAAACTATGTATGAGCCTATTAAAGATAGTCAAGGATCGATTATTGGGATGATGTTCGTGGGCGTCCCGAACGCGCCCTATGATGAGATTGCTTCTGGTGCGCAAGATAAAATCATTGTCTTTATTTTAATAATACTTATAATTGCCATTGGATTGATTTGGCTTATAGCTAATCGTGCAATTAAGCCTTTGCTACATATTGTAGAAACCGCGATACAGGTTTCGAAGGGAACCTTGAATATCGAACCAATTATGGTGCGGGGGAAAGACGAAGTTGCTCAGCTAGGTAATGCTGTAACCATAATGATCAACAGCCTTCGCACACTTATCTCGGAGATTGACCATTCTACAACTAGTCTCGCCTCAGCGACAGAAGAGTTGAATTCAGGTATAGAAGAGACTATAAACGCGGCTAATTTTATGGCAACTTCGACTTCGAAAACAAGTGAACAGGCAAATATCCAAAGATACAAAGCAGAGGAATCTGCAACCCTAGTAACCGGGATATCATTGGGTATCCGTGACATTGCCATAGCTTCACAGGCGGTTCAGAAAATTTCAAACACAAGCGCTGATGAAGCCAAAGATGGCAACGACTCAATTAAAAAAACAGTTAATCAAATGGGCCTGATTGAAACTTCTGTTGCTGAATCTGTGATTTTGGTTGACGCTTTAAACCGTCGCTCCAATGAAATCGGTAGTATAGTTTCCTTAATCAACAATATTGCTTCACAAACTAATCTCCTCGCCTTGAATGCGGCAATCGAAGCAGCTCAAGCAGGCGAACAGGGAAAAGGATTTGCAGTCGTTGCGGATGAAGTAAGAAAATTGGCAGAACAAACCGCTTCATCAACAGGTAAAGTATCAGAACTAGTTATTGCTATTCAAAATGACTCTACATCTTGTCTCTACGGCATGGATAAAGTTAATCAACAGGTTAAATTAGGGCTTGAGTTAGTTAATAAATCAGGAGAGATGTTTAATCAAATCTTAGACTCGACCAGATTAGCCGCTAAAAAGACAGAACAAGTATCGGGAACGACCCAAGATTTATTGCAGAGGACGGAAAAAGTAACGTCTACAATGAAGGACATGGTGACGGATGCGATCAGTACTTTGCAAACGTATCAAACTATTGCTTCGGCATCCGAAGAACAACTAGCTTCAATGGAAGAAGTAGGGGCTACGTCTGAAGAACTTACGAGCATGGCTCTAACCCTTAAAAGTTCAATTGAGAAATTTCAGGTATAGAAGTTTCATCGCTCGTTACATATAAATGTAGAAACAGCCAGAGCCTTCTGGCTGGGTTTCTACATTTACTTACATAAATTCTTTTGGTTTTTTCCCTTTGATAAACTTTGATATATCTCCCAACTTAATAATTTTCCACCCTTTTGGGATGTCCCCCAGCTCCCTACCCTCAAATTCTCCATCCTGAAACGGTTCGAAATCCACAAACCATGCTTTGAAAATAGCCTGGGCCATCTCCTCAAGGGTCTTGTTAATGTGGTTGTTTAGTTCGATTTTGTTACATAAAGCATAATATGTCTCACCGATAAATTTTTGAATTTCCTTCGATGGTATGGGAATTAATAGCTTATCCAGATCCCCTTTTTTAAAGTGTGGAATCAATGTTCCTACCTGAAACTGTTCTATCTGTGTCTGAAATTTAGTACTTCGCAGCACAGCAAATAAATATTTATTATTTATTATTTTGTCGTTTACTCTAAAGGCCATCATATCCTGAGCGATACAAAATCCCACAGGATTTGGAACAAGACAGGCTCTACCAGGTGCACCTTTGTTAACAAATATTATATCTCCAGGAATTGGGTGCGCACGGAACCAATTATGATAAGTATCCTCCGAAATATATCGTACTTTTTCAAATACGGGATAAAGCTCATTTTTCTTTATACAATTTGTTGCAATTAATGAAATACCAGTTTCAGTAGTTGGTACAGTTTTTCCTCTATTATCCACAATAAAGGCTAGAACTTCAGTTAGGGGTAAACACTCACAATTAGACATATCACTAAAACTCAAAACCAATTGCCCCCAATCGCTGTTTGATCTCTTCCTCCAGCTTATGGGACTTACTGAACATCTCCGCAAGCTCGCCAGTGAGCCGTGTCATTTTTTCCTCAAAAGGTTCGCTGTCTTCCTCCTGCTCTTCAATGCCTACATATCTACCCGGAGTTAGAATATACTCATGCCCTCTAACCTCTTCAATATTCGCTGATTTACAAAACCCTTGAATATCTTCGTAGTCTTTTTCATCACGCCAATGGTGATGCGTATCGTAAATTTGCTTGATTTCCTCATCAGATAACTCTCGATGCTTTCGCGTAACCATCGTCCCCATTTTTCGTGCATCAATAAAGAGTATTTTCTCCCTGCGATTTTCTCTCTTCTTAGAAATAAACCATAGGCAAACTGGGATGGTAACATTGTAAAATAGATTTGGGGGCATAGTGACTATACAGTCCACCAAACCGGCTTCAACAATGTTCTTTCTGATATCCGCTTCTGCCTTTGTCGAAGTACTCATCGAACCATTAGCAAGCACAAATCCGGCAATGCCCTTGGGAGATAATTTACTGATCATATGCTCTATCCAAGCGTAGTTGGCGTTATTTTGTGGTGGGATGCCATATTTCCAGCGGACATCATCCTGTATCAATGTATAATCGCTTACATTAAAGGGCGGATTTGCTAAGATATAATCCGCTCTTAAGTTCTTGTGCAGGTCATTAGCGAAGGAGTCTGCATCCCTTCCCCCTAAATTACCGTCAATACCACGGATGGCAAGGTTCATTTTGCAGAGGCGCCACGTAGTAGCCGTAAATTCTTGACCGTAGATATGAATATTGTCTTTTCTCCCTTGGTGCTCCTCTACAAATTTTGCTGACTGGACAAACATACCGCCCGACCCGCAGCAGGGGTCATAAACTCTACCTTCGTAAGGCTCCAGCATGCCAACAAGGAGTTTTACAATTGTTGGTGGGGTATAAAACTCACCCTCGCTCGAACCAAATTTACCCAAGAAATATTCATAGACTCTACCTAAAACATCTTGTGCCTTTGCGGTTTTACTTCCTAAATTAAAAGAGAATAAATCGATGAGCTCTCCGAGCTTGGTTTTATCAAGCTCTGGTCTGGCATAGTTTTTTGGTAAAACACCCTTAAGATTTTTATTCTCTCGTTCAATGGCAATCATGGCTTCGTCAATAATTTGGCCAATGGTGCTTTGTTTGGCGCTCTTCTTGATAAATTCCCATCTGGCATTGCTCGGTACGAAGAAAACATTGTCTTCGATATAGGCATCTCGATCTTCTTCGAAGCCGTCCCCCTCGACAATCAGTTCATTATATTTTTCTTCAAAGCTGTCTGAAATGTATTTTAGAAATATCAACCCTAAGATGACATCCTTATAATCAGAAGGCTGTATATTACCCCTTAGTTTATCCGCCATTTCCCATAACTTGTTTTCAAATTCTAAATTCACAGCCATAGTTTTGACCCTCCAATTATTTTACTCTACTTGTACTTCCATGCGCGGTCATCATTTACCAACCCGTTCGCACAAAGAAATATAAACCCAAGCAGATGAGTATTCCACCACTTATATAAGTGATATACTGACTCCATTTCGTTATGCGGGGTAAACTCTTTAACACGGCTGTAAATGTACCCGCAATCATCAACGGTAACCCATGGCCCAGCCCATAAATAAAGAGCAACAAAGCGCCATACCATAGTACACCTTGCCCAGCCACATAAGTCATCAAAACCGCCAGAACTGGAGTTGCACATGGGGAAGCAACCAGACCAAATAATAACCCAACTCCAAACGGTCCTAGTACTCCCCCTCTTTTCTCTGGCATCGTCTTCAAACCAGGTAACTCAATATTAAGAACACCAATTAATTGTAATCCCATTAGAATTGCAAAAACGCCAATAATATATGGCCAGGCAGGCCCGATCTGGCCAAAAGCATTACCTAAGAGCGCTGCGGTAATCCCCAATATGGCAAAGGTGACAGCTAAACCCAGCACAAAAAACGCTGAAGTGATAAAGCCTTTAGTTTTAGTCGGCTTTTCTAACCCGCCGATATATCCCAACATGACTGGTAACATTGATAATATGCAGGGACTTAAGCTAGTCATAATTCCGCCTAAGAAGACTAGAACTAAGATAGATAATCCGCCTGAGGCCAAAGCATTGGGGATCGTTTCTTTAAAGAACGATTCAGACCAGCTATTGTTTGGATTCCCGGAATTTATGGCATTTTCTAAGGTGGCGTTACTCTGAGGTCCGGTATCGTTGTAGGTAATTTGCCCTTTTTGATCAATTACGAAAAAGGCAGGAATATAATATATATTAAATTGTTGGGTGAGAACCTGGCTTTCAGGGTCATCAATATCAACGACAATAAAGTTGATTTTCTCACTAAATTTTTTCTCTAGAGCCAGCACCACGGGCTCCATGCTCTTACAACTGGGTCACCACTTAGCATAAAACTCCAAAAAAATTGGTTTACCAGATTTCTTCGCATCTTCGAAAGCTACCTGTGGCCGCTTAGTCACCTGAAATTCAGATGAGCTATAGGACCTCGGTATAACCAATGCCAAAATTGATAAAACCCCAACCAATATTAAGATCAGGACTTTAACCTTCGTCTTCATATTTCACCCCCCCCAGATTTCCATTTCACCAAGTGAAAATATACTGTAAGGATCAGATCCTTACAGTATATTATCTCAGTAATTAAAGTCTGTCCAATAGCTATCCCTAGCCAATTGCTGAAAGCGGCTGTTCCCTTGTATAATGACCTTAGATATATTTTTAGAAGGAGTTTGCCCAGTTATGAGGATTTTACTAGTTGATGACGAGAAAAAGATTACGACTGTGCTCAAAGCATATCTTCAACAAGAGGGATTTCAGGTCAGCACTGCCATAAACGGACTTGTAGCTTTAGCCATGTTTAAAGAAAACCCATTTGATTTACTTATTCTCGATTTAATGCTCCCAGGTTTGTCCGGTACAGAAATTTGTAGCGAGATCCGTAAAATATCCTCAGTACCCATCATAATGCTCACAGCAAAAGTCGAAGAAGAGGATCGAATCCAAGGGCTAAGTATTGGGGCCGATGATTACGTCACGAAGCCCTTTAGTCCTCGCGAAGTGGTCGCCCGCGTCCGAGCCGTACTTCGTCGAACAAGTAACGAAACCTCACCGCTGGCAGACGCTGTCTCCTATGACAACGGCCTTACCATTGATAACCTACAGCATGAAATTCGACTATATAATCAGGAAATCTCTTTAACCCCCACCGAATTCAAGATCCTTGGTGCCTTGGCGAAACACCCAGGACGAGTGTATTCAAGGGGACAACTTGTAGAAATCGTTCAAGGACACGACTTCGGCGGCGATGACCGCGTAATTGATGCGCATATTAAGAAGATTCGTCAGAAAATCGAAGCCACCCCTAGCGATCCTCAAATAATTATGACCGTTTACGGCATCGGCTACAAATTCAATCCTAGTGCAGGGGGATAATATGCGCAAAAAACTATTCCTCTCTACACTAATCATCTCGCTAATTACCTTAACCTTTAGCATGCTCGCCGTGAATTTTGTCTTCCATCGACAATTCAGTGATTATCTTACCAAAACGAACGAAACCTCCTTGGAACAATTACCCACTCGTCTAAGCGCCCTTTATCAGAGCAAGGGAACATGGGATCCTACCTCTCTTGATGAAATTAGCCATACCCTCCCAGTCGGGACGGTCGTCACGTTGACAGATCCTAATGGTCAACTTATTGCCACATTAAATAACGCTATGGAAAATATGATGCACGGTCAAGGCAGTATGGGTATGGGCATGGGAAGGTCCTCCTCTTCCATCACAAATTGGAAAACGAAAACCATAACCGTGACCGGACCACATGGGAAAATAGCTACTGCACTCGTCCGCTACCCAGCGACCGCTCAGATTCTCAATCCCCAGGATGTTCTCTTCCAGTCTTCAGTCTTTCGTTCTCTCCTCTTTGCTGGAGGGTTGGCGCTTCTATTCGGCATTATCCTCAGCTATTTTACAAGTCGTCGTCTCGTCGCACCCCTAAAGCGTTTAACTCAAGCCGCCAATCGCATCGGCCAGGGACACCTTGATGAGCACGTTGCCCTACAAAGCAAAGACGAGGTTGGACAATTAGCAATCGCTTTTAACGCCATGGTAGACAATTTAAATCGCCAAGAAACCCTCCGCAAACAGTTTACCGCTGATATAGGTATTCCTCTCGATTAATCTCACCGCGTGCATAGCGCTCATCCAATATATCCAACGAAGTATGCGCATTAGCTTGATGGCTCCTACAGCATAGCCCTCCAGAATGCGATGAATTAAACATGTAATAAGCAACGATGGCTAATAGGATTAGGCCAAACATCATTTGAGATCTCCCCTTTTGTTATTTCTACTCATCATGCTCCCTCCGGACTTACTCATGAATTGGTTCATTTTATCAAGGTTATCTTGCCCAATTTGAACCTTTACAACCGGATCCGAATTCATGAGTTCTTGTTTCAATAAAAAGCTCCCTCCCCCAATAAATTTTAAGGTTACAGCATTTGCTTTCTATGCTTTCTTCTATGTCATTAGTGTAACTCTCGGATACGATTAACTAATGAAAAAGTTGTGAATTTCCTATGAAGAAGGGCATAAAAAAGTGAGCGTCTCTGAACAGAGACACTCATCTTTTTAAAAATATTTATTTCTACACACATATCATCTTATTTCAATGTCAAAACCCAATTGCGGAGTCCATTCGTTTGATCTGCCCCGTCATGAAATCTACTGTATCATCGTCCGTAGAAAAAAGCATTTCAATTACTTGTGGACGACTAAGGTTATTACCTTCACAAAGTTTGTCCAATCTCCTCAGGACCTCGGAATCTATACTAAGACTAATTTTGACTTTTTGTTTTTGTGATTTCAATCTTTCCGCTCCTCTTTAAATTACTCTATATTCCTATTCTACTACAATGCTAGCAAACAACAACCTTTATTTTCAGTGATTTTCCTTTCAAACACATTCAATATACACTTCATATACTTCCGATATTATTTCAATTAATAGGTTGTTGACAAAGACTCACCCATGTTCTAAACTACAAATGAGCTGACATTGAGATCGCGCTGATAGGCGTGACACCAAAAATCAAGAAAACACCTGCTATGGACGGCAGGTGTTTTCGTCTTATTCTTGTGTCTATTCCAAACATGCTTCAATAAATCCTCTAAATAATGCCTGGCTATGCGTTTCAGTATCTATACTTTCTGGGTGCCACTGGACCCCCAGGCAAAACTTAGCACCGTGCTTTTCAATCCCCTCAATAATCCCATCTGAGGCGAGCGCATTTTGAATAAAGCCCGGTGGAATTTCTGATACAGCTTGATGATGAAGACTGTTGACCCCAATTTTTGTCTCTCGAAGTAGACGATACAGTCGTGATTCCCTTACGATCTCCACATTATGCCAAATGCATTGACGTGGGGCTGTTTGGCTATGTTCCATTGCACTAGGATATTGGCTGCAAATATCTTGATAGATACCTCCCCCAGCGGCAACTGCTAAGACTTGTATGCCTCGACAAATCCCTAAAAGTGGAAAATTTTGATGCATGGCCTGTTGAGTAAGTAAAAGCTCGCTCAGGTCCCGCTCAGGAAAACACTGCCCAACTCCGCGGTGAGGATCTTCTCTTAAATAAACGGGGGAAATATCTCCACCACCCGTTAAAAGCAAGCCATGAATTTGATCTAATAATTCTCTACCCTCTTCATGAGTCCGGATTGGCGGAAGAATGACAGGAATTCCACCCGCTTTTCTAACCCCTTCAACATAATAATGCCGCGGAAATGTCTTTAGTTCTTCCGTACAATGAGCCGCAGTAATACCGATCACTGGTTTTCTTAACATCCACTCCGTCTCCTCTCAATGCGCTGTCCCGAAGACACTGTCTTCGCACGGATTAACCTTCTTGCAGGATGGACGAGTGTCCCTGTAGCCCGAAGACACTGTCTTCGCGCGGATTAGCCGTCTTGCAGGATGGCGAGAAGGGACCGCTGGCCCGAAGACACTATCTTCTCACGGATTAACCTTCTTGCAGGACAGCGAAAAGGGACACCCAAAAGTTAAAGGCTATATTAACAAATAAAAACAGCGTCGGTTATTGTCTCCGCTACGCTGTCTCTCTTATTCCTCAAATATCCGCAAGTCCTAAACTGATTTCGATGGCTTGATCTACCCTGAGCATTACTTCTTCATCCAAAACAGCAACTTTTTCTTTAAGCCGACTTTTATCAATCGTCCGAATCTGTTCAGTTAGAATGACGGAATCTCGTTCCAAACCGCTTCGCTTAGCCCGCACTTCGACGTGAGTGGGTAATTTTGCTTTTGCAATCTGTGAAGTAATTGCGGCAATAATTGTCGTCGGGCTGAATTGATTCCCTATGTCGTTTTGAATCACGAGGACTGGACGAGTTCCTCCTTGTTCCGAGCCGACGACGGGGTTAAGCTCTGCGTAGTATATTTCCCCGCGTTTTATCATCATCTGTGATACGCCACCATCGTTTCTTCATAGCACTCTAATACTTCTTGTTCAGTAGAAAATAGCTCCCTAGCTATCGACAAGTTCAGTTGCGCCATCTCTAAGTACCCTTTACGCATCTGCTCGTGGATTCCTTTTTTCCGGCGTTCGTGAAGGATGCTATTAAGCGCCTCTCGAATAAATTCACTGCGATTTCGTTTCTCAACTGTGACTATTCCGTCCACTTCCGCAAGCAAACTCTCGGGCAAACTGATCATAATCCGCTTACTTTCTGCCACATTAGCACCCCCAAGTCATTTAGCTAGCTAAAGCTATACTCTATTATAGACAGTAATGCAAAAAAGTGTCAACGAACTATAAGAGTAAATTAGCCTAAATCCCTAGAAAATCCGGTCATTTACGCATGTAATTTATGGTAAGTAGAAAAATCCAAGCTAAATTATACGAAACCATTGTTTTCTAAAGATAGTATATCAGTATATCACTCTTGATATACTGTTTTTTGAACTGAGTTGATTTTTGAGCTTACTTCAATAGCCTTTTAACCATGGCCTTATGGGCTAACTCTTCCAAGCGGTCGTCGAGTTCTTTCAAGCGAGTGTTCGATCCGCGCCTTAGCATGGCCAGTTCCAACAACATGTCAGTGAATAGTGGATTTTTTGGGAGAAGTGGTCCGTGCATATACGTGCCAAAGACATTACGGTAATGTACCCCTTCCTCACGGTTGTCCCCGTTATTCCCATGCCCAAATAAAACTTTACCCAAAGGCCTAATTCCTTCACCTAAATAGGTTTTACCTGAGTGATTCTCGAACCCAACCAAGGTCCTAAAGCTTTTATCAATTTCTATTTCTACAACAACATTACCGATTAAACGCTTCGCTCCAGCGACAGTCCAGATATCTATTATGCCCAATCCCTGAATCTTTTCTCCACTGGCCATTTGATAGTATCTGCCCAACATTTGATACCCGCCACAAATGGACAGAACGACAAGGCCATTCTCTATCGCACTTCGTAATTCCTTTTCCCGACGCATCAAATCTTGAACCAGTAGACCTTGTTCACGGTCAGAGCCCCCGCCCAGAAAGAGAATATCCATCCTCATAAAGTCCAGGGCTTCACCCAAAGAGGCTTGCTGTATTACTGGCTCGATTCCTCGCCATCGACAGCGGGCCGCTAACGCTAAAATATTCCCTCGATCTCCATAAAGATCGAGCAGATCCGGATAAAGATGGCAAATATTTAGTTCCACTTAGTAAGCCCCCTCTCCACCAAGATTAGTCTTAGTCCGAGACAATCCGGCGTTATTTTGACGACTTTCAAGAAGCTCACGAAGCGGGAATAACAAAGTATATGTGGGTAATACAAAGGTCACCTCTTCCACTGTCCTACTTGTTTGCAAGCGATTAAACGCTTCAGCCAAATTATGTTCAATAACCAGTTTCTCGACGGATAGTCCAGCATATTTAAGCCTCAAGGCTATGTCCTCGGCACGAAGTCCAGTGCAAATCACTTGGTTTATACTAGCCTCCTGCGTCCCTAATCGTTCAAAATTGACATCCCAAAGCCAAGAAATGTCTCTTCCATCTGCCGCTAAATCATTAATTCCAATTAAAATCCGCAGGGGTTTATTTACTCCAAGCATCGTCTGGATAACTTGATTAAACCCTGTTGGGTTTTTAACGAGAGTTAACGTAATCTCCCCTTCCGGCAAATAAAAACGTTCCATTCGTCCTGCTTGAGGAATAAAGCCACGTAGCCCATTTTCAATCAAGGCATCGTTTACTCCTAGTTGACGAGCAGCGGTAAGTGCTGACAAAGCATTGTACAGATTATAGTACCCTTGTAGAGCAATAGTAAAAGAATTTCTATCAGCCCTAAAGTGAAGCAAGCCCTCCTCAGAACAGATATCTTGAGCCAATATTTGAGGCTCAGGGCGGTGAAATCCACATCCTAAACAATTAAAAATTCCCAGTTGCCCATAATGAAAAAGAGAATAATTAAGTTCTGTGCCGCATACTGGGCAAAACCTTGCTTCCCGAGTTTCTTGGCTCTCGCTCACGCTATCAGGAGTACGTTCGACGCCATAGTAAATCACCTGAGCATGATCCGTACCAAACTGGGCAACCAAAGGATCATCTGCATTTAACACGAGGACCGTTTTTTTTGGTAGAGACTCTCTGACCATACGGACAGTTGTATCTAACTCCCCGTAACGATCAAGCTGATCACGAAAGAAGTTAGTCACGATTGCTAAACTAGGAGATACTTGTTCGCAAAACTTTGGAACTGTTGCCTCATCCACTTCCAACAAAGCCAACTTCGTCCGAGATAACCCACTCCACCGAGTATTTCGGATTAAAGCACCTGTAATACCCGTCACTAAGTTCGCCCCGGCTTGGTTAAACGCAAAAGTTTTTCCAGCCTCGCGCAAAATACTCGCCAGTAGATTAGCAGTCGTCGTTTTTCCATTGGTCCCAGTGACCATAATGATCCCTTCCGTATATGCCACACTCAAATGTTTCATTATATCTGGGTCCAGCCCATGTGCAATTTTTCCAGGTAAGGTTGTCCCTTTTTTTCCGGTGAATTGCAGACCTAAAGAGATGAGCTTTCCGACCCATAATGCCACCCAAAAACGCCACGTTCGTTTCATAGCTACTCCTTTGATTGTTGTCATATTCATTGTAGCACGCTTATTTGTATTATCAACCAAAAATAGTTTAGAACAAACATGCCTGATGTATTTCCCTAACAGAAAAACCTCCTGAACCTTAGAGAAGATTCCAGAGGTCTTCCTACGCACTATCCAATTAATCCGCAACGAACTTTTCCAGATTAAAAAAATCTTCATGTTCCGGTGACCATTCGCGGATATCCACCTTCGGCTTGCGCTCATTCCGACTTACTAGGTTAAGTTCCTTTTTTTAGTCGCACCCGCCACCGCCTCCATCACACCCTCCCGAATCACAAGAACCTGAATCTCCAGATGAGAAATCGAATCCCGAGTTATGATCTGAATACTCGTGATGGTTACAATGGTGGGTGATATCAGAACCATAATAAATATTATCCGTTCCATTTGGTGTATTGTGGTTCCGTTGTTTGCTTGGGTTACGCGGGCCAAGTACAAGTGCTCGAATAACCATGGCAATTACTATCGCCATGAATAGGAGGATAAGAAATTCCATTTAGGCTCATCCCTTTCTCTTAGTTAGACAATTTATTCGGCAAAGGTGCTTAAGAAACCTTTTTCCTATCAGGAATTGTTAGATAACATGTATTATTGAAATAGCAAAAGCCTTTACGTAATGCGTAAAGGTCTTGCTTTGATTTCAGTTGAAATTAAAAAGCCTTGAAACCATTAATACTTTGATTAACAAACATATCAAGTGCCGGACCTAGCACAAAGCTTAGGAAAAGTCTAAATCCCTCCGCCAAAACAAGAGCTACACCAACACGGAGTAGAAGACGTCCTCCACGAGACGTTGAACGACGCAAAATTCCATCAAAATCGAGGGCTCCGGCAGCACCCCAGCCGAGCATCAGACAAATAACAAAAAAAGCATAACTCATCCCAGTGGTTAGATCAAACACAGCCTCACCCCCTTGCCAAAACTTATGATGTAGCAAAGGGTTTTATGCACACCATTGGGTAAGGTAACGTTTTATTGTCCTCAACACCATGGTATAATATGGTTATAGTATTTTAGAGTACAGAAAAGCTTGTTAAGAGGAGGCGCATGAATGGCTTTTGATTTAGACGAAGGGTTAATTCGGAGTATCCAAGAAATTGGTCAAAACTATGCCATAGAACAAATAGTTCTTTTCGGATCACGGGCAAGAGGTGATCATATGCCCGCAAGCGATATCGATCTGGCAGTTTTTCTATTGCCAGAGTTTAATAACAGAGGGCGTATGACTAGTGACTTTGACGACCTTAATACGCTCTTGAAAATAGACATCGTATTCATTAATGAACACATTGACCCTAATTTATTGGAGAATATTAAGAGAGAAGGTATATTTCTATATGAGCGAGCCAAACATAAAAGTCAATAACTATAACAATGCACTTTCTAGACTAAAAGAAGGGATCGGCAAATATAATGAAGCCAATGATCTGTTAAGAGATGGGGTAATACAGCGTTTTGAGTTTACCTTTGAGCTTGCGTGGAAAACCTTAAAGGCTGTCTTTGAAGATGAGGGCTTAGCAGGCTTAAATTCTCCGAAGATGGTATTGCGTGAAGCCTTTGCGGCAGAGCTTATTAAAGATGATGAATTATGGCTTGCCATGCTAAGTGACAGAAATTCAACTGCACACATCTACAATGAACAATTGGCGATTGAGATATGTCATAATATTCAAGAAAAATATGTCATTGAACTTGTGAATTTGCTTGAAAAAATTAAACTAAGGCTCGGTGAATGAAGCAAACTTCAAGATTTATTTTATCATCATTAACATCGTCATACACAATATCTATATTGTGATCTAACAAGTAGTTATAGGAGTAATATGAGAAAATAACTGCCAGAACGTCAAAACGTTCTGGCTGCCGATATATACCCCAAACCAATTTACATAATGTTCTTATTTACATTTCGTCTCCTGGCAGCCCAGCCAGAGACTTCGCTTTAGCGTTAGCGAATCCTTAAGCGAGTGGTTACCAAACTTTGTGAAAGCGCAACATGCATCGGCGTGGCTGAGCACAGGACGTGCGAAGCCGACAACTGAGCCCGAAGACACTGTCTTCGCACGTATTAACATTCTTGCAGACGATAAGCGGACGAGCTTATCGCCACACTGCAACTCATAACGCATACTCCTGCAGTGTGGATTGGCGAATTGTCACGATAGTCTCCAGTGGAGATTATCGCCGTAGGCGGGTTCTTTAAAAGAATACTATCGCCGAAGGATGCACCCCGCCCTCTTTCATTTGGCGCTTGAACAACTAGTTTGGTTCCACGAGCTTCCGGATGAGCGGTGCTAATGCGAAGTCTCCCTATTTAATCACGCTTTTCCCCATTAGATATTTATCGACTTCCCGTGCCACAAGCTTTCCTTCCTGGATAGCCCAGACAACCAGGCTCTGCCCTCTTCTCATGTCACCGGCGGTGAAGACTTTCTCCACATTGGTCTCGAAAACCTCGTATTCCGCTATAACATTACTCCTAAAATCTCTCTCTAGCTTTAGCTCACTTGGTAGGGTATCTTCCGGACCTAAAAATCCCATGGCCAATAACACAAGGTCAGCTTTCCATACCTTTTGACTGCCCGGAACTTCTTGAGGAACCATTCTTCCGGAGGAGTTCTTAACCCAGGTGATTTCTACGGTTTGTACCTCCTTGACCTCACCGTTCTCATTTCCTACAATTTTTTTCGTAGAGATGAGGTAATTTCTCGGATCCTTTCCATAGAGGCTTATGGCCTCTTCCTGACCGTAGTCCACCTTAAGCTTCAGCGGCCATTCCGGCCACGGATTAGACTCTTCAATTCTCTTTTCAGGCGGTTCAGGCATAATTTCAAACTGGTAGACGCTCTGGCAACCATGCCTTATGGAGGTGGCGACACAGTCCGTTCCCGTATCCCCTCCACCTATGATAATGACATTCTTGCCCTCAGCACTTATATATTTACCATCCTTAAGCTCAGAATCCAGGAAGCTTTTGGTATTAGCCTTCAGAAAATCGACTGCAAAGTGAACCCCCTTCAGGTCTTTTCCTTCAACCTCCAAACCCCGTGCCTTGGTTGCTCCTGCACATAGCACAACCGCATCATACTGATCAACGAGCTCCTGAGCACTGATATCCCGGCCTACCTCAGTATTAAACACGAATTGGATTCCGGATGCCTTCATCATCTCAATGCGCCGTTCCACAATTCGTTTTTCGAGCTTCATGTTGGGAATCCCGTACATCAGCAGACCGCCAGCTCTATCGTTTCTCTCATAAACAGTTACGTCATGACCGACAAGATTTAAATAATAAGCTGCTGACATCCCTGCTGGGCCTGAACCGACAACAGCGATTTTTCGCCAAGTTATTTTAGTTCTTCTTGGCGCTACCCAGCCTTCGGCAAAGGCTTTCTCAATGATTTCATATTCAAGACTGTTGATGGCAACCGATTCCATAATATAGCCTTCTGTGCAGGACCCTTCACAGGGCGCAGGGCATACTCTTCCTGTAAATTCCGGGAACGGGTTGGTTCTTATCAGCCTTTTGTAAGCGTCCTCCCACAGTCCCTTATAAACCAGCTCATTCCACTCCGGAATCAGATTGTGCACAGGACATCCTGCAGCCATGCCGTTTAACAGAACCCCGCCATTGCAAAAAGGAACTCCGCAGTTCATACATCTTGAGCCCTGAGTTTTTACGACCTCAAGATCCTGGGGAAGCCTTAGTTCATTCCAGTCTTTGATTCTTTCTTCTGGAGGACGTTTCTTCGGATTAACTCTTTCATACTCTAAAAATCCAGTCGCTTTTCCCATAGCAAAGTCCCACCTTAATCCAATTTTCAAGACCCCCACTTCTATCAGGGGGTGGATTCTTCGTAAACTTCAGGTGGGGTAGAGTCCATCCTTCGCCGCGATGTGTCCCTTTTGGGATAAGGCGGCTACGGCGAACCCCTCCACCGGAGGCTTTCGTATCTGAAGCCTCGATGTTCAGCTTTAGCTGAACGAGTTCACTGCTAAAGTCCTAATTTTTAAAATTCTCTTTGAACGCAACCATCAAAGCTTCTTCACCGCTTAAGCCCGCCTTGTGAGCCTTTTCAATATTTTGAAGCATACGTTTGTAATCTTTAGGAATAACCTTGCTGAATCTTAGAGCATAGCCTTTCCAGTCACCAAGAACCTTCTTACCCAGTTGACTGCCGGTATACTGAACATGTTTTCCAATCAGGTCCTTGATTTCATTCAGTTCTTCTTCAAATTCGATTTCTTCCAGTAACACTAGGGACTTGTTACAGTATATTTCGTCAAAGTCTAGAATATAGGCTACACCGCCCGACATTCCCGCCGCAAAGTTTCTTCCTGTTTTGCCCAGGACAACCACTTTACCGCCTGTCATATACTCACAGCCATGGTCACCCACACCTTCAACCACTGCTTTTACTCCGCTATTCCTGACGCAGAATCGTTCCCCGGCGATTCCGTTGATATAGGCTTCTCCTGAAGTTGCCCCGTAAAAAGCGACATTTCCAATCAGAATATTTTTCTCAGGATCAAAGTTAGATGTCTTCGGCGGATATACGACAATTTTGCCACCGGAAAGGCCTTTTCCTAAATAATCATTGGCATCTCCCTCCAGTTCAAGAGACATTCCTTTAGGAATAAATGCTCCAAAGCTCTGTCCTGCTGATCCGACAAAGGTAAGTTTGATGGTATCTTCGGGAAGTCCATTGATGCCGTAGTGCTTCGAAATCTCGCTCCCGACAATTGTTCCGACCACTCTATCGACATTATTAATCTTCAGTTTAGCCCTGATGGATTTCTGGTTCTCGAGCGCTGGCTTGCACATCCTAAGCAGCTTTTTTATATCGAGTGATTTCTCCAGCATATGGTTCTGGGACTGGGTATTGAAGCGACTGAGATCGGCACCCGCATACGGCTGATACAGAATCTGTGCTAGATCAAGATTCCTTGCCTTCCAGTGCTTAATATTTTCTTTAGTTTTAAGTCTATCTGTCCGTCCAACCATTTCAGTGATGGTCCTAAAACCAAGTTTAGCCATAATTTCACGCATTTCCTGCGCGACAAAGCGCATGAAGTTCTCAACATATTCAGGTTTACCTGTGAAGTTTTTTCTTAATGTTTCATCTTGAGTAGCTATCCCTACAGGACATGTGTTGAGGTTACAAACCCTCATCATGACACAGCCTATGGCAATCAAAGGAGTTGTCGCAAAGCCGAATTCCTCTGCTCCTAGCATTGCTGCAATCACAACATCCCTGCCAGTTAGCAGCTTTCCATCGGTTTCCACAACCACTCTGTCTCTTAACTTGTTGAGAACCAAAGTCTGATGTGTCTCGGCAAGCCCCAGCTCCCATGGAAGGCCTGCATTTCTAATGCTTGTTCTTGGAGACGCTCCTGTCCCTCCGTCATAGCCACTGATCAGGATGACATCCGCTTTTCCTTTGGCTACCCCTGCAGCAATTGTCCCAACGCCCACTTCAGAAACGAGCTTAACGCTAATCCGCGCCTCTTTGTTGGCATTTTTAAGGTCATGAATAAGTTCAGCCAAATCTTCAATCGAATAGATATCATGATGCGGCGGTGGCGAAATCAGATCGACGCCCGGCGTTGAATGCCTTACCTTGGCAATTTCAGGATAAACCTTACGACCTGGAAGCTGACCACCTTCACCGGGTTTTGCTCCTTGAGCCATTTTTATCTGGATCTCTTGAGCATTTACCAGGTAATAGCTGGTTACGCCAAAGCGTCCCGAAGCAACTTGCTTGATGCCACTGTTTTTAGTGTCCCCATTGGCCATGGTTGTGAATCGTTCGCTATCCTCTCCACCTTCACCGGTGTTGCTCTTGCCGCCCAGTCTGTTCATAGCGATCGCCAGACATTCGTGAGCTTCCTTGCTGATTGAACCATAGGACATGGCCCCGGTCTTAAACTTTCTGACGATAGATTCAACCGATTCAACTTCTTCAACTGGAATCGTATCCCCTGCATGGTACTTGAAATCAAGCAGATTCCTGAGGGTGCATATTTCTTCTTCATTGACCTTTTTAGCGAAATCCTTAAAGAGGGAGTAATTTTTTTCCCTGCATGCTTTTTGAAGTATATAGATGGTTTGAGGATTGTAGAGATGAATTTCCCCATCCTCTTTGCACTGAAAGTACCCACCCACCTCTAATGTGTCGGTATACGGAGAATTTTCAAGATAAGCGCTCTCATGCCGCATCTGATTTTCAAGGGCAATTTCTTCAAGTCCTATCCCTTCCAATCTTGAGGGGGTCATCGTGAAATATTTGTGGATCAAATCCGTTCTAAGACCAACTGCCTCAAAAATTTGAGAGCCATGGTAGCTTCGCATAGTAGAGATACCCATTTTAGTGAGAACTTTAAGAATACCTTTTACAGAAGCCTTAATGAAGTTCTTTATACCCTCTTCATAAGTTAGTCCGTCCAGCAAATCTTTTTCGGAAAGATCCTTAATAGTTTCATAGGCTAGATACGGATTAATGGCTGTAACGCCATACCCAATCAGGGTACAGAAATGGTGCACTTCCCTTGGTTCTCCTGATTCCAGTACGATTCCAAGCTTGGTCCTGATCTCTTTTCTGATCAAGTGGTGATGAAGCCCCGAAGACACCAAAAGTGCAGGGATGGCTGCATAACTCTCATTGACACCCCGGTCAGATAGGATAATAATATTAGCCCCTCCGCTAATTGCTTTATCAGTTTCTCTGAAAATCCTATCTAAGGCCTTTTCCATCGACCTCACCCCTTCCGAGGCTTTATAAAGGATGGATAGGGTAATTGCTTTAAACTTCTTATTATTAAGCTGTTTAATCGTATTTAGCTGTTGATTAGTCAGGATTGGATGCTCCAAGAAGATACTGGCTGAATTTCTTTGATCGAGATCCAGCAGGTTTCCAGTATCCCCAAGGTGTATGCTACTTGAAGTGACGATTTCTTCTCTTATTCCGTCGATTGGGGGATTGGTGACCTGTGCAAAAAGTTGTTTAAAGTAAAGGTACAGCATTTGGGGTTTCTCAGATAATACAGCAAGCGGCGAATCCATACCCATAGCGCCAATCGGATCAACGCCTTGTATAACCATAGGCAGAATTGTTTTTGTTATATCCTCAAATGTATAGCCGAAGGCTTTCTGCTGCTTAATCAGGTTTTCCGTTACTTTCTTTTCAGGCACTTTCTCAGCCGGTATATCGTTCAGATGAACGATATACTGCTTATTCCATTCTGCATAGGGATGTAATATCGATACACTTTCTTTGAGTTCCTCGTCAGTGATGATTCTCTGCGCTTCGGTATCGATCAGTAACATTTTGCCCGGTTCCAGTCTACCTTTATATTTTACATTTTCAGGCTTAATGTCCAAGACACCAACTTCTGAAGCCAGGACAACTTTATCATCTTTTGTTACATAATACCGAGAAGGTCGGAGTCCGTTTCTGTCCAGTACTCCGCCAATAACCACACCGTCAGAGAAACCCATGGCCGCCGGCCCATCCCAAGGCTCCATTAAATAGTCATGGAATTGGTAGAAGTCCTTTTTTTCCTTCGACATCAGCTCATTTTTTTCCCAGGGCTCAGGGATCATCATCATCACAACATGCGGAAGCGACCTTCCCGTGAGGTGTAGGAATTCAAGACTATTGTCGAACATCGATGAGTCACTGCCCGACTCGTCGACGATAGGATATACTTTTGTGAGATCCTCAAAAAACGGTGAATCGATACACTTCTGTCTCGCTTTCATCCAGTTGACGTTCCCTCTAATAGTATTGATTTCGCCGTTGTGAACGATATAACGGTTGGGATGTGCTCTCTCCCAGCTTGGGAAGGTGTTAGTGCTAAACCTTGAATGAACCATAGCAAGCGCAGATGTAAAATCAAGATCTGCCAGGTCAAGATAGAAATTTCTAAGTTGTTCTGCTGTGAGCATACCTTTATACACTATGGTTTTTGAGGAAAGGCTGGCGACATAGAAGGTTCCTCCCTTGTCTTCACACATCGGAATAATGACTTTTTCAGCCCTTTTTCTTATAATATAAAGCTTTCTTTCAAAATCCATATCATCCGTTATACTGGCATCCTTTTCGATAAATACCTGAATGAATCGGGGCATTACAGCTTTTGCACCTTCACCGATTGTTGTCCTATCGATCGGAACCTCTCTCCAGCCTAGAATCCTCTGTCCTTCCTCCAGAACAATTTCTTCGAAAGTTTCTATTTGCGTTTTTCTGAAGTCATCATACCTATGGGCAAATACCATACCCACGCCATAGCTGCCTTTTTCCGGCAAATCAAAACCCAACGCATCACATTCCCTTTTGAAGAAATCATGTGGAATTTGGATCAGTATTCCGGCACCATCGCCTGTATTTTCATCGGCTCCGCTCGCCCCTCTGTGGCTTAAGTTTTCCAGCACAGTTAATGCCTCATCTATAATGTCATGAGACTTCTCTCCCTTGATATTAACAACAAACCCCATACCGCACGCATCATGTTCAAATGCTGGATCATAAAGACCCTGTTTTTTTGGCAAACCATAACTTTGCATAATACACACCCTTTATCCAAATCGTAAGACTCCCACTTCTACAAGTGGGAGCGGTACACTTATTCTGCTTCGGTGACGAAAGCCTCCGGTACGATAGTCTCCAGTACGATAGTCTCCAGTGGAGAGTATCGCCGAAGCCGTGATCCCAATAGGAATACTTACCGGCGTAGGATGAGTATCGCCGAAAGCGCACGGCCCTTAACGAATGCTATCGCGCTGAGGATGATTATCGCCGAAGCGCACGGCCCTATACGGATACTTCGCGCGTAGGATGACTTACGTCACCGAAGACTCGATGTTCAACTTAAGTTGAACGAGTTCACCGGAGTATTAAGTTTTTCTATGATAGAAATTGTAACATAAAAATTTATAATGATTAACTAATTTATTAAATATATAATGTATTCTTTAACTTTTTAAAATATTTTGTCCAGATTTTTCCTCGAATAGCAATATAATTATCTTAGCAACAACTTATTCATGGAATTATCATAACTAAAAGCTCCAATATATAATGTATTTGTAAGTGTTCAATTCAAACCTCCGTTTAGTGGTCAATAATCCTAAAGACCCAAGGAATCTTTCAACTAATGTTGAACATCGGATTTCGGCGACATGAAACAAGAGTGTCCTGACCTGATTTTTTATTCACTTCTACGTTGGATCGAGATATAATCGTGGGACTCGTTTGGAGATTCCACAGACTACTTCATAACTGATGGTTCCGATCCACTCTGCCATTTCTGTCGCAGTAATTTGATCATAACCATCTTTCCCTAAAATAGTCACGACGTCGCCTACATGTACTTCCGATATCTTAGTCACTTCAAGCATGGTTTGATCCATACAAATTCGCCCGATTATTGTGGAACGTCTCCCATGGATTAGCATTTCCCCCTGATTGGAAAGAGCCCTGCGCAGTCCATCCGCATACCCGACAGGGATTGTTGCAACACGAGTAGGGTAGGCTGCTTGAAATGTACGGCCATAACTTACGCTTACTCCTGTTTCTATACCTTTGACATGAGAAATTTTCGTTTTCCAAGACATTACCGGTTCCAAGCCGACATTTCCACCGACCTGAGAAGACGGTGTCAGACCATAAAGGCTAATTCCTAGACGAACAAGCTCAAAATGAGATTCTGGGAATTGGATAATTGCTGCGCTGTTTGCTGCATGGCGAATCGGAATACTAAGTCCGACCTGCTTCAGCTTGTCACAGAGGCCTTGAAAACGTTTTAGCTGCTCCCGAGCAAACGACAGATCTCTTTGATCAGACGTGGCAAAGTGAGTAAAAATCCCTTCTACAAATAGATTTGGTAATGCTGCGATCTTGAGGATATCTTTAAAATCCGTCTCCCGAAATCCGATCCGGCTCATTCCTGTATCAATTTTTAGATGTAATCTTGCCGTTCGGTTTTGTTTCGCTGCCGCCGCAGAGAGCGCTTGGGCCTGGGGCAATTGGAAAATAGTAGGAATGATCTCTTCTTTAACTAAAGTATCCGAATTTTTCAACTCGGTAGCTCCAATGACCATAACCGTAAGCTCAGGAAACACCGCTTTGATTTCCAGAGCTTCTTCCAATAAAGCTACACCAAAACGCTCGGCTCCACACGCCATCAGCGTTTCTACAACCGGAATCACTCCATGACCGTAAGCATCCGCTTTGACAATTGGCATTATTTGACTTTGAGTATACGCCTGAAGTTTGAAGTAATTATCCTTCAGTGTTTGCAAATTTACCTCAGCCCAAACCTGTCGCAACCCCATAGCGCTAATCTCCTCTTTCCCTCTAATGCTCAACTTCCAAATTACGCCGAACTTTAGGCAACCAATCCGCAACTTCCGAAGCCGTGAATCCAGACCATCCGAAATCTATTGCTAAAGCATCCGCTGCTTTCCCATGCAAATATACGCCCAGGCACGCCGCTTCGAGCGGCGCAACCCCTTGAGCCAACCAGGCCAGAATGCTGCCTGTAAGCACATCTCCCGTTCCTCCTGTTCCAAGTCCCGGATTACCGGTTGGATTGAAAAAAGCGCGACCGTCTGGGGATGCAATAATAGTCATAGAGCCTTTTAAAACAACAACCGCTTCCCATTCGACTGCTTTCGCCACCGCGAGATCTAGTCGATTGCTTTCAACCTCTTCGACACTACACGCACAAAGTCGAGCCATTTCACCCGGATGGGGGGTAATAATCAGCGGACCTCGGCCATTTCTTAAACCCAATAAACTCAGTTCTTTTGCAACCTGATTAAGGGCATCTGCGTCCAAGACCACCGGACAACTTATGCTTCTCAAGATTTCCTCTATAACTGAAATAAATTCGGAATTTTGGGCTAGGCCCGGACCGACTGCCAAAGCTTGGGCCTTCTCAGCTTGTTTTAAGATCACTGGCCAAGCTTCTTCGTTCAAGTACTCGTCCCCCGGAGCAGACCAAATAGTCGCTTCAGTGATTGCTGTATCAATTTCTGTCCCGATCCCATGGGGAACAACTATTTGCAGCAGTCCAATCCCACTTCGCAAAGCCCCCCGTCCGGCTAAAATAGCTGCCCCACTCATTCCTTTAGACCCTGCCACCAAAATTCCCTTGCCATGAGTTCCTTTATGTCCTTTTAGTTTTCGAATGGGGAGCATTTTGCGCACATCGTCATCAGTTAGGACAAACGTGGAAATTCCTTCATCCTCAAGATAGTATGCAGGAATAGAAATCGGATCCACAATTACTCTTCCACTATATTCTGGCCCTTCGCCAAGAAAAAGACCCCATTTTGGGAGTCCGAAGGTGACCGTTGCTTGGGCATGAATCGCAGTACGGTAAACCTTACCTGTATTAGCTTCCACACCACTGGGAATATCAATAGAAACCACCCATCCCGGAGCACGGTTCACTTCATCAACATACTCTTCTACCAAACTAGGCAACGCACCTCGCATTCCAATTCCATATAATGCATCTACAACAACATCCGCTTGCGCCAATGCTAAACGTGTCAAACGGCGTTGTTTCTCTCCTTCAATGACAAAACATTTTCCCGTCGTTCCTTGAAAAAGGCGAAGATTTAAGGCTGCATCTCCTTTTAATCCCTTCAGTTCAGCAAACAAAAAGGCTGTGACATCCATGCCTTGGTATACTAAATGTCGAGCGACAGCCAAGCCATCTCCGCCATTGTTACCCTTACCAACTAGGATCACTGCTTTTCGGCCGTGTAAATCTGCTTTCTTGTTGGGGAGACATCGTCGAATTTCTTCGACAACTGCCCAGGCTGCATTTTCCATCAAGAGCAAACTTGGAATGCCATACTGATGAATGGCTTTTTCCTCGATCTGCCGCATCTGTTCCGCATTGACTATACGCACTTTCCCCACCTCTTAAAATAAAATCGCAAACGCCATTGCCTGCGTTCGATTATGGGATAAACTGACTCGTACTTGGGTCCCACCGCGGGCCAAGACCAAATCCATGGCTCTAGAACTGAAATAGACCAGGGGCTCTCCACTTGCTGCGCTTAAGATTTCCACATCATGCCAAGTCAATCCGCGGAGACCTGTACCCAAAGTTTTAAGAACAGCCTCCTTTCCGGCGAAACGGGCTGCATAACTCTGGATGCCTTTGCTTATTAAGTTATCCCGCTCTCGAGTCGTGAAAAGACGCTCATACAACTTGGGTTGCCGTTTAAACGCCATAGCCACTCGTTCTATCTCAATAATATCAATACCAGGATACATCTTGCATAACTCCAAATCACAGAATTAATTGTTGCAATTTTTCTTGTCCCTCTGGGGATCCTGCCGCCACTAAAACATCTTCACTGCGGAGGACAAAGCTAGCTTCCGGAGAGAACTGTTCAAAGCCATCCCGAACCACTGCAATAATGGTAGTCCCCGTACGCTCCCGAACTTTTAATTCCCGCAAGGTCTTTCCTATTGCAGGTGAGGTTATTTCAATTTTGATTTCCCCGACATCCAGCCAACGGGACATTATACGGTCTGCATAGCCCTGAAGTTTATTTAGGTGGCTCTCAATCTTTATATCATTTTCACGCCTTATATCCATAAGACTTTTTAAATCTTCTAGAAATACTTGAATTTCTCCTTTTTGATTAATCGATTTAACAAATTTTTCTGCCATTGCTTTCGAGGTTACAGTAATCCCTACCCCTTGATTGACCATCACTACACCGACATTTTGTAAAACGGCGATAGCCCGACGAATGGTCTCCGGTGAGACATTATAACGTCCTGCTAAAGTAGAACGACCGTGAATCTTTACCCCTTCATGGTATTCCCCCATCATGATGGCATGAGCTATATCAATAGCAATTTCCTGATAGCGTGCTTGCTCCAATACGTTCAACCCCTTACCCATATCGCTTAATCGTAGTCGTAGTTCGAATATCAAGTTTTATTCTATTATAACATAGCCAAACTCTGGTGACATCATGCTATTGACAGGTAGCAACCCATGTGATATTATTAGGTTGTTAGTAAATAAATGTTATTTTTATTTAGCTTAATTTCTCAAAAGGAAAACGGGGGAACCATTCTTGGGGTGAATCGCCAAAAGCGTAGAGCATGTTTCGGCTCGAACCCGACAGCTAACCTCGTAAGCTTCGAAACACGTTTAACGTGATATTCTGCGTTAATACCGTTTGGGAGCCGTATTATTTGATCGGTTCTTTTTTTATACTTTTCTTTATTGCGAAAAAGAACCTCCTATTATCCCCCCGATTCGAACCAAACAACCAGAGCAAATACAAGGAGGGATATGAATGTCTGTTCAACTACAAAACCGTCCAGAAGCCTTTCGTCAATTCGCACTACGGCGTGCCGAGGAACTTAAACAAATGGTCACCCCTTATCTAAAGCAATCCAATACTATTCCAACGGGATTCTTACGGTCGGAATTGTACGAATTTCGCCGTGCAAAGATTCTAAGTTATTTCGATGCAACGCTCGAGGACTGGGAAAATTGGCACTGGCAAATGACGCACAGAATATCAGATTCCCATGTTCTAGATTCGCTACTTAGCTTAACTGCCGAGCAAAGTATGGAAATTGAACGAGTTGGAAAAACCTTTCGTTGGGCTGTATCTCCTTATTATCTGAGTTTAATGGATGGCACAGATCCCTTTGATCCCATCCGCCTTCAAGGATTACCCACCCAAGCTGAACTATTCGATAACTTCGGGGAAGAAGATCCGATGGGAGAAGAAATTACATCTCCTGCTCCTAGTATAACGCGACGGTACCCGGATCGCCTGATCATCAACGTCACTAACATGTGTGCTATGTACTGCCGACATTGTCAGCGCAGACGTAATATTGGGGAAACAGATACCCATTCTCCTCGAAATCAGCTAAAAGCGGCACTCGACTACATTCGGGCAAACCCAGAAATCCGAGATGTCTTAGTGACTGGTGGAGACGCCTTACTGCTTAGTGATTTAACCCTAGATTGGCTGCTCGGAGAGCTCCATGCCATCCCCCATGTAGAAATTAAACGTCTTGGCACACGAGCTCCAGTTACCTTACCCATGCGCATTACAGACGAATTATGTACAATTCTGGCAAAATACCCTCCTCTCTACATTAATACTCAGTTCAACCACCCGAAAGAAGTTACAACAGACGCTAAAAAAGCGGCTGACAAACTTGTAGCCGCCGGTGTGGTCCTGGGGAATCAGGCTGTTTTACTCAAAGGTATCAATCATCAGCCACAGATTATGAAAAAACTCAATCAAGAATTACTAAAAATCAGGGTTCGCCCATACTATATCTTCCATGCTAAAAACGTCAAAGGAACTCGTCATTTCATTCCCAGAATTCAAGATGGAATTGCAATTATGGAACAGTTACGAGGGCATACGTCGGGACTCGCAGTGCCAACTTATATTATCAATGCCCCTAAAGGTGGCGGCAAGACGCCCGTTTCTCCGCAATACCTTATATCCCTTGATGAAAACAAAGCAATTTTGCGCACCTGGGAAGGTAAATACATTCAGTATGAAACACCCTAGTCGAAGTTCGAGGTTCGAATTTCTCAGAATTTCGCTGATCGCGAAATTAGCCCCTAGATAAGTTCAGCTTAAACTTGAGATGAGTTAACTTTTCTTAATGTGTTACCAAAATTTCTACTTCTATTTCGTGGGAATCTAAGAACTGGTCTCACTTGCATTCCTACTTGTATTCAGAAAGGAGCTGTATAAAATATGACGGACCGTCTGAATAACGAACAAATAAGTCAACGGATCATGGATGCTAATTCAGATCTGAAACGCTATTTAAACTTGGCTCCTGGACTCAAAATAACCCCACTCAAGCCTTGCAGTCCTAAAACGTCAATACCCCTATTACCGTTTCCACGGCCTACTTTGAGGCCATAATCGTATATTCTCCTCTTTCTGTCTTTGAGCGATCTCTCCGAGATCGCTATTTTTTATCCGATAGCTAACTGCCATCAATATCCAACTCCGCCTGAATCAAGAATATTGTTAATGCAAGTCATACCTCTCTTTTTCCCTTGCCATGAATCTCGCCGTACTAACTCAGCATCAATAGCATTGAGGACCTCCCATTTTTTTCGGCTCCATAGTGGTCCAATCAGGTCATCTGGCGGACCGTCACCGGTTAAGCGATGAATAACCACCTCCGGCGGTAGGATCTCTAAAATATCGACGACAAGCGTAACATACTCCTCTTTGGTCATAAGATCAAAAGGCTTATGCTCAAAAATTGTCGCCAATGGGGTCCCCCTCAAGACATGCAAGAGGTGAATTTTAATCCCCTCTAAGGGTAATTTGGCAACCGCTTGCGCGGTTTCCATCATGTCTGCTTTTGTTTCTCCAGGCAGACCAAGGATTATATGGACGCAAACCCGTATTTCTCTGGAGTGCAACTGCTCAAAACCCTTGAGAAATTGGGCATAATCGTGCCCCCTGCCAATCCATTCCAGGGTCCGGTCATGACTACTTTGCAACCCCAACTCCACCCATAAATAGGTCTTCTTATTCAGTTCTACGAGATAACTTAGTACATCCTTTGGCAAGCAGTCCGGTCTAGTAGAGATGGATAACCCGACGACCTTCTCTTCCGCAAGGGCCTCTTCATAAACCTCACGCAACCGCTTAACCGTAGCGTAAGTATTGGAATACGCTTGAAAATAAGCGATATACTGTGCATTGGGCCATTTCTTCTTCATCCGTTCCTTCACTTCAATAAACTGACCCGAGATGGATAACCTCTTATCTCCAGCAAAATCCCCAGAACCCCGTTCGCTACAGTAGACACACCCAGCAATCCCCAGCTTCCCATCTCGGTTAGGGCACGTAAACCCAGCATCCAAGGAAACCTTAAATATTTTCCCTCCGAGCCTTTCACGCATATGTTCGTTAAAGGTGTGATATCGCTTCTGCATATTTTTACTTTTCCATTCTTGTTATTTGAGATGATAGCGATGCATACGGTCAAAAAAGGGGCATGTCAAATCGAAGGATTTGTCTGTCCCTAATAATATCCACATTTATTTCTATAGTATTGAGCTTTTCCAAGAAAAATTAGGAAACCTGCACCAATTGAATACCCCAGGGGAGTGCCCAGAGGAAACTCCTCCAGGCAAACCTCGTTGGTAGAAAAAATACCAAGACCTTACTATTCTTAAACAACCCATTGACCGGGCATTGTTTCTAAGGATGGTGAATCGCTATCAATCCCATTTTTGTTTTTGATAAATTCTTCGGCAATTTGTGGGAACAACAAATAGATTAGTACATCTTCATCGTTTGAAGTAATATCCATCAATTTTTCTTTAGCTTTTTCGAAGGCAGGCTCTAACGTATCGGCATATCGCCCTGGTAAAGGTTGTTTTTTTCTAAGAGCTTTTTTAGATACCTCTTCGTTAATGGGTCCGGGGACCTTGCCGTATTCTCCCATGAAGTAGTTAATTACTTCTTTAATAACAACTTTATATCGTTCACCCGTTAAGATGTTAATGACCGCTTGAGTTCCTACAATCTGGCTGGTCGGAGTTACGAGAGGGGGATATCCTAGGTCTTTACGAACATTAGGGACTTCATTAAGCACAGCATCCAACTTATCAATAGCATTTCGATCTTTAAGTTGGGATATTAAATTAGAAAACATCCCCCCAGGAACTTGGTAGACTAAGCTTTCTGGTTGAGGCGTAAGTAATCGACTATCAAGTACTCCGGAGGCAATAAATTCTTTTCTAAGGGGTTTAAAAAAGTCATTAACAGTTTTTAATTTAATGGGATCTAAGCCAGTAGTATAACCCGCATTCTCTAAAGCGAAATGCATTGTCTCAGTAGGGGGTTGAGAAGAACCGCTGGAGAAAGGAGAAATAGCACAATCTATACCGTCTACTCCGGCCTCAATTGCTTTAAGGTAGGCCATTTCTGCAAGCCCATTAGTACAGTGGGCGTGTAGGTAGATCGGTAATTTAACAGTTTGCTTTATTTCCTTTATGAGATCAAAGGCAACCTGAGGCATTAAAAGGCCCGCCATGTCTTTGATGCAAATAGAGTCAGCACCCATTTCCTCTAACTGTTTAGCTAAATTCTGGTAATTCCTAACATCGTGAATAGGACTCACTGTATAGACAATGGTTCCTTGGGCATGGGCCCCTTGTTTCTTGACTTCATCCATAGCGACTTTAATATTATTAAAGTCATTAAGGGCATCAAAAACACGGACAATATCCATACCATTAGCCACAGTGGCCTTGACAAAGTTTCGGACTACATCATCAGGGTAGTGTTTATAACCCAGAATGTTTTGGCCCCTAAGAAGCATTTGTAAGGGAGTTTTTTTCACAATTGCTTTTATTTTTCTCAGCCTATCCCATGGGTCTTCATTGAGGAACCTTATACAGGCGTCAAACGTTGCTCCTCCCCAACATTCTAAGGAGTAGTACCCGACGTTATCAATTTCTTCGAGAATAGGGGCAAACTGTTCGAAGGCCAGCCTTGTAGCGATCAATGATTGGTTACCGTCTCTTAAGACAGTTTCTGTGAAATTTACTTTTCTCATTTTTCCACCTCGTAAATCTTTTCTAAAGTTATGAAAACCAATTGAAGTTCAATGTTTATTCAGTGAACTCGTTCAGCTAAAGCTGAACATCGAGTCTTCGGTGGGGGACTCTAACCCCCACCGAAGCAGAATACGGGGTACCCACTCCCACTTATAGAAGTGGGAGTCTTACGATTAGATAAATCTAATGCTAGCATAAATCTAAGAAAGTTCAAGGATAATACAGTATTCATGGTGCAAGGCATCTTAGAATGTTGGATATTGAAAAAGTTAATGATATTTAATTAGCGATCTGATCGTGTCGATAAACTGAACCCTGCATTCGGCATCTTCAAAGATTCTTTTTCTCAAGGCAAAACTAATTTCCAATTGAACCCCTTTACCTGTACACCCCCGATTACATATATTTGTAGCCCTTTCACCGCGATATCTTTGCTCGCTTTCTTTCACGATAAAACCGTGGTCTTGGAGTGCGACTCGCAATTCGTTACGAAGCGTTGAATCCAAGCCGCCAATCATAAGGAATTCTTCGATAGAATTTTTTAGACCGTGAATTGTCATCACTGTTTGGGCTTGTTGAAGGCCTTGCAGTAACGAAGGTTCATCAAAGTTATGACTTGTAATATGAAGCCTTCTGATATCTACATCTTTTATACCTTCAAAAGAATACCATGCAATATCTTCACCTGCAATCCATTTTGCAATTTGTGAGGTATATGGTTCAATATTTCCACCGTGTGGAGCAACGATTATGACAGAATGCCAATTACGACTAGTTTTTATGCGATAATCCCGGTCTTCTTGTTCGTGTAACTGTAACTCTCGGAAATTCGTGTAAGTATCGGGCATTACAGTCTTCCTTTCCAACTTGTTGTAGTCATTCTATCATTACAGATTGTTGACCTCTATAGGCAGGTCAAACTGTGCTTGGTCTGGAAGCCTAACATATTTCAACACGCTTACAATAAATACACTTACCAAATCTGGGTCAAACTGTAAGGCTGCATTTTTCTGCAATTCTTCTATTGCAATTGCTTCTGGTAGAGCACAACGATAACTTCTTTCACTGGTCATGGCATCATAGGTATCCGCGATGGCTATGATTCTGGATTGAAGTGGTATTTCTTCCCCTTTTAGGCATTTTGGATATCCACTTCCATCCCATTTTTCATGATGGAATAATACGTATTCTGCCATTTCTGACATATCATTTACCGTTCTAAGGATTCTATAACCTATTTCGGGATGACGCTTAATTTCTTTCCATTCATCGTCTGTGAGTTTCCCCGGCTTATTAAGAATACTTTCTTCAATAGCTATTTTTCCTATATCATGAAGTAATCCAACAGTTTTAAGTTCCTCGATTTCCCCTTCAGGCAAGTTAAGGGCTTTACCCATCCTTTCGGATAATATTGATACTCTGTAAGAATGCTTTTCTTCTCGTTTATTTTTTTCGTATAGAGCATTAATGATTGCATTAATTGTTTTTCCTCTAATACTTGGACTTTCAAAGAGTTTCTTCTTATACATTTGATCTTCAGCTTTTTTTAGAATATCTTGAATTTTTTCTTTCTCATTTTTCTTAACTTCCCAGCCAAAAGAAACGGAGAAATCAATTGAACCAATTTTTTCTTTTAAGGTCAAATTTTTAATACGATTGATAATCCGTTCTGTTTCATTTATACCCGTCTTGGGCAAGAGAATAACAAATTCATCCCCTCCGAGTCTTGCAATAATTTCATCGGCTCGGCATCCTTTTGATATTACTTCTGCTACTTTCTTAAGAAGTTCATCTCCTACAGCATGCCCGAAGGAATCATTAATAAGCTTAAGCCCATTCACATCTGCCATCACAATGGTTAAAGGAAAATTTCTTTTTACATCTATTCGCTTTAACTCCTCTTCAAAAAATCGTCGGTTATATAACCCAGTTAATTGGTCATGATAACTCAAATACTCCAATTGCCGTTCCATTGTTTTTCGTTCACTGATATCCCTCCACAAAGCATGAAATACTTTTTCTCCGTGAAGTAAGATAGATGTCAGCATAACCTCAACTGGAAATATGGTACCGTCCTGTTTTTGATGCCACCATTCGAATTTGGATTTTCCATTCTTCATAGTAGTTATAATTTCTTCGATTCCTCTTTCTTCTGAAAGTCTTCCATCGGGCTGATTCTTTGGTGAAATTTCAAGAAGTCGTTTACCAGATATATCCACTTTAGAATCGTATCCCAGTAATTCAATAGTTGCTTGATTACAGTCAATTATTTTATTATCTTTAATTATAAGTACTGCATCTGAGGAACCTTCAAATAGTTTTCTAAAGGTATATTCGCTTGCTTTTAATTCAACCTCAGTCTGTTTACGATCAGAAATATCTTCAATTACACTAATTAAGTACTGTTGATTAACGGAAGATTCTCTGACCATAGAAACAGTTACATTTGCCCAGATTACTGTACTATCCCCTTTGACATATTGTTTTTCCATTGAATAAGAATTGAGGTTGCCCTCAACTAATTTTGTTACGTAGTCGATACTCCTTTTAACATCATCTTCATAGGTTACTTCTTGAAATGTCAATTCTAATAGCTTGCTTTGAGTATATCCAAGAATATCACAAAGTTTCTTGTTTGCCCGAATAAAGTTTCCCTCAAGTGATAAATGACAGATTCCGACTGCTGCCTGTTCAAATGTAGCCTCAAACTCCTTTTCAGTTTTCCTTAACATCTCATTGCTTTTTTGCAATTCTTCCATTGAGGTGTTTAATTCCTGATTTGTAGAAGTTAGCTTATTTTGACTGTCTCGCAGTGCCTTAGCTATACGTTTAAGCTCATTTAATTTGGAAATGATCCGGCCAATAAAGACAGTGGCCAGAGGATATATGATCAAGATTGGAACTCCTATCAATTTAATGGTTTTGATGCCTGAATCAGCAGGAAGTGTAAACATCAACAAAATCATCGTCACATGAACAAGGGCCCCCATAAAGATCAGTTGTCTCGAAGACTCTCCTCCATCTTCACGTGGGCTTTTGGCATGAAAAATAGTCCCCCAGATCGCTGACGAAATAATTACCAGAACACCCATTATGGCGCCTTCTCCACCTTGTTGAATACGAAGAATAAGTGCCATTATCCCGGCTATCGTCGCCGCAATTGGGCCAAAGAAAAATCCAGATAAGCTGATCATCACTGAACGACCGTCAAAAATCAACCCGGGTGCCACTACCAATGGGTGAAGCATTCCAATCACAGATGCACTTCCAAAGAGTAGCCCTTGCAATAGTGCTTTGTTCCAATTCTTATTTCCGCGATGCCCAGTATAACCTGCTATAATACATAATGCCATTGGAATACTAAGGGTATATAGAAGCTCAAACAACATTTTCATCCCTGATTCTCCTTATAACATTATGGATAATTAATTCTACATATAATTAATCATCGCCAAAGGATTACGAGCAAATTGCATTTTGTGCAAAAGCTTAATATATCTGAATATTCTACATCATTCCTTAAATTCCTCCCATATTCGTTAAAACAGTATGCTTTTCCTAAACTAGCCCCAACCTGTCTCTGACAAACTTCCCGATTCTTTCAATGGCTTCCTTGGCTTCCGGTGTTTCCTCTGGATTTAACAAAAACAAAATGCTGTAATTAAGATAGTTTCAATCTTCTCAATTACAGCAATTAATAGTTGATAATTTTTAATCGTTCTTCTCCAGCCATTCAATGCTAACCCGATTGCGGCCTTCATGTTTTGAACGGTAAAGAGCCCTATCCGCTGCCAAAATTAAATCATCCGGCGTGTCAGCTTGTCCTGCGAATCTGGTCACAACCCCAAGGCTAACAGTGACATGATCCGCACAGAGAGAATTTATATGCTCAATACCTGCCTTCTCGATACTGGTCCGTAATTCCTCAGCAATAATGCCCGCCCCAACCTCGTCAGTGTTAGGTAAAACCACAGTAAATTCTTCTCCTCCATATCGTGCCGGAAAATCACCAGGACGCCTCAAATTCTTTTTAAGCGTAGTTGCTACCGTTTTTAGACAGTCATCGCCTTTAAGGTGACCGTATGTATCATTAAAAGCTTTAAAGTAGTCGATGTCGAGCATAATCAACGAAAGCGAAGTTTTTTCCCGCTTGGAACGCCTACTCTCTTGAAGAAATTCCTGATCAAAATGTCGACGGTTAGCTATCCCTGTCAACCCATCTAAATACGACAGATTCTGCAACATCTCATTAGCCGCTTGCAATTGGCGCGTGACTTCAAGCAGCTCAGTTTCCCGGGCCTTACGACGAGCAGTCTCATGCTTTAATCTCAATGCCGAACGTACCCTCGCTAACAACTCCACCCTTTCAAGAGGTTTCTTAATGAAATCCATAGCGCCTGCGGAAAAAGCCAGCTGCAGATCATCCTTTTCCGTTGTAGCAGTCACCATTATGACTGGTACATCTGCCAGCCATTCTCTCTTCTTAACTTTCCGACATGCTTCAATCCCATCAACTTCCGGCATAATGATATCCATCAAAATTAAGTCGATCTCGACTATCCCTCGATCTGAATAACCATCGACTAACTGATAGAGTTCCCTTGCCGACTTGACAGTAATTACGTCTAAATAACCCGCCGTTATTAGAAAGGCTTTAATCACCTCTAAGCTAAAAATTGTATCGTCCACAATAACAATAGCCATTTGCCATCCTCCCTACGATTTCGGAATCTTCCCTTCTATAATCACATTATCAACTCCCGGACATATGTTTAAGAAACTGTTCTACCCTACTGAAGAAAATATTCTTTAATTTTAACAAAAATCCTGCTAATTATAAATTGAAATATTCCAAACAAAGTCGACAATAAATACGTAATTTAGCAATATCGCTCCCTTAGAAAATTTGTAAATTGATAATTATAGATACCTTCTTAAAATTGAAAAGAGGCTGCCTTTTAGTGATGCCCATAGACATCATTTTAAAGTGGCCTCTTTTAATTTCAAAAATTCATTTTAGTTAAACTAATCCGCTAACCCAGAAAAATCCAAGGTAGCAAAAAGGTCTTCAAGTGTCTCCGCCCGCCGTATCATTTCAACATTACCGTCCATCTTGAGGAGCAACTCTGCCGAGCGTAATTTTCCATTATAATTAAATCCCATTGCATGGCCGTGTGCTCCAGTATCATGGATAACGGCAATATCACCAATATCCATTCTAGGTAGCGCCCTATCTATTGCAAACTTGTCGTTATTCTCGCACAAACCCCCTGTTACATCATAAATGTAATCACACGGCCAATCCTCTTTCCCCATCACAGTTATGTGGTGATAAGCGTCATAAATACCGGGACGCATTAAGTTGGCCATACAGGCATCTAAACCTATATAATTTTTATATATTTCTTTCTTATGCAATACCTTAGTTACTAAATAGCCATAGGGACCCAAGATCATCCGTCCGCTCTCCATGGCGATCTTCAAAGGGTCCAACCCCTTATCCACAATCAATTTGTCGTAAGCGTTCTTAATCCCTCTACTTACAGCCTCCAAGCTAACCGATTCTTGCTCCGGTCGATAAGGAATACCAATACCCCCGCCCAAATTAACGAATTCAATTCTTATCCCTAACTTATCGTATATCTCCCCGATAAGTTTAAACATCATACTGGCTGTCTCAATAAAGTACTTAGAATCAAGTTCATTGGATATGATCATAGTGTGGATCCCGAAGCGTTCTGCTCCTTTTTCTCGGGCAGTTTGATAGGCTTCAAAAATTTGAGCCTTTGTTAAACCATATTTAGCATCAGCTGGTTTACCAATAATCGCATTTCCCCCATCGCGTAAACGACCAGGATTATAGCGAAACGATATAATTTTAGGCATACCTATATATTTTTCTAAATAATCAATATGAGTAATGTCATCGAGATTAATGATTGCGCCTAATTCTTTGGCCTTTTTATATTCGTTAACTGGGGTATTATTAGAGGAGAACATGATATTCTCATCAAAAATTCGAGCCTTTTCCGCTAAGATAAGTTCTGCCATTGAACTGCAATCCGCTCCGAATCCCTCCTCACGCAAGACTTTAAGGATATATGGGTTAGGTGTTGCTTTAACTGCAAAGTACTCTTTGAACTCAGGTGCCCAACTGAAAGCTTCAATTAACTTACGGGCATTTTTCCGAATGGCCATTTCATCGTAAATATGAAATGGTGAACCATATTGCTCGATTATTGTCTCCAAATGTTCCTTGCTAAAAGGTAATATTTTCTCCGGCACTAATGTTCTCCCCCTATTTCAACGTTGGCAATTATTCCTTACGGCACCTCATCGTTGGATCGCATAGTATTATTAATAACCGCACCTCTATTAAAATTATCAAGTTGTTATATTATGCAACAATTTTTTATTAAATGTCAATCTATTATTACTCGTATTCAATGAATAAACAAAAACCAGACCTAAACTGATCTGGTAAATAATTTCAGTGGCCACCCTATACTAGTGACTTAACCTGCTAAGGAAAGCCTTAGTCCGTTTTTCCTGCGGGCGACTAAAAATATGAACTGGAGAGCCTTCCTCGACAATCCGGCCTTCATCTATGAAGATTACCCTGTCGGCAACTTCCCTAGCAAAGCTCATCTCATGTGTCACCACAACCATGGTCATACCATCTTCTGCCAACTGTTTCATGACTGTGAGAACTTCCCCGACCAGTTCGGGATCAAGAGCCGACGTTGGTTCATCAAAAAGCATAATTTTAGGATGCATTGCTAGCGCTCTAGCAATGGCTACTCTCTGACACTGCCCCCCAGAAAGCGTTGCTGGGAAGCAGCCCCGTTTGTCGGAAAGGCCAACCTTCGAGAGCAACTCCTGGGCAACTTGGATTGCATCATCCTTCTTCTGTTTAAGCACATGAACGGGAGCTTCCATGATATTCTCTAACACAGTCAAGTGAGGAAAGAGATTGAATTGTTGGAACACCATTCCCACCTGACGACGAATCTGCTTAAGACTACCTGACTTCCTTTCAAGCGGTACGCCGTCAATCAGAATTTCTCCTGCGGTCAGTGCCTCTAGTCCATTCAAACAGCGCAGAAATGTACTCTTTCCGGAACCACTCGCTCCGATCAGCACCACAACCTCGCCTGCAGACACTGTTGCATCGATACCGTCAATGACTCGATTCCTGCCGAAGTCTTTAACTAGACCATTAACATCGATCATCGACCTTTCCGGCATTAATGCCAATTCCATTAGTAACACCCCCTTGTCCTGTTTTCTTTAGATAATCGCCATTCAAGACTACGTAAAGCAACTGATAACACAGTAGTCATCATCAAATAGAAGACCGCGGCGGCGGTGTAGAATTCCATAGAGGCAAATGTCACACTGGCAAAACGTTGAGAAGTTTGAAGAAGTTCCGACATCGTAATGACAGAACAAAGGGATGAGTCCTTCAAACTGATGATAAACTGATTGCCTAATGACGGTAACGCTATCCGCAAAGCTTGGGGGAAAATTATCCTGCGCAAAGTCAGGAATTTCCCCATGCCAAGTGATGAAGAAGCTTCTGTTTGTCCTTTCGGGATGGCTTCAATTCCCCCCCGAAAAACCTCGGCGAGATATGCACCGCTGTTGATTCCCAATCCTAGTACGGAAGATGCAAAAGCACTTAATGTGATACCTAGCTGTGGCAACCCAAAATAGATGAGAAATAGCTGAACAAGTAGAGGGGTTCCCCGAATCAGCCAAATATAAAAATGTGCGATAAATCGCAGAGGCGTTTGAGATATCTTCAGGAGAGCTGCGACCAGACCAATGAGGATACCAAAAGCAATTCCCAGTACTGCGAGTTCTATAGTCAAACCTGCCCCTTGCAACAAATATGGCAGATATTTAAGAATGATGCTAAAGTCGAGATGCAATGCAATTTACCTCCAGTCTGATCAGAGTGATCCCTTTGACTAATTCTTGTTCAGGCTTAACGGATATCCGCACTGAAATATTTTTCGCTAATTTTTTTATAGGTTCCGTCATTCAGCATTGCCGTCAAAGCATTGTTTACAGCCTCCAGCAGTTTGGGACTATCTTTGCGAATCGCGATACCCATCTTCTCCGTATATAACAAATCGCCCACCAGTTTATAAGGGTAATTGTTCTTTTTAATGGCATTTAAACCGACAATTTTATCAGTAATTACGGCATCTAGCCTTCCATTGGCCATATCATTAAAGGCATCAGGGTCACCTTTATACGTCTTTACAGTTGCCCCCAATTCTCGTGCTTTCGTTTCGAATGTAGTACCCAGAACAACTCCGACTGTTTTGCCTTTGAGATCAACCCCTCCGCTAATTTTCGAGTCAGAGGGCACAATAACTTGGGCTCCCGAACGGTAATAAGGTGTACTAAAATCCACCTTCTCCAACCTCTCGTCCGTAATTGCCATGCTCCCTAAGATCATATCGAACTTGCTGGTCGTCAAACCGGCAATGAGCCCATCCCATTCGGTTGCGATAGGTGTTGGTTTGACGTTAATTCTTTTGGCGATCTCCTGCCCTATTTCCACATCAAATCCAGTAAGCACGTTCTGCTCGTTATAAAAATTGAAGGGCGGGTACTGCCCACTCATGGCATAGGTCAACTTTCCGTCGGCCTTAATCCGGTCCAAGGTTGTTGTAGTGGCGGCAGAATTACTCTTTGAGGCACCACAGCCAGTCGCTACCAGCAAGATTAAGGAAACAAGGATAAGTGTAGTAATTTTTTTCATTCTCTACCTCCTCAGAAAGTGTATAGTTTTTCACAAAACACAAACTCAACTCAAAACGCTTTATACAACCAAATAAACCACCTCCGAAGACTGTAAGGCATTCACAAAATCGCGAATGTCTAACAACCTTAAATTATTTTATAAGTTGTTACTCACGTGAACTATACCATATTTTACAACTTAAGGTCAAATATTAAAGTGAGAAATTTTGCGATTATTTTGGGTTGACAATTACTGCCTAACAACTTATCATTAATTTATAGGTTGTCGGCTTTGGGGTATTCGAGCATTCTGCTAACAGGGGAGAGCTTGCATTTATTCTCGAAATACTTTTGTATGACCGAACGAGGAGGTAGATCAACATATGAACGTACAACAACAAACATTATGGCCCCATATAAGTGACGAGCAATGGAATGATTGGCACTGGCAAATGTCAAACAGAATTATTGACCACAAGGGATTACTTAAATCTATGTCCCTATCTTCCAAGGAAGCCGAACAAATTGAGCGATGCCTGGTAAATTTCCGCATGGCAATCACTCCTTACTACTTTTCCCTGATGGATCCCCTGGATCTTAATTGCCCGATCAGAAAACAAGCAATTCCTTCAATCCACGAATTGAGTTCATCCTCATGTGATTTAGAAGACCCCCTGCACGAAGAAGCGGATTCACCTGTACCTGGACTGACACACCGCTATCCGGACCGTGTCCTGCTTCTGGTAACAGATCAATGTTCAATGTATTGCCGACATTGCACCAGACGAAGAATGGCCGGACAAACCGACAAGGCTTTGCCTTTGAATCGATTCAAACTTGCCCTAGAATATATCCGTGCCAACCCACAGATACGTGATGTATTAATATCTGGAGGAGATCCACTTACTCTTTCTGATGAACGATTAGAGTTCATCCTGTCCAATCTACGTTCCATTCCCCACGTCGAGATTATTCGGATTGGAACAAGAACCCCTGTAGTTCTTCCCATGCGCATTACGGATCACCTCATCCGGGTTTTGCAAAAATACCACCCGATTTGGATTAATACACACTTCAATCATCCCCAAGAACTTACCGTTGAAGCCCGTAATGCCCTGAATAAACTGGCCAATGCCGGAATTCCGCTGGGAAACCAATCCGTTTTACTTAAAGGTATCAATGATTGTCCAGTGGTTATGAAAAAACTGGTCCATGAACTAGTAAAATGCAGGGTGAGGCCCTACTACTTGTACCAATGCGACTTATCCAGCGGTATAGAGCATTTCCGGACATCGGTCAGTACAGGTTTGGAAATTATCGAAATGCTCAGGGGACACACGTCCGGTTTTGCCGTTCCAACTTTTGTGGTCGATGCCCCAGGAGGTGGCGGTAAAATCCCCCTGCAGCCCAACTATTTGATCTCGCAATCAAATGACAAGGTCATCCTGCGTAATTATGAGGGAGTCATCTGCGCATACCAAGAGCCTGAAAATAAAACAAGCCCCTGTAAGACATGCTCAAACACCTGTATCAGCTCTAAAACCCGCAAGATTGGTCTTGCTAAATTGCTGAAAGGTATGCAAATTAGTCTGACCCCTCAAGAAAACATGCGACAGGAGAGGAGAGAAAAAGTTTCTGGCACTTGGGGAGGAAGAATAAATGCTTAACACAATAAGCCCAGTGAATTTGTCAAGCCCCTCTATGCTGGATAAGAGAAATCAAAGGTTGGTTGTTAACGGCTACGCTCAAGGAACTAAGCCATATTTGTTCGGTCGGCATCTCATTAATTTAGCAGTTAAAAATAAACTTGAAAAAATATGGCTTTGGGCATTGCCAGCAGATGTTCCTGAATTTCTACGATGCGATTTTCGTCCTGAAGGAAACCTCTTTCGTGGAAATTATCAGGAATTTGTTGTTAGCCTTGCCTATTATGTTAGTGGAGCAAGGGGTCATTCCAATATGTTGGAATTAGAGAAGGATATAATTCATACCGTTAGGACGGAACCTATCAATCAGTCCCAATGCTTGCCTTGTAGTATAGAGTTAAAACTCTTAGGTGAATCCTTCGCCCAGCAAATATCGAAATTGCTAACCCAGATTTTTGCTAGCTATCCCTCTCCTGTTGAAAACCCTCAATATATCCGGGCGTTAATACAAGATGGGAATATTTTTGCTGGAGCATTTTTACAAGAAAAGCTGGTTGGGGTTGCGGCAGCTTACCCTGAACCAATTCTCCAACGTTGCGAAATGACGGATTGTGCAACACTAGAAGAATACCGGGGACACTCACTATCTGAGCGTTTACTTAAAATTTTAGAACAGGAAGTGCAAAAGCATTACTCGTTCACTATATATACTCTGGCACGTGCTCAGTCCTACGGAATGAACAGAGTATTCCACAAACTTGGGTACAGTTATCAAGGATGCTTGATTAACAATTGTCATATCGCCGGGTCTTTTGAAGACATGAATCTTTGGGTTCGATAGAGGCATTGTATTATGTACGATAGAATTTTAGTATCTATAGACTCTTCTACTCTTTCAAGACGTACCTTGACCCTGGCTTTAGAGTTAGCCCAAAACACGGGTGCCAAGCTCACCGTACTTTATGTCAACCAAATTACCCTCTTTTACTATGGGGCTTTAGGTCCTGGAAGCGAGTTAGTGCCCTTCGAAAATCATGACTATGGCGAAGATATTCTGAATGCCATTTTGGCAGATCTAGCCATCCGGTTCGATTTTATAAGCAAAAGAATTGCCACCGGCAATCCTTCGCAGTTGATTGTTACGGTGGCAGTAGAAGAAAAAGCAGATATTATTGTGATGGGTAACAGAGGCTTCGGCCTGCTAATGGGCTTATTATTAGGAAGTGTCAGTCGGTTTGTGATCAAAAATGCGCCCTGCCCAGTCCTAATCGTCAAATAGAGCCTCATATATAATAAGTATGTTTAGCTCAAGCAGGATAGTGCAAATGATCATAGCATTAATGTGCCAACATTTTTCATATACCTGGTGCAGGCATATCTGGACCGGAAACACGGTGGCAGTGACCATCATTGATAGTGGTATAAAAGTCCCAATCGTGTACATGCCACCCGTTTGGCAAAGGTAATGCCGGCCCTGAACTGGATTTATAATAGTGAGAGTGTCCTTGTTCGTACATGACCCAGCTTTCCGAATAGTGAACATGGCCACCATCTGGGGAGGTCACAGCCGGTCCGGTAATATCCAAGCATTGATGTGCATGTCCATGAGAGCAAGATGTATGGGTAACGCTACCATGGTTATGATCTAATGGACTTTGATTATATGTCACCATTTTAGATTGCTCCCTCATAAATCATAATTTGGATATAGTTTATGAGGATATTTTCAAATTGTGAATGTATGGATCAGTTGACGGAACTTCTAGGCTGCGCTTACGCCTGATAAAGTTCAAGTTTTTCCCCACTCGGACCACGGAAAAAGAAATTATACCGTCCTTCTCCTAATGACATGGGCTCGGAAGAAATCAGCTCCGCGTGATGTGTTGTTAAGTGCTCGAAAGCTTTAAAAATATCCGATACTCGAAGGGCCAAATGATTGACAACCCCATCCTCAAACTTACAACCATCAACCACTTCCACCAGCTCTACAATGGTACCACCTAATTCCAGAAAGACCAATTCCACCTCTCCTGGTTTCATTCTTTGTAAAAACTTGAAGCCGAGAACCTCTGTATAAAAACGAATTGCCTTTTCCATTTCCAAGGCCTTAATCCCGATGTGTTCGACTCCAATAAAAAGATTTTCCATAGTTGTTTCCCCCTTGTTTTCCAACTCCAAAAGTCTTTGCTTTATGTCTAAGCCCCCTGCGTACCCAGTCAGACTTCCACTTTTACCGATCACTCGATGACAGGGAACTACGATACCGATTGGATTTCGATTGTTGGCCATTCCTACTGCCCTCTGCCCTTTTGGATTACCCACTCTCACGGCGATGTCACCATAAGTACGTGTCTCGCCGTAAGGAATACGCAGAAGTTCTTTCCATACACTAAGCTGAAAGGGCGTACCGATCTGATCTAGAGGGATCGTGAATTCCTTGCCTTTTTCAGCAAGGTAGTCTTGCAGTTGACGAATAGCTTCACTATTCGGCTGGCGCTTGCGAATTAAAAAATAGTTGGGGAGCCAGCGTGAAGCCCACGTTCGTAAGCTCACTTCTTCCACATTCGACGGACCAAGTCCTAACCAGCATAATCCCACTGAGGTTGATGCGACCGTTAACTCAACCTCTAGGTCTTTGATGGCCACCCGTTCCGTCCAAAAAGCAACCATTTTGGCACTCCAAAGTTCCTCAAGCAGATAACTAGTAAGTAAGCCATTTTGATAGATTTCTACTGGATTCTTATCATTCTTTAAACGGGTATCTAGATCTATGGGAACACTCCATTTAAGCCCCCCTTCACGATAAAGTTCAAGACCATTGGGGGAAATTCTCATCATCGCATAGATTAACGAAGCCAAACCTCGAGCTAACGGTTCTTCAGACTCCAAAAAGGGCCTTATCCGATCTTCGAGAGGATCTACTAAATGGGGAGCGTTCTGGGCTAGTTGTGCTAGCCCCCATAGCGCACCATCCCTTAAGCTTTCATCTACTAACAAACCAGAAAGCATCCAATTAAACTGTCCACACGTATTTGGGCAATGAGCCAGAAGGCTCCCTATGGCTTCAGATGCATTCCAAGCAGTCCCCCCAGATTCCTCGTTGAGCATCCAAAAATAACGCCGCACCAGTTCCACGGCATACGTCCGATCTTCCTGCTCAATCTTATGTGCGAAAACCCCTAAAGCCTCTACCGCTCGCCAGAAAATAAGACCATCATTAACATATATTCGCGCCATTAATTGTCGATAGACACTCCTGTCTTCTTTAGCCCAAATATTTAGTTGTTTCCAATCCCGTTTCCCTAAAATCCGTTCCACATCTATTTTCGTAGGCATTGAGCTACCTTCCTCTTCTGAGAAAATAAATATTAACTTCTTTTTCCTGTTTCGCTCCTGATTAAAATCATCTTATCACAACTTAAGGTATTAGAAAACGAGGAATGCGTTAGTCATCTTGACAAACCCACTCCTCTAGCCTCGAGTCCCATCTGCCACCCTAATTCCAGAGCCTCGATGTTTCGTTTCACTGTACCTTGAGGAGCCCTTTGTTGAACAGCCTGTAAAACATTATGTAAAGGAATTATACCACTTAATGAAGCCACGACTCCCAAGGCCACTACATTAGCGCTTTGTTCTGAACCAAATTGAATGCAGGCAGCTTTAGTAATCGGAAACGAGTAATAATTGCTACTTCGCGGCTTCACTTCTGAAACTTGGGAGTTATCTACAATCAAGACGGCATTTTCATTAAGCTGCAACCCGTACTTTTTATAGGCTTCTTGACTGAGGGTTAAGACAAAGTCGGGTTTTTCGACTTTAGGGTAATAAATCGCTTCGTTAGCGATGATGACTTCTGCCCGACAGGCGCCTCCCCTGGCCTCGGGACCATAGCTTTGACTCTGAGCGACATTTTGGTCGGCATTCATTCCTGCCTCGGCCAGCATTATCGCAGCTAAAATCAGGCCTTGTCCGCCTGTTCCAGTCAACAGAAATTCTTGCTTAGCCATTTAAAATGCCCTCCCTTAATCTCTGTCTTAGTTTCTCGTATTCTCGGGTATACTCAGGAGCTTGAGACTTAAAGATCTCGCCGATCTGGAAATCTTCCTCGTGGACAGCCAGTTGCCCTGCTTTGAAAGCGTGCTCCTTTTGCCAGAACAGCATATCAGCTGGGGTATCAAATTTGTTTCGACGTCCATAGGAAACAGGACACTGGGAAATGACTTCCACTAGCGAAAAACCCAGATTGCTATACGCATCGATAACTAATTTCGTAAGGAGTTGATTATGGTAAGCCGTGGCTCTA
>Ga0209347_1000850_pt1 | contig 63283 bp, 53 predicted proteins | sample AutmiccommuBRH23_FD_187382 | JGI IMG/M metagenome (GOLD analysis project Ga0209347, IMG submission 187382) | Deep subsurface microbial communities from Mt. Terri, Switzerland - Autotrophic microbial communities BRH/23 (SPAdes) (version 2) | ecosystem: Environmental > Aquatic > Deep subsurface >... | reverse complement strand
CAATCCGTTTTTTAGCTGTCATTCTGATACTTCTCCTGTAAATCGTTTTAATACGCCGGCGCTGTTCCTGAAACGATTGTTCTTTTCGTGCGCGCGCGCGTAATCGTAATCGGTTTGGTTTTTTTATCTCACGAGCGAGGGGCCATCCCCGAGGCGGCTCAGGGATTACACGCCGATAAAGAGCCTTACCAAGGGGGTTATAAGATATCCCATTAAAAGATCAAGAAAATTTGTCATCAGGAGGATCAGCAGGATAATGATGCCGAACGGGCCGATCTGTTCGTATCGGCGCCGGGCAAGAGGCGGAAGAATGGCGGAGACGAGCCGGCTTCCATCGAGCGGCGGGATGGGAATCAGGTTGAAAACGGCCAGGACCAGATTAATAACGGTGAAGGCGTAAACCATCTGGATGAGCGGAATAAGCGGTGTCGGATCGATACCCTGGAGGAGGGAAAATCCCCGGTACACGATTCCGCCGATAGCGGCACAGGCAAGGTTTGTCGCCACGCCGGCAATCGATACGACCACGCTTCCCGCACGATGGGGGCGCAGGTTTCGAAAATCGACCGGCACCGGTTTGGCGTAGCCGAAAATGGCCGGAGATCCGGAAAAGACAAGGAGCGCCGGCAGGATGATCGATCCGAACGGGTCGATATGGGGGATGGGGTTGAGGGTCAGCCGTCCGGCGAACTTCGCTGTGGGATCCCCGAATTTGAAGGCGGCATAGCCGTGGGCCACCTCATGCAAGGTGACGGCGAAGAGAAGGGGGATGATGAAAATCAGGAATTGCATGATCAACCTGTTTTTTCGAGAAAGTGTTTGATGAACGCGATTTCGTCTTCCCGGGTGTTGACCCTGCCGTCGAGTTTTTCATCCAGGAGTGCCCGGAGGACCCGTCCATAAAGCGGCGACGGCTTGAACCCCATCTGCTTCAGATCGTTGCCGGAAACCGTGGCGGCAACATCTTTCAGCTCGGTTACAAAGTAGGAAATCGCCTTTCGGATTTGATCGCTGGGCGTAACGGCCATCATGTAGAGAAGCAGTTCCGTGCGGAATACGGAGAGCTCACCGTAAAGGGCGCTGTTTGAAACCGGGAGTTTCCGTCCCATGCGAAAGAGGCATTCCTCGGCCGCCAGTCGATCCGCGAATATTGTCTGGTGGCGGGGGGGAAGTTCGAACCGGCGGCAGATTTCAGCTGTTTTATCCGCATCCGTGTGGCGAATGAGGATAAGGAAATAGACCGCCCATTTCATGTACGCGTCCTCCCTGTAAAGGAGGTCGTACCAGGTGACGGCGTTTCGCGCTGCATCGAGGAGAGTGGTCAGCTTCCGGTCGAATTGGATCGTCGGCTCGATTACTTTTAAGAGGTTGAACTCGTTGAGCCGGATCAGGGCGGGGATCGGGTTGTCTTCTTTGAGAATATGGCAGAGTTCGGAAAAAACCCGTCGGCCAGAAAGCCGTTTGAAAAAATCCATTCGAACCGCGTTTTCGATCAACCCGGCGGTCAGTTTGCCGATGGTGAACCCGAAGCGCTGCTCGAACCGGATGGCACGAAATACCCGGGTGGGATCCTCGACAAAACTGAGGTTGTGGAGAATCCGGACAGCCCGTTCCTTCATGTCCCGCTGGCCGCCGAAAAAATCGATCATCTGGCCGAATTTGCCCGGATTCAGGGAAATGGCGAGCGTGTTGATGGTGAAATCCCGTCGGTAAAGGTCGAGCTTGATCGAACTCATCTCCACGGTGGGAAGGGCGGCCGGGAACTTGTAATATTCCATCCGGGCCGAGGCTACATCGATCTTGAAGCCGTCAGGGAAGATGATCACCGCGGTACCGAATTTGGCGTAGGCGTTTATCCGGGCGCCGATCCGTTCGGCAAAAATCCGGGCGAATTCAATCCCGTTTCCCTCGACCACAATATCGATGTCCTCATTGTTCCGGTACAGGAATAAATCCCGGACAAATCCGCCGACCACATAGACTAAAAATCCAAGTTCCTGGGCGACATCGCCGATGCGGCGGAGCAGATCGATTATCGGCGAAGGGATCCGTTCCTTCATGAAGCTCAGAACGTATTTCGTTTTCGGATGCCCGGTGGTGTGCAGCGCGTCGTCGGCGCCCCTCCTGGTTTCGCCGGCGTTCTGTATGAGCATGTTGAGCAGGTCGGTCCGGGTGATGACCCCCCGGACCCGGCTGTCTTCAATCACCGGCAGGATTCGTTGCTTGTTTCCGATAATCTTTTCCTGGATTTCGGTCATATCCGCGTCCGGCGGGACCGTCGCAAATTCCGTGGTCATGTACTCTCGGATGGCGATGTCATCCAGTGAATGATAAAGCGCCTTTTCGATCACCTGCCGGGAGATGAAACCGAGGAGTTCCTGGTCCCCGTCCTTGGCTCGCGCCACCAGGAGAGCGTTGATATTGTATCGGGAAAGCAGTTGTCGGGCCATGCGGCAGGTGATTTCCGGCTCGGCGATGATCGCCGGGGCGGACATGATGTCCCTGGCCCGGGAGATCGATTCCAGGTGTTTGTTGAGCAGATCGAGAAGTCGGTGTTCCGTCTGGACCAGGGTCTGGTCGCGTATGGTGGCGGCCGCGGCAAAGCTGTGCCCCCCGCCACCCATCTCCCGGACAATGGCCCCCACATTGATTTCAGAGTTCCGGCTCCGGGCGGCGACATAGATTTTGTTTTTCATCAGGGCGATGGCGAAAAGCGCGTTCAGGTTTTCGATCCGCAGCATCTTCTGGACCAGGAAGGCCAGATCGTGAATGTAATCATCGCAGGAGACGATGGTCACCACGATATCGAACCCGTTGATATTGTAATGGGCCGCGGATCGGATCATGTCGTTGAGCAGTGCGATCTGGCCCGGGTCCATCTCCTTGGCGATCAGGTCGGCAATGGTGGTCAGGCTGGCCCCTTTGCCCCGAAGGAATGCAGCTGCCAGAAAATCGCTTTCCGTTGTCGACGGATAGGTGAATGCACCGGTATCCTCATAGATTCCCAGGCACATGATGGTCGCTTCGTCCGGGGTGATCTCGATATTTTTTTCCCGAATGAGTTCGACAAGCAGGGTGACATTGGCCCCGGTCGGTCGGTGGATTTCGTAATCGGCCCGGATATCGCTCCCGAGTGGCGGGTGGTGGTCGAAGACGTGGATTTCCAGATCATCCCGGTTCAGCAGGTTCTCGAGTTCACCGATCCGGGAGGCCTGACGGGTATCGACGATGATCAGTCGACCGATCCGGGAGGGATCCACGTTCCGGAGTTCGACCATGTCGAACAGATAGGCCATGGTGCTGACAATGAAGTTCTTCATGCTCTTCTCGTGGAAGCCGGGGAAAACCACGAGAGAGCCGGGGTAGAGCTTGTGGGCGGCCAACATCGACGCCACCCCGTCGAAATCCGCGTTTACGTGGGTGGTAATGAGGGTCAGCTTGTCCGTTTCCGTCAGCCTGTCTGTTTTCAATAAGAATCGTTCCTTCTTTTATTCCCGCAAACCCCGTACGGCATGCAAGGTATCCTTAATGTAATACGGAAACCGGATTCTCAAAAGCTGTTTTTTGCCTTCCGGGGGATGCCTCATCGCACCTGTGCTTCTCGTTCCGGCGACCTGGGGTAAAGCCAGGGAAGAAAGAAAGACGATCACTTATCTTCTTTCAGGAGCGGGAAATCGAAAGATCGTATTTCTTTGCTTCGCGTTCAATAAACGACGATTGCCTGCTGTTTCCGCAGGTTTGTTCGACGGAGGAAAGCAATTGTTTTTTAATTTTTATTATGATAATCCTCGTCTTGTACTTTTGAGATTGAAGAATAAAAAATAAAAAGAATAAAGGATTCGACACTCACCTGAACATAACCCGTAAACATCCGACTCCAGGCGGATGATCAAACATGCCTGCACGTACATCTTTCAATTGCCCGCTCGGGCGGATTTATTTTCCAGGTTTTAATAAGGGGGTCTAAATGCCGGTTTTTCTTTGGGAAGGTAAGGACCGCAGCAATCAGGTCCGAAAGGGTGAAATCGAGGCGGCAAGTGAACAGGACGTTCGCGGCATTCTTGCCCGCCAGCGGATCAATCCCGTCAAGATCAAGAAGAAGCCGAAAGATCTCTTTGAGAACGTCAGCTTTCTCCAGCCGAAAGTGGAACAGTCCGATATCATCATCTTCTGCCGGCAGTTTTCCACCATGATCGATGCCGGGCTGCCGATTATCCAGTGCCTTGATATTCTCCAGGCCCAGCAGGAAAACGCGACATTCAAAAAAATGCTGAAAGACATCAAAGGATCGGTCGAAAGCGGTCAGACCCTGGCGGAGTCTTTAAAAAAATATCCCGATCAGTTCGATACCCTGTTCGTCAATATGGTCGCCGCCGGCGAGGCGGGCGGTATCCTCGATGTCATTTTACGACGGCTTTCGGCATACATGGAAAAAGCGGCCAAATTAAAAGCCCAGGTCAAAGGGGCGATGACCTACCCGATCGTCACCATGGTCATTGCAGTCGGCGTTGTGGCCGTCATCCTGGTCTTCGTCATCCCGGTCTTCGAGGAAATGTTCGAAAGTTTCGGCAAGGCCCTGCCCGTGCCGACCCAGGTGGTCGTTAACCTCAGCCGCTTTGTTAAATCCCAGATACACCTGATCATCGGTGGAATTGTCATTTTCGTCTTTGCGTTCAAGCGATTGAGAAAAACCGAACGGGGACGGGTCGTGATAGACGATACATTATTGAAGCTACCGGTCATCGGCATGCTGATCCGGAAAGTCGCGGTGGCCAAGTTTACCCGGACCATGGGGACCATGCTCTCCAGCGGCGTGGCAATCCTGGAGGCACTCGATATTGTGGCCAAGACGGCCGGAAACAAGACAATTGAAAGGGCGATTTACAAGGTCCGTTCCGGCATTGCCGAAGGACAGACCATTGCCGACCCGCTTTCCCAGACCGGGGTATTTCCCCCAATGGTCTGCCAGATGATCGCGGTCGGCGAATCGACAGGGGCCATCGATACCATGCTCGAAAAAATTGCCGACTTTTACGAGGAGGAAGTCGACCAGGCGGTGGAAAATATGACCGCCCTGATCGAACCGTTCATGCTGGTGTTTCTCGGAATAGTTATCGGCGGACTGGTCGTTTCCATGTATCTGCCGGTCTTTAAAATGGCCGGCAGCCTATGATGTCATGATGACCGGCCGAAGCAAATCAGCCCATGATCTTTACCGCAAGATCAAGTGGCTGATCTTTTTCCGGGCGCTGTTCGCCGGGGTGCTCCTCGGATCGGCGCTGATCGCCATTATCCAGCCGGGCACCAACCTGGCGCTTCTCGGGTTGCCGCTGGTTTATCTGCTCGCCATGGCCGTCGGCCTTCTTCTTTTTTCGGTCGTTTGTGCCGTGGTTCTCCCCCGGATCAAGCGACTGGTGGCGTTTGCCTATTTTCAGACCGCCCTCGACACCCTGTTCGTCACCTTCATTATTTTCGTCACCGGCGCTTTTTCGAGTTTCTTTCTGTTTCTCTACCTGGTTGTGATCATTTACACGACCATGGTGATTTACCGTCGGGGCGGAATGTTCATTGCCACTCTTTGCATCCTTCAGTTCGGAATCCTGACCGGTCTGGAGTATTTCAACCTGATTCAGCCGAGCGGGTTTGAACCGAGCGCGCTGATGATCCATTATGACTGGCAATATGTGGTCTACAGGCTCCTGATTACCGCCGGCGCTTTTTATGCGGTGGCGTTCCTGAGCGGTTATCTCTCCGAGCAGGAACGTAGCGCAAAAAAGGAACTCTGGGCCATGGAGGACCAGATGAAACGGGTGGAGCGTCTGGCTGCCGTGGGTGAAATGGCGGCCGGACTGACCCATGAGATAAAAAACCCGCTCGCCTCCCTGTCCGGCTCCATCCAGATGTTGAAGGAAAGCGTTCCCTATGACCCTGCTCATGACAAGCTGATGCAGATTGCGTTGCGGGAAGCCGACCGCCTGAGCGCCCTGGTTACGGAGTTCCTCATGTTCGCTCGGCCGCGGCCCGGAAAAGTGCAGCAGGTAAGATTGGACTGGGCGCTTGAGGAAACCGTTTCCCTGTTCAGGGCCGACCCGAAATATAACGACAGCATTTCGGTCCGGACTGAATTGAATCAACCGTTGACCGTCGAAATCGATCCGGAACAACTCCGGCAGGTGATATGGAACCTGCTGAACAATGCGGCCGAGTCCATATCCGGGCCGGAAGGGCGGATCAATATCGCATTGTATCCCCTGAAACGACGTTACGTCTGCATCTCCATTGAAGATAACGGGTGCGGTATCCCCGATGAAATCATCAATTCCATATTTGATCCGTTTTTCTCCACGAAACCGAAAGGAACCGGGCTGGGCCTCTCCATTGTTCAGCGGATTATCGGGTCTTACGGTGGATTGATCGACATCCAGACCACCCCCGGCAAAGGGACCCGGGTTACCGTGAAATTGAGGCGATATCCCCACGTCTGATCCCCGGGAGGGATTGCCATTCGGGATGTTATCCCTGGCACCGCGTTCGCCAAAAGCCTTGACACTCGGTGCCAAATGGGGTAGCAAGGCGGATTAACCCTTTAAAAAGATGGACGATGATACCTGTGGGCGGATGAAAACGACGCGGGTTTTGGATGGGAGCAGTTATGGAACAGGCAAAAGATGTAATCGCGATCCGGCGGGAAAAGATCGAGGCGCTTAAGACAGAAGGCGTCGACCTCTTCCCGAATGATTTTCCGGTCAGCCACACCGTGGCGGACATTATGGCCTCCGTTGAGGCCGGTGACGAGTCCCTTGCCAGTGGCACGGCCATAATGAGTGTCGCCGGCCGGATCATGGCAATCAACCGGTTCGGGAAATCCGCATTTATCCGGTTCCGGGACCGGACCGGGCAGATGCAGGCCTATGTGAGAAAAGACCGGGTCGGCGATGCAGCCTATGAATTTTTCAAAAAACTCGATATCGGGGATCATATCGGTCTGACAGGGGGGCTGTTCACGACCAAAACCGGCGAGTGGACACTCCTTGCCGACTCCCTGCGGCTTTTGGCCAAAGCCTACCGCCCCCTGCCGGAGAAGTTCCATGGGTTAAAAGACCCTGAAAAACGGTATCGCCAGCGGTATCTCGACCTGATCATGAACGCCGGCACCCGGGAAATTTTCATCAAACGCAACCGGCTTATCCATGCCGTGCGTGGTTTTCTCGTCGACCGGGGATTCATGGAAGTCGAGACCCCGATGATGCAGATGATTCCGGGGGGAGCAGACGCCCGGCCATTTCAGACCTACCATAATGCCCTGGGTATCGACCTTTACCTGCGGATCGCACCGGAGCTTTACCTGAAACGGCTGGTGGTGGGCGGTTTCGAACGGGTATTCGAAATCAACCGGAATTTCAGGAACGAGGGAATATCGACCCAGCACAATCCCGAGTTCACCATGCTTGAGTTCTATCAGGCGCATGCCACCTATGAGGACCTGATGGATTTGACGGAAGCGATGTTTCAGGATGCCGCGCAGGCGGTCTGCGGCACGACCGTTGTCCCCTACCAGGAGGTGGAAATTGAGTACGGTGGGAAATGGCGCCGGATGACCCTGTTCGAGGCGATCGAAAGCGTGGGAGGCGTTGCCCCGGGGATTCTTGAAAACGTGGACGAATTGCGGGCGTTTGCTGAATGCAGGGGGATCGTTCCGCCCAGCGCCGGCAAAAAACCGATCGGCCGGGGCAAACTCATTACCAAGCTTTTCGATCATCTTGTGGAACCGAAACTGATCCAGCCGACCTTCATCACCGGTTACCCGGTTGATGTATCGCCATTGTCCCGCCGGAACGCTGAGAATCCGGAACTGACCGACCGGTTCGAGCTGTTTATCGCCGGCAGGGAGATCGCCAACGGTTTTTCCGAACTAAACGATCCGATCGACCAGAAAGAGCGATTCCTGCGCCAGGTGGAAAACAAGGACCTGGAAGAAGGGGCCGTGCATACGGTCGACGAGGACTACATCGAGGCACTGGAATACGGTATGCCGCCGACGGCCGGCGAAGGGATCGGCATCGACCGGATGGCCATGCTGTTGACCGATTCCCCCTCTATTCGTGACGTGATCCTGTTCCCCCATTTGAAGCCCACGGAGCGGAAATAACCTTTTTTGCGGATGAGCGACGAGCCCATAAGCGACTTAAACCGGATTCACCGGGGAAAGGCGAACGGCGTATGACGCTCCTGATTCCCATCCCGGGGTCATCCTTGCAGTGCAATTTCATGGATGTTCTTCCTAAAGACGATTAACAAATGGCATTCGAATATTTTATTGGTCGCCGGTATCTCAAATCGAAACAGAAGCACGGGTTTATTTCGTTCATCACCATACTGTCCATGGCCGGGGTCACGGTGGGGGTTATGGCCCTGATCATCGTCATTGCTGTAATGTCCGGGGCTGAATCGTATTTCAAATCCAAAATATTGGGTGTCGAACCCCATGTCATCGTCCGGCGGCATGGCGGCGCCATGGAAGAGTTCCGCCAGGTGATCGATCAACTCCGGGACCGTCCCGATGTGGCCGCCATTGCGCCTTTCGTGGATACCCAGGTGATGCTCCGGTCGCCGGGGGGGATTTCCGGGGCCGTATTGCGCGGCATTGATCCCGCATACGAGGGTGCCCAGATCATGGGCCTCTCCGACCGGGAGGTGAATGACAAACTGACCCCGAGGGGCATGGGGGGAGAGCCGGTGCAGGTGCCGGGGATTGTCCTGGGGAAAAACCTGGCCGAAAATCTGGGAGTGGTCAAGGGGGATACCCTCTATCTGATCTCTCCGAGGGGGATGATGTCGCCGGTGGGACACATGCCCTCCATGAAACGCTTCCAGGTCACCGGGGTATTTGTTTCCGGGTTTTACGAATATGATTCCTCTCTCGCGTACATCCACCTGAATGCGGCCCAGGACCTGCTTCGCCTGAAGGACGGAGTGACCGGCATCGGACTGAAAATAAACAACATCTACAAAGCAGACGAAATTTCAGCGGAAATCGCCGAAACGCTCGGGTTCCCTTACTGGACCCTCGACTGGATGGAGATGAACCGCAATTTCTTTTCGGCCCTGAAACTTGAAAAAACGGCCATGTTTGTCATTTTGACCCTGATCATCCTGGTTGCGGCCTTCAATATCGCCAGCACGCTGATCATGATGGTGATCAGCAAAACCCGGGATATTGCTATCCTGAAAACCATGGGGGCCACCGACCGGAGCATCCGGAAGATATTTGTGTTCAAGGGAATGGTCATCGGGGCCATCGGCACCCTTCTCGGGACGGTGCTCGGTATTTCCGGGAGCTTCATATTGAAATATTACCAGTTCATAGAGCTTCCCGGTGATGTTTATTATTTCACCTCCCTTCCGGTAGAGCTCGAAGGACTCGACATTCTCGCCATCGTCGCCGCGGCGATGATCATCTGTTTTCTCTCCACCCTCTACCCCGCCCACAAGGCATCCCGGTTAAACCCGGTGGAGGCCATTCGATATGGATAATCGCCTTCTCCAGGAACCGCCCTTCATCCGAATGGCCGGCATTACGAAACGATACGTCCACAACGGGGGATCCATCGACATTCTCGACGAGCTATCCCTGGAAATCGACCCGGGAGATTCGATCGCAGTGGTGGGCGAATCGGGTATCGGTAAATCGACCTTTCTCCACATCCTGGGAACACTGGACCGACCGGACCGCGGTGATTTCTTCTACCGGGGGAAAAGCGTGTTCGCACTCGACAACGCCGGTCTGGCCGATTTCCGGAACACGACAATCGGTTTCGTGTTCCAGTTCCATTACCTGCTTGCCGAATTTACCGCCATTGAAAACGTCATGGTGCCGGGATTGATCGCCGGCCTTAAAAAAAGGGAAATACGGGGGTACGCCGAAGCGATCCTGGTTCGGGTCGGGTTAAAGGATCGCCTGTCGCACCGGGTCAATGATCTCTCCGGCGGCGAACAGCAGCGGGTGGCACTTGCCCGGGCGCTGGTGTTGCAGCCGAAAATCCTTCTCGCCGACGAGCCGACCGGAAATCTTGATCAGAAGATCAGCCAGCAGGTGCACGAATATCTTGTGGAATTGAACCGGGACACGGGGATGACCCTGGTAGTGGTCACCCATAACATGAAACTCGCCCAATACATGCAGCGGCAGATGACGATCGTTGACGGCAAACTTGTCGAGGTCGGATCTGAGCAGGAACAGGCAGAACATCATGCGTAACTGGATTGGATGGTTAATGGTAATGGCTTTGCTGATGCCGTGCACGACGCTGGCATCAGCAGGGGACGTCGGCACGGTCAAGGCGGTCCGGATTGAAGGAAACCAGCGGATCGAGGACGATGCGATCCTGCGGGTAATCAAAACCCACAACGGTGACGTGTATGCGTCATCCGTGCTGTCGGAGGACATCGAAGCCATTTACAAAATGGGGTATTTCGATGACGTTCGGGTGTCCGTGGAGCCGGCGCCGGACGGGAATACTGTTATCTTCACTGTCCAGGAAAAACCGACCGTCCGTGAAATTGAAATCAGCGGAAACCGGGTATACGACGATGAGGAGATCATCGAAAACATTGATATATCGACCGGTTCGATATTGAATATCTACCGGATCAAGCGGAATGTAGAGGCGATTGAGACCCTTTACAAGGAAAAGAATTACCACAATGTCGAGGTCACCTACAAAACCGAGGAACTGGCGAATAACCAGGCGGATCTGGAATTCATCATCAAGGAGGGGGAAAAGGTCCGGATTCGGGAAATCCGGATCGAGGGGAACCAGGCCTTTGATAATAAGGCCTTGAAGAAAATCATGAAGACATCCGAAAAGGGGTTCTTTTCCTGGCTGACATCTTCGGGCGATCTTGATCCGGAAACCCTGGAGCAGGATATCATGCGCCTGACCGCCTTCTACCTGAACGACGGGTATGCCGAAGTACGGGTGGCGGAGCCGGAAATCGAATTCAAGGATGAGTCGATTGATATTACGATAAAGATTGATGAGGGGAATCGTTTCAGGATCGGGTCCGTGGCAATCGAGGGAGACCTGATTGAACCGCGGCCGCAACTGATGGAAAAGGTCAAGATCGATCAGCAGACGTGGTTTAACCAGGAGGTCATCCGGAATGATGTTCTCACCCTTACCGACGTTTACGCGGATCAGGGGTTTGCCCGGGCCGATATTTCCCCCCAGATCCGCAAACAGGAGGGGGCCGATGTGATCGATATGGTCTACCGGGTCGAGAAAAATCAGCCGATCTTTTTCGAGGAAATCGTTATCGAGGGAAACACCAAAACCCGGGATAAAGTCCTCCGCCGGGAACTGAAGGTGGTGGAGGGGGAGCGGTATAGTGCCACGGATCTCAAGCGATCGGTCCGAAACCTATACCGACTTGATTATTTCGAGAATATCGATATTAAAACACTTCCCGGATCGACCGAAGACCAGATGCTTCTGAAAATCGACGTGGAGGAAAAACCGACCGGGACCTTCAGTTTCGGAGCGGGATACAGCGCGGTCGACAAACTCTACGTGATGGCAGCCATTCAGGAACGAAACTTGTTCGGCCGGGGTCAGTATCTGGAATTAAAGGCCCAGACAGGAAGCCGCACCCAGCAGTTTTCGGTCAGTTTCACCGAGCCCTGGCTGTTCGATATCCCCTTGTCCGCCGGGGTGAGCGCCTATAAATGGGAGCGCGACTATGACGAGTACACCCGGGACAGTACGGGTGGCGAACTCCGGTTCGGCTACCCGCTGGCCGATTATACCCGGGGGTATCTCTCCTATGCATTCGATGTGAGCGATATCGATGATATTGATCCGGGTTACCAGTTTTTGATCGAGGAAGGGACACTGACCGAGAGCAGTGTAACGGCGAGCGTCGTTTACGATTCGCTCGATCGGGCGATCAATCCCACCGAAGGCTCCAAGCTCCGCACCAGCCTCCAGTACGCGGGTCTGGGGGGGGATGTCGGCTTTGGTAAACTTACCTCCGAGGCAGGGCGTTATTTTCCATTGTTCTTTGGAACCGTCTTTTTTCTTCATGGGGAAGGCGGTTATGTCGAACGGGTCGCCGGTAAGATTTTGCCGGATTATGAAAAGTTTTACCTCGGCGGGATCAATTCCCTGCGCGGGTTCGACTGGCGGGATGTGAGCGCCTTTGAGGTGGGAGTCGATGGAATTCCATACGCAGTAGGCGGGGAGAAATACGTTCAGTTCAATGCGGAATTCATCTTCCCGATCATTAAAAGTGCAGGCTTCATGGGGCTTGTCTTTTATGACACGGGTAATGTATACAAAGAGGGCGACCCGGTCGACCTGGGTGAACTGCGGGAGAGCGCGGGATACGGGATCCGCTGGTATTCGCCGCTTGGGCCGATACGTCTGGAGCGGGGATACATCATCGACCGGCAGGAAGGAGAGGCGTCGGGCCGATGGGAATTTTCCATCGGGGGCGCGTTCTGATACACGCGTGACAACCGTTAATTTATACGTTCAACCCGTATCGATTTCATTCCGCAAATAAACAAAGACCATCGAACACGCAGAGGGCTCTATGAAAGCATTCAGATCCATCCTTCTTTTCGGCGTCATTTTTTTCCTTCTTTCGGCCCCGGCCGCCGCTGCCGATACGAAGATCGGTATTGTCGATTTCCAGCAGGCCATGAGCGAGTCAGAGGCCGGAAAAGCCATCCAGGCAAAAGTACAGAATACGGGCCGGGATATGGAAAGCAAACTCAAGGCATTGGAGAGTGAAATCCTGGAGCTGGAAAAAACCTTGAAGAACAACAGCCAGACCAAGAACCTGAGTGACAGCAAGGTCGAAGAAATCCAACGCCAAATGGGAACAAAGGCAACCGATTTCAAGATCATGCAGAAGAAGTTCCAGTCCGAGATGCAGGAACTGCAGTCCAGATACCTGGAGAAAATCCAGAGCGAGCTCTTTAAAGTTGTTGAATCTATCGGAAAAAAGGATGGTTATCTCCTGGTCATCGAAAAAACGGCGGCCATTTATTATCCCGATACCATCGATATTACGGCCGCCGTGGTAAAGGCTTACGACGCACAGTTTGACGGGAAACTGGATTAATCGCGTTTCGTCAGCCGGGGAGGGCGATATGGAAGTGACGGTTTCCGATCTGGCGACGCTTGTCGGGGGCCAGATCCAGGGGAATGCCGAAACGCGCATCCGTGGAGCAATGCCGTTTGATCAGGCCGATAGAACCACTGTCACGTTTGCGGATAAACCGGCCCTGTTGAAACGGCTGGGCCAATGTCCGGCCGGCGCGGTAGTGATTCCTTCCGGTGCGATGCTGGAACCTGGCGATACCCCGTTCATCCGGGTGAAAAATCCCCGACTCGCCTTCGCCACCATTATTGGGCTCTTTCACCCCCAGCGCCGAACATTGTCCGGCATCAGTACCACGGCAGCCATCGGGCGACGGTTTTCCGGCGGGGAGGGTGTGGTAATCGGCCCTGGCGTCTTCATCGGAGAGCAGGTCACCCTGGGACACCGGACCGTCATTCATCCCAACGCCTATATCGGTGACGGGGTATGCATCGGGGACGACACGGAGATCCATCCCAATGTCGCTATTCTTGACGGGTGCATTGTCGGCAGCCGGGTAATCGTCCATGCCGGCACGGTCATCGGGAGCGACGGGTTCGGGTTTACCCCCGACGGGTTGCGGCACCATAAGATCCCCCAGGTGGGAATCGTTCAGATCGACGATGACGTGGAGATCGGTGCCGGCAACACCATAGACCGGGCGACATTCGGCCGGACCTGGATCCAGCAGGGGGTGAAGACCGACAACCTGGTGCATATCGCCCATAATGTTACTATCGGCGCCCATACCATCATTGTTGCCCAGGTGGGAATCGCCGGGAGCGTCACCATCGGAAAGCACGTCATCCTGGCTGGACAGGCGGGTATCGCCGGGCATTTGACCATCGGTGACGGGGCGATCGTCGGCCCCCAGGCCGGGGTGACCCGGACGGTCGCTCCCGGCCATGTTGTATCCGGCACCCCGGAAATGCCGCACCGCCAATGGCTGAGAGTCCAGCAGGTCGTACCCCGCCTTCCTGAATTGAAAAAGCGGATCGCGGAACTTGAAAAGCGACTGGATGCGTTCGAAAAAAATAGCGGCACCGGTGGTGAGCAGGCGTAAAGCTGAGTTACCGGGAAATACGATTTGTGCTTGTGCGCCTAATCGCACCCGGGTCTTCGCATTACGCACACGATTTCGAAAAGGTTCGAATTTTATATGGTCACCCATTACGACATCCTAACCATCTGCCGGATTCTGCCCCACCGGTATCCCTTTCTGATGGTTGACCGGGTTCTGGAGATAACGGCGGGGCAACGGATTCGTGCCCTGAAAAACGTGACCATCAATGAGCCTTTTTTCCAGGGGCATTTCCCGGGCAAACCGGTGATGCCGGGTGTTCTGATCATTGAAGGAATGGTTCAGGCCGGCGCGCTGCTCCTTGCCGAAACCCTACCTTCTGAAAAACATGACCAGGTCTGCTTTTCGGGTATCGACCGGGCGCGGTTCCGCAAACCGGTCGTCCCCGGGGATCAACTCGTATATACGGTGGACATTGTCCGGCAGCGCTCGCGGGCAGTGCTGATGTCCGCAATGACAGCCGTCGATGAAAAGTGTGTGGCGGAAGCGAAAATAATGGCCTTGATCGGAGGAAGCAGATGAAACAACACCCAACCGCAATTATCGATCCCAAAGCGGAAATCGATGAAAATGTGGAAGTCGGCCCTTTCACCATAATCCGGAACAACGTTTCCATCGCGTCCGGTACGGTTATCGGTTCACATGTGACCATCGATCCCTACGTGGAGATCGGTCCCGGGTGCCAGATTTTCCAGTATGCGTCCATCGGGGCAGTCCCCCAGGCGGTCAAGTTCAAGGGGGAGATCACCTATCTCAAAATCGGGCGCAACAGCATCATCCGGGAATTCGCCACCTTGAACCGGGGAACCGAGTTCGGCGGGGGAGTCACTGAAATCGGCGAGGAAAACTTCCTCATGGCCTATACCCACGTAGCCCATGACTGCAAGACCGGAAAAGGGGTCATCATGGCGAACAATGCCACCCTGGCGGGTCACATCATCATCGGCGACTACGTGATCATCGGGGGGCTGGTCGCCATTCACCAGTTCGTCCGAATTGGCGATTTTGCCTATATCGGCGGTAAATCAGCCGTGACCAAGGATATTCCCCCTTATGTGATCGCGGCCGGGGATCGGGCCACTCTTCACGGGCTGAACAAGGTCGGGCTCAAACGGCATCAGTTTTCCGACAACACCCTTGCCGAACTGAAAAAAGCCTACCGGATCATCTTCCGGATCGGACTGACCGTCAACGAAGCGGTCGATCGGGTCCTCGCCGAAGTTGAGAATCTGCCCGAGGTAAAAACCCTGGTCAATTTCATCAAAACCACAGAACGCGGCATCACGCGGTAGCCGGATGGACAACTCGGGACAACGGATCGGATTGATTGCAGGGAGCGGCCCGTTTCCCATTATATTCGCACGAAAGGCCGCATCGCGAGGGTATGCGGTTTTTGCCGTTGGATACCATGGCGAAACCGATCCAAAACTGGCCGAGCACGTGGTCGCCATGGAAACCCTCCACCTTGGCCAAATCGGGCGACTGATCCGGTTTTTCAAGAAAGCCGGGGTGGAGGCCGCCGTCATGATCGGCGCGGTTCGGAAACCAAGTTCCATCCGGCAGATCCGCCCGGACTTTAAAGCGCTGGCCCTGTTTGCCGGGATGCGCCATAATACCCATGATGATCGACTCCTCCGGGCATTTGCCAATGCCCTCGAACGCGAAGGGATCCGGGTCCGCTCGTCGACGTTTCTCCTCCCGGAACTCCTTTCCGAAAAGGGGTGCTGGACCCGCCGGTCGCCAACTCCCGAAGAAATGCACGATATCGAACTCGGCTGGAAAATGGCCAAAGAGATCGGTCGCCTTGATATCGGCCAGTGCGTAGTGGTGGCAAACGGCACGGTTCTGGCTGTGGAGGCCATCGACGGTACCGACAGCACCATCCTGCGCGGGGGGCGGCTGTCGGAAGGAAATGCGGTGGTCGTGAAGGTCTGCAAGCCGATCCAGGATTTCCGTTTCGATGTTCCCGCCGTTGGGGCCGGAACCGTCCGGACCATGCAGGATGCGGGCGCCAGGGTGCTGGCCGTGGAGGCTGGAAAATCCCTGGTATTCGACAAAGAAGAGATGGTGGCCATTGCTGATGACGCCGGAATATCAATTATCGCCTTGAGCAACGGGCAGGTTTGATGGCGTGGTCGAATAGGCCCGTCTGCTGCGTTGGAGTGGTTTTTCATCCATCCATTCATTATACGATATGCATGCCTTCGCGGATGCGCCCTCCATCAGGACGTTTCAATTTAACCCTTTTTTGCCGTTTGTCTTTTTGGATAAGCGGAATAGTCGAATATCGGGAGCGAAATGGGTGAACAGGTGGATAAAATCCGGACAGCCGTGATTGGGGTTGGATATCTTGGCAAATTTCACGCGGAAAAGTACGCCGCCATTGACAATGCCATACTGGTCGGTGTGGCGGATACGGACGGAAACCAGGCAGCGGCGATTGCCGGGAAACTCGGAACAACCGCGTTTACGGACTATACTGCGCTTCTCGGAAGGGTTGACGCGGTCAGCATCGCTGTTCCCACACCGCTCCACTACGAAATCGCCAGGGTGTTTCTTGAAAACGGCGCCGATGTCCTGATTGAAAAGCCGATCACCACCACCGTGGCCCAGGCGGACGAGCTGATCGCCATTGCCGCGGCCCGGGAGAAAATCCTCCAGGTAGGGCATCTGGAGCGGTTTAACCCGGCGGTTGTCGCCGTCCGGGATGCCATCCACGACCCGGTCTTCATCGAATCGAACCGATTGAGTCTATACCAGCCCCGGGGAACCGATGTCAGCGTGGTTCATGACCTGATGATCCACGATATCGACCTGATCCTCAATTTTATAAAGTCCGATATTCGTCGCTGTCACGCCTTGGGCACCTCGCTTGTCACCGACAAGGTCGACATCGCCAATGCGCATCTCGAGTTTGAGAATGGGGCGGTGGCCAACGTAACGGCCAGCCGGATTTCGAACAAGAACGAGCGGAAGATCCGTCTCTTCCAGAAGGACGGCTACATTTCCATCGATTTTGCCAACCGCAAGATCACCCAGATTCGCCCCGGCCGGGGCGACGAGAATTGCCCGATTCCCGGAATGCACCTGGAAGACAAGACATTTCCCCAGGGCGATGCCCTCATGGAGGAGATCCGGTCATTTCTCCGGGCGGTGGCCACCCGGAGCGCCCCGGAGGTTTCAGGTCAGATGGGAAGGGATGCGCTCCGGCTCGCGGTGGACATCATTGCCCAGATCGATGCCGCCATGCGCCGGATGAAAGGATAGCCGATGGGCAAGTCAGCATCCCGAACAGTGATGATCATCGCCGGAGAAACCTCGGGGGACCATCATGGCGCCCGCCTGGTCCGGGCCATGATGAAAAAGGATGATGGCCTCCGGTTCTGCGGCATCGGCGGGGAGGCGATGGCTCGCGAGGGGGTGGAGATCATCGTGGATGCCGCCCGGTTGTCGGTGGTGGGGATCACCGAAGTCTTCTCCCGCCTGCCGAGCGTTCTTCGGGGGGCCTCGGTCATCAAGCGGGCCGTGGCGGAACGACGCCCGGAACTGGTCATTTTGATCGATTTTCCGGATTTCAACCTCCACATGGCCCGGTACATCAAGCGATTTGCCATACCTGTTCTTTATTACATCAGCCCCCAGGTCTGGGCATGGCGGTCGGGCCGGATTCGCCAGATCAAGCGCTACGTCGATCATATGGCGGTGATCCTTCCCTTTGAATCCGATTTTTACCGATCCCACGGGGTGCCGGTCACGTTTGTGGGGCATCCGCTTCTCGATCATTACCCTACCCTTGATGAAGATCCGATGGAAGGTCCGGCCGGGGGAAAAATTGTCATCGGACTCCTTCCCGGTTCCCGTTACAGTGAAATCGAGCGGAACCTGCCGGTGATGCTGGCCGCGGCCAGCCAGATCCGGCAGCGCCGGGAAGATGTGCGATTTCTCGTTTCAAAGGCCCCTTCCATCGGCAGCGAATTCCTCGGGGAATTCATCCGGCCTTACCGGATGGTGTTGGATATCGACCTGGCGCCCGCCGATATCACTGGTGTTCTGGCCCGGTGTACTCTGGTTGTGGCTGCCTCGGGTACCGTGACCCTGGAAACGGCCCTTCATGGGGTCCCGATGGTGATCGTCTATCGGATATCCCCGGTCAGCTACATGCTGGGAAAGGCGCTGGTGAAAATCGATCATATCGGTCTGGCCAATATCATTGCCGGAAAGCGGGTTGTTCCGGAACTGATCCAGGAAGACGCCACGCCGGCAAAGATTGCCCGGACCGTCTTAGAGATGCTCGATCCGGATACGCTTGCCCGGGTCCGGCGGGAACTGGGCACGGTCCGATCCCGCCTCGGGGAACCGGGGGCCTCGGAAAAAACCGCCGCGATCGCGCTCTCCATGATCCGGCATGACGGATAAAAGAAGAATGGGTTCGAAACCATCCAAAATCGTCCTGAAGCAACGGTACCGGCAACTGCTCGGTTACATCCGGGAGAGCTGGGCCATGCTGGCGATCGCCATGGGGTGCATGGTCGTGGTGGCCGCCACCACCTCGGCGACCGCCTTTGTCGTAAAGCCGGTCCTGGATGAAATTTTCATGAAGAAAAACGCCGGGATGCTCACAATCATCCCCGCCCTGGTGATGTCCATTTACGTGCTGCGCGGGGCCGCCATGTATGGTGAGGAATACCTCATGCACTACGTGGGGGAGCGGATCATCAAGCATTTCCGGGACAACCTTTATGACAAGATATCCGATCTTCCGCTGGCCTTCTTCCATCAGCAGAAAACCGGAGTCCTCATGTCCCGGGTCACCAACGATGTCCATATCATCAAGAACATGATCTCATCGGCGGTTACCGGTTCGCTGCGGGACTTCTTCACCATCGTGGGGCTGATCTTCGTCATTTTTTACCGGGATTGGCAACTCGCCCTGATCGCCGTTGTTGTCCTGCCGGTCGCGTTTTTCCCTATCTATGAATTCGGCCGTCGGGTGCGGCGTTTCAGCACACGGAGCCAGGAATCGATGGCCGACCTCAACGCGTTTCTTCACGAAACGTTTGCCGGCAACAAGATCGTCAAGGCATTTGGAATGGAAGCGTTTGAAAAGGAACGGTTTTTCGCCCGGAGCAAGAAACTGTTCCGGTTCGAGGTCAAGACCTTCCGGGCCAAAGCCCTCTCATCACCGGTAATGGAAGTTCTCGGCGGTATCGGCGTGTCACTGGTGATCTGGTACGGCGGTTACGGGGTTATCCGGGGCGAATCGACACCCGGGACATTTTTTTCCTTCATGACCGCGGTGCTCCTCCTTTACCCCCCCGTGAAAAAGATGACCAAGCTCAACAATGCCATCCAGCATGGGTTGGCCGCGGTCGACCGGGTTTTCGATATCCTGGAAACCGAAACGGACATCCGGGAACCCGAACGGCCGGTCCCGCTCCCACCGCCCCCTCACCGGATCGTGTTCGATAACGTCTCCTTCACCTATAATCCGGCCGAACCTGTCCTCAAATCGATTCACTTGGAGGTCCGGCCCGGAGAGCGACTGGGAATCGTGGGAACCAGCGGCGGCGGGAAAACATCCCTGGTAAACCTGATTCCCCGTTTTTACGATGTGACCACCGGCGCGGTCCGTATCGACGGTATCGATATTCGGCAGGTGCGGCTGCAGGACCTTCGAAAACGGATTGCCATCGTCACCCAGGAGCCGATCCTGTTCAACGACACTATCCGGACCAATATCGCCTACGGGCGCCCGGATGCGACGGATGCGGAAATCGTCCGGGCGGCCGAAGCGGCCTACATTTATGATTTCATCCGGCAGCTCCCCAAGGGGTTCGACACGGTGATCGGGGAACTCGGCAGCCGGCTTTCCGGCGGCCAGAAACAGCGGATGTGCATCGCCCGGGCACTCCTTAAGGATGCCCCCATACTGATCCTGGACGAGGCCACATCGGCCCTCGATACCGAGGCAGAAGGACTTGTCCAGAAAGCCCTTCAAAATCTCATGAAAGGGCGAACCTCCTTTGTCATCGCCCACCGGCTCTCGACCATCATCGATGCGGACCGGATTATCGTCCTGGCGGGGGGGGAGATTATCGAGCAAGGAAGTCACGAATCCCTGCTGATGCAAAAAGGAGAATACTTCAAGCTGTATGAACGCCAGTTCGACGTCGCCGCCCAGCAGACGGGGGAATAAGCGGAATGCGGCGCAATCCGACGATCGACCGGTATATTTTCCTCGAACTGTTCCCGCCGTTCATCATGAATCTCGTCTTCTTCATGTTCGTGTTTCTCATGCGCCAGATTCTCGAGATCACCAACATGATCGTCAATTATCAGGTCAGTGCCCTGGCCTTCGTCCTGATGCTTCTCTATTCGCTTCCGTATTTCCTGGTCTATATCATTCCCATGTCGGTGATGATGAGCATCCTTCTCACGTTCCTGAGAATGTCCGGGGACAATGAGATCGTCGCGCTGAAAGCCGGCGGGGTAAGCCTTTACCGGTTGCTGCCGGCGGTTATGACGTTTGGCGTCCTGGGGATGGTCCTTACGTCCTGGCTGGCCGTGTATGGAATGCCGTGGGGGAGATCTTCCTACAAGGACCTCACGCTCAGCGTGATCCGCTCGAATTTCAACATCGGGCTGAAAGCGCATCGCTTCAACGACAGCTTCGACGGTGTGATTTTTTACGTCAACGATATCGATTACCGAAGCCGGGAACTGAAGGATGTATTCATAGAGGACAACCGGCAGAGCGGCGTGAGCAGCACGGTAGTCGCCCCACGGGGGTATCTGTTCAGCGGCAGTGATCCGTATACCTTTGTCCTCCGCCTGTACGACGGGCTGATCAACCAGGTGCAGCTCGATGAACGATCGGCCCACGCGATCCGGTTTGATACCTATGATATCCGTCTCGATTTAAAAGCGGCGGTCAGCGGGATGAAACAGCGCAGCAAGCATGAAAAGGAGATGCGGCTTTCCGAACTTCTCGAATTTGTCGGCAGCGCCGGGAAAGAGAACAAGCAGTATGTTTCAGCATTAATGGAACTGCACCGCAAGTTTTCCATCCCGTTCGCATGTGTCGCCCTGGCCGTTCTGGCCGTTCCGTTAGGGGTCCAGTCCGTATCGTCGAAGCGATCGGCGGGATTGGGAATCGGGCTGTTTTCCTTTCTGCTCTATTACCTGCTTCTCTCCGCGGGAACGGTTCTGGGGGAAGCCGGAATTGTCATGCCCGGCATAGGGATGTGGGTGCCGAACCTGATCATGGGCGGACTGGGAATTTACCTGTTCATCAAGATGGCAAAAGATCAACCTCCTGCTTTTTTCAGTCACTTGCGGAAAATCATCTTCCGAATCATGCGCCGCTCCGGAAGGCATTCCGGTCGGGGGATAGATTCCTCGGATCGTTGAGAAAGGCTCTACAAAAGAAATGAGCGTCATTCACCGGTATATCAGCGGCTCTTTTTCGAAATATTTCGGGCTGGTCCTTTTGATGGTGGTGGCGATCTATTTATCGATTGATTTTTTCGGTAAAATCGATAATTTCATGGCTTCGACGCTGAAAGCCATCGAAATTTTTCTTTATTTTGTATATAAGATACCCCTGATCATATCCCAGATTACACCGGTCGGGGTATTGATCGCCGTGTTGATCGTTTTCGGCCTGATGAACCGGCAGAACGAAATCATCGCCCTGAAAAGCAGCGGAATCAGCCCGTTTTACCTGCTGCGGCCGGTGGTGGCTCTCGGGATCATAATTACCCTGGGCCTTTTCGTGTTTTCGGAAATCGTCGTGCCCGTCGGGATCAGCCGGGCCAATCGGATCGAGGAAAAGGAAAAGGAATCACCCGACCGACAAGTGGTCGCCAGGAGCGGGATATGGATTCGTCACAAGACCGGCCTTGCCCACATCAAATATTTCCATCCGGGCGACCAGGTTCTTCACGGGATCAGCATCTATATCCTGGATGACGATTTCAATCTGGTTCGCCGGATCGATGCAAAACGGGGCGAGTATGTCGACGGGAAATGGATCCTGCATGAAAGCATGGTCCAGTCGCTGAACGGACCGGGCGACGCCATGCGGATCGAGTACGAGGAAACGGTGGCGGCCCCACTGGACCTGGTCCCCTCTGATTTCCAGAGGGTCATCCGGGAGTCGGAGGAGATGAACTTCCGTGAGTTATGGAACTACATCCAGCGGGTCGAATCCGAAGGATATGATGCGACCGAATACCGGGTCGATTTCCATGGCAAAATCGCGTTCCCCTTTGTCTGCCTGATCATGGCCCTGATGGGATCGGCGATTGCACTGAGGGGAAAAACCCGTGACGGCATGGCCGTGAGTTTTGCCTACGGCATCCTGACCGCGGCATTGTACTGGTCGGTTTATAGTTTCTCCCTTTCGCTCGGGTACGGCGGGGTGCTCCCGCCCTGGCTGGCCGCCTGGACGGCGGATATCCTTTTCGGCCTTGCCGCCGGATTGATGTTGTTGAACCTGGAGTAGGCCGAGGTTGAAAAAAAAGATTATATTTTTACCGGTGTCCGGAACAGATGATCATGGGCCGGCTTAGGCAAAAAATCGAATCGATCATGCAGGCCGACGGCGTCGACGGGCAGGTCCCCCTGACTATTCTGCTGCAAACGGCCGCGGTGTTATACGGGGGGGCGGTAAAGCTGCGGAACAGCTGTTATGATGCCGGCATTTTTTCAACCCGGCGGCTCCCCTGTCGCGTCATCTCCATCGGCAATATCACCGCCGGAGGGACCGGGAAAACGCCCATGACCATCCATCTTGCCCAGCAGCTCCGGCAAATGGGTTACCGTCCCGCCGTCCTCAGCCGGGGGTTCGGGGGCGCGGCGGAATCCGGGGGAGCGGTGGTCAGCAATGGCTATGAAATTCTCTGCGGACCGGAAATCGCCGGTGATGAACCGGTGCTGATCGCCTCGAAACTGAAGGGAATTCCCGTGCTGGTGGGAAGTGATCGCTATCGCGGCGGGATGCGGGCGGTGACGGAATTCGACCCGGACATCCTGGTGCTCGACGATGCCTTTCAGCACCGCCGGTTGTACCGGGATGTGGACCTGGTACTCCTGGATGCCGGGGGGTTGTTCGGAAACGGCAATCTGATTCCCCGGGGAGTATTGCGGGAGCCGATCTCCGGTCTTCACCGGGGAGACGGATTCGTGCTGACCCGCAGCAGGACGGGGAAAGCCGGAATGGCGGAACTGATGTCCAATTATTCGGAAAAGCCCGTATTCCGATCGGATCATGAGCCTTACATTGCCGGCATTTTCGACGGGGCACAGCCGCTGGGCGTCCATATTCCGGCGGATCATCCAGTGACCGGATGGTCTGAGATTGCCGGCAAGCGACTGTTCGTATTCTCCGGGATCGCCCGGAACCGGGAGTTTTCCGGAATGATGGAACGCCGGGTTGGAACGCTCGCCGGATGCAAGGGATTTCCGGATCATCACCCGTATACGGATGGTGAGCTCGAACAGCTGATAAAATTGGCGGAAAAGCAAGGTGCCGATCTTCTCGCCACTACCGAAAAGGATTACGTTCGAATCGCCGGCCGCATTCCGGGATCCCTCCCGATTGTCGTAATCGGCGTTACCATCAGATTCAGCGGAAATGACGAATCGGACTTTCTGCAATTCATCCGGCGGAAACTCGCATTGGCAAGAACCGGGCATGACGGTGAAAGGCGGAAAACTGAAGCCCTTTACAAGAAAAGAAATGTTCCTCGCCGATCATGAGATTCTTTCCACAGGGCGGTGGGGGAATGCCGATCTGGTTCTTTGCCGCCGGAATGGGAACATCTGGGCAATAAAAGATTTTTCCCCCTGTCCGGCCGTCGTCCGAAATACTTGGGGCCGCTGGATGGTCGGCAGGGAATATCGGGCGCTCAAGTGCCTGCAGGGGCTTTCCGGTATCCCGACAGAACCGTTTCGCATGGATCTGTTTGCAATTGGATACAAGTATTTACCGGGTAAGTCCCTGAGAAATGCAGCGCCGGGAACCATTCCGAAAAAATTTTTTCTTGATCTGGAACAACTCATCGGCAGTCTGCACCAGCGGCACCTGGTGCATCTTGATGTGCGAAACCGGGGGAATATACTGATTACCGAAGCCGGGAAACCCGCCCTGCTCGATTTCCAGTCCAGCCTGAACCTTGCGAGAGTTCCCGCGGGACTCCACCCTCTTCTGATGGATATCGATTTGTCAGGGGTCTATAAAAACTGGATACGGATGTGTCAGGAACCACTCGATGCGTCCCGTATGACCCGCTACATTGCCATGAAGCGACGGCGCGAACTGTGGGTATTTCACGGATATCCCCTGGGGACAAAAGGCAAACGCCGCCGATAGCCGGTATTGTTATTCCTGTTCCGCAAGCTCCCGGGCCATTTCGTGGTATTTTTCATGAAACCCGGAGCCGAGTTCAACTTCCTCTATTTTTGAAAACCCTTTCAGGATGGCGCGTTCCTCGGCGCCGGCGATCCGGATGTCGGCTTTCGGAAACAAGATCCGGTCTTCCTTGCTGATATGTGCCGCCAACACCGCCGCATACTGTTCCAGCCGCTCGGCAATAAAATCCGTGTTGTAATCGTCATAATCGAGTGCATAGCGCAATACCTCCAGAATCGACCGGCCGAAGTCGTGTTCAATCTGGAGCCGGTTCACCATCGCCTCGATCTCTTCTGAATCGTGGTAACGCGCCGCGGGAAAATAAAAACGCTCTTCCTTGGCATGGTGGCACCGGTCAACAAAATTAGTGAAAAAATCGAGCAGTTTCCGAACCCGCTTGTCATCGATGGCATCATCTTTCCGCATGGCGGTGATTTCCCGTTTCGTGGCGTCGACGACGATCATGATGATCCGGTGTTCGTTTACGAGCTGTTCGCTCGGACCGGCCGGTGATCGTGATGGTTCTGCATCTCCGGTGGGGCCGGCAAATGCGGGGGTGAGGCCTGCCAGCAGGAGCGAAAACAGCACGCGGATAATGGTTTTCATGGGGTTGTCTCCTATGTTGACGATACCCCTAGAATAATAAATCCGACAGTATGTTCCAGTCCGTTTGGGGAAATGGGCGTGCGGGGAAAGCGGGTTCAGCCGATCGGATAGACAAATGTGAAGAAATAAAGCAGCAAATAGGCGGCGCCCACGACGATCATGTTGCGTGTTCCATTGTTCTGGCGGAAACTCTCCGCATCGAACCCAAAAAGGCGTACCATGTCGAAACGGATCAGCGAGGGGATATAGCGGTTGACCTCCAGGCAATAGGCCTCATAGGGAATCCCGAAAATTTCCTTCAGCACCTGTTCTTCCCTCCGGACCCGGTTGACCATATAAAAATAATACACCACGGAAAACGCGGCAATAGTCCAGAAGCTTCCGGTCATCAGCAGGATGCCGGCGATCAGGAAGTAACGGCCGATATACATCGGGTTCCGCACGAACATGTACGGCCCCCCGGTGGTCAACTGTTTCTTGGTCTTTATGGTAGCGAAACACCACAACTGCAGCAGTTCCCCCAGGATGGAAACCACCAGGCCGGGAAGGAACCATTCTTTTTCCAGATGGAACAGGAGAAAGAAAAACAGAACGATTCCCAGCGGGATCCGCATTTTCAGGAAAAACGAGCGGAGGGTCCGGTTGCTGAACCAGTCATGAATGTGGTGGATCGGCAGGTCGGCCATGATCGCCCCTTTTGCAGTTAAGTGATGGATGATCGTTAATCGGATGGGAACGCAGCTGATGTTATCGGGCAGGGGCGTTCTTTCTGTCAAGCACTTTTACCGGCGGATAACCGCTCCAGCACCTTATCGATGTCTTCGGGCCGGTCCACGCTGATGCTGTTCAGTTCCGTAATCGCCACATGGATGGGAATCCCGTTTTCCAGCAACCGGAGTTGTTCGAGCTTTTCCACCTGTTCCAGGCGTCCTGGGGGAAGGGCGACAAACCGATCCAGAGCCGCCTTGCGGAAAGCATACAGGCCGATATGGCCGTAATACTTACCGTTTTCCTCGCGGGGATAAGGAATGGGGGCACGTGAAAAATAGAGCGCCCGGTCATCATTTCCAAATACCACCTTGACCCGGTCCGGGTTTTTGGCCGCCTCCGGGTCGAGCGGATGGGCGAGAGTGGTCACCCGGGTTTCGGCGTCCCGGAATGGAGCAATCAGAGTGGTGAGCATCGCCGGATCAAGAAGCGGTTCGTCCCCCTGGATGTTCACAATTACGGCATCATCGGGGATGTTCAACCTTTCCGCGGCCTCCCGGACCCGGTCGGTGCCGCTGGGATGATCAGATCGGGTCATTACCACCGGTATGCCATGAATGCGGGCAGCGTCCGCGATCCGGTCGTCATCCGTGGCAATGATCACGCTGGCAAGTTCCGGGCATTGGAGCGCCCGGGAAAACACGTGCCAGAACATCGGTTTTCCGGCAATATCGGCCAGGGGCTTGCCGGGAAACCGGGTCGACCCGTAACGGGCCGGAATGATGCCGTAACAGGGAGGGAGGGAGCTAATGGTCATGGGACTCCTTTCTCTGTGTCCTCTGTGACTCTGTGGTCAAAAAAAACTGACCATTACACCTTGCTTTCCGCCAGAATTCCCCGGATCACCCCGCAGGCCTGTTCCGTTCCGCCCTGGCGGGCGCGGATATAATCATCCACCCCGGCGCGGATGCGCCCCCGGTCCGGCGGCTGGTCCAGCATGCGGGTGAGGCGGTCGGCAACCGTTTTCCAGTCCCGGCATTTCGACACAAGCCCCCGGGAAAAGATTTCGTCGCCGATCCAGACGAAGTTGTCGTAATGGGGACCGATCACCGGGGGGGCGCCGAAGGCGAGCGGCTCCAGAAAATTCTGTCCTCCCAGGGGCGCCAGGCTGCCGCCGACGAATACGGCCGTGGCCGATGCATAGGCGCCGGCAAGCTCGCCGAATGTGTCCCATAAAATGATTTCTCCGGGTTTCACCGGCTGCCCCCCGGCCGAACGGAGCCGGAAGCACATGCCGATCCGTTCGAGGGTTTCGCGCCAGTGGTTGACCCGGTGCATGTGCCGTGGAAAGAGCCCGATGATTGCATTGGGCCGAGCATTGTGGACCCCGGCGATTACCCGTTCCACCAGGGGTTCTTCTTCCTCCCGCACGGAGCCGAGCACCAGGAAGGGGATGCCCGGCGGGATTATCCCGCCGTCCCGCGCATCGGCTTCCGAACCGCTGACCGTCACCCGGTCGAATTTGATGTTCGACATGACCGATACCCCATCCGTTCCGAAAACGGCCGCGAAACGAGACGCGTCGGCATTCGATATGGCAAGCACCCGGTCCGGCCGGAGGGCGGAAAAGACCCGGGACAGCTTCCGGTAGCGTGAAAGGCTTTTTTCGGTCATCCGGCCGTTGACGATAATTACCGGCTTGCCGGCCTTTTTTAAGGAATAGAGAAGGCCGGGCCAGATTTCCGTTTCCAGAAGGACCAGCAGTTTCGGGTGAACCTGGTCGACTGCCCGGGCCATGATGGATGGCCGGTCAAACGGGAAGTACGCAACGGATATGGCGAGTTCCGGATGGGCGGGGGTCAAGCCGGCAATCGCCTTCTCAAGGATTCCCATTCCCTGGCCGGTGTTCGTGGTGACCAGGATGCGAAGGGATGTTGCGGCATGGAGCTGCCCGATCAGGGTCCACGCCAGGTAGGCCTCCCCCCCGGAAGCGGCCTGGATCCAGAGATCGGCTTCGGGAAGCGCGGTCCGGAGCATCCGCTGGTGCCAGCCTTCCGCCAGGCGCGGGTTGCGCCGGAGGAGGGGGAGCGCCGCCTGCCAGAGGCGATCGTATATCGGAATGGCGAATCGGAGGCGCTTGTCGGTCAAATTGATCCCCATAAGTAAAAAACCGCACCGGCAAAATGCCGGAGCGGTTTTTTTATAGAATTACAGACGCTAAAAATCAATCGATTTGCGGTCGCGGGTAAAGCCCGGCCCGCTTGACGATCTCGGGTACCTTTTCTTCCCATTCGATGGCCATGATGTGGAATCCCTTGACCCCGTCTATTTCCTTGAGCCGCTGGATGGTTTCCACGCAGATATTGACCCCTTCCTCGGCCTGCTTGTCCTTGGGGGTGTCGGCCATCCGCTTGACCACTTCGTCCGGGACATCCATGCCGGGGACCCGGTTTTTCATGTATTTAGCCATACCCGCCGATTTGAGCGGGGTGACCCCGGCCATGATGTAGGTCTTTTCCGTCAATCCCCGGTCCCGGGCCTGGCGGATCCATTCCTCGAACTTGTCGAGGTTGTAGATGCACTGGGTCTGGATGAACTCCGCGCCGGCCTCGATCTTCTTGGCCAGCCGCATCACCCGGATCTCGAACGGGTCGGCGAACGGGTTGGCCGCCGCTCCCACAAACATCTTCGGTGGGCGCTTGATTTCATCGCCTCCCAGGAATTTTCCTTCATCCCGCATCTTGCGGACGGTCCAGACCAGCTGCATCGAGTCGAGATCGTGGACATTCTGCCCCTGGGGGTTGTCGCCGAAGCTCTGGTGGTCGCCCGACAGGCAGAGGACATTGTTGACATCGAAGGAGGCGGCCCCCAGGATGTCGCTCTGCAGGGCGATCCGGTTCCGGTCCCGGGTGACCATCTGGAGGACGGGTTCGATCCCCATCAGCTTCAGGTGGATGCAGGTGGCAAGACTGCTGGTGCGGACCACGGAGGTCTGGTTGTCGGTTACGTTGACGGCGTCCACGTAACCCCTCAGGAGTTCGGCTTTGTGTTTGATCGTTTCCGGGTCGCTGCCGCGGGGCGGTCCGCATTCGGAGGTGACGCCCAGGTGGCCCGCGGCCATGACTTTTTCCAGAGTGCTCGGCGTTTTCGCGCTCATATCTGTACATCCTCCCTTTTGACTTTTCGGGGTCCGCCGGCACGGTCGGTGGACCAGTCCTTGATCTGGAAGAGTTTCTCGTAGAGATCCAGCCGGTCCAGTGCCTTCAATCGGTCGATGATCAGCTGCCACGCACAGGGGATTTCCTTGTTGATCTCGCAGCTCCCCTTGGAAGAGCCGCCGCAGGGACCGTTCAAAATTCGTTTGGCGCACCGGGATATGGGGCAGATGCCGCCGGTGTAGGCCAGGACACAGGTGCCGCAAGCCTGGCACCGTTCCACCCAGAGCCCGCGCTGTTCGGTGGCGCCCATGAAACAGGTGTTGACCCCCGGGTAGACCGGGATGGAATGGTATTTTTCCGCGGTGAACTGGATGCCCACGCCGCATGCCAACGATACGACGGCATCGTACTGGTCCGCGATATCCCGGATTTCCTCCAGGTACTCATGGTCGCACTGGCGTTCCAGGGTCCGCTCGGCGATGGCGACGTCCTTTCCCTGGTTGGCGAAATAAATCCGCAGGGCCGATGCCAGCACACCCACCTCCTTCTTTCCGCCCGCCTCGCAGACGGTGACGCATTCATTGCAGCCCAGCACGAGTATCTTGTTGCAATCCTTGACATACTCGATAATTTCCCCGACGGGCTTTTTATTTGCGACGATCATGGGTTTATGCCTCTCTGACTTATTGGTTGATCTTTTTATGCAACGCTCCGCATCAGGTTCTTTAAACCCGGCTGATTACGCGGCCTGCTGATTCCTGGTTTTGGCCTTTACCCGGGCCTTGATCGGATTGGGGCCCAGTTTCCGGATCCGCTCGTCCATTTCCGCGGCATATTTGACGAACAGCGGGCCATCACTCGACGACAGATTATACATTTGCACCCGCTCGCCCTCTAGGCCGACATCGGAAAGGATTTTCTGAACCTGTTCCACCCGTTTGCGCGCCCGGAAGTTGCCGTACTTGTAATGGCATTCACCTTCCTTGCACCCCACGATGTAAACCCCGTCGGCCCCCTTTTCAAAGGCCCGGAGAAGATGCTGGACATCGACTTTTCCCGAGCAGGGAACACGAACAATCTTCACGCTGGACGGATACGTCAGTCTCATCGAACCTGCCAGGTCCGCTGCCGAGTACCCTCAGAAATTGCAGCAGAACGCCAGGATCGCCGGTTTGAATTGGTCGGTCATATTTCCCCCTCCAGCAAGGCGTCCACCTTGCTCATGATTTGGTCATCTTCGTACCATTGCAGCTGGATTGCCTTGGCCGGGCATTCGGCCGTGCAGGCCCCGCATCCCTGGCACAGGGCATCGTCGATATGGCTGACGCCTTCGTCGTTGATCCGGGGAACCCCGTAGGGGCAGGTCCGGACACAGATCAGGCAGGAAGCGCATTTTTCCGGCTCCACCCGGGCGGTTACCGCCGAGAGCGTCAGATACGGCTGGGATAGCATGGTGGTGGCCCGCGATGCGGCGGCCATGGCTTGGGCGATCGACTCGGAGATCAGTTTCGGGGCGTGGGCCGTGCCGCACAGGTAGACCCCTTCGGTTCCCATCTCCACCGGGCGGAGTTTTACGTGCGCCTCGACGAAGAAGTTCTCCGCATTCCGGTTGAGCTTCATGATGCTGGCGAGTTCCTCGGTGTCCTCGGCCTGCATGCCTGCGCTCAGGGCCACCAGGTCGGCCTCCACGCTGATCTGGCGCCCGAGGATCGCATCGGTGAAGGTCACGTTTATCGCGTCACCGTCGGCTTCGACCACCGGCGCATCTTCCGGCGTAAAGCGGAAGAACATCACCCCCAGGCGGCGGGCTTCCGTGTAATAATCTTCCAGCAGCCCGTAGGTCCGGATATCCCGGTAGAGGACATAGATCCGGGTGTCCGGATTCATTTTCTTCAGGTGGATGGCGTTCTTGATGGCGCTCTGACAGCAGATCCGGGAGCAGTTCGGGTTTTCTTCGTTCCGGGAACCGACGCACTGAATCATTACCACGTGATCCAGACCATCCGCCCCGTCCGCCCGTTCGAGCCGGTCGCCGAGTTCGAGCTGGGTGAGAATCCGGGGATCCTGCCCGTAGAGGTACTCGGTCGGCCGGTACTCGCCGGCGCCGGTGGCCATGAGGGTCACCCCGTGTTCAATGGTCCGGCTGGTCATCGATTCGCCAACCAGGACCTCGGTCCGGAAATTCCCCTTGAAGCCGGCAAAATCGACGATGACGGCATTGGTCAGCACGTCGATTCGGGAATGGCGGTCCACCTGGCCGATCAGGTCCTTCACGTAGGCCCGGATATCCATCCCTTCGATCGTTTTGGTCAACCGGTTCCCCATCCCGCCGAGTTCGGCTTCCTTTTCCACCAGGATCACGTCGAATCCCTGGTCGGCAATGCCGAGGGCGGCGTTCATGCCGGCCACACCGCCGCCGACGACCAGCGCCCGGCGGGTCACCGGGATCTGGCGTTCATGCAGGGGGCGAAGCGACGCGGCCCGGGCGACCGACATGCGGACGAGTTCTTTTGCCTTCTCCGTGGCCCCGGTCGGGTCGTCGCCGTGGACCCAGGAGCCCTGGTTCCGGATATTGGCCATTTCGAAGAGATATTTGTTCAGTCCGACCGATTCCAGGGTGTCCATGAAAATCGGTTCATGCGTCTTGGGCGTGCAGGAAGAAACCACCACCCGGTTGATCTTGTGCTCCTTGATAATCTGCTTCATCTGATCCTGGGCATCCTGGCTGCAGGTGAAGAGGTTTTCGCCGGCATAGACCACGTAGGGGAGCGATTCCGAGTATTTGCGCACGTCCGGCACGTCGATGACCCCGGCGATGTTGATGCCGCAGTCGCAGACGAAGACCCCGATGCGCGGAAGTTCGCCCTCCACATCGATCTCGTCGGGCGTGATTTTCTCCTTGACCAGGGTTCCCCGGGCCTCGGCCAGGTTCCGGCCGGCCGCGCAGGCCGCCGCGCTCGCCTCGGTCACCGCGGTCGGGATGTCTTTGGGCCCCTGGAAGATGCCGCAGGCATAAACGCCGGGTCGTGAGGTGTTGACCGGCAGGGCCGGGGTGGTCGCGGCGAAGTTGTACTTGTTCAGATCGATATCGAGCCGCCGGGCGGTGTCGATGGTCGACTGCGGCACCTGCATGCCGACGGAGAGGACCACCATGTCGTATTCCTCGACCTGGATATCTCCCGCCTCGTTGGCGTAGCGGAGTTGGAGGTTGCCGGTTTCCGGAATCTCCGTGACCGTGTGGATCCGGGATTTGACAAACCGGACCCCGTCGTTGTCCCTGGCGCGCAGGTAATATTTTTCGTAATCCTTGCCGTAGGTCCGGATATCCATGTAGAAGATCGCCGTGTCGAGTTCATAATCGCAATGGTTCTTGGCGATCATCGCTTCTTTGATGGCGTACATGCAGCAGACCGACGAGCAGTAGCCATTGCCGCACCGGTTGTTGTCCCGGGACCCGACGCACTGGAGCCAGGCGATCTTTTTCGGTTCCTGATGGTCCGAGGGACGGACCAGATGCCCCATGGTCGGCCCGGAGGCGGAAAGAATCCGCTCGAATTCGGCGCTGGTCAGTACGTTCCGGTTTGATTTATAACCATAAATGTCATCGAGCGAGGACGGGTCGAACACGTCGTTCCCCGGGCAGAGGATCACGGAGCCGATATCGAGATCCCGCTCGGCGACGGTCTGTTCGTGGTCGATGGCGCCGGCCAGGCAAGCCTTCACGCATTGGTAGCACTCGGAGCAGATCCCGCATTTCAGGCAGCGGTCGGCTTCCGACTTCGCCTCGTCTTCGTTGTACCCGTAGGAGACTTCCAGAAAATTGCATTCCCTGGATTTCGGATCAAGACAGCGGACCGGCATCCGGTCCCGATGCGGTTCGTTGATAATATCAGGCTTGTCGAAAGTCCATTCCCTGGCCCGCCCTTCCCGCAGGTCGATCCCGTTGATGTACCGGTGGATGCTTTCGGCCGCTTCCTTGCCGGAGGCGACCGCGTCGACCACCGACTTGGGGCCGTGGAACGCGTCGCCGCCGGCAAAGACCCATTCCATAGGGGTCTGGAGGGTAACCGGATCGGCGGCCAGCCCGCCCCGGGGCGTCATGGGAACGTTTTGTCCCTCGATATCGGCTGTTTCGGTTGCCTGGCCGATGGCGATGATCACCGTGTCGCCGAAAAAGGCTTCGCAGGCGTTTTCATCGAACCGGGGGTTGAACCGGCCGTTTTCATCGAATACCGCGGCGCAGGATTTGAATTCGATACCGGAGAATTTATTTCCCTTATCGATGAAAAACGATTTGGGGCCGTAGCTGTTGACGATGTTGATGTCGCCTTCCAGGGCTTCTTCAATTTCATGCTCCCAGGCCGGCATTTCCTCGCGCTTCTCCAGGCAGACCATGGTGACGGTTTCCGCCCCTTTCCGCTTGGCGGTCAGGGCCACGTCGATGGCCACGTTGCCGCCTCCGATGACCAGCACGTTTTTGCCGATGGAAACGTCTTTGCCCAAGGCCGCGTCGCGCAGGAAGTCGACCCCCTGGAGCACCCCTTCGGCGTCCTCGTTTTCCACGCCGAGTCCGCGCCCCTTATGGAGCCCGAGCCCCATGAAGACGGCGGGGTAACCCTCCGCCTTGAGGCTGTCGAACGTGATATCCTTGCCGAAGGTCACCCCGGTCCGGATCTCCACGCCCAGTTCCTTGATGATATCGATCTCCCGTTGGAGCATGTTCCGGGGGAGCCGGTATTCGGGAATTCCGACGGCCATCATGCCGCCGGCCACGGGGAGTTTTTCATAAATGGTGACCGAATACCCTTTTCGGGCGAGAAAATAGGCCGCGGAAAGCCCGGCCGGACCGGCGCCGATCACCGCCACCTTTTCGTCGCGCTTTTCTTCGGCTCTGTCCGGAAGGAACATGCCCCCGGTTTCGTTTTCCCAGTCGCCCAGGAATCGGTGGAGTTCCCGGATGCCGAGCGGTTCGTCGTAGTCGCCCCGGGTGCAGACATTTTCGCAGGGGTGATGGCAAACCCGGCCGCAGACCGCCGGAAACGGGTGCTCATCGCGGAACAGTTCGATCGCTTCCTGGTACTTCCCCTGGTTGATCAGGGCGATATACCCCTGGATGCTCACGTGGGCCGGGCAGGTCGCCTTGCACGGGGCGGTCCCCCGCTTGCTGATGGCGTAGGCCCCGGGAATCGCCTGGGCATATTTCTTGAACACGGCCTTCCGATTGGAAAGCCCTTTGTCGTATTCGTTGGAAACCTCGATGGGACAGGCCTTGGCGCATTCGCCGCAGCTGGTGCACTTGGAGGTGTCGATATAGCGAGGTTCCTGGCGGATATGGGCAGTGAAACGGCCCGGTTCGCCATCCAGGTTCAGCAGTTCGGTATTTGTCAGTAACTCAATATTCAGATGCCGGCCGACCTCGACCAGTTTGGGCGAGATGACTCACATGGCACAATCGTTGGTGGGAAACGTCTTGTCCAGCTGGGACATGATGCCGCCGATGGCGGATGTCTTTTCCACCAGGTAGACATAATACCCGGAATTGGCAAGATCGAGCGCGGATTGCATCCCGGCGATTCCCGCGCCGACCACCATCACGGAACCGACCGGAGGTTTGCCGGCGCGGGTCAGGGTGGTTTGGTCTCTTGATTCCATTTAGGCTCTCTCCCTTAAATTATTCGCCTTTTTTATAGGTATGTACGCTTAAGGCCGTGCAAGATTTGAAAGTTCAGGAAATATATAAAAAAATTACGAAGGAGTAAACAACAATTATCTGAAAAATCAGCGTTCCGTATTTCCCCGTAAAACGGTAGGAATAGGCGGCGCACCCTTCTGTTATATGGATTTGGCTGTTTTCGACAACCGGGAGGTGCCGCAACAGCCTTCCTTGCGGAGTTTACGGTGGCTCCTGTTCACCAGGTAAGAAATATTGTCGATACAAGATAGGCGTGCATCTGTCAATGGGGATGGGAATTGTCCCCTGCGTCGGCACCTGGCGCGGAATCCTTCAGCAGGCGATTGAACCCGGCGGTCATCTGCTCGGCCATCCGGCCGTTACCTGTTTCTTTAATGATCAGTGCCTCGATGCCGAGGTGTTCCGCCAGCCGGAGTCCTGATTCGACGCCCAGGACCGTAATGGCGGTGGCCGCCCCGTCCAGGAGGGCGCTGGTGGCCCTTCCATCCGTGCTTGCCGTGGTAACGCCCAGGATTTTTTCGGAGACCGGCTTACCGGTATGGGGACTGAATATATGATAGAACCGATGCCCGGTGATGATCAGGGGCTGCTGGTAGTTGCCGCTGGTCGACACCCGGATGGAATCACGGGCGGCCAGAACCCCCCATGCCCGGTCCATGGCCGTGGGGTGCTGAATCCCGATGCGCCAGGGTTTGGCGTCATTGGCGCCGAAGGCGGCGATCTCCCCTCCGAGCTGGACCAGTCCCGCGGTGATGCCGTGTTCCTGTAGCAGGCCGGCAACCCGGTCGACGGCGTACCCTTTGGCGACCCCGCCGAAATCGAACCGGATACGGGTATCCCCGAGTTCCACTGCCGTTTTTTCGTCGATGAGCCGGACCCGGCCGAATCCGACCCGGGAGAGAACGTCGGTAATGGTCCGGTTGGTAGGAACCGTTTGGGTCCGGACGGCCTCCCGCCATATTTGCTTGATCGGAAGCATGGTGGGATCGAATGCTCCATCACTGGCCTCCCAGAGGGTACGGGAGATTTTCAAGGCGTCGAACATGCCGGCCGAAACCGGGATCTGCGCGTCGGTATCGGCGGTATTGAGGCGGGAGATCTCAGAGCCGGGATCGGAAGGATTGAAGATCTTTCCGACCCGTTCGAATTCGGCCCAGGCGATCTGCGCGAGGGCATCGGGGGAGTGGCCGTTTTCCGGCTCCCGGAACAGGACACGGGCCGGGATGTTATAATAGATCGCCCGCCGGCTTTCCCACCATCCGGGCCGGACCTGTTCTGTTGGCGCGGAGTGAGGGTCCGGACGGTTTATAGCGGGGGCGGCGGGATGTTCAGGGGCGATATCGGGTCGGAGGGCCAGGTAGCCGAAGACCGAAATCAGAAGGATCGCCATAAAATAGATCCATATGCGGTAATTGGGACGTTGTCTTGTCAGTATCATTGATTTTCCGGAATGGATCTGCCGCCCGTCGATCCGACGGCGGGGTTTCATTAGTAGTGATTCAGGAGGACCGGAGTCGAGGATATCATAATCAACACTTTCCCCTGCGTCAACTCCATGAACCGCCCGGGCCGCCCGGGTTCCCATTTGCCTTGACAATCCGGCCGCGGAAACTTTATGGTCTGGGCTTGCATCTGAAATGGTCCGGGCGATCGTAATCCCCCGGCGAAGAGGCCGTCACGGCCGCAACCCGTTGAGGGAAATTTGAACATGCCCGCTGTAATCGCCATCGTCGGCGGCGGAAACACCGGCAAGACGACCCTGATCGAAAAACTGATTCCGGTCCTGAAGGAACGCGGTTTCCGGGTAGGGACCGTAAAACATGTGGCCCATGATTTTTCGATCGATCCCGCGGGAAAAGACAGCTGGCGCCATGCCGCCGCCGGGGCCGACACGGTGGTGGTGGATGCCAACACGCGATTGCTCGTGTTAAAGCCGATCCCCCCGATTTCAGATACGGACCGATTGCTCAAAACCATCTTGGACTACTTCGAGGATGTGGATGTGGTATTGGCCGAGGGGTATAAATCGGCGGATGTCCCCAAGATCGAAGTATTCCGGGGGGTGACGGGCAGCCAGCCGATATGCCTTGGGGATCCGAACCTCCTGGCCGTGCTTACCGACAACCCGGAAGCGATATCCGGCATTCTCCGGCTGGATATCGACGATATTTCCTCCATCGCGGACCTCCTCGAAAAACAGATCGCTTCAACCCTCCCTCCACAGTAGTATTCCTTAAAAATTCCTCTTGGATGACGCTCCGACTGGATCTTTCCGCCGGAAACCGGATTCCCAAAAGGCTTTGTTCAGAGCATTGGACGGTCGGGAATTGATGTTGACTTGCCGCGAAATACACCCTATAAACAAGCGCAATCATATTGGATTGTAGTTCTTCCGAAAGATCGCGCATGCGAATTTATTTTTACTTATCGGTTTAGTCATCCCTTTACCGCCCGGATCCTCCCGAGGACCACCGGCCGAAATGTTACGGTGTAAAACATGCGTTTGCGGATTAAGATCCCGCCTTTCCTGATTGCCGTTCTGATCGTCCTATCCGGTGTTTTCGCGTATTTTTCCCACAATCCCCTCCTGAATCAACTGGAGTTGAAGACCATCGATATGCGGTTCCGGGTCAGGGGGGAAATCGAAACCGATTCCCGCGTGGCCCTGGCGGTAATCGATGAACGGAGTATCGACAGCGAGGGCAAATGGATCTGGCCGAGAAGCCGGATTGCCGCCCTGATCGAGAAACTGTCGGCGGCCGGCGCGGAAGTGATCGCTTTCGATATCGGGTTCATCGACCCGGACGACAACGGGCCGGTGATGACCTTGCGAAACGTGCGGAACAAACTCCAGACGCTTTCGATTTCAGAAGTCTCGCTCGATTCCTATCTTGACGAACTGACCCGGGCCGCCGATAACGACGGAATTCTCGCCGAGGCGATCCGCCAAAGCCGATCAAAAGTCGTCCTCGGCTATTTTTTCCAGATGGATGGGGAAAGCGGCGCCCATACGTCCCCGGATCAGGTGCGGGTCCAGGCGGAAGCAGTCGACAGTTCGCGCTATTCCCTGGTCCGGTATGCCTCCGCGACCGCCGCGGACTTCCCGTTTGTCCAGGCGCATCTTCCGGAATCGAATATTCCCCGGATCGCCGCGGCCACGCCGTACAGCGGGTACTTTAACATGTTTCCCGATGAAGACGGGGTGATCCGGTGGATTCCCGGCGTGATCGCCTATGGTAATTCCCTTTACGCTCACCTGTCGATCAAAACGATCGAAGCATATCTGGAAGCGCCCCTTTCCCTTTACGTCGCCGATTACGGGGCAACCCATTTCCAGGTCGGTGATCTGGCGGTCCCAACCGACGAGATGGGTCGGATCATGATCAACTACCGGGGCGGGAGCAACACCTTCGATCATATTTCAGTGACCGACATCCTGAACGATCGGGTCGACCCGGCGCGAATCCGTGATAAGATCATCGTCGTGGGGGTCACGGCGGTCGGAATTTATGATCTGCGGGTGACGCCGTTTGAAAACGTCTATCCCGGGGTGGAAATCCATGCCAACCTGATCGACAGCATCCTGGCCGGTGATTTCCTCCACCAGCCGGCGTGGGCGGCTGTTTTCGACATCTTCGCCATCGTCTGCGCCGGCATGCTCATCGGCATTGCCATCCCCCGGCTTCGGGTGACGCTTGGCGCAATCATCACGATTCTGCTCCTGTCCGGGTATATCCTGTTATGCCAGTACTTGTTCTCCCGCATGGGGCTGGTGCTGAATCTCGTCTATCCCGTCCTGGTGATCTTTGTGGCCTATATTGCCCTCTCCCTATACCGTTACCTGGTTCAGGAAGGGCAGAAACGGTTCATCAAGAATGCGTTTTCCACGTACCTTTCCCCAGCGGTGGTCAATCAGCTCATCGACTCGCCGGAAAAACTGGTCCTGGGCGGTCAAAAGCGGGAGATCACGGCATTTTTTTCGGACGTGGAGGGATTTACCACCATTTCGGAAAAACTGACTCCCGAGGCGCTGGTGGAACTGCTGAACGAATTTCTTACCGAAATGACCGATATTGTCCTCGACAATGCCGGAATGGTCGATAAATTCGAGGGAGACGCCATCATCGCCATGTTCGGCGCCCCCAACGACCTCAAGGAACATGCCCGGGCCGCCTGTTTCGCCTGCATCCGGATGCAGAAACGGCTTGAGGAACTCCGCCCGGTATGGAAAGAGGCCAAGGGGGTGACCATCCGGATGCGGATCGGCCTTTGTACCGGGCAGGCGGTTGTCGGGAATATGGGGTCCAAGAGCCGGATGGATTATACCATGATGGGCGACACGGTCAACACGGCTGCCCGGCTTGAAGGGGTGAACAAGTTCTACGGGACCTATGTCATGATCGGGGAAAGCACCTATGAAGCCGCGTCGGATGCGGTGTTCGCCCGGGAAATCGACTCGATCAACGTGGTCGGCAAGTCCCTGCCGGTCAAGATTTACCAGCTCATCGGCCTCCCGGAAGAAGTTGATGATGCGGTGCGCCGGCTGGTCGAGACCTATGAAAAGGGGCTGGGTGCTTATCGAAAACAGGAGTGGGATAACGCCATCGATCTGTTCGAACAGGCACTGGTGATAAATCCGGACGACACACCGAGCCGGGTTATGTCCGGGCGTTGCCAGGAATTCAAGGAAACCCCCCCGGGTCCGGACTGGAACGGGGCGTTCAGCATGCGGAGCAAGTAGGGATGGGGCGACGGACGGGAGGAAAAGGAGGAGAGATGGGATATTGGAAAATGGCCCTGTTAGTGGTCATCGCAATCGGACTGGCCGGGCCGGCGTTTTCCGGTGAACTCGTGATTCCCATGGAAAACGGCTGGATCAACTGGTCGGCGCGAACCCTCCATGCCAGGGGAACCGGGGTCCCGTCCACCGATATTGCCAGAACGCCCCGGGCGCGCGATGAGGCGTTCCGGAAAGCCGGGCGGCAGGCCTACCAGAATCTTTTGAAGACCGTAACATCGATGCGCCTGACATCTACAATGACGGTTAAGGACCTCGTGGCCAACAAAGATTACCTGCTGTCCAATATTGAACAGATGCTCAACGACGCCCGGATTGAAAGCACGCGGTACCACTCGGACGGCACCGTTGAAATCGTGAAGCGGATGCCGGTCACCGGGGCGCTCTCCCAGTTGATCCTTCCCGAGTCGATTGTCCAGCTCGAAATGAAACGGCTGGGTCGGGAGACGCCGGATGACAACCGGATCGTCTATACGGGGCTGGTAGTCGATGCGCGCGGGGTCATCCTGTCGCCCGCCCTTTGTTTCAAGATTGTCGATGAAAAATTGCAGGAGGTTTACGGTCCGGCCTATGCCAGCCGGGAGTACGCGGTTCAACGGGGTCTTTGCGAGTACCGGACCGAAATCAGCGATATCGGAACGGTCGACCGGATCGGAAAAAACCCCCTGATCGTGCGGGGGCTCAAAGCCATGGAAACCGGGGGGGCAGACATCATCATCAGCAATACGGATGCTTCCCGGGTGCGAAGCACCGTCGAGCACCTGTTTTTCCTTCGGGAGTGCCAGGTGCTGGTGATTGTCGATCCATCGGTGGTAGTAAAGGCGCCGTCGAAATGACGGCAAAGCAAACTGCTAAGGAAGCCAGAAGCCAGAAGCCAGAAGCCAGAAGCCAGAAGAACTCCCTGAATGCGGGCTTTTTTTCTTCTGATTCCTGGCTTCTGATATGAAAACGTAAGCGATTACTCGGAGTCGCTGGTTCCCAAGCTCCAGCTTGGGAACCAAGGTTATCCTGACATCAAATCCCCGCTTTTTTCCTTATTTCATCCACCCGGTTCGTCAATTCCCAGGTGAAATCCGGGTCATTCCTGCCGAAATGGCCATAAGCGGCGGTTTTCTTATAGATAGGGCGTTTCAGGTCCAGATCCCGGATAATGGCGGCCGGTCGCAGATCAAATACCTGCTTTACCAGTTTGATCGCTTCGGATTCGGGAATTTTTCCCGTCCCCATGAAGTCGACCAGGATCGATACCGGTTCGGCAACGCCGATGGCGTAGGCCACCTGGACCTCGCATTTTTTAGATAGCCCGGCGGCGACCAGATTCTTGGCGATGTAGCGGCCCATATAGGAGGCGCTCCGGTCCACCTTGGACGGATCTTTCCCGGAAAAGCAGCCGCCGCCATGGCTGCCATGCCCGCCGTACGTGTCGACGATGATTTTTCGACCGGTCAGGCCGCAATCCCCCATGGGGCCGCCGATTTCGAATTTACCCGTTGGATTGATAAAATAACGGGTATCGTCATCGATCATATCGAGGGGAAGCACCCTTTTGATCACTTCTTCGATCACGGCTTCCTTCAGTTCACCGTAGGTGACCCCGGGGGTGTGCTGGGTGGAGACCACGACGGTGTCGATCCGTCGCGGGATGCCGTCCACATATTGGATCGTGACCTGCGATTTCCCGTCAGGCCGGAGAAAATCGAGAATTTTATCCTTTCGCAATTCCGCGAGCCGCTTGGTCAGCTTGTGGGCATAGAGGATCGGCATCGGCATCAGTTCCGGGGTTTCGTCACAGGCAAAGCCGAACATAAGCCCCTGATCGCCGGCACCCTGTTCCTGGTAGAGCCCTTTTCCCTCATCAACTCCCTGGGCGATATCCGGGGACTGCTTGTCAATGCTGGTGAGAATGGAGCAGGTTTTCCAGTCGTATCCCATATCCGAAGAACAGTAGCCGATCTCCCGGATGGTGTCGCGCACGACTTCCGGAAAATCGACAGTGGCCTTGGCGGTGATTTCTCCGGCAATAAAAGCAAGCCCGGTGGTGACGAGTGTTTCGCAGGCCACCCGGCAATTCTTGTCCTGTGCCATGAAAGCGTCGAGAATGGAATCGGATATCTTGTCCGCCACCTTATCGGGATGGCCCTCGGTTACGGACTCCGAGGTGAAAAGAAAGCTTTTTTGTGACATGGACGACTCCTTTGTTGATGTTGTGGTTTAGGTGGTCGCAATTTTTCTAATTTATTCAGAATACCGGGAATCCGGAGGCATCAGCATCATGTTATCGATCAGCCGGGTGTCACCGACCCGGACCGCCAGCGCTATCAAGGCCGGTCGGTCAACCGTGTTCATGTCCTCCAGTGTTCCGGGGTCACAGATCCGGATATAATCGACCGCGGTTTCAGCCGCTTCTGAAATGATGGCCGAGGCGGACCGGACAAGGGTGCTCGCGCTGGTTTCGCCCCCTGTTACCTGTGCCGCCGCGACACTGAGCGCCCGGTAAAGGCTTGCCGCCGATTGTCTTTGGGCGCTGGACAAGTGCTTGTTGCGGGAACTCATGGCCAGTCCGTCCGACTCCCGAACCGTGGGGCATCCGATGATGGCGATGTCGAAATTCAGGTCGCGGGTCATTTTCCGAATGATCGCCAGCTGCTGAAAATCCTTCTGGCCGAAAACGGCAAAATGGGGTTTTACAATGTGGAACAGTTTCGTCACAACAGTGGTGACCCCCCTGAAATGTCCGGGGCGCGACAGGCCGCACAGGTGGTCCGGCAGGTGCGATTGGGTGACGTACGTTTCAAATCCATCCGGGTAGAGATCGCTTGCCGCGGGTGTATAAACCAGGTCGACGCCGGCTTTTCCGGCAAGCCGGAGGTCCCGCTCCAGGTCCCGGGGGTATTTGTCCAGATCCTCGTTGGGGCCGAACTGGGTCGGGTTGACAAAAATGCTGACCACCAGGCGATCCGCCAGCCCGCGCGCATGCTGCATCAGGGAAAGGTGCCCGTCGTGCAGGTATCCCATGGTCGGTACAAACGCGATGGTTTTTCCGGCACATCGGATCTGCTCGGCTTTTTGCTGCATTTCGCCGGTGGAATGGATGATATCGATGTCGGTCTTCTCCCTGACTTGGAAATTTGCTTTGCACTCCCGCAATGTGGTAGGACTGCGGCGCTTTTTTTCAGCGCCCTTTACTATCAGAAAACAGTGCGGAAATCGCGGGTTTTTCAAAACGGTCGGGAACCGGTCAACCCAGCTTGTTCATCACTTGTCCGGAGACCACCTTCGGGTAGAAGAATGTGGTCTTCCGAGGCATGGTGAGCCCCGCTTCGGCGACCCGGCGCACCTGTTCATTGGTGGGCGGGTTCAGGATGAAAGCGATGTCGTGCTCGCCCCGTCTTACGGAATCCACCGCCTCGGTGTCCCGGCTGGTGTAGTCGATCCGGGAGGCGTCATCAAGGGTTTCCTGATCGAATCCCATCAAACGGACCAGCACCAGGCGGGTCAGCACCGTAACATCGAGATCGAGGAGCGGTTCGGGAATATCCCCCCCAAATTGCGCTGCCATGACCCCGTTCTTGAGGACCAGGGCATGGTAAGCCGGCTGATCGCGCAGGATCAAACCGATGACACGGGCATCCCGGTGGTTCTCCATGATTTGCAGGAGTTTCCGCCGGGCCCGGTCCGGATCGGATTCCGGAACCGGAATGGTCTGGATATCGAAGCAGGCTGCCGCCCGCTCCAGCAATTGGGTGGGCGCGGCGTCGGAAACGGTGGGGAGGAGTCGATGGGTCGGGAGAATAACCAGCCCCGGATCTTCCATGGCGCACAGGTACATCATAATGTAGTTGGCCGGATGCGTTTCGTCGAATTCCGGCATAGTCTCCCGGACCCAGTCCCGGTAGTTCAAAGCGGTTTCGTAGCGATGGTGACCATCGGCGATGTAGAGGCGCCGATCGCCGAACGCGGTCGCGATTTCCCCGTGGATCTCCGGATCGACGATTCGCCAGAGTTTGTGCCGGTGGCCGGCGTCATCGGTGAATTGCTCGTCGGGGGACCGGGCGATCACGTTGGATCGGACCGCCGCCAGGGTGCTGTCCGGGTCTGAATAGATGGAAAAGATATGGCTGAAATTCGCGTGGCACGCCTTCATGAGTTCCAGTCGCTCGGATTTGACCTTGGAATAGGTTTGTTCGTGCGGGAGGATGACCCCTGCCGAAAACGGTTCCAGTCGCACGGTGGCGACCAGTCCGAATCGGGTGACCGGCTCTCCGTTCAGGGAAAATTCGACGGTGGTCGCATAGATGGCCGGTTCCGGGTCCCGGATGAGAATTCCTTTTTTCTGCCATTCTTCAAAGAATCCGGCCGCCCGGGAATAGGGGTTGTCGTCCGGTGTATCCTGATCCGTAACCATGTTTTTATCCAGGCGGATAATATTTTGTGGATGCCGCTCGTAATAGGACTTTTGTTCCTGTTTTGAAATCACATCGTAAGGGGGGGTCGCCACGTCGGACAGATTTTTGATAATCCCGGGATTATATCGAATACCGTAAAAAGGTCTGAGTTCGGCCATTAGTATTTCCTTAACTGGAAAGTAGCTGCATATCACTTAATTCAGGTGAAGTGAACCATGGAAAATTTGTTGAAAGAGTTACATCATGTGGATTCTTTTGTCAATTATGCGCGTCAAACCAAGGACGAATTCTGGCGGGGATGAAACTCTCGGGATTTCGCTTCGCTTGAACCGGAGTGTACCCGTTCCATACTCCGTTTGTTGATCGGGAACCCAAATCTCAGGGACAATTTGTAAGCACGAACTAACCCGGCAAGAGAAGCTGGTCGAGAAAAAATTAAAGTGGGGAAAGGAAGAAGGGACGTCGGAGCGGCGAATGCGCCACCGCTCCGGTGTCAGGATTACACGGCCATCCGGTTCAAGTTCAACAGGTAATGGTCGAGCATTTTTCGATGGTCGTTGGCGGTGATTAAGCCGGGAAGCCGATCTTGTGCGTGCCTGGCAGCGGTATCGACGAGTTCCGCCAGAAAGGCCTGCCGGGCCAGTGTAATCCGGCCCGAGGCCTTATTCTTTTCTAATTCGAGCAATTTTCGGGCCTGCTCGATTGCATCTTTTATGATCTCTTCCTTGGCCCGTTCACCTTCTTCGATGATGCGCCCTTTGATCTTTTCAAACCGGACACTGCTTTCTTCGATATCTTTTCGTGTTTCGGCAATTTTTTCCTGCAGTTCCCGTTTTCTGCTATCGACCGCGTCGATTTCCGTGGCCACTTCGTCGCTCTGTCCTCGCAGGTAATTCATGAGGGGCTGTCTACCGTAACGGACAAGTAGAAAGACCAGGATCCCGAAATTGACCCATCGCATGATAAGATCATACATCGGTCTCCACCCGGGGGAGCCGTCGCCGGCCAGAACCGGGAAGGCCGACAGGTGCAGCAGCAGCCCTCCGATGACCACAACGACGGCAAGCAGTTTAATTCGTTTCGTGTCCACGGGAAACCTCTCGATCCAGAATTCTTTCCATTATATTCAGGGCCAGCTTCTCGGATTCTTTCACTAAAGACTTTCGGGCGTCGGAGATCTGCCGATCCACCTCGTTCATATTCTCGCCGCGGAGCCGGTAAATCTCGGTTTTCGCCTCGGCGAGGATTCGTTCGGCCTGACCGGAACCGGCGTCCATAAGCGCTTCTCTCTGCCGGTCGGCTTCCTTGATTGCCGATGCTTCATTTTTCAGCAATTGCTGGTGCATCTCCGCCAGATTCTGTTCCGATTCGCGGATTGATGATTGCGTATCCCGAAAGTAGCTGTCCCTTTCCCGCATCGTTTCCTGCAGCGGGCGGATCATGATCCTGTTGATGAAAAACAGGAAAATCAGAAACGAAACCACCTGCACAAAGAGGGTCTCATTGATGGTGATGAGTGCAATGTTGCTTACGATCTCCATCGCATGCCTTTCCGTTCAAATCTTTGGATTGATTCGGCAACTATCTATTTTCCGAATATAAGGTATTCAGAACAAGCCGGTACCGCCTGGAGCTGAAAACCGTAATCCGTAAAATATCGCCTGACGCTGCTATATGACGAAAAGAAGGAGCAGGGCGATGACCAGCGAGTAAATACCGGTCGATTCGGTAACCGCCTGGCCGACCAGCATGGTCCGGGTCAGAAGCCCGGCTTCTTCCGGACGGCGCCCGATTGCCTCGCACGCCTTGCCGGCGGCATAACCTTCACCAACTCCCGGCCCGATGGCGCCGAGCCCCATTGCTATCCCAGCTCCGAGCATCGCCATCGCCCTGATGAATTCAGCACCTGTAATTTCCATTCGATTTTCTCCTTTAACATCCTTGTTAAATATTCATACTTAGCAATAATGCCACAACGAGCGAATAAATACCGGTCGATTCCGCCACGGCCTGCCCCACTAGCATTGTGCGGGTCATTAGACCGACCGTTTCAGGGTTCCGGGCGACGGCGGTTACGGCGTTCGCGGCGGTCATCCCTTCGCCGATACCTGGGCCGATGCCGCCAAAACCCATGCAGACTCCGGCGCTCACGAGACTGCACGCGCCGACAATCGTTGCTTCCGGGGGCAGCGACTTGAACATGAGGAGGAGCGCAATCAAAAATCCATAAATGGCAGTTGATTGCGCCACCCCGGCGCCGATGAGCATCAACGTGGTGAGCTGACTTGCGACTCTCGGCTGACGGCCGATCCCCTCGCAGGCGGTCCCGCCGGGAAGTCCGGAACCGATCCCGCATCCGACAGCGGCAAGACCCATGGAGATCCCGGCGCCCAGGTAAGCAAATGCGGTGAGCAACGGCAGCCCCTGGGTTGGCGAAAACAGCAGCAGCATCGAAATGACGAGGCCGAAAATGCCGGCGGTCTCCGCGACAGCCTGGGCCACCAGCATGGTTTTCATGATTTCACCCTCGAGGTGCGGACGATAGGAAAGCGTTTCATTCGCTTTCCCGGCCGTATACCCTTCACCGATGGCGGCGCCGATTGCGGCGAAGCCCACGGAAATTCCGGACCCCATAAGCGCCGCCGCTTTTATCCATTCATGCGTTTCAAAAGGCATTCTAATTTACCTGCACAGCAATATAGACCAGGGTTAACATCGTGAAGACGAACGCTTGGATCGCACCGACAAACAGCCCGAAAAACAGATACAAAAACGGGGGGAGCACCAGGTTGAAGACCAGGGAGGTCACCACCAGGATGATAATGGACCCTCCCATGATGTTTCCGAAAAGACGGAAAGAGATGGACACGACTTTCGCCAGTTCGCCGATGATGTTGAGCGGCGCTATGAAGAAGATCGGTTCGACATAGGCTTTCAGGTAATTCTTAAATCCCTTTGCCCGGATACCGGCGGAATGGGCGATGAAAAACCCGAGAATCCCCAGCCCCAATGGCGTGTTGAGATCCTTGGTCGGTTCTTCCATGTGGGGAATGATTCCGATCCAGTTTGAGGCGACCATGAAGATGAACAATGAGATGATCAGCGGGGCGTATTTTTTGGCCAGCTCCTTGTCCAGAGCGTCTTCCGTAATGGTGTAAAACTGGTGAACGAACAATTCGCCCACGACCTGCAACGGCCCGGGAATCAGCCGCCGGTTCCGGGTGGCCAGATAACCGAAAATCAGAACACTAATGATCACAAGCCAGGTCATGACCAGTGTGGGGAGGTTAAAAGTCATATCATAACCGGGTAGGTGTACCAGGAGCTGATGTATCCTGCCGAGATCTTCCATAAATCAATAATCCAGATTTTTTCGGGTTGACGGGAATATTGTCCGGCCTACCTGTTCGGCCATCAGGACGATCTGAATCATGAACAGGCCGAAGATGGTCGCCACCAGGTTGAACTGGGGCATTTTGATCGATACCGCCAGCGGAATGGCGAGAAGGGCGTACCGCAAGAGAATGGATGCCCCGGACAGGAGAGTGGCCTTTTTGCGGGAAACGCCGAGCCGTCGCGGCAGCGTTTCCCCCATGAGAACGAAATTGAGAATGCTGAAAAGGGTACCCAGAATCAGTCCCTTGCCGATCGGTTGCAAGGACAGGAGGATCAACGGAAATCCGGCGAATATGGCGATGGAGATGGCCAGGGAGCCATATTTTTTCTGTGTTCGCCGGATCTGTTCAAACGGTTCCATCCGTGTCCTTTCCCTTTTTTTTCCTGTCATGGTCCGGTCCCATGATCTCCATGACCTGACGATATACCACAACCCCGCCGCCGATGATCCCCAGGATGATGAAAATTGAGGTAAAAATTCCTCTTGTTCCCATCCACTGATCAAGCTTGCGCCCGATAAAAAGGCAGAAGAGGATGCAACCGGCCATGGTGAGCCCGAGCTGGGCGATTATCTGTAGATTTTCCGCCCATGGCCGATTGTCTTTGTAATCAAAAAATTTTTTCGGTCCCATGACCGTCCCCTCAAAAAGCACAGTTAACTAACAGCTTGGTTAATGAACGTCAAGGAAATTTTTTTTAGTCATTTTATAGGTTTTATGCACGGTCACAATGGTTTTAAATGGTATTACGGTACAAAACGGAACATTTTAGGAAGCCAGGGCGAGTAACGACTTAAAATTCGGGATAACACGAAAAATCGAGGGAAAAGGGGCAATTCGAAACGGCTCGGCCGGTTGGAAGGGATGATTTTTTAAAAAAAATGCGCATGGAGTGCATGCGTGCACCCCACGCGCGTCATCGAATCGATCGCATTTCTAATACCGCCACCCGAGAAATCCGAGGGTGACGACATTGGCGATCACGGCAATGGCGAAAAGCGCGGAAACGACGGCAATCTTTGCATTGTTCGATTTCAGGGAAATCACCAGGTAAGTCGCCGCGAAAAAATGGAAATAGCCGAACAGGAGTATCAGCCAGATCCCCTTGAAAGAAAGCTGCCAGTATTCGTAAACCCATATGAGATGATTGCCGATGTTGAGCAGGCACTCCACGAATACGCAGAATACGGTAAAGGCAATTGCCCAGAACCATCCCTCGGGAATACCGAGAATCTTCAGCGAACGGTTTTTGGTCAGGATGTGATAAAAGATGATCCCGGCGATGGAAAACATTAACATGATTTCGATATTCCATCCGAGCATGGTCCGCAGGGCGGTATCTCCGGGAACGGTCCAGACCGCGGAGTAGCCGGTCCAGTGGTACACCCAGCCGTTCCAGGTTTCGTTGATGAAATCCATCGCAAATAGGGTCAACCCGGCGAATACCGCGTTCCAGTCGCCGGTCTGGCGGGCATTCGATATCTCAACGGAATAAATGTAGAGAACAATGGCGAGCAGCGGGATGATATACCATTCAAGGGTCGACAAACCCCGCAGGTTCTCGAAAGCCTTTAGCGTGGCTGGGGTCGGCATTCCCATCTCCTTTTATACATTCCCATTATATCGGTTCAATAAATTCAATTGCGTGAGAGCGATTCAATTGGAAATGTCCGCCAAAATTTTTGGAATGATGGTCTTGAGCTGGACCTGGAGAAAAAACCCGTTCCCCTCTTCGGACATCCGGGCGATAAACCGGAAGTTTCCTCCCGAATAAAGATCTGTTGTTCGCATGATGACGAAACCATCGGGCGTTTGGAACATAAATCCGTTGCAGGGACCGAGTCCCCGTAGATTCAGGTGCCGGGAACAATCCGTGTGGATCAGTCCGGCGGCGGTGGAAAGCGTTTCGAGTTCGGCCGATTTTTCAGGCGGATCGGCGGCCAGGAGTTTGCCGTCAGTGCTTAGCACCGCCAGACCGCGGTATCCCTTTACCGTCCTCAGGATCCCCGCATGTCGGAGGAGTGCGGTTTCGAGCTTATTGCGCCCGGATGGCGGCGGTTCGGTGGTTGGTGGATCCTGGCGGGGGGCAGGTGGCTGGGGCCGGTCGGATTGGCGGTCGGCTTTTTTTGTTTTCAGGTGCTTCGGGGTTGCCGTTCCAGGTTCTTTTTCCCAGGTGGCATCAATGAGGCCCATCATGTCGCGGGCGATTCGGTTGTTCTGTTTTCGGTCCGCCGGCAGATCCGAAATGGTCATCTGAAATCCATTCCACTCGGCCATTTCCTTAACCGCGGCCTCGCCGGTCCGGTCGTTCGCCCGGGCATCGAGCAGCTGGCCATCCGAGAAATAAAGGAGCCCGGTTTTTTCCGCATTGCACCGGATCTCCAGGCGGCAGGTTTTGCGGGTAATACGGATCAGGGGAAGAAAATTCCCCAGGATCATTCCCTTCCGGGTAAGCCCCTCGTCGCGCAGGTTCAATCCCACGAAAATAGTCGATGCCAGATCGCTGAAGGCAAACGGCTTCCGTAAGTAGTAGAGAACCCCCGCATGCCCGTCCCGTTTCGAGAACCAGGGTTTGGGATCGCCGCTGTCGAGCATGGCGATGCACGGAATCGATGGGAGTTTCCGTGTCATGTAGGCCATCAGTTCGAGGCCATCTGTTTCGGGGAGGCGGACGGCAGTGGCAAGGACGGAAATGCGCTCCTTCTGGAGGATGGCAATGGCCGACTGAACGCTCACGGCGGTTAGAAGTTCAAAATGATGCAGATCCTTGAACCCATCCTCCGCTTTCTTCAGGATATCCGGGTCATTGTCGACGACAAGCACCTTGTCCATGGCGTTAATCCCCTGATTGGCGGCGGATGAATGTCCGCGTTCTTTTATCCCCGGACCCGCGGGTCGTTAACATGAACCCGCATAATTTATAACCATTTCAATTAACGGGATATACTAAATGTGTCAATATAAATCTTCCAAGCTATCGAATTTTAAGGCATATTAAAGGGACTATTTTCGAGGAGAGGGCCTGCATGTTATTCCTACATATCCGTAAACCTTTACTAATTTTCTGCATGGCGATCACGGCATGCGCGGCTCCGTTCTTCCCGGCATCGGCCGGGGCGGTGGTCTTCACGGTGGCCAGCTACAATGTGGAGAATCTGTTCGATGTCGAATATGACCGGACCGAGTATCCCGACTATTTACCCGGTGGCGGATCCGGATGGGATGCGAAAATGGTGTCCCTGAAGGCGGCCAATATTGCCCGGGTGATCCTGGACCTCTCCCCCGATATCGCCGCCCTGCAGGAGATCGAATCGGCGGCTGCGCTGGAGATCCTTCAGGGCCATTTCGCCCGCAACGGCGGGGCTTACCCGTACATGGCAGTCGCTCGAACGGGCGCCGCAGCGGTCCGGTGTGCGGTCCTCTCCCGGTTTCCGATCATCGAACAGACCGAAATCGCTCTCCCCGGAGACGGCGCCCGCCATATTCTCCAGGTAACGGTCGTGATCGCCGAAAAACCGCTGGTGATTTTCGTCAATCACTGGAAATCAAAAACCGGCCCGGAGAGCCGTCGCATGGCCTGCGCCCGTCCGCTCCTTTCGGCACTTCAAGGTCTGCCGCCCCATACGGATTATATCCTGCTCGGCGATTTTAATTCCGATTACAACGAGTACCAAACCCTTGCTTCCCGGCCGGTATTAAACGATACAAAATCACGTACCGGGATCAACCATATCCTGAACACGGTGATGGACGATCGTCTGGTGAGCGAATCCGACCTGGTCGGAAGCGGCAAGCGGCTTCATTACAACCTGTGGCTGGAAGTCGAACCCGGGCGCCGCTGGTCCGCGGAATTCAGAAACACCCGCCAGAGTCCGGACAGTATCCTCCTGCCGGCCGCCCTGTACGATGGAAAGGGGCTATCCTACGTGGACAACTCCTTTAACCGCTTCGATCCCGGCTATCTGTTCTCCGGGGGTCGCATTTACCGGTGGCAGCGGGGCGCCGGCGGTCGTGGAAGACACCTCGGGAAGGGGTATTCGGATCACCTCCCGGTCTATGCCCGGTTCACGGATGGGCCTTTCATCAGCGGGGAACGTAGATCCGGGATTCGTTTTTCTGCTGTTGCTGCTGTTGCTGCTGTTGCTGCTGGAAATTTCGGATCTGGGCGATGGTTTCCTCAAGCGCAATTTTCATGGCTCCGGGAAATTCATCCATGGCTTCGGCAAAGGTTTTTGCCTTGAGCCGGGCCTGGAGCGGCAGCGGCCCTTCCGGGGTCATCAGCTGGGAACTCGCGACGAAGATGGGATCCCGGCCCGGATCGTCCGTACCGTCTGCCCGAATGGGGACAAGGCGCCGGATTGACGCCACTTTGAGATCCGTGATCCCCTCTTCCCGGTACAGGTTATTCCGGTCTACGCTAAAATCGATATCTCGGGTGGAATTGGCATCCGCCATGATTCATCTCCAGTTCATATGTGATTAATGCAATTAAAATCGGTTGCGTGAATCTCGCCCCAAAGTAACACGTCATTTTAAAAAATCAAAACCGTTTTATCCGCCGGCAGTTTGATAAATCCGTCCGCTTTTCAATGCTCCGGGCACCATTTATTATTCCCCGAAACAGATTTCGTGTCGCGCCATTTGTCAATGTCCGGTTCCCGGTTGCTGGAACCCCGGATATCCCCGATTTGAATAACCATCGCGGCTGGACTATTATTTTGTGGATATCAGGTTCGCTATTCACCCGAACCCGCCGGAAAGTACAAGAATCCGAGACTCTCCATGGGCTTTAATTTCCACAAAACAACCTATCTCCGGGCGATCGTCCTCGCTCTTGTCGTCATGTTCGTCCTGCTGGGGATCGGGTGGCAGGTATCCGGGCGTTATGAAGCGCGGCTGATGAAAGAAGCACGGGCCTCGGTCCATATGATGCTGGTGCCGTACAGCACGGCCTTGACATCCACCATTCATCGCCGAATCGCTCTCCTGAGGGGTCTGGAAGCGTTTGTCCGGGCCGGTTTCTCGCAGGCGGAGATCACTGCCGGTTTTGTCGATTTCGCCTCCAGCCTGCATGCCGGCAGGAAGGAAATCCGCTATTTCGCCCTTGCCCCTGGAGGGATCATCCAACATATCTATCCTCCCGCCCATTCCGGGCTGCTGGGGGGTGATCTGGTCCGGGACATACGTCCCGAAATCCGGGAGAGTGTCCGCCGGGCGATCCGGACCGGGGAAATCCGCTTGAACGGCCCTTATGCACTGAAGCGGAACGGACTGGGAGTGGTTGCCTGTTTGGCGATCAAACGTGATAGGGAATTCTGGGGGATCGCCACCATGGTCCTGGATCTCGGCCCGCTTCTAAAGGACGCCGGTATCGCCGGGGGCGTGCCGGGGATGCAACTGGCACTTCTCGACCGCAGGGACCGGGTGATTTATTCCGAGCGGGAGATCACCGATTTTAACCCGGTTCGCCTGCCGGTCGAACTTCCGGGGGAGACCTGGACCCTGGCGGCCATCCCCGCGGCCGGTTGGGTCGATACCATCAATGGGCCGCTTCGCGATTTCCGCGGGGCCGGTTTGATGATCATCGGGCTTTTTTCTGTTCTGGTGTTCCTGGTGACCGCCCAACAGGTTCATCTGCGGTCCGCGGTCGTTTCCCGCACGCGCGATCTCGATCAGGAACTCCGGGAACACCGGCAGGCCGAATTGTCACTGAAGAAAAGCGAGGAGCGATACCGGCGGCTTTACAACAGCATCCGGGATGGCCTGCTCGTGGTCGATATGGACCGGACGATGGCCGATTGCAACCCGGCGTTCGCGGAAATGTTCGGCTATACCCCGGATGAGATCCGGGGGAAGTCGACCCGGGTTATCTGTGAAAGCGACGAGGAATTCCGCCGGTTCGGCAAGGCCCTGGAAGCCAATCGGGACAAGCCGAATTTCTTTTATTCCATCCGTTTCCGGAAAAAAAACGGGGAAGTGTTCCCTGCCGAAGTGAACCTGGTTTATCTCAGGGACAAGACCGGAACCATCATCGGCTACATGGGGATGAGCCGGGATATTACCCAGCAGGCCGCCGCCCTGGCCGCGCTCCGGGAGCGGGAGGAACAGTTCCGGACCCTCACCGAACTCGCCCCCACCTCCGTGACCATCATCGGGGGGGAACATACCGACGAATACCTGTACGTGAACAGCGCCTGGGAACAGTTGACCGGGTATACGAAAGCCGATATCCAAATGCTCCGTCCGATCGACCTGGTCCGTCCGGAAATGCGGAAAGCGATTATCGACAAGAAAAACGCCAGGCTTCGGGGGGAGCCGGTCGAATCGCGGTATGAAATGCCGATCATCCGCAAGGACGGACAAACGCGGTGGATCGATTTTTCCGCCGCCCTGTCGACTTACCAGGGCGAACCGGTGATCATCGGTATGGCCAACGACATTACCGATCAGAAAATGACCGCCGAGGCGCTCCGGAACAGTGAGGCCATGTATCGCAACCTGTTTGAACACGCCCCCATGGGGATTTTTCGTTCCAGTTCCGGTGGCCGATTTCTGAACGTCAACCCGGAATTGGCCAGGATTCTGGGGTGCCGGACACCGGAACAGGTGATCCGTCACTACCACAATCTCGGTGAACAGCTCTACATGGATCCGGAGCAGCGCAATGCGGTGATCGGCATCCTGTCCGAAAAGGGGTCGGTTGAAAAATTCGAATTCGAAGCCCTACGGGTCGACGGTAGCCGGATATGGATTTTCGTGAACGCGCGCATGGGTGAACGGCTGCCGGACGGGAGCTTCGTCATCGAGGGGTTCGTCAGCGACATTACCGCCGCCCGCAGGGCGAATGACCGGATTTTGCACCTCAACCGGATCCTTCGTTCCATGCAGGATATCGACCGGCTGATCGCCCGGGAAAAAGATGAAGAATTCTTCATCCGGCAGGTCTGTGCCCTGCTGGTCAAAAACCAGGGATATCTCGGGGCCATGATCGTCCTCCTGGACAGCGACGGACGCCCCTGCCGCTCCGCCCAGGCCGGCATGCCGGAACCGCTTGCCACCATGGAGGAGATGCTCGAACTGGGGCAAATCCCCTTGTGCTGCCAAGGTATCAAGGCAACCCCCGAGTCCTGCAAAGCATGCCCGGCGGTGCATTCGTGTACACCGGATGACCTGATCTGCACCCGGCTTGAATATGACGATCATTTTTATGGATATATCGCGGTTTCCATCTTCCGGGTGGCGGGAGAAATCGAGGAGGAACACAGCCTGTTCACCCAGACGGCCAGCGATGTGGCCTTTGCCCTTTACAACATGGAACGGGAGAAACAAAAGCAGGATGCCGAGCACGCCCGGGAGCGGGCAGAAGAGCAATTGCAGCAGGCCCAGAAAATGGAAGCCATCGGTCGCCTGGCCGGTGGTGTGGCGCATGATTTCAACAACATGCTGAACGTCATCCTCGGCTACGCGGGCATTATCCGGAACCGGATGGATAAAAATGATCCGATGTACGGCTACGTCCTGGAAATCGAGCAGGCGGCCCAGCGGTCGGCGGAACTGACCAGTCATCTCCTCGCTTTTTCCCGCAAGCAGATTACCGAACCCCGGATGATCGACCTGAACGAGATCATTGAAGACCAGTTGACCATGCTTAACCGCCTGATCGGCGAGAAAATCGAGATCCGTTTTCTTCCGGCCGAGGATCTATGGAATATCCGGGTCGATCCGTTCCAGGTCGATCAGGTCCTGACCAACCTGACGGTCAACTCCCGCGATGCCATCGAGGAGATGGGGACGGTGACCATCCGGACGGAAAACATCATCCTCCAGGAGGAGAATGCCACGGAACTCCCGGCCGGCGACTATGTGCTCCTGACCTTCAGTGATACGGGGACCGGCATGGACACCCAGACCCTGGAACAGATCTTCGAACCGTTCTTCACGACCAAGGCCGTCGGGAAAGGGACCGGGCTGGGGCTGTCGACCGTCTACGGGATTGTAAAACAGAACCGCGGGGCGATCGAGGTTACCAGCGAATCCGGGGCCGGGACGACCTTCCGTATTTACTTCCCCCGTTACCTGGCCGGGGATGAAACCTGGGAAGTCCATCCGGAAGCCGAATCGCTGAGGGGTGACGAAACAGTCCTCATCGTTGAAGACGAGGAACAGGTGTTGAACCTCGCGGCCATGATCCTGAGCGAACACGGCTACAATGTCCTTAAAGCCCGGACGCCGGGCGAGGCCCTCCGGATGGCCAGGGAACATGGAAACCATATCCGGCTTCTCCTCACGGACGTGATCATGCCCGAGATGAATGGCCGCCAGCTCAGCAGGAAAGTCGAGGAGATTAATCCGGGGATTCGCACCCTTTTCATGTCCGGGTACACGGATGACGTGATTGCCGAACAGGGGATCATTGAGCCGGCGGCCGACCTGATCGTCAAGCCGTTTACCGTGCCGTTGCTGACCGGAAAAATCCGGGAAGTGCTTGACCGGTAAGCGGAAATCCTGCCCGAAATCGCGGATTCTGGGAATTTAGTGCATTCCGTACCCTTTTTCATCCCATTGACAATCATCGGCACTGTTTAATGTTCAAATCTCCGGGAAACCGGACCTGGCGAAAACCCTTCCCGTCGTTACGACGGTTTTGATAACCCAAAAAAATCGGATTTAACATGAGAATGGACAACTCTATATTCGGGAGCGCACGTCCAAGACCGGAGGAGCCGGCGGGCGAGGCGCATCCGGATGAATCGGACCAAACCGACCTGCTCCGGCAGGATGGTGAAAACTACCGGGCGTTATTTCACAGCATCCGCGACGCCATCGTGGTTTCCGACACCCATCGGCGAATTGTACACTGCAACCCGGCGTTCACGGAAATGTTCGGCTATACCCCCGAGGAAGTTCGCGGGAGAACATCCCGATTTCTCTATGAAAGCGACCAGGATTTCGAAGCGATCGGAAAAGCGATCCATGAAAATCTTCAGAAGGAAAACTTTTTCCATGCGATCAATTATGTGAAGAAAAACAATGAGGTCTTCCCGGCAGAAACGAATATCTGCTATTTTCGGGACAGCTCCGGGAAGGTCAACGGGTTGATCGGGTTGATCCGGGATGTCACCGAACGGAAGCGTGCCGACCTGGCGCTCAAAAAGAGCGAGGCAATGTTCCGCAACCTGTTTGAACAGGCGCCGGTCGGTATTTTCCGGACCAACTCCGCCGGGCGTACCCTTCGGTTAAATCCGGAAATGGCGCGGATCATGGGCTTTGATTCCCCGGGTGAAGCGGCAGGGTTTTACAAGGACCTGGAAAACCAGTTCTACGTCGACCCCGAGCGCCGAAAGACCTTCCTGAAACAGATATCCGAGGCCGGTTGGGTTGAAAACTTTGAATTCGAGGCCCGCCGCAAGGACGACCAGCGGATCTGGCTCAACATGAACGCCCGGATCGGCCGACAGCTGCCGAACAGGGGCGGGTTCATCATCGAAGGGTTCATCACCGACACGACCGAGCGCCGCCAGGCCCGGAAGCGGATCGAACACCTGAACCGGGTGCTCCGGGCCATCGGCGATATCAACCAGTATATCACCCGGGAAAAGGATAGCGATGTCCTGATCCGCCAGATCTGTGCCCTGCTGGTAAAAAGTCGGGGATATTCCGGTGCCATGATCGTTCTTAACGACGGCGAAACCCGGAAATTCGCCGAGGCCGGGGAAACGTTCCGGACCATGGGGACCGCTTTGCGCAAAGGGCAGCTTCCTCCCTGCTATTATGCGGCTCTTCAGCAGTCGGGCGTCCTCCTCGTCAGCGGCCACTCCGAGGCCTGCGTGACCTGTTCCCTGGCGCACGACCGCCGGGGCGATGATGTCCTGTGCATCCGGTTACAGAAAGGGGAGACGGTTTTCGGGTTCATGGCGGTCTCCGTTTCGGAGGGCCTTGGCAGCGACAACGAGGAGCAAACCCTTTTTTCCGAAGTCGCCGATGATGTGGTCTTCGCGCTTTATACGATCGAGATGGAAAAACAGGCGCTGGAAGCTGGAAAAGCGCGCGATGACGCACTGGAACGCCTGGTGCAGGCCCAGAAGATGGAGGCGGTCGGGCGCCTGGCCGGCGGCATCGCCCATGACTTCAACAACATGCTCAATGTCATCCTCGGCTATTCCTCCCTGTCGCTCTCCCGTCTGGACGAGGGGAGCCCGATCCACAATTACCTGCTGGAGATTGAACAGGCCGCTCAGCATTCCGCGGAGTTGACCCGCCAGTTGCTCACGTTTTCCCGGAAACAGATTGTCGAGCCCCAGATCATCGATCTTGATGAAACGGTTCGGAACCAGGAAAACCTGTTGAAACGGCTGATCGGCGAGCAAATCGAGATCCGGTTCCGGCCCGGCGGCGAAATTTGGAGTATACGGATCGATCCCAACCAGATCGACCAGATCCTGACCAACCTGGCGGTCAATTCCCGTGACGCCATGGTCGAACAAGGGGGGCTCATCACCATTGAAACCGAAAATGTCACCCTGGGTGATCACCAGATACCCGATTCCCAGGTCGCCCCTGGAGATTACGTGCGCCTATCCTTCAGCGACACGGGCACCGGAATGGACACAAAAACCCTGGAGCGGATCTTCGAGCCGTTTTTTACAACCAAGGAGAACGGAAAGGGGACCGGCCTCGGGTTGTCCACGGTTTATGGAATTGTTGAGCAGAACAAGGGGTTTATCCTTGCCGACAGCGCCATCGGGGTCGGGACGACTATCCGGATTTTTATTCCGCGGCTCCTGGATGCCGGTGAAGAGCTGGCGTCCCGGGCTGAGATCCTCTCCCTGGAGGGAGCTGAGACCGTCCTGATCGTGGAAGATGAAAAACAAGTGCTCGACCTTGCGGAGATGATCCTGAAGAACTTCGGTTATCATGTGCTCAAGGCCCGGTCCACGGCCGAAGCGCTGGCAATTGCCAACCGGCATGGGGCGATCGACCTTCTCCTTACGGATGTGATCATGCCCGGGATGAACGGCCGGGAACTCCATGCGGCGATCGCGGCGTTACAGCCGAAAATCCGGACCATATTCATGTCCGGGTACACCGATGACGTGATCACGAGTCGGGGAATTGTCGAGACGGACGCCAATTTTCTCCAGAAACCGTTTACGGTGGAACGGCTGGCCGGGAAGGTCCGGAAAGTGCTCGACGCCTGATCACGCATATACAGGAAGGGATTTCCCATGCTGATCATTGACGGGGGCCGGAAATCGGGTTCGGGTACGATCGTCCGGGATGTGGTCCCGTTTGCGATCCTTACCGGCGAACCGGTCCGGCTGATCCATATCCGGGCCCGGCGGGAGCCGCCGGGACTGCGCCCCCAGCATGCAAAGGCGATCGAAGCGGCGGCCCGGCTCAACGGTGGACATCTTTCCGGTGCGCATACCGATTCCCGGGAAATCACCTTCATCCCCGGAAAGGGGATTGCCGGGGGGAAATTCGCCTGGGACATCGGCACGGCCGGTTCGACCACCATGATGGCGCTGTCGCTCCTCCCGCTGGCCCTGTTCGCGGATGCCCCTTCCGAATACCGGATCAAAGGGGGGCTGTTTCAGGACTTCGCCCCCTCCGCCTTTCACGTGGCGCATGTGCTCCTGCCAATGCTCGGGCTCACCGGTGCGCAGGTGCATCTGGAGATTCTCCGGCCGGGTTACGTTCCCCGGGGAAACGGTGAGATCCTGGTTCGGGCGACGCCTCTCAATGCCCCGCTTCGGCCGTTTCACCTGACCGACCCGGGGCGGGTGACCGCCATCCGGGGCGTTTCCCTGGCCTCTCACCTGGAAGAACGGCAGGTGGCGGACCGGATGGCCGGGGCGTGCCGGGAGGCAACGAAGGCCGATGGGTTGGAACCGGAATTTGATATCCTTCATGATTCAACTACCACCCCTGTTTTTGCCCGCCCGTCTGTCCAGTCCGGCGCGGTCCTGGCGGTCTGGGCGGAGACGGACACCGGCTGCCGGATCGGTGCGGACATGGCCGGCGCCAGGGGACGCCCCGCTGAACGGATCGGCCATAAGGTCGCCGCCGATCTCTCCGATGATCTGGCATCGGGCGCCGCGGTCGACCGCCACCTGGCCGACCAGCTTATCCCCTATGCGGCCCTTGCGGAAGGGACCAGCACCATCCGGGTCCCCCGGATCACCGACCATGTGGAGGCGCGTCTCTGGCTGGCCGAAGACCTGCTGGGGGCAAAGACCCGCATCGAGGGAAACCGCATCACCATCGAAGGGATCGGCTACAGGAGGAAGGCGTGACGATTGCTGCAAAGATCCGGGGAATCTATGCCACTGCACTGACGAAGTTTTTTCTCGATAAAGGGGCCACGGTGGTTTTCCCGTCGCGGTTGATCGCGGAACGGTTCGGGAGAGACGAGATGTTTTCGTCCTCGCGTCACCCGGATATCGACGTTGCGGATCGGGAAGACGGCCAGGGGATTTTTTTGGTAGGATTACCCGGAGCGGTATGCTGGGCGACCGATGCGATGAAGCGCTCTTTTTTCGATGCCGTTTACCGGGAGGCCGATTCCCCCATGCCCGAGAAGGCCGCCGTGGAGATCGAATTTCCCTTCCTGAGTAAATGTGCACTCGATCGGCTGCGCGGCGAAGTGATCCCCACGGTAAAAAACCATCACCGCCTGAGGATCATCGCCCCGGATTTCCTCGACCGGCTCGAACATCGGGCTCCCGGCGAAGATGCCACCGGGAGTGATCTGGCCTCGGCGTTTTCGTGGCAGTGGTATGAAACCGGTCAGGAAATCGCCATCCAGCATGTCAAGCTCGACGGCCGGTGCATTAACCTGTCCCCCGGGGAGATCATTAATTTCGATCCCGCCGCATGGCGCCTGGTCCTCAAGCGGACCCGATTCAAGGGGAGAAGCCGATATGACGGCTTGGGGGACGAAAAGGCCGACGGTGATTACGCGATTTCCGAGGTGCGGGAAGGGGAATGGTTCTATCGCCACACCTATTACCGTCGCGACGGTGAAGTGATCGGCACGTATTGCAACATCAACACCCCGGTGGAATTCTACCCGGACCGGATCCGTTACGTGGACCTGGAGGTGGATGTGGTCAGCCGGCCGGACGGGGAAAAGAGAATCATCGACACGGAAGACCTGGAAAATGGTCTGGCCCGGGGGTATCTTGCCGCCGCAACCGGCGAAATGGCCATGCAGGTCGCCCGGAAAGTGGCCGGGGAAGAAGTCGCTCCGGGTCGGTTCATCGAACCGTAGGTCGGCATTTTGATTCCGTTTCGTATTATCCAAGCAGCATCTAATCCCTCGTATCTTCAAATAAATGCCGATCCTTTCCCCTTGTCAAAACCGCATGCCGCCGTTATAGTTGTTCGTGTTTCAGAACGCTTCGATCAAAATCAGAGTTTTACGACAATTTCGTTGAACCATGAAGAACATGAAGATCCATGAAGAAAACCTTTAGGAATTTCATAGTTCGACAACAACCCTGTTACGAAGGAGACGTCGATGCAGTTTTCCATTCTCCTGTTCGCCCTTTCGATGATCCTGAAAGTGGCGTCCCTGAAAAACGCCGCATTTAAGCGATTCATCAAAAAAGCCGGAGCGCGTGTCCTGATCAAGACCCGGGACGGAAAGTACGCCCGGCTGTTTGTTTTCGACCGGGGGAAGGTTTCTTCCGAACCGGGCGATCGTCCGGATTATGACGTGGCCCTGATCTGGCGGGATGCGTCGACCGGATTTCAGGTGATGACCGACAAGCGCAAGGACGCCTCCTTCAACGCCGCGGCCCAGGGAAAACTCCGGGTTGACGGAATGGGCGTCTATGCCCAGTGGTTCGAGCAGGCGGTCAAACTGGCGATGTGAAAAAAAGAAGAAGCAGAATCCAGAAGCCAGAAGTCAGAACCCAGAAGGTAGGTCAAAGACAAAAAGCAGAAGCCAGAATCCAGAATCCAGAAGTTAAAGTCAAAGACAAAGGCAGCTTCGGTGAACAGGTCTTTTGGTTTTATTCTGGATTCTGGCTTCTGGATTCTGGCTTCTCCTGTAAAAATACTCCGGGTCGAACACCGATACGCACTTTCCAAAGTTAATAATTCCAGTCGAGGAGGAATCATGGCCAGGATCAATGGTGGGCATCTTGCAGCGAAATACATGCGGGAAGTGGAGAACGTCCGGATGGTCTTCACCCTTTCGGGCGGGCACATCGAAAGCATTCTCGATGGGTTTACCGAATACCGGATCCGCACCATCGACGTGCGCCATGAACAGGCCGCGGCCATGATGGCTCATGCCTGGTCAATCTACAACAACGCGCCGGGGGTCTGCCTGGTGACCGCCGGCCCCGGCTTCACCAATGCCCTGACCGGCATCGCCAACGCCTACCTGGACAACGCCCCCCTGGTCGTCCTCTGCGGCCGGCACCCCTTGCGCGACGACCTGACCGGCGCCCTCCAGGAAATCAACCAGGTCGACATCGTCCGGCCGATCACCAAATGGACGGCCACCTGCTATGATACCCGGCGAATCCCCGAGTACCTGTCGATCGCCTTCCGGCAGGCCACTTCCGGGCGCCCCGGGCCGGTCTTCCTGGAACTCCCCCCCGACATCCTGAACGTCGAGATCGAACCGGAATCGGCCCCCTTCCCGAGGCGAAAAGTCCACAAGTCGGCCACCCACCCGGACCCGTCCGAACTCAAGGACGCCGCGCGGCTGATCAACAACGCCAAAAAACCGATCCTGATCGGGGGAAGCGGGGTCGGGTTCAGCGAGTGCGGCGCGTCCCTGAAAGCGTTCATCGATAAGACCGGGATTCCTTTCGCCCTGGTGAACAACGGCCGGGGCGTATTGCCGGACACCCATGAACTCAGCATCAACGACGGGGGATTTACCGGAATCATGACCGGGCTTCCCCAGGCGGATGTCATCGTGGCCGTGGGAATCCGGTTCAACTGGGTGCTCCAGTCCGGTCGGCTCTTCCCGGACGCCAAGGTGATCCGGATCGATATCGACCCGGCCGAGATCGACCGGAACCGCCCCTCGGATGTCGGCCTGGTCGGCGACAGCCGGTACGTGCTCGACCAGCTCGTCCCTCTGGTCGAAAAAAAAGATCACCAGTCCTGGGCGACCACGCTGAAAAACGCCTACAAGGTGTTCATGGGGAGCGAGGTGGAAAAGCGGAATACCGCGTCGAATCCGATCCATCCGATCCGCCTTGCGGCAAAAATCCAGGAGGTCTTCGGCGAGGACGCGCTTTATGTGGCCGACGGCGGGGACACCAGTTACTACGGGCTGGCCGGTTTCCTCTCGAAACACCGGGCCGGGGTCCTGATCCCGGCCGGCGCGCTTCTCGGCTGCCTCGGCACGGGAATCCCGTTTGCCATGGCCGGCAAGCTGTCCCATCCGGACAAGCCGGTGATCGTGCTCAACGGTGACGGCTCCTTCGGGTTCAACTCCATGGAATTCGATACCGCCGTGCGCCACAACATCCCGATCATCTGCGTGGTCAACAACGACTGCGCCTGGGGGATGATCAAGCATTCCCAGGAAATGAGCATCGGCCAGGACCGGTGCACCTGTTCGGAACTCGGGATGCGGCATTACGAAAAGATGGTCGAGGGGCTCGGCGGCTACGGCGAACTGGTGACAAAAGACGAGGAGATCGTCCCGGCCCTGAAACGGGCCATCGAATCGGGCAAGCCGGCCTGCATCAATGTCATCACCGACCCGAACGTCACCAGCCCGGCGACCGTGATGTTCTATCAGAACCTGTCCGATTTCTGATTTTCCCCCTTTTGTTTATAAAACTCCATTCGGCGGCCTTCGGGCCGCCTTTTCTATTCAACCCGACAGGGCTTCGCCGCAAATAT
>Ga0209347_1000848_pt1 | contig 63317 bp, 50 predicted proteins | sample AutmiccommuBRH23_FD_187382 | JGI IMG/M metagenome (GOLD analysis project Ga0209347, IMG submission 187382) | Deep subsurface microbial communities from Mt. Terri, Switzerland - Autotrophic microbial communities BRH/23 (SPAdes) (version 2) | ecosystem: Environmental > Aquatic > Deep subsurface >... | reverse complement strand
CTTCCCAAAAATTAACGTTTAGGTCATTGTTCGGATTTTTCAATGGCTTAGTTTGTTATGCCGTATTTTACAAACCGAAAATTAAAAGAAATAATCAGACAAACTCTTGACTTTTATTAGCTGGTCTAATGAAATTTTATCATGCTTTAAACGTTATGACAACGAAAAAGGACTAAAGTGATGTATAACAACGATATTTTTTTATCTGTTTTGTAAAATAGAAGAAGGAGTCTTGTCGAAAATCGCGAATAACTATTAATTGGGTTGGACCGCTACGAAATTTGTTCATAAGTTAGATGAACAAATGGTCCAACCAAACAACTATTTTAAGAGAGTTTTAGTCATTCAGCCAAAATTATTTACTGTTTTTAGAACAGTAAAGGTAGGAGGATTATCGTTGTTAGAAAAAAGTTTTGTTCATTCTTTACAGCAATGTGTAGGTCGAGAAAACGTGTTAACAGACAAAGAAGATATTATTTGCTATTCTTATGATCCGACGCCTAACCATCAGATTCCTGAAGCCGTGGTCATACCCGGCACTATTGAGGAGATTTCCCAAGTTGTAATGCTGGCAAACCAAGCTGGTATACCGATAACTCCTAGAGGTGGCGGGTCTAATATTTGTGGGAACTCGATACCTATCAAAGGTGGTATTGTCTTGGCAATGCACCGTTTTGACAGGATTATTGAAATAGATACAGCTAACCTTTGCGCAGTAGTCCAAGCTGGGGTTATTACTGCTGATTTCCAGCGTCAGGTAGAAGCTTTAGGTTTATTCTATCCACCTGATCCTCAGGCCTCGAGTATGTCGATGTTGGGAGGAAATGTAGCGACAAATGCCGGTGGTCCTCGTGGATTTAAATATGGGGTAACTCGCGACTATGTGTTAGGTTTTAAAATGGTCCTAGCGGATGGTAGAATCTTAAAAATGGGCGGCAAAACCGTAAAAAATGTCACTGGGTATGATTTAACTAAACTGTTTGTCGGTTCCGAAGGGACTTTGGGGATTTTTACCGAACTTATTTTACGTCTCATACCATTGCCCGAGAGTAAACGAACAATGCTTGCAGTATTCGATGATTTGTTAGATGCAGCACGGACAGTTTCAGGGGTCATTGCCGCTAAAATTATTCCCACCACCTTAGAGTTCATGGACCGAGAAGCAATGCGTTTGATTGAAGCCTATGTACCCTGCGGCTTGCCGGTAGATGCTGCAGCCGCCATCTTGATTGAAGTCGATGGCAGCGAAAGAGATGTTCCGGTACAAATTAAACAAGTAGAAGAAGTGTGCCGACAGTTTGGTGCACGTGAAATCAGAATAGCAACCACGGAGGCAGAGTCCAATCAAATCTGGGCGGGTCGTAAAGCTGCTTTTTCCTCGATGGCTAAAAGTGCCCCAACTCTTTACGTGGAAGATGTCACTGTACCACGCAGTAAGATTCCGGACATAGTCAAGACTATTACAGATTTAGCGGCCAAGTATCAACTTAAAATTCCCATTTTAGGGCATGCCGGTGATGGGAACATGCATCCCATAATTCTCACAGATGAGAACAATCACGATGAAATTAAGCGTGTTAAACTAGCGATCGATGAAATGTTTAAAGCTGCTTTAGAGTTGGGTGGTACTTTGAGCGGGGAACATGGGATTGGGCTGGATAAGGTCAAATTCATGGAGTGGGAACTGGGTGAAACAGGAATAGATGTCATGCGCAAAATAAAGCATGCCTTGGATCCCCGAAACATCATGAATTCCAACAAGGTCTTACCTGCGGAGGCAGTAGAATGAAACCTTTACATGAATTTACCGAAGAATTATATCGTTGTATTCGCTGTGGTTCATGTACTGCTGTTTGCCCGATTTTTAGTGTAGAAAAGCGGGAAATGTCGGTAGCCAGGGGAAGGTTAAGGTTAGTGCGCGAACACTTAGCCGGGAATCTAGACCTAACTCCGAAAATGAGGGATTATCTGGATTTATGTCTGGGTTGTCGTGCTTGTGTTGTTAGCTGCCCACCTCAGGTACCTACGGATAAGATCATTAGAGCAGCAAGGGCCCATTTCGCCATTAAAAAGGGGCAACCATTGGTACGTCATATTCTGTTAAAAAATGTGCTGGTCAAACCAAAACACTTTACGCTGGTTTTAGATTCTTTAAAACTGGCTCGAAGGACTGGAGTAAATCGTTTGCTGCCCAAAACGTTAAAGACTAAGGAAGATATCTTGCCTCAATTGCCTAAGAATACTTTTCGAGAACTCTTGAAAGGAATTGAACTTAAGAAGAGCGATAAAAAAGTAGGATTTTTCTTAAGTTGTATGGATAATAATGTTTACCCGCAGGTGCTTAGGGCAGCTATTAATATTTTGGAAAAGCTGGACTATGAAGTTGTCATTCCGACTAAGGTTGTTTGCTGCGGGGCAGCTCATGATAATTATGGAGATGTGGAAAACGCCCGCAAACTTGCTTGGCAGAATATAGAAGCCTTCTCAGCTACCGGGGTGGATGTCATTTTGACCGATTGTGCTACTTGCGGATCCACAATGCAGTCTTATGGTGAACTATTCCAAGGGAAGAGTGAAGAGGCTGAAGCCTTAAGCTTTGTCAGTAAGGTAATGGATATAAATCAGTTTTTATCTGACAAGTTGCCCTCAGTAAGCGAATGTGCAGAAACAACGGTGACTTATCATGATCCTTGTCATTTAGTCCGCTATCAAAATGTGAGGGAGGCTCCCCGCAAGGTTCTGGAGTCGGCAGGGGTAAACTTTAAGGAAATGGCTGAAGCTGATCGCTGTTGCGGCGGTGGAGGTACATTTAATATTTTCCACTATGATATTTCGATGAAAATACTTGATCGGAAAATCGAAAATGTTAAACAAACAGGGGCTTCCGTTCTGGCCACCTCCTGCCCGGCCTGTCGCATTCAATTGGAGCACGGCATAAAAAGGCATGGTTTGACTATAGAGGTGTTACATCCTATCGAAGTATTAGAAAAATCGTATCTAAAAGAGGGAGGGGTACCCAAAATAGAGATAAGGTGAAGAAGCGGGTATGAAATTAAAAAATCTTCTTAAATTATGGAGGAGGAAAATAATGAAAAAGTCAAAATTTATTAGTATTAGTTTAATTGGATTGTTAACGCTGGGTTTATTGGCGGTGGCCGGTTGCGGTGCTAAAAGTTCCGACAAGGCTGCCACTAGTGAGCAAAAATGGGAACTTAAAGCTGGACATGTTGCCGCTGCCAGTCATCCGATGAACACTGAATTAATTAACATGGGTAAACAGATTGAAGAAAAAACCAATGGCCGTGTAAAAATCGCTGTCTTCCCTGAAGCTACCGTAGGCGGTGAAAGGGAAATGCTTGAAGGTGCTAAACTTGGAACTATGGATATGGTCTTATCAACAACGGCTGTAGCTGGGAATTTTGATCCTAAAATGAAAATATTTGATTTGCCCTTCTTATTTAAAGACAGGGAGCAAGCAATTAAAGTATTGGACGGACCTATTGGTGAAAAGCTTTTAGACGGAATGTCCAGTCAGGGCTTAGTCGGTTTATCCTTCTGGGAAAACGGATTTCGTAATTTGACGAATTCTAAGAGACCTATCGAAAAACCAGAAGATATTCAAGGCTTGAAAATCAGAACTATGGAGAACCCGATTCACATGGATGCCTGGAAGTCACTTGGCGCTTTACCGACTCCAATGGCTTTTGCAGAAGTATTTACTGCCCTCCAGCAGGGAACCATCGACGGACAGGAGAATCCTTTAGCTATTATTAGTACCTCCCGTTTGTACGAGGTGCAGAAATACGTAGCACTGACCAATCATAACTACTCACCGATGGTTTTAGTCATTAGTAAAAAGGTTTGGGATAGTTTCCCTGATGATATCAAGGTGACTTTTAAAGAACTGTCTAAGAGCAACGCTAAAGTTGAGAGACAAATGTTAAAAGAGGCTGATGAAAAGTACATAGCCGATATGAAGAAATTTGGTACGGTTATCACAACACCTGATTCCACAGCGTTCCGTGAGAAGGTAAAACCTGTCTATGAAAAATATTCAAAAGAGATTGGTGAAGATATCATCAAGCAAATTCTTGACACAAAATAGAAATTCTGTAAGGGGGAGTAGAGGTTTCCTACTTCCTCTTACAATATTTCAGAAGGGGGAACCATATGCTGAGTACGGTCGTGCATAATGTTAATAAAGTTATAGGTCGATTTACTAATTTACTCCTGATAATTATGACCTTAGCGGTTTTCGCTCAGGTTATTTCCCGCTTCCTACTGGAACATCCCCTAGCTTGGTCTGAAGAACTTGCTAGATATTTGATGATCTGGATTACTTTCTTGGGAGCAAGCTTAGCCATAGAAAAAAAAGCCCATCCTATGATTGAGATCTTTGCAGGCTTTTTACCAGGGCGGACTAGACAAGTTGTCCAGGTTATTGCCCTGCTAGTTAGCAGTGTGTTTTACAGTTTGCTAATTTATTTCGGCAGTCAATTTGCAGTTCGGTCGTTTGGTCAATTAACTCCAGCTATGGGACTACCCATCGGGTATGTATACCTCATTATTCCAATTAGTGGTGTCTTATTACTGATTAGTTCTTTTGCCGAAATTGAAAAAATTATTAAAAGGGGGAAGTTGATATGAGTATTGTTTTATTTTTGATTACCTTAGTACTCATGTTAATTGGTGCCCCTATTGCTGTAAGTCTCGGGTTGGGAGCTGCTTCGGCTTTATTTTTTGTCGGCAATATGAATTTACTGATTGTTCCCCAAAGGATGTTTGGGGCTATGGACTCATTTCCTTTAATGGCTATTCCGTTCTTTATTTTGGCGGGTAATCTTATGGCCGTCGGTGGAATTTCCAGGCGCTTGATAGATTTCGCCAGTACATTAGTGGGCAGGATGCACGGAGGATTAACGATCGTGTCCATTCTGGCAGGTATCTTTTTTGCTGCTATTTCCGGATCTGGTGCAGCTGCCACAGCTGCTTTAGGTACAATTCTCATCCCATCCATGGTCAAAAAAGGATATAATAGAGAATTTTCAGCGAGTGTACAAGCATGTTCCGGGGCTATCGGAATTGTTATTCCACCGAGTATACCTCTGGTCTTATATGGGATAAGTGGCAATGTGTCCATCGGTGATCTGTTCCTTGGTGGATTTGGACCCGGTATCCTCATTGGGATTGCTCTTATCATTGTAGGTTATGTGATTTCCCGTAAAGAAGGGTATGGCAAAGAAGAACCCGCTACTCCCAAAGAAATCCTATCGGCATTTAAAGACTCTTTATGGGGTTTGTTAATGCCAGTAATTATTCTAGGTGGAATTTATGGTAGTATTTTTACACCTACGGAAGCCGCAGTGGTAGCAGTTGTCTATGGGTATATTGTTGGTAGTTTCGTCTATCGGGAACTTACTTGGAAAAAACTCCAGGAGAGTCTTGCGTCAAGTGTTATTACCACAGCCATCATCATGTTTATTATTGGCTGCGCTGCACTTTTTGCTTTAGTGCTTACCCGGGAGCAGATTCCACAAGATATTGCTGTTTGGCTCTTAGGGATCTCCCGTAATCCTCTAGTCATTCTGGCAATTGTCAACGTTTTTCTTCTCTTAGTGGGTATGGTGATGGAGACAGCGGCAGCCATTATTATCCTTACGCCAATTCTTGTGCCAATTATCATGGCCTTAGGAATTGACCCCGTTCATTTCGGGGTCTTAATGATTGTCAATTTAGGGATTGGTCTTGTTACACCGCCTGTAGGAATTAACTTATATGTAGCAGCAAATATTGCAGGTACTCGAATGGATCTTATCATTAAGCGGTTGTGGCCATTCTTGCTAGCTATGATTGTGGTCCTAATTATTATTACTTACATCCCGCAAATAACCCTTTGGCCTTTGGAAATGATAAAATCTTTTTAAGCCAATAGCTTTAAAGAAGAATACTTCTGTTGTTATAGGTAAGGGGAAAAAGGTAATTGTATACAAAAGGTCTCCTCTCATTGAAATGAACTTTCTCTAGGAGGAGACCTTTTATTTAAGACATAAAAAGTTGAGTCCATAGACCCCCTTTAAGGTATAATTGCTTTAGGTTATGCAAACAAACTAATTATACCTTAAATTGAATTAGGCGGCACAGATTGTGAGAGTGAGAACATATTCGGAGTTTTGTTTTATAACTAAAGGATTTTGTCTCGAAAGAGTCGAATTTAGACAAAGAGAGGTGAAATAAGTGGAACCTATTTTTGCATTGGATATTGGTACCCGCATGGTGATGGGGCTTGTGATGACCAAGGGTGTAGGACAAGGTTATGAGATTTTGGCCAGTGCCCAAACTGAGCATCGACAAAGGGCTATGTATGATGGACAAGTTCATGATGTGGACGAAGTCGCTCGGGCGGTCGTCAAGGTTAAAGAGAGCTTGGAAAAGAAGTTAGAGAGACCCTTAAAACAGGTTGCTGTGGCTGCTGCGGGCCGTGCGCTGAGAACAGAAGTGGCTGTTGCTGAACATAAAGAAGTGCTTCCTGTCCGTTGGGAACGAGAGAGTGTACTGGCCCTAGAGATGGAGGCGGTTCATCAAGCGTTACACCAACTTGAATCATCCAGTGCAGATGAGGCTCATAGCTACCTCTGTGTTGGATATAATCCCATTGCCCGCTGGAATGAGGGAGAAGAAATATCTAATTTGATCGGGCAACGCGGAAAAACTGCCAAGGTGTCTGTGATTGCGACCTTCTTACCCCGAACAGTCGTCGATGGTTTGGTAGCTGTCTTAGGTCGAGTAGGTTTAGAAATGACAAGTTTGACCCTAGAACCGATTGCCGCAGGCCAAGCAGCAATACCCGCTAATATGAGGCGTCTTAATCTGGCTTTGGTGGATGTTGGGGCTGGAACAGCAGATATTGCTTTGACTAGAAATGGATCTTTTTTTGCTTATGGGATGGTCCCTATGGCAGGAGATGAAGTCACAGAAACGATCTGTGGGCATTATTTGCTCGATTTTAAGGTTGGAGAAAAAGTAAAACGAGAATTAAATACCAAAGAGCAATTAAAATTTAAAGATTTTCTTGGTGCAAAAGTCGTTGTAAATAAGGAAGAAGTCTTAAAGATAATCCTACCTGTGGTTAAAACCTTAGCTGAGAGTATTTCAAGAGAGATTCTGAATCTCAATCATGACGTTCCACAAGCCATTATTCTGATTGGCGGTGGCAGTTTAACGCCTAGTCTTACTGAGGTTTTGGCAGAGACCCTTGAAATCCCCAAAAATCGCGTCGGTCTTCAAATCAGAGAAAGGTTAGGGGAGATTTTTGGGGAGAAAAGTGTCAAGGGACCGGAAAGCATCACCCCGATTGGAATTGGCATAGCTGCTCTTGAAGGAAACGGGCTTCAGTATTATACCGTTTTAGTCAACAATAAGCCTGTACCAATTTTCGAATTACAATTAACCACGGTTGCGGAAGCCTTACTCGCTGCTGGCATCCAGCCTCGTACTTTTTTTGGAAAGCCAGGAGCGGCCTTAACCTTTGAATGGAACAGTGAGATGCGGGTCATTAAGGGGACTATGGGAAGTCCAGCCCAATTAAGGGTAAATGACAAGCCGGGGAAATTAGATCAGTCATTAAAGGCTGGAGACGAAATTTCCTTTACCCCAGGAGAACAGGGGATCGATGCTAAAGCATATCTTGAGGATGTATTGCCTCCTCAAAAGGCTAGCTGGATTTCTTGGAATGGTCAGCGTGAAAAATTTGTTCCGCAGGTTTTCGTAAACCAACAACCGATGAATGAAAAAGATCCCATACTGGACGGATATAAAATCACCTACCTTCCAAATGATAATTTAGACAATCTCCTGCAAGAAAAAGGTTTTGAACTTGGTAAAAAAGTAGCTATAGAGATTCGGATCAATGGAGAACCCCTTGTTCTTAACTTAAACCGTACGATTTTAGTCAATGACTGTGAAGTAGGGCGGAACTGTATAATCCAAGAGGGGGATTCTATAGAGGTTTACACAAAGCAGATTACAGTTGGCGAGTTACAACTCTGTCCCAAGTCCATGCCCTTTAAAGTTAATGGAATAGATATTGAGTATCCTCCCCAAGAGACTGTTATTTCGTTTCATGGCAAGACTGTTACCATGGACGAACCCCTTACGGATGGTATGGATCTTAAAGTAGAGGGATTCAAGCGCATGCCGATTCTTTCGGATTTGTTACCCTATGTTAAGTTTCCTGAAGAGAAGATTTCAGGCTCCTTAAAAATCAGTGTCAATGGTCAACCCGCTGAATTTACGACGGTTTTACATCCTGGTGACCGCTTAACTGCGACTTTTAATTAAAAGACTTGACAATTGCCCAGAAGGTCATAAAATAAAGGATGGAGGTGTTTAGTTATGTTATTTCAGTGGTTTGTAGTACTAATTGCATTTGCTGCCTTATTTGTTACATTATACTCCGATGCGGGATCAGCTAAGAAGAAGCATTCCGACTATTTTCAAAGAGTTCAAAAACCTACCGGAAAAGCACAGCGAGATGCAGCGATACCCAATTCCAATAAATTTGATCCTTTTTACGCAAAACTAAATAGTTGAAAGTTTAAACAGATTCGATGAAGTATCGAGTCTGTTTTTATAATTATTTAGTTCACTGAAGCACGTAGTCTTCAGAAAAGAAGTTCTAAAGCTGTAATATGAGCCACCAATCGACGGTTAGTGGTCTCGGGCACTAGGTTAAGCTAGATGTGCGCTTGAGCTCTTCTAGCATACAAGATATAATGATGATGCTCATTTATTGCAGAGATAGTCAATGGGTAAGAATAATTTGTGAAGACGGGTTTTTCAATCAAAGGAGGGCACTATGCATCAATACTGGTTTTTTGTGGGAGATTTTCCGATTAGAGCTTATGGTACCCTTTTTGCATTAGCATTTATTCTTGGAGTAGGTGTTACACTGTACTTCGCTAAAGCAGAGGGTCGACCGCAATATATGGACGTTTTCATGGATTTAGCGCCCATATTACTAATTTCCGGCATCTTGGGTGCTCGTTTTTGGCAAGTGTTTTTTTTCGACTGGGCATTTTATCGTCAATACCCTGGTGAAATTATTGCGATTTGGCATGGTGGACTTTCCATCCAAGGAGGTGTAATAGGAGCTCTTTTAGCGGCGGCAATTTACGTTTGGTATAAGAAGTTACCATTTTGGGAACTTGCTGATTTGGCTGCTCCGGGGCTTGTGTTGGCTCAATCGGTCGGCAGGAATGCCAACCTGATGAATGGGGATGCTTTTGGAGGGCCGACAGGAGGGGATTTTGGAATTCTATATCCCGAAGGGACAATTGCCCGAGATAAGTTTGGGGACCAACCGTTGTGGCCAGCCGAAGTATGGGAAGGGCAAGTGGATGTGATAATTTTTGCTCTCCTTGTCATTCTGAAATTAAGAAAATGGCCGTCAGGTATGATCTTTTTGTTATATATGGTCTTATATAACTTATCAAGGTTCTTTTTAGAGAGCCTCAGAGGGGATAGCCCACGATTTCTATTCGACTGGACAGCCGCCCAATGGAGTAGTATGGCATTCGTAGGGGTTTCCCTTATCCTTCTCGTCTGGAGATTTTGGAGAGATCGTCAACGTGGGGTGGTTTAACCGGGAGTTAGAGTTTCTGAATTGTACAGAAAAGGAGCTCTTCTATCCCTAAGATAAATTTTAGGGTTTCTATTAAAGCATTTTGCTTCTCACGTGGAGACAATTGTTCGGTAGCTACCGAGAGGTGTTCAAGTACTTCAGAGCGTATGGAGATTTGCAAGCCTTCAGCTATCCCTGAGTAGTGAAAATCATAAACATGTTGCTTCTTTTCATGAACAAATAAATTCCCACGGCCGTAGGTTGTGTGATTTAAGACTTGGAAAGCATCGACAGCACAGGAATGGGTATAAGCTGTGACGATAAGTTCAGAATTGGCTGAAGGGCTAATTTCTAGTTCACGCCTGGCAATTTGGGCTACCCGAAAACCTAAGGCAATTTCTGGGCAAGTATGACCATGAAACTCAATAACTTGCTCCCAAGGTGTCTTTTCAATGCACATAGATTAATCCTCCTAAAGTAACTTTGACGGTATTGTATAACCTTGGAGATGAAATGTGAAGCATTTTGAATATTTATTTAATTCCAGCGTCAAGTAAGCAGGAATTTGGCAGTAAAGATAGAAATTATTAAAAACGTTCAAATTTAGAAGAAAGGGAAATCTCACTATGAGATTTCCCTTTCTTCTAAAAAGAGGCTGCTTTAAAATTGCTGCTAAGATTGAGGAAAAAGGACTCCCGCTATTCCACCTATTCCGCCAGCAACTAAGGCTATGATGGATTTCTCTGCCATCTTTAACCAGGATGGGGTACCAGACAAAAAAACAGCGGATAAGACCAAGACCAGAAGGATGAATCCGAGACCTACACTCAATCCATAGTAGAGACCCTTTGTGCCCGCTTGGTGTGCTGTGACAAAGGCAGCGACAAAAATGCTGGTTCCAAAGATAATGTTGAGCGACAGTTCTGATTCAGGGAGTGATGTGTAAGAGAGTAGGACACCAAAGAACAGAGACAATAACAATGCTAAGATCGCCGCCCAGAGAATTCCTTTTAGAATTAAGCTTAAATGAAAGGATTTTGACATGGTTATCCCTCCTTTGACTGATATCTACCTATGCCTAAACTTGAAGGAGTATGACTAATTGACAGTATAAAAGAGTATTAAAAATGTAGAGCGAAAGTATGAACTTTAACAAGGGAGGTAAAATGGACAATGAAAAAGACTATTCCTGATTTTGAAAAAATGAAACAAGCTGGTGAAAAAATCAGTATGTTAACAGCCTATGATTATCCTTCAGCCAAGTTAGTAGAAGATGCAGGCGTCGACACAATCTTAGTCGGGGATTCTTTAGGGATGGTAGTTTTAGGCTATGATTCCACTGTTCCAGTAACTATGGAAGACATGCTCCACCATACAAAAGCCGTCCGCAGGGGTGCTGCAAAAACGTTTGTCATTGCTGATATGCCGTTTATGAGCTATGCGACACTCGATCTTGCCATAATCAATGCTGGGAGACTGATTAAGGAAGGGGGAGCGGACGCAATAAAACTCGAAGGAGGCTTAAACCTTGTTCCGATCGTTGAAAGCTTAACTCGTGCAGGAATTCCTGTTGTAGGACATATTGGCCTTACCCCCCAAACGGCAAACCAATTGGGCGGGTTTAAGGTTCAGGGTCGAGACCTTGAGAGTGCTGTACAGTTGGTTAAGGACAGTCAGGCACTAGAACAGGCTGGGGTATTCTTACTGGTTCTCGAGGCCATACCAAGACAAGTAGCTGCCCAAATATCCACAGGATTGAAAATTCCTACGATTGGAATTGGGGCAGGGCTGGATTGTGATGGTCAAGTTTTGGTATTTCACGATTTACTGGGACTCTTTGAACGCTTTAAACCAAAATTTGTTAAGCAATTTGCTCAACTAGGACAAGAAGCAGTTCAATCCATTCATAAATATCACGAGGAAGTTAAATTTAGTCTCTTTCCAGCAGATGAACATACCTTTGGCTTGTCAGATGAAGTAATTCAAAAACTTTATGGGGATAAATGAATTAAACCCTACTTTCGAATTAAAGTTTAACTATTACCAATATTCAGTATAGCATTTATTCGTAAATTTGATATAATATTAATTATTCTTAAGAATTATTTAATTAATATTGGGAAGGATGGACTAGCATTGAGATTAAAGGAAAAAACCCATCGGAAATTTGTCGAATTTTTCGAGAAGATTTCTAGTATGTATCAAGGTAAGGATTTCGAATTAGCATATTCAGATATTCAACGAGAAACAGGTGCCGCAAGTGTAACTTTGAAACGAGCAATTCAGGCATTAGCTGAAGATGGAGTTATAGAAGTTCATCCTGGACGTAATTCTAGATATGCGAAGTTTCATTATCTTTTAGCTCCTCTGAGCGCTGCGGAAAATTCAATCGAAAACCCTTTGGAAAAAACTCAAGCTCCAGAGGATATCAGCAATGAGGAAACGCTTCGTTCTGGTGGAGTTCTTGAAGCAATCTCAGAAGATGTAGAAGAACTTACGCAGCTTGTGGATCACTTAAAGCGGCGAGTACGTAATCAAGAAATGGCGATTGCCTTACTTCAAGATCGATTAGCAGAAATTGAGGACAAAATGCGGAAACGATAATTTCCGAGATTTGCTAGAGATTTTTTTGTCTAGTGGTGGTATAATAGTAACATAACCTAGCTTGTGCGTATTGATTACCATGGTTTTGATCCTATTATGTGACAAGGGAGCTAAATGTCAAATTAGTACAACAGGCCCTATCCGTGTGAATAAGGGAAGTTGGAAAATTGGGACTAGGTACCCACCTGCGAGAGCAGGGTCAGAAACCTGGAATCTTACGGCAAGTCGGGGAAGGGTAGGGATTATTCCCTACCCTTTTGATTGAAGGGGTGTATTGATGACTCGAATCATATTAACGCGCCACGGTCAGACCTTATGGAATATTGAAGGACGAGTTCAAGGAAGTCTAGACTCTCCGCTTACGGAAAAGGGAATACTTCAGGCCCGTTCCTTAGCTCTTCGGCTTAAGAACGAGCGGATTGATCATATTTACTCCAGTGATTCCCAAAGAGCGATTGGAACAGCAGAAGAGATACGCCTTGAGCTGGGTCTTGGCAAATTGTCTTTAAATCCTGCACTTCGTGAGTTTTCTTTTGGAGAGTGGGAGGGGTGTATTTGGCAAGAGTTACGGGAAACCTATCCGGATATCTTTAAGATTTGGGACTCAGAACCACATCTAGTCACTACACCAGGCGGAGAGAACATGACGGGAGTCATGGAAAGGGCCTGGAATTTTGTGCAACATATCATTCAAGCTCATTCAGGAGAAACGGTTTGTCTAGTAACTCATGGCTTGACCTTAAAGCTTTTGATTACCAAAGCACTGGGTTTTGAAGTACATGAGTGGGCAAAAACTCCTTGGCAACATAATACGGCCTTAAATATTCTTGAAGTAGAAGGACAAAAATGGATCCCCAGCATCCTCGCAGATTGCCAACATTTAGAAGGACTTGAGGAATTAGCTGATCAAGAGTCAGATCCCAAAAAATAATTGCAAAGGTAAAAGACAGGCATGAGCCTGTCTTTTACCTTTGCAAGAAAATAGCCACAGTAGTTATTCAGAACTTTTTTCCCAGTCCTGTAAGAACATCTCGCCTAATCGAATGGATGCAGTAGGGGAAGGGACGGTTGTGGAGAATTCATGGTTGGCGAGAAATGAATAGCGTGTCCAACCTGAACTGCTTAAGATAAACGACTTATTATCAAAAATGCCTACGCTCATTCCGAGTGGTGGTTCGCTGGGGTAATACCGAATCTGAACCCCCTGGGCGGCGGTTAAGGTTTCGAGAGTCACTGGATTCTTAGTGGTTACAGCGCGATCAAGGATTAGCCGAACGTCACATCCTTTACCAGCAGCATCAATTAGGGCCTGTACTAAATCTGGATCTGTAATTTCTGTGTTTTCAATCCAGATTGAAGTTGTACTAGATGAGATTCGATCGGCAAGTTGTTGTCGGACATTAGCGTTCGTAGCTAAGATAATATTATCTTCCGGTAGGGAGGATGTCTTGGGGACATTTAAAGGGAATGTTGTGGTGAATTCCCAATCTTTGGAGAACAAGGTAGCTGCCTTCCAGGCGGATCTGCCGGATAACTCGAGAGCAAGATCGTGGGTCTGAAATCCGTACTCTGTCCAGTGAGGACCATAAACAATAGCTCGGGTCTGATCAACTATTAAGTTCTTAGTGTGGTTATACTGGCCTTTTTGAGCAGGATAAAACTGGACAGAAACATTTTGATTTTTGAATTTATCGAGAGTTGCTCGATTTACCTTTTGCCATTGGTCTAAGAGAATGCGGACATCGATACCTGAGCTGGATTTTTCAAGGAGAAGCTCAATAAGGCGAGGGTCATCAAATTCTGCCTGCTCAACGTAGATTGACGTTTGTGCAGACTGAATGAGAGTTAATGTTCGTTCATAGATCTCCTCTTTATCCACTAGAAGTGCATCAGCGGGTAGGTTGGAAATTGGAATTTCTTCAGGGAAAAGTTTTGGTAATTTAATCGTACAACCGCTTAAGAACAACAGACTAAACAATAGTAGAATTAGGATTGAAAGGTAGGATTTCTGTTTTGACATGGCGCTACTTCTCCCAAAGTTAAATATTAATTACAGTATACCATATATGTCCAAGCGGTTAAAACCGTTGTGAGGAATAACCCTAAGAAGTTTTTCATAAGAATTGGCAAAGTGAGTTTGAACTTCGAAGGGGTAATAGATTATGAAGGTTTCCAAGACGATCATGATCGTGTTCATAGTTTTGGGAAGTCTAATGGTTTTTTTCGGATTTAATAGTTTTAGACCCAAGCTTACTCCAACTTCCAATGATGCTGTTGAGGATTTTTCCGCGACAATGGCCTATGAGCATGTTAAATATCTCGTGCAAAAAGTTGGGCCTCGACCTGCGGGAAGTAAGTCAGAGTTGAAGGCTGCTCAATATATTCATTACGTACTAACTCAAAATGGTTGGAAGGTGCGCGAACAACCCTTTAGCAAGGTTGTGGTTCGCGAAGTTTCAATCTTGCAGCCTGAACAACGAGTCGAACTGATCAATAGCCAAAACATCATTGCCGAATTACCGGGATCACGTCCAGATACAATTATCATAGGTGCCCACTATGATTCAGCAACATTTAATGCCCCTGGAGCAGTGGATAATGCCTCCGGAGTCGGCCTTTTACTGGAACTTGCCAGAGTATTAAGTAAGGAACCCCATGAAGAAACCTATCAGCTTGTATTCTTTGGAGCAGAAGAGTTCGGGCTGGTTGGGTCACAATACTATACCTCACAAGCAGACTTATCCGCTGTGCGTTGGATGCTTAATATTGACATGGTTGGAACCCCTCTAGAAATTGATGTGGCTGGTAAAAAGTCTGCTCCACCGGAACTGATTAAGCAGGTTACAGCTTTAGCTGGGGAAAGCAATATCCCTTTCCATCTCAGTCGAGATTCCATCATAATGACCCGTGATAGTTCTCAAGGGGGGACGAGTGATTTTAGCCCCTTCTTAGATCAAGGAATTCCTGCACTGGGTTTAGGAATTTTTGGACGCCCTTCTGGATACTATCATCGACCAGAAGATCGCTTAGATCGTGTTTCTCTGGAAGAGATGCAGAAGATTGGGGACTATTCCCAGCGCTTGCTAAGGTCTATAAGGTTAGAAAAGCTAGGACCTCAGAACTGGGATGAGTTATATCTACCGTTTCAAATGGGTAAGAAGGTTATCATTGTCCCAAGTCATGGAATTCGTATCTTCACGTTTTTCACCTTGCTAGTCACGGGGTTGATTGTCATTAAATTAATTAAAATTCGTGCTCAAAAGCCTAGATTGGACGGTAAAAAGGTTTTGCTGATTCTAGGGATTACTCTGTTGATGAGTCTTATTGTAATTGGCTTAAGTGGGATTAGTGAAGCTCTTTGGCAATGGATTAAACAGGCGACGTTCATCTACTACGCTTATCCAACACTCTTTCTTGTTGTTCGTATAGGAATTGGCTTAGGGATTTTTCTAATTCTAGCGAGTTGGTTAGATTCATTTCCACTAGCACGAGATCCCCAGCTCTATTGGTTTATCGGAGTGTTGATCTTGTTAGTACTTAGTTTAGTATTAGCGCTCAATCGAATTGACCTTGCTTTTCCGTTTGTATTTTGGTTGTTGTGCCTGAATCTGCAGTTTTTCTTACCGAACATTATATTAGTTTTGATCGGTCCCTATTTTATCTATTGGATGCACTATGAGCTTTTAAATTCTCCGCAGTGGCTAAGCTATTATGAGGCAATACATAACCACTTTTTAATTTTCTTGGTTATATACAGCTTGCTGTTAATTCCTTTCTTGCTAGCTGCATTGCATGTAGCTATCACACAAAGAAAACTTGCTAAGCAACTATTGAATCATGTGCGCAAACCTTCCTTAGTTCTGACAGGCTTACTGATTTTATCCTTGGGGTTGGTCCCAATGTACACCCGAGATTACCCACAGACGGTTGTTGTTCGAGAAGAGTGGTCTGGAAGATCGGAAGGGTTCTTACATGTTTTTTCGAATGAAGAATTGCCACGTAAAGTAGTGACTGATTTGAATGGCCAGCAAGGCAAGAGTCTTTATGTACCAGTACTCAATGAAAACCCCCCCCTTAGTATCGATACCTCAGTGGTAGAGAAAATTATAAATTCACAGAGATCCCTAGAAGTTGCTCTCAAATTAAACTATTCCAGTGAACCTTATTTAATCCGTTTTATCTTAGAAAGTGATCAACCTTTTGAACTACAGACCGACGAATTTCTACCGATGTCTAAACTACCCAAAAAATTACAACTTAGAGGAATAGAACAATCCTCTGGAACCTATTCAATCATCCTGCAAAGGACGCCTCCTCAGAAAAATACCATCCAACTCGCTGTGGAAACTCAGAGCGTAATGTCCTGCACAGTGGAGGCAATGTTTCCTGAACCTGCCCCCCGAATCCTAATTCAAGATCCTCTTTTATCAGTTGATTATCAGATTAGCTTCAAAGAGAGCTTTGATTTTTAAAAAATAGGATTGTATAGGTTGAGACTATTGGGGAAAAATAGAGCTTAAGTGAGGAAGGTGAGAAAATGTATAAAACTATAGCAGTAGAAGATGGGCTCGATAATGTGATTCAAGCGTTACATGCCGGGGGATTTAAAACCACACCTTTAGAGGGTGAAAAATTGCAAAATGTCCGCGCCGCAGTTGTTAAAGGGAACGGAACGTCGCTGATAGCTCCAGATTGGCCCGTTAAAATGCCAATTATAAATGCAGCAGGTCGAAGTGCTGATGAAGTATTGGATATTCTTCGTGATCGTCTCTCATAAGCAAGTACGTTTCAACTAACTATTCTCCGTCCTTTTGAAGGGACGGTTTTTTAGTCACCAAAATGGCAATAATTTACATATAATGCAGGGAGAAGATAGGTTATCTCAGGAAGGAGTTGCTCTTATGTTTTTACTCCCCTTTGCTCTAGGTTTTGGTCTTGGAGCCTTTGTTTCTCCTCGTTATGCACCATACCCCTACCCTTATGCGTATCCTACCGCTTACGCCGCTTATCCCTATCCCTATCCTTACCGGGGATGGTAATTAGAGGGTCTCGTAGTGCAGAGAAGGAAGCTTAAGCTTCCTTTTCTGCCACTTTCGAGGTATTCTTAAGCAATACGCCCATTTTAGTAGATGGACCTGAAAGCGAGGAAGAACAAAATGATTGTGCCAAAAGCATTTCTAAAACAAAATCGTAAAAAGCGACTTGAACAGGGGCATCCCTGGGTGTTTCCCAGTGAAATTGAAAAAATAGAGGGAAATCCTCAAGGCGGAGATATAGTACATATTGTCAATCATGTCGGACATTTTTTAGCCCAAGGATTCTATAATCCTTTATCCCAACTCATACTTCGAGTTGTATCGTATTCTGAAGACGACGTTGATGAAAGCTTATTTTACAGTAAAATCGAACAAGCTTGGAAACGGCGACAATGGCTAGTACCTGAAGCCACATCTTGTCGAGTAGTCCATGGTGAGGCTGATTTCCTACCAGGATTAATCATTGATAAATATGAAGATGTCCTAGTTGTCCAAATTCTCTCGTTAGGAATAGAAATGCGACGCCAATGGATATATCAAGCCTTAATTAAACTATTTAACCCTCTTGGAATTTTTGAGCGAAGTGATGTTTCGGTCAGACGTCTGGAAGGGCTCGAAGAAAGGATGGGTTTTGTAGACCAACCCTTTGAGACTAAGGTAACAGTTCGTGAGAATGGATTGAGCATTTTAGTGGATGTTGCTGAGGGGCAAAAAACTGGGTATTTCTTTGATCAGCGTGAAAATAGAGCTGCTCTGAAACCTCTGATGACAGGGTGGGGAGCTGGGCGAGGGATTAAGGTGGATAGTAATGGGCTGCCTATCGATCCAAAAGGGAAAGCCATTAAAAATCCTTTTTGGGACGGTGCTGAGGTATTAGACTGTTTTTCGCATACGGGTTCTTTCATGCTCCATGCCTGTCAGTATGGTGCCAAAAAGGTGACCTGTTTAGACATTTCAGAGAAGGCTATTGAGATGGCTAAAAGTAATGCACTCCTTAATGGGTTCCTGCATCGCACTGAATTTATAGCAGCCAACGCCTTTGACTTTTTGCGTGAACAAGTGAAAGATAAGAAAACGTGGGATGTGGTCATCCTAGATCCACCAGCTTTTGCCAAAAATCGCCAAGCGATAGAAGGTGCTCTCCGGGGGTATAAAGAAATCAACCTTCAGGGCATGAAGCTGGTTCGTAATGGAGGAATCTTAGTGACGGCTTCCTGCTCCTATCATTTGAGTGCGGCGCGCTTCTTGACGATGCTCCAAGAAGCAGCAGCGGATGCCCATAAAGTATTGCGACTTATTGAATTCAGGCGTGCTGGTGCTGACCACCCCGTGCTACTGGGTAGTGAAGAAACAGACTATCTCAAGTTTGCCATGTATGAGGTGTTTAATCGTTAAATTCTGCGAATGCCCTTTTCAAAGGAGTTTTCTTGACATATAATGGAGATATGTGGAGGAGGTCAAGGGGTGGAGGAATTAAAGACATTTGAAAGTATCTGTAATATGTTGCGCGATCATTCCTATAAGGTAACCCCACAGCGCCAGACGATCTTACAAACGTTTTTAGAACATGTAGATCGCCACTTGAGTGCTGAAGAGGTGTATATGCTCGTCAAACACCAAAATCCAGAAATTGGTTTAGCAACCGTATATCGTACCTTAGACATATTAGCTGTAATAGGAGTTTTACTTAAAAACGATTTTGGCGATGGGCGAAGTAGATACGAATTTAGCAGAAAGGACGAACATCATCATCATCACCTCATCTGTCTACGCTGTGGGAATGTCTCGGAATTTGATGATGATTTATTAGAGTCCCTGGAGGCTGTGATTATCAAACGCAACCAATTTAAAGTCATGGACCACGATTTGAAATTTTACGGACATTGTAAAGATTGTGGAGAGGCGCAGTAAAGTGCGCCTCTCCTTTAATTTGTAAGTTTGTGAATGATGATACTCCCTTTTGTAGATATTATGAATGAAAATAAAGAATCAAGGACAGTATTTTTAAACTCTGGCGAGAAAAGTGGATATTCATTCACTTTATGAGAATTACTGGGCATCTGGAAGGTATTTGACGTACGATTTTAGGAATAAAGAGAAGGGGAAAGCAGCCTAAAAGGAGAACGTAAATATGGAAATATAAGTAAATAAAGGGGCGGAAATTATGGCTTTACCTTTGGCCTCGAGACGTAAACAGAAATGGCCTTCTCTTCAAAATTCATATGTCTGGAATTCTCTCCAAGCCAAATGGTATCAACGATTTGGCAAGACGGATGATGCCATCCGAAATTGGGTAGATTTGTTAAATCGAGAATCGCCAAAGCTACGTTTAAGAGAAGTGCGTCATTTAATTGAGGTTCAAGCATTTCAAGAAGCAAGAGATTATCTAGAAGGTCTTGAATTCGATCGTGAAAATTCACATGAAATTAGTTATCTGCTTTCCCGCTGTTATCTTGGTCAAGCACTCATCCCACAAGCCAAAGAAAAAATTGAGCAAGCAATTCAGTCATTACCTCAGATGGCGATGTATTGGGATTTACTCGCAGACATCTATCTGGAAATCGGAGATTGGCGTGAGGCGATTAAAGCACTTGATAATTCATTGAGAGCTGCACCTCAAAATGTGGAAACCAATTATCGTTTGGGTATGATTTATGCTTATCACGAAGAACATCTTGAAGCATTAAGGTGCTTTCAAGGATGTTGTCAACTCCGACCACGGGAGTACTTATATTGGGAAATGAAGGCCGAAATGCATTTAGTATTAGAACAGTTGCCAGACGCCTGTGATAGTTTTGAAAAAGCCCTTCGCTACGGTGGAACTACGGATTTAGCGGCGAGATTAGCATATTGTTATATCCAAAATGATCAAATCAAAAAAGGAATCCAATACTACAAATTCACCTTGAAAAATGAGCCGGATCACTATGAAAGTTTGAGTAACCTTGCTGCAGTCTATCAAAATCTAGGCCGATCTCAAGATGCTTTAAAACTATTAGATCGCGCCATTATCATCTATCCCAAAGATCCAATCCTGCTCAATAATTTAGCCTTTACCTTGGTTCATCAAGGACGCACAAGAAAAGCCGCAGAGGTTTATCGAGAAGCTTTAGAGTTGACACCCAATCATCCCCTAATTCTCTATAATTTAAGTGTTTGCCTTACTCGCAAAGGGAATTGGCAGGAATCCATTGATTTACTCAATCAGTTGATTGAAAATGATCCCAACCATTCAGCTGGCTGGGCCTTACTGGGTAATATTTATGAACAAATTGATCAATCTGATACAGCCATTGATTGCTTTAATAAGGCTTTAAAGCTTGCCTGACGGAGAAGGGTTATTTTAATGAGCGACTGGCTATAAGGCTACAAAGTTCAAGGAACCTTCAGAGAGAGTTAGATTACTCTATCTGAAGGTTCCTTTTCAGCGATGGATAAGTTTACACTTTCTAGCAACTTAAAACCAGGGTCAAGAAACCAAGTTTATGAATTTATTGATATTTCGTTTTCTTTTGTGAATAATAATGATAAAATAGACTGTAATTTGTCATATAAGGAGCGTAAAATGTTTCAGGTATGTGTTCGAGCGCATTTCGATGCAGCTCATTTTATCAGAGATTATGACGGAGATTGTGCTAACTTGCATGGTCATCGCTGGGATGTTGAAGTCTGTATTGAAGGTCAACGACTAGATCATCTGGGAATGTTGATCGATTTTAGTGTTGTTAAGCAGTCCGTTCGAAAATCATTAAAGATATTGGATCATGGCTTGTTAAATGATCAGCCAGCTTTTGGTATCCAAGGAGTCAATCCAACAGCTGAAAATCTTGCGCAATTTCTGTTTATGGAATTTAAAAAGGACTTAGTGCTTGAGGACAAGCGCCTAGCGTGGGTTAAAGTCTACGAGTCTCCCGATACATGGGCTCTATTTAAGGGGGACGAATGATGCCTGGAATCATTTTACTATCGGGTGGTTTAGACTCAACCGTTGCCTTGGCACTCCATTTGGAAAAAAATGTTGTGGATTTAGCCTTAACGTTTGATTATGGGCAAAGGGCCAATCAACGTGAAATCTCGGCAGCGAGAAGTATTGCTGAGCATTATCACATTCCGCATAAGGTTGTGCCATTACCTTTTTTGCAAGAGCAGACCTTTTCCGCGCTTGTGAATCGTTCAGAAGGGCTGCCCCTGATGGAATTGAGTGATCTCGATGACCTTGACGGGCAAGCACAAAAAAGTGCTCGTCAGGTATGGGTGCCCAATCGCAATGGCTTATTTTTGAATATTGCGGCTGTATATGCTGAAAACATGGGTGATGGTGCTGTTTTAATTACAGGCTTTAACAGTGAGGAAGCTGCGACCTTTCCAGACAACTCTCTAGAGTTCATGGCTGCCATGAATATATGCTTCACTTTTTCAACTCAAAATCAGGTGACCATCGTAAGTGAGACTTCGATTTACTCGAAAAAGGAAATTGTTCGAGAAGGGCTGCGCTTGCACGTCCCTTTTGAACATATATGGAGCTGTTATGAGAGTGAGGAAAGAGTATGCGGGCAATGCGAAAGCTGCCTAAGACTAAAACGTGCTCTCCTTGCCAATGGTGCTCAGGGACTTGTAACTCAACTATTTGGTTTTCAATAAGATATCAGGATAAAAATACAATTTACTTGGCAAGATTTTTAATACAATCAGAAAGTATAAACTAGCGTTATATACTGCAAGAAGGGTAATCCGTGCGAAGACAGTGTCTTCGCGGGCACCAGCCAAGTTTTCTTTATCGGGGCTGAGAAAGAGGGATAGTTATGAAATATACAGTCCTGCGTACCCCCCTCAACTATGATGGCAGTCAACTTCAATCCTTGTTTGCCTACAAAAACTTTGGCTTGATGGGAGATAGCATGAGTGTATTCCGTGGCTCGTGCCGTGTAGAACAAGACGAGATGGTGGATATGGAGGATGTCTTGGCCAAAGACTGGATCTATAGTGAGGACATGCTGCATTTTATTGTCGAGCATTTCGAGATGGACTTAGAAAAGACCATTATCCGGCAAAGACTGCTTATCGCGACAATAAAGGAAGAACTCGAAAGGCTTGGAGTGAGAACCCTCAGCCGCAGTGGGGATGATCTCTATGAGGCTGATAAAAAGCTCTCTGTGAGTATCAGTACCCTTTCTCCCGTATCCACCTTGATTCATTGTGGTCTAAACGTATCCAATCTCAATACGCCGATTCCTACCGTCGGTTTGGCTGATCTTAAGATTCAGGATGTTTTAGGGTTTGGAGAGAGCGTCGCCAAACAATACTGTGCTGAGGTCGGATCGATGCGCCTTGCGCGTTGTAAAGTTCGAGGGGTATCGTAATGCTTAAACTACCAATTACAGAAATTTTCTCATCGATCCAAGGGGAAGGTCCCTACGTTGGGGTCAGACAAATTTTTCTGCGCCTGCCAAACTGTAACTTAAACTGTCCCTATTGTGATACAAATACTTCAATACCTCCACAGTTCAGGATGGAGGCAGATTCTGGCACACAGCTATTTAAACAATTTGACAACCCAGTTCCTATCGATAAACTGCTTGCTCTCATAGAGACTTACGACGTTAATCTTCATCATTCTCTAAGTATCACAGGAGGAGAGCCTCTGCTTTGGGTCAAGGAACTAAAGGTGTTACTGCCTTTGTTACGAGATAAAGGATTTAAGATTTACCTAGAGACCAATGGGACTTTACCCGAACAACTTCTTGAAGTGTTACCTTGGGTTGATATCATCAGCATGGATATTAAACTACCCTTCGATGGTCAGGTTTTCTGGGATGTTCATGAATTCTTTTTACGCTATAGCCTGCAAAAGGAAGTTTTTATAAAACTTGTGGTTCAAGAAGATACTAGTTTAATAAATCTTCACATCGCTCGTGATTTAATTGCTAGAGTTGACCCCTTGATCCAGACAATTCTTCAACCGGTCACACCAACGCACGGAATAAAGGCTCCTAAGCCGGATCAGCTTTTGAAATGGCAAAGCTTTTTTCTGGAAAAACTTCGTAATATTCGAGTAATTCCTCAGACCCACGTTTTTATGGGTCAACTATAATAGGTTAGTAACTCAAGGAACCATAGAGTAAAGGAGAAAATAGATTATGGGGATGGATTTAGAAAAGATTGAGCAAGCAGTATACATGATTCTCGAGGCTATTGGAGAAGATCCTGATCGAGAAGGGTTAAGAGATACTCCGAAACGTGTGGCCAGGATGTATGCAGAAGTCTTTACAGGGTTACATGAAGATCCGAGTCGACATCTGAAAGTCCAATTTTCCGAAGAACATGAAGAGATGGTCATCGTGAAGGATATTCCGGTTTATTCTATGTGCGAACATCACCTTGTTCCATTTTATGGTAAAGCCCATGTTGCCTATATTCCACGGAAAGGTAAAATAACGGGTTTATCAAAATTCGCTCGTGTTGTGGAAGGATTTGCCCGCAGACCTCAGCTTCAAGAACGCTTGACCTCCGAGATTGCGGATGCCATAATGGGCGAACTAACCCCCTTAGGCGTTTTGGTGGTCATCGAGGCAGAACACATGTGTATGACCATGAGAGGGGTTAAGAAAGCAGGATCCCAAACCTTAACCTCTGCTGTACGGGGCATATTTAAAACCAATCCTATTACAAGATCAGAAGCTTTTTCACTAATTCAAGGACACAAACGTTAAGAAAGAGGATGTTATGGGAGAACAACAAGGAAACCCGTCCGAAGGACAAGGGAAAATTGAACTAATTTCGTCACTGCGGCTTGGCGTGAATGGAGAACTTTATAAGGTGGTTGATTTTCTGAATAAGAATTTGAAAGACCGTCGACTTATGTTTGGCTTGACTAAAAAAGACGATAAAATGGTGATTTCGGTCTACGAAGTAGAGTGAGCGGGGGAATACCATGCATATTTTACTGACCAATGACGATGGCTATCATGCGCCTGGGATTCAAACCCTATATCGCACTTTGAGATCTCAAACAAAGCATGACATTAGTATAGTTGCTCCAGAGAGTCAGCGTTCAGCCACTGGACATTCTATCACCCTATTTCAACCCTTGTTTCTGACAAAATATGAGTTGGACGGGGATCTGAAGGGGTATGCCGTCAGTGGTACACCTTCGGATTGCGTAAAAATTGCGATACAAGGGGAACTTATCTCCAAGCCGGATCTCCTCATCTCTGGCATTAATCAAGGCTCAAACTTAGGTACAGATGTTTTTTATTCGGGGACGGTTTCGGCAGCAATGGAAGGCGTTTTGCTTGGAATTCCTGCTTTAGCAGTGTCGCTGGCGAGTTATGAATATGATAACTTTGAACCGTCTGCCCTGTATTTAGCTGAGCACCTTGATTACCTTGTTGAGGAACATCGAAAGGGATTAATGAATATTAATTTTCCAGGTAAGCTTCAAACAGAGTGGCGTGGTGCTAAGGTGACGAGATTGGGTAAGGCTGTTTATGAGAATGTGTTTGAGCGACGTGTTAACCCTCACGGAAAAACCTATTACTGGCAGTGTGGAAATTTAACTCAGGATCAAGAAGGTGACACTGATCTAAGAGCAATCCAAGATGGCTTTGTTTCCATTACTCCAATGCATAGTGATTTGACGGATTACACTGATCTTCAAGTATGGCAAACTCGTTTGAGTGAATCGGACATCATGTCTGTTGAACGAGATAAATAAAGGAGTACAGAATCATTCTGTACTCCTTTATACTTAAAATCTGCGATCTAAGAATTCGTTTCACTCAACAGGGGTGTTTAGAGATTCCTTTGCTCTCCGAATCATGGTTTTGACCATACTACCACCGATTCGGCCTCCAACATAGCCACATTCACGAGAGGTCATGTTTTCCCAGCCTTGAGACTTGATCTTAGAACTTAATCCTAATTCCTCGGCAACTTCCCATTTGAATTGGTCTAATACAGCGTTGGGCAATATACCACTGTTGCTATTATTCTTTTTGCGACTCATTAAGTTCATCTCCTCTCATTAATCTCTAAGACAATTCTAGTATTCACGTTTCAGCGGCGGTTTATAGTACTAAAATAATGGATATATAATGTGTATTTACTAATGGAGGAAGTTACATGATTATTGGCACGTTTGTTTTTTACTTTATTCTTTTTGTAATCGTCTTTTCATATCCGAAATTTAATAAAAAAGAAAGATCAAGCTCACTACTTAAGCTTTTGACAATACCAGCGCTCTTAGGTCTGGCTATGGTCTTTTTAACGGTCATCAAAGTTTATTTTGTCTACAAAATCTTAGCTTTATTATTTGTTATTATCATGTTTCTCTTAACCTATTGGCAATGGGGAGACCAAATCCGTCGTTTCTGGAAATAATAATTAGACCAGATTAGATTGGAAGGAACTTGCCAATCCAAGGAAGTCGTTTTAGATCTTGCAAAGCAATACCACCATTTATAAATAGGATTATACCGTAAACGACTAGTCCTAAGAAAAATTCGATGAAATAACCTAAAACATGTCCGCCCAAAAATGGATTTAACCCTTGAAACACAAGAAGCATGCCAACCCCTCCACTTAATGGTTGGAGTATAAAGCGTTGAAGGTCTAAGGGCATTCCAGTATAGCGGGCAATTGCCATAATATTCAGAGATGCCACGATAAAGTAACCAAGCACAAAGGCCCAGGCCGTTCCTCTAAGACCCCATTGGGGAAGCCCTGTGAGGTATATTAAGACAGGAAAGCGAATGATTGCTGCAATGATGGAATGAAGGACTGGTAACTGAACCTTACCAAGTCCCTGGAGAATTCCAGTTGTGGTTTGTTGTATATACGAAAAGATGCCGCCAAAGGCTAGTATACGTAAAATTGGGGAGATGTCTGAACTCTTGAAAAATGCCGTCAAGGGCCGGGAAAAGTAGAAGAGAATAATTAGACAGGGAATACCGACTAAAATGGTCAAACGAATAGCTTCAGCGCTTCGGGCCCGGACAATATGAAATTGACGGCGAACAGCCGCTTCAGAAATGGATGGGACTAGTGAAGCGGCTAAGGCGAAGGTAAAGACACTAGGAAAGGAAAGTAATGTGTAGGCTGAGCCTCCAAGTTGTCCAAACAAGGTTATGGCTTCACGTGCCCCATAGCCTGCTGCTTGCAGGCGCATTGGGATAAGGATAGCATCTAAAGAAGATAAGCCTGTTGAGAGAAGCCTTCCGACGGTTACAGGGGAGGCTAAGTGCCATAATCGCCTTAGGATTTGGCGTTTTGAATAACCGGGTGCCTGGCTCTCGCCGGTCGGTTTAGGTTTGCGCCTTTGATACTGAAAGATGATTGCTAGCAATCCAATCACTTCACCGGCCAACATCCCTAAGGCTAACCCTGTTGCAGCCCATTCTACTCCGTGATCAAGAAGTCGAAGCGCTGCAGTATAACCGACGATGACTCTAATAATTTGTTCGAAAATTTGGCTGATCGCCGTAGGAACCATGTTCTGCAAGCCTTGGAAGTAACCACGGAAAACTGAGGACACTGAGACGATAAAGATTGCCGGAGTGCAAATAAGAAAAACATTCATCACCCTAGGGTCAGGAAAAATTCGCTGGGAAAGGTGCGGGGCAAGAAAATAGAGGACGATGGAGACGACGGCACCAGAAATACTGAGTAGCCAGAGAGCTAGTCGAAAGATGGATTGAGCGTGTTGCGGACGTCCTAGGGAAATTTCTTCCGAGACCATTTTAGCAATGGCTAGTGGAATTCCAGCCGTTGTGAAAACAAGAGCCAACATATAAATTGGGAAAACCATATTGAAGAGGCCATAAGCTTCACCTCCAATATAATTCATGATTAAATATTGGTAGGCAAAGCCTAGCAGGCGGTTTAACAAATTTGCTCCCATGAGGATTGTCGCACCATAGACAAAGGTTCTTTTCGTCATTTGACCCTCCACAATCAATAGTTGAACTTGCACTTTAACCTTATGCTTGTGGAAAACAAGAAATGCAGTGAAATTTTCAGATCACCCCCTGGGTATAAAGGATTTTTTAACGAAGACAGAGAAATATTAATTATTGTGGGATATCGATCCAAAAGTGGGGCATTATACCTCAAGGAGAGGGTGTGTCATGGTGTGGAAACTTCTGAAGAATGCCAAACTTTATTGTCCTGAATACACAGTAAATTCAGATATCTTAATTGTCGGGAAGAGTATTGCAGCCATCGATAGAGATCTAAGTCTTCCTGAGTTTGTAGAAGGGGAAGTAGTCGATCTTCAAGGCAAAACACTGGTACCGGGTTTTATAGATGCCCATGTCCATATTTGCGGAGGAGGGGGCGAAGCCGGTCCTGCCTCGCGTACTCCAGAACTTAAACTTTCCCAATTAACTCGAGCAGGAACGACAACGGTCGTGGGCTGCTTGGGAACAGATTCTGTCTCCCGTTCCATGGCTGAATTACTCGTTAAGGCGAATGCTCTGCAAGATGAGGGAATAAGCACCTATATCTACAGTGGTGCCTATCAGGTCCCGATGAAAACCCTGCTGCCAACGCTAGAGCAAGATCTTGTTTTGATTCAAAAGGTAATAGGTGCAGGAGAAGTAGCCATTTCCGATCATCGCTCCGGACAGCCCCAAATAAGTGAACTTGAACGTTTAGCTGCGCAGGCCCGAGTAGGAGGAATGCTCGGGAAAAAGGCTGGAGTGATTCATCTTCATCTTGGAGAGGGGAAACGAGGCTTAGATCTTATCTGGAAGATCCTTGAAGAAACGGAGATTCCGATTACTCAATTTATGCCGACTCATATCAACCGCACTCATTCCTTGCTTGAACAAGGGATTGAGTTTCTTCTAGCCGGGGGTCATATCGATCTGACTGCAGGCTGTGACGATTTTCCGGTAGAGCTACGTGTCCCCTCCGTCTTACAATTGTTGAATCAACGTCAAATCCTCAACAATCGAATTACAGTAACTTCAGATGGAAATGGAAGTATGCCACAATATAACGAAACAGGTGAGCTGATTGGCATGGGAATCGGTTCAGTTGAGGTTCTCTGGCGTGATATTAGAGAGTCTGTAATACACTTTGGACTCCCGTTAGAAGTCGCCTTGCGTACGATCACCGCTAATGTTGCTAATGTACTTCGACTACAAAATAAAGGGATAATTCGTGTTGGGTACGATGCTGATCTTGTCGTCCTCGATAAAGATTTGCAGGTCCAAGATGTCTGGGCAATGGGAAAATGTATGATGCGCAATTATCAAACACAGGTCTGGGGAACTTACGAACAAATAAATTAGCTGTTATCAAGATACTTGACCCTTATTAATTCATAAGTAAGAGTAAAATTCATAAGTAAGACTAATTAGGGATATCTAGACATAGTGACTCCAGTTATCTGTTGCAAGTAAAAAGGCACCGTCCTTTTTCTTAAATAACATATCAAGGAGGAATCGTCTTGAAAACCTATGACACACAACATCTTCGCAACGTTTGTCTAGTTGGGCATGGTGGAGCAGGTAAGACTTCCCTGACGGAAACATTTCTCTACAATTCAGGTGTGACGAATCGCATTGGCAAAATATCTGAAGGAAACACCGTCTCAGATTATCTACCAGAAGAAGTTAAACACAAAGTGTCGATTAGTATGAGTCTTATTCCTATTGAGTGGCAAGGGGTCAAGGTTAATGTTCTTGATACTCCTGGATATTCGGACTTTTTTGGGGAAGTTAAGAGTTCTCTACGTGTTGTGGAGTGTGGAGTTTTAGTGCTTTGTGGGGTTGCAGGGCTTGAGGTGCAAGCCGAAATTACGCTGAATGTTATGGAAGAACAGAAGTTACCCAGAGCGATCTTTGTCAATAAGCTGGATCGAAAAAATGCTAATTATGGCAAGGTGTTAGACCAACTCAAAGGTGCGTATCCAAATGAAAGGTTTGTAGCATTACAACTTCCCATTGGGCAAGAAGAAGAATTCAAAGGAATCATCGATATTGTCGAGAATAAAGCGTATGACTATGAAGACAATGGAAGCGGTAAATTTTCAGTTAGCGAGGTTCCCGAAGAATATAAAGATGAAGTTGAACTAATGAGAGAGCAATTGATTGAAGCAACCGCTGAAGCGGATGATGAAATCCTCATGAAATACCTTGAAGGGGAAGCACTCAATGAGGAAGATATTCAAACTGCCCTGAGGAAAGCGTTAAAGCAAAATCTTGTGATTCCGGTGCTCTGCGGTTCTGCGACGAGAAATATCGGGATTACAAATCTGCTGAATTTGTTAGCTCGATCCGTCCCAGCTCCTGAAGTTATTAAAGATAAAGCAGCCTTAGTGTTTAAAACTCTCGCGGACCCCTATGTCGGTAAAATGTCATTTTTCCGGGTTTATGGGGGGAAGTTTAAGGCCGAAACTCTAGTCATGAATTCAACTCGTGGGTCAGAAGAAAAGATAGGGCAACCCTTTTATTTAAGGGGTAAGAGCCAAGAACCCATTTCTATAGTTGCAGCTGGGGATATTGCAGTTGTTGCCAAATTAGTGGAAGTGAAGACTGGGGATACTCTATGTGGTAAGGAAAATATTCTCGAACTACAAGGGATTGATTTTCCAATTCCGACTTTATCCGTGGCGATCCAGCCCAAGACTAAAGGGGATGAGGATAAGCTGGGATCTACCTTAGCCCGTATTATTGAGGAAGATCCAACGATTACAATTCATAAAAATACGGAAACAAAAGAGTTGATCTTAACGGGTATGGGAGAGATGCAGCTTGAAATCCTGCAGGAAAAACTAGCCCGAAAGTTCGGTGTTGAAGTGTCCATGAAGGTTCCGCGGGTTCCCTATCGTGAGACAATTCGTAAGGCTGTCAAAGTAGAAGGAAAACATAAAAAGCAAACCGGTGGGCATGGTCAATATGGACATGTCTGGATTAACATAGAACCTCTGGAAGGGACTCCCTTTGAGTTTGCTGAGTCCATCTTTGGAGGGTCCGTACCGAAACAATACATTCCAGCCGTTGAAAAGGGGATCAGGGAGGCCATGGCAGAAGGAACTATGGTCGGCTATCCTGTAACAGATATCAAGGTCACACTTTGTGACGGTTCTTATCATGCTGTTGATTCATCAGAGATGGCCTTCAAACTTGCGGCGATCATGGCCTTCCGAAAAGGGGTAGAGCAAGCAAAACCCACGTTGCTCGAACCTGTCGTGGAAGTAGAAGTGAGTGTACCTGAAGAATTTATGGGAGACGTGATTGGTGACCTGAATGGAAAACGCGGCAAAGTATTAGGAATGTCGGTTGGAGAAAAATCTCAGGTGATTCGTGCCCATGTTCCACAGGCGGAAATGATGCGTTATGCTATTGATTTAAGGAGTATCACTCAAGGAAGAGGCACCTTTACGATGAATTTCCTGAGGTATGAAGAGGTGCCCGGTAAATTAAGTGACACCTTAGTAAGTCAATTAAAAACTGCACAAAACCATTGAGAAAATGGTTGTAACTAAACTTCTTTCTGCAAGTTTGTTACAACCATTTTAAATTGCCAATTAGCATTGAGGGGATAACTCAACCCTTAAAGCTATAAGAACTAATATTTAAAAAAAGGGCGAAACAATCTTAATATTATAAGATTGTTTCGCCCCTTGTGGCGTATACTGTAAGAGCAACTAATGGGATTAGTCCCATAAAGTTGATTGAAGTTATTCCAAGAGAATGATACAATTATTATGTTAGTAAGAACTAACATCAAGAGATCAATGTGATGGGAGAAGAAGTATGTGCTCACTTAAGACAGAAGATAAAATATTAAACGCTTCCATTCTTCTCTTTTCACAAAAAGGTTATTCAGCGGTAACGACTAAGGAAATTGCTAAAGAGGCAGGCGTCTGTGAAATGACACTCTTTAGGCATTTCGAAAATAAGCATAATTTGTTCGAAAAAACCTTTGATAGATTTGTGTTCTTTCCAAAATACAAGGCTTTATTTGACGGCTTAGAATGGGATTTAGAAAAGGACTTGATTAAAATCTGTTCCGCCTATCAACACATATTATATAAAAATCGTAAGATCATTCTGATGTATTTAAAAAATGAAGAATTGAACTCTGACTATAATATTGAGCTATTCAGATTTCCGAATGAGTTTAAAAAACTCCTAAACTATTATTTCGAAGAAATGCGGCATAGAGGGGTCATCCAAGAGAATCCAGATATGTTGGCTATTAGTTTTTTAAGGACAAATTTTGGTCTATTTATAACGTCTTTAGTTATGAAAAAACTTACCTTTGAAACAGATATTCAGATGAGTGTTTTAAGTTATGTTAAAATTTTCGCAAAAGGAATAAGCTCTGACAAATAACGACTTGTTATTAAAGCTTTATCAAATGCTATGCATCTGTGGAGGAAAAAAATGATTAGAGTTCGAAATATTGGATTGGATGTTGGTTCAACAACCGTTAAAATTGTAGTCTTAGATAATGAAAAAAATATTGTCTATAAGAAATATTTAAGGCATTTTTCCAATATTAGAAATACAGTAGTTTCTATTCTTAATGATGCCAGAGTTAGTTTGCATGGTCATTTATTGACCTTAATGGTTACTGGATCTGGAGGCTATAATATTTCTCAAAACTTGGAGGTTCCTTTTATTCAAGAAGTGATTGCCTGTACGAAGGCCATAAAGATTATGATTCCTAGTACGGATGCTGCCATAGAGCTTGGCGGTGAAGACGCTAAGATCACCTATTTCGGTGAATCCATCGAACAACGCATGAATGGAACCTGTGCCGGTGGTACGGGGGCCTTTATTGATCAGATGGCCTCCTTGCTGCAGACGGATGCTCCTGGCTTAAATGAACTAGCCAAAAATTCACAAAACATCTACCCGATTGCCTCAAGGTGCGGTGTGTTTGCCAAGACCGATGTGCAGCCTTTGTTAAATGAAGGAGCCGCCAAAGAGGATATTGCAGTCTCGGTCTTACAAGCAGTTGTCAATCAAACGATTAGCGGTCTGGCTCAAGGACGACCTATTACTGGTCAAGTAGCGTTTTTGGGCGGTCCGCTCCATTTTATGTCCGAGCTGAGACAGCGCTTTATTAAAACTCTGAACTTAAAGGATGAAAATGTAATTTTTCCGGAGGATTCCCAATTTTTTGTGGCCATTGGTGCAGCCTTGTCTTCACAAGATAAAGCGCTTTTTACCTGTGAGAGTTTAGATGAAAAAATACCCGCGATTCATAAGATCAATAACACTGAGAAGGAAGAGTTAGAGATTCTATTTGCCAATGATGAAGACTATCGTGAGTTTAAGGAACGGCATGCCTTGCATAAAGTCAACCGAGTGGAGCTTGAAAATTATCACGGGAACGCCTATCTTGGGATAGATGCTGGTTCGACAACCACTAAAATTGCTCTCGTCGATGAAGTAGGAAGCTTATTGTATTCACATTATGGTAGTAATATGGGTAACCCCTTAGAGTCGACCATTGAGGCCTTAAAAAGCTTGTATGGAAAACTCAATCAGGGCACAACCATCGTGAACTCTGCCGTTACCGGTTATGGCGAACATCTTATCAAGGCTGCCCTTCAGGTTGACATTGGCGAAATCGAAACCGTTGCTCATTACACTGCCGCTAATTTCTTCCAACCGGGTGTCGATTTTGTTTTAGATATCGGTGGACAGGATATGAAAAGCCTAGTGATCCGAGATGGGGTCATCGAGTCCATCACTTTAAATGAAGCATGTTCTTCAGGTTGTGGATCCTTTGTGGAAACCTTTGCCCATTCTCTGGATATGGATGTCAAAGAATTTGCTAGTTTGAGCCAAGCTTCAAGACATCCCGTCGACCTTGGGACCCGCTGCACCGTATTCATGAATTCCAGAGTGAAACAAGCCCAAAAAGAGGGCGCTGAGATTAGTGATATTTCCGCAGGGATATCTATTTCAGTGATCAAGAATGCTTTATATAAAGTTATTCGCCTGAGAAATGTTGAAAATCTAGGCCAGAAAATCGTCGTCCAAGGTGGAACTTTCCACAACGATGCAGTGCTGAGAGCGTTTGAACGAATTACTCAACAGGAAGTAGTCCGTCCTGATATTGCAGGCATCATGGGCGCTTTTGGCGCCGCTTTGATCGCCAAAAGCCGCTATGAGATTGGGCATAGAACTAGTCTCGTACAGGGAAATGATTTGAGCGATTTTAAGATCGAAACGTCCATGAAACGCTGTGGGTTATGCGGGAATAAATGTTTGGTCAGTATCAAAAAGTTTTCTGGCGGAAGTGAGTATATCTCAGGTAATCGCTGTGAAAAGGGTACAGGCAAAGAGGTCGTTAAGAACGATATACCCAATCTTTACGAATATAAGTACCATAGAGTGTTTGACTATAAACCCTTGACTAAGGAAAAGGCCTGGAGAGGTTCGATCGGAATTCCTAGAGTTTTAAATATTTATGAAGACTATCCTTTTTGGTTTACCTTTTTCACAGAACTCGGTTACCAAGTCTTAATTTCTGGTCGATCCTCAAAACAAATTTATGAACAAGGCATGGATACTATCCCTTCAGATTCAGCCTGTTACCCCGCTAAACTCGTCCATGGACATGTCACTGATTTAATTAAAAAAGGGATAAGAAAACTATTCTATCCCTGTATTCCCTATATTCGAAAAGAAGATCCAGAGGCGAACAACCATTATAACTGTCCAATCGTCACCTCTTACCCGGAGACCATTAATGCCAACATGGATATTCTTAGAGAACCTAGTGTTACCTTTTATCACCCATTCTTGCCCTTGGATAAGCCGAGCAGAATGGTTAAACGCTTGGCGGAAGAATTAAAACCTGAGGGCATAGCCAAGCATGAGCTTGCTCGAGCCATGAAGAAGGCTTATACCGAACAAGATAGATATCAGGAAGATGTCAGAAGAAAAGGTGAAGAAACCCTTAATTATATCCAAGAAAATAAAATCAAGGGAATTGTACTGGCGGGTAGACCCTATCATATTGACCCTGAAATTAATCACGGTATACCGGAAATGATTGGCTCCTATGGGTTTGCCATCTTATCTGAAGACTCGATTCACCATCTTGGCAAGGTTGATAGGCCTTTGCGTGTAGTCGATCAATGGGTTTACCATTCTAGGGAGTATTCTGCAGCCAGCTATGTTGCGAAACAGACAAATCTGGATTTGATCCAGTTGAATTCCTTCGGATGTGGTCTTGATGCTGTGACCACTGATCAAATAAAAGAGATTCTGGAAACATATGGGAAGATCTATACCGTTTTGAAAATCGATGAGATTAATAATTTGGGAGCTGCGAGAATACGCTTGCGTTCTTTGATCGCGGCTATTAACGAACGTGACAAGCGGAATTTCACCCCACACAAACTCTATGATCTACCCCCTAGGGCTCTGTTTACCAAAGAGATGAAGCAGACCCATACGATTTTGGCTCCGCAGATGTCACCCATTCATTTTCAGTTCTTTAAGACGGCCTTTGAAGGGGCGGGCTATACGATTGAGTTCTTACCCTCTGTGGATAAATCCGCCATTGATGAAGGCTTAAAGTATGTGCATAACGATGCTTGTTATCCGGCGATTATCGTTGTCGGTCAATTAATGAAAGCCTTGAGATCTGGTAACTATGATGTGAACAACACTTCGGTCATTATCACCCAAACAGGTGGTGGCTGCCGGGCAACGAACTATATCGCCTTTATTCGCAAAGCTTTAAAAGATGCAAATCTAGAACAGGTCCCAGTCATTGCTTTAAATACGGGTAATTCCTCAAATCTTGAAAGCAATCCAGGTTTTAAGTTTACCTTGGCTATGTTTAACCAAATCGTGAGGGGTCTTATTTATGGAGATCTCTTAATGCGAGTTCTTTATCGAGTTCGACCCTATGAGAAGTTTCCAGGCTCCGCTAATATCTTGTATGAATCTTGGGTTAAGCGGTGCCAAGAATCCCTGAAAAGTGGCGATAACAAAGATTACACTGAGAACATTCGTCAAATAGTCAAGGATTTTGATAATTTAGAGATCTATGAGGAGCTTCTCAAACCAAAAGTAGGGGTTGTCGGGGAAATTCTCGTCAAGTTCCATCCTACTGCCAATAATAATATTGTGGAATTGTTGGAGGCAGAAGGGGCTGAGGCAGTCGTTCCGGATCTCACGGATTTTCTTTTATATGGTGCCTTTGATCATGGTATTAAATATAAGCAACTTTCGGGCAGTTTTTGGGAAATGGTGTCTGGGATGATTTCGATCAACAGAATAGAATCCCTTCGTAAAGAGATGAAGAGGGCTTTGCAAGCCAGCAAGCGCTTTGAAGCTCCAAAATCCATCAGTGAGATCGCCAAGTTAGCGGAAAAACACCTCTCGCTTGCGAATCAGTCGGGAGAAGGTTGGTTCCTCACCGGTGAGATGGTCGAGTTAATACGAAGCGGGGTTAACAATATCGTCTGTCTGCAACCATTTGCCTGCTTGCCCAATCACATTACAGGGAAAGGGATGATTCGTGAAATTAGACGGTCTTATCCCTTAGCAAATATTGCTCCCATTGACTATGATCCAGGAGCGAGTGAAGTTAATCAATTAAATCGCATAAAACTCATGCTTTCTGTAGCCTTAGATAATCTTGGGGGTAAACCAGTGGATGCCAAACCGATCTTAGATCTAGAAACTGAGTTGGTAGAAACTAAACTGACGCTAATGTTGAATCGAGACACGAACTTAGTAGAATGTAAAATGGATTAATCAAAGACAGCTGGTTACTCTTGATAAGATAACCAGCTGTCTTTGATTAATGCAATTGAAAAAAAAGCAAAGTTTCTTGACAGGCAGCCTGATATCTTAGCTGCGCCCAAGAGACAGCTTTGACTTATCCCATCTCACAAAAAATCCGGATCTTGGTCATAATATTCCTAGTAAATGCTCGTCCTACTTATTGGCTCTCTCGGAAACGGTGGGGCCTTTTGATTTTTTATTTTCCATTATTAGCCTTCACATTTTCTCCATACAACGGTCATAGAACGGTAACAAATATATTCTAAGATAAGAACAACAGATGATTACTCGCTGCTTTAGCGGTTAACATAAAGCTGATTTTTTCATTTTTTACACCTCCTTCTACTCCCCCTCCTCGTGAGGGGATTTTTTATTGTTTAACTACATTGGCTATTTTCAAATCTGAATTTTTGACAGAGCACAGACAAATATCGTACAGGTTAAAACTAACCGATATTTACGGCTATTACCAAATGGATGAGATAATTCCTATCGATGGGGTCAATCATAACATGGATATTAACAGAAAATTACAAGTTAATAACTATAGCTTATATTTGCAATCTTTCATTAGAGGAAATAAGGAAGATACTTGGATTTTAGACTACAGTGTTCTAGATGCTACCGGGAATAAATTGGATGCTGCCGTTGAAGCTGGTATATATATGAAGGCAGACAATTAACTTTCTGTTAGCGGAAAGTATTGTTAGTTAGTTCTCAGTCTACTATTTGAACCAGAATATTGGGATCTTTTATTTTACTGTCCTCGGCCAGGAAAATAATCTTGGCTACTATTTCGGCTGTTTTTGGATCATCATCGATAAAGGGAAGAAAGATCCGGCCTCTGTGTTGCGAGTGTACCGGTAGGATATGCACTGATCCGCTGGCCATTTTGTGCACAACACCGCTGCCGAGGTGAACGGTATAGTCGCCAAGCGTACCCTTAATAAAGGCATGCGAGCCTTTCATTTCCACATTGGTCAGTTTAAGCAATCGTAGCATTTCTACAATTATGACGGTACGCATTTCGATCGTTGATAAGCTCGCTTCCGGATCAACCCCTCCGACATGAGCCACGCTGACGACTAAATCAACATCGCGCATGATCTCGGAAAATATTACTTCGGAAAAATCAGTAAACGGTACGGGTTGGCCGGTTTTTCTGTCCCGGAAATCAATTCCTTCAATTGTCGGTGCCTCAACATCAGCTGGTGAGAACCAGTCGGCCATGGCATAGATTTGCGCGATGATGTTTTCTTTGTAATACACCTTTTGCAAGCCTTCACCATAGCTAGCCGTCCAGCCCCTGCTCTTCAGGAGCGCAGCCGTCTTTTTCGGCTGAACCTGATGCCCGTCGTACCTGCGTGATAGGGTACGGGCCTCGAGTTCGTCGCTATTTGGCCTGTATAGTTCCCGGAACACCTGCTTAAACGGCTGAATAATCTGGCCGTCATAGATATCCTTCTGGTAGGCGGGCCATTCCCCGCTGGCATAGAGGTGTACCGGATGCGCAATAATGTATTTATCCTCCAGCTGCATCTCCCATCTGCGGTTCTCGGTATCCATAAGCGCTTGCTCCCTGAAATAGCCCAGTTTATCCCTACTCTTGAAAACGAGGTTTTGCAAAAGCGGATAGATGACAGGATTTTGGGTGAGATTTTGCAGTTCGTCGGCGGTAAACTCATCCCCAGATTCCATTGCCTTCTCCAGTGACATACGGGCTCGGGCGTGCTGAGCCTTGAGGGATTTTTGAGCGGCTATTACTTCCTTGATATAGTCGTTGGCCTTTAGTTTGGCTGGAATATCCTTTAGCACTTTACCGTTCTTTTTAACAACAACCGCTGCCCGGCCAAGTTCATCAATACTGATCATAAGCTCCATATCTCCGACAGGTGTGGGTTGCAGATATTGGGCAATGGAGTTGATTTTTTCGGTTTCCATCGACCACGTGAATCGGGTAACATCCTGGAAGCCAGCATTGCGTGCCAAATTCTCTAGGGCAATGGAGACTGCTTTGCCTTCACTTTCCCGTCGCTGGGCTCCGAACTGTTTGCTCTCTTTCAGGAAGCCATGCAAAAATTCATATCTGGTCAGGGTATCCATTTTATCCTTACCGAGTGGAATTAGTCCGTAACACAGGACGTAATCCTTGTTGCGTTTTTCTCGGATGATGGTTTTAGCGTGTTCGAGACTAATCTTACCAAACACTGCATCGGCAAAGAGCTGTGCGCGTTTATGCAGACCTCCTCCGGCAATATATTTGGCACTGTCGTAGACAATTTGAAAACGTTTTTCGCCCAGCGTTGAATAGGCCTCGTTAAACCAGGCGATATCAAAGGCCCCATCTTTAAAATCCTGGGGGGAAACCGGCGAGAAACGGGCGACAATGGTTTCTTTTTCAGGGGTGAAGGTTTCGTTGACATGAGCGTGAAAATACCAGCAGGCGGATTTGAGTCCCGGCCAGTCCAAATATTGTTTGACAATATCCAGCCATTGTGGTGCATACATGGTCGCATCAATCAGTTGTTTGTCTGTAATCTTAATTCCCATTAATAACTCACGCAGAGTGTTCTCATCCTCACCCTCAGCCGGATAACAACATTTCAGCAAGTGGCTAAAAATCTGCTTTTTGGTGCTGTCATCCCCGACAAAGTTATACCCGCGCACAAAGGTGTCCTTTTCCGCTCCGACTAGGATGTCTACAAAGAACCTGGTCCCTGAGCAACGATGTATCTTGGCGGCCAGATGGCTGACCTCAGTAGTCATATCCCCCCGCTTCAATTCAATACCGACGATCCGGTCAACAACCTTATGGCCTACTTGATAGAGCTTAAGACAGGAGGCAAGGTCTTTGTTGCCGTGACGTTTAGTATCCGTCAGTTTGGCTAAATTTTTGGCACTTAAAGGTCTACCGCAGAGTTCCGTAAACAATTCATTTTCATCCACCAGTCCTAGGGTGAAGGCCTTTTCAAAATCGGCCAGTTGGAGAGAAGCATGGGATTTATACCCTGAAGCTTTATAATACGCATATCTGATTTGAAAGCCTTCAGTAAAGCTTTGCTCATTATAAATACTGTCGCTGATCTTGCGATGCCAGTAGGAAATCTCTTCGGCATCAACTAGGCAGGATTTATGGCTTCTATAATAGAAAATTTGATTATCCTTTTGTTCATACTCTTCAGCAAAACGCCGGACAGGCGTCTTTTGATAAATATACCCTGACATATCACGACAGAGAGGAAATACCTCCTCTGGGGCGCAATCATTCAATAAAGCAGAAAGAATAGTATGAATATGGGATGAATAGGGTGGTTTTTTCAGAGTTCCCTTTAATTCTTTATGTTTCAGGGGGAACAAATTCGCGACCAGGGTATCATACCACTCTTGATTCTCGGAGGAGGAAGAGAATTGGTTTATATTATAATAAAATAATAGTTCCAGTAACTTTGGAGTTGTAAGACTATAGTCTAAGGCTGCCCCCCGCCACACCTCTGGCAGCGGATAATTGTCTAAGTTTAGAGCCCTATCAACACGGTTTTTTATACATCTAATATTATATTCTCCACCCAGCACCACTTTAGAAAAAGATCCGTTCCAGTCTTCAACCTCATATTCATACGCTTTGTGTTGATCAATCAGGTCGCTTAAGGCTTGCAGGATCATTTTGATCTCGAAAAAGTTTGAAGACAGGATATCTTTGGCTGAAAAGCCTTTAGGACCAGCAATTTCCGGCAGGGAAATTTCCTGCTTGGGCTCATAAAGTCCAAAACCGTTGGCAGCTGAATAAACCGGTCGAGCGCTGTCAGTGATTTTTTCCGCCAAGATCTTTATTTTTTGCGAAGACCCGGCAAGCAATTTGGCCATCTGTTGGCACTGCGGTAATATTTTCATATAATTGGCGTCGTTTTCAACTGCCGCAATCATATCCAGAGCCGCGAGGTGTTTATTCTCATTTTTTTCCTCAAACAAGTGTTGGATACTTCCTAATAAAGCTTGAGGTGATTGGCGCAGTAACATGGAAATTGCATTTTTTCTCAGATCGCCTGATTTATATTGCAATAGGTCTTCAATTATTCGGTAGTCATCTTGGCTAAGGGGAAGTCCTTCCACGACTCTCAGGGCGTCAGAGCGCACAGATGAACTTTTGTCACCCATCAATTCCAGAATTGCTATTTTTTGCTTATTGGTCTGGGGTTTATTCAAAAAGACATCAATGAACACACTCCGGGTTTCGGCGCTCATTTTATCCCTGTAGTCCAACATTAGATCAACCATACTATCCGTCTGATTACCAGCAAAGGTTAGCAACATCTTGACAATAAGCTGATCATACGAAACACTTGCCTGACACCATGGAAAAAGGCTCTCTTTGAAGACCAGTTCTTTGCGCGGTAGATGGTCCAGCATGTTTTTTAGCTTAGAAAACAATTCCTCCGGGCTACCTGCACCCTCGATTTCCTTGTACTTGATGAGTCCACCCCAGTTTATCGGCCTAATGGAATTACGCTCTGCATCGGAGAATAGATTGCCTAAGACCCAGCATTTGACCTCATCATCGGGATCAGCCAGGAGCGGGGCAGCGAGTATGTGCTGAAAGTGCGGAACACTGGTCTGACTCAGGAAACCGAGGGCTACTATTCGTTTATACTTGTCAGGCGCAGACATCAGGTGTTTTAACGGGTTCTCGGTTGACATTACATCGTCGAAGGCCATCGACCAGAGTCCTATATAGATGAGCAGGGCATCGTTGCTTGCCAAACATTCCTTCGCATAAGCATCTTCAGTTAGGCATCGATACCCAGTTCCTAGACATTTTTTAATCACCGCAGGTTTCTGGGCTGAGATGCCGAGTCCCGTCCAGACATCAAGGGCTCGAACTACTGAAGAAAATCTGACAAGATCATGATCCAGTATTACCTTCGAGAGATAGAGGAAGCCTTCCTTTGAGCCTTCGTCCATACATTCAACAATAGTCTGGCGCAGCCCTTCCTGTAGCTTGGCAGCAAGGAGGAGGTCGCCTACCCACTTGTGCGCTTGGCTACTGTGGCTCATCAGGAGTCCTTTGATGATTTCGTGTGTCATAAGCCCTGCATTATTATCGCCATTAAAAAGCTCATGAATCCAGTGAAGCACCTGTTCATTACCCTCATCAATTTCAAGAGCCAGTAAACTTGAAATAACCGGATTGTGGGTAAAAAAATTGTCCTTTTGGACAGAAAAGTATTTCTCGTAGGTAAAGTCATTGGCGACCAATTGAATCATGGCATCGAGGTTTGTTACAGCGGAAGGCAGATACAACACATCGAATGATTTTGACCGAAAGGAACGCCGTTCATATCCTGATGAATAGATGTAATCAGGGCTTCTGTCCCAGATCTTTTTGAATTTGTTGGCCCATTCCTTACCCAAAAGTGCAACTAAAACGTTGGCCTCGGATCCAGAAAAAATACTGGTCATTCGCTCCGTTTTTTCTGTCCATAAGGTAGAATAAAGTTCATTTTTATTGTTAATTGATTCATAATAGTAACTTTCATTGGTTTTAAAGCTTGCTAGAACAGCCTTTAGGATATCGTTATTTCTACCGAAAAATAAGAAGGATTTTACTTCGATCTTGCGAAGATACTTTTGTTTGGCTTCACTGTTTGTTCTATAATACATTTCTCTATCCCCTTACCACATTCTGCCGGCAAGCATTGTAAACCGGATAAAGGTCAATACATCTTCTTCTTGTAAGGAAATCGTTTCATCAAGAGATGGCATCTCGTTGTCTCCATTAAATATTCGGTAAATACCGTCTTCAAAGGCCAGAATTACCGTTTCAATTGCTTTTTGCACATCAGCCTGTTTGTCGCTCTTACGCTCGCCAAAGCCAACCTTGCCGGTTTTAATCTGATTCTCTGTCTCTTCCGCAGAAAGATATTTCATGATCCAAGGTTCTACAGCTTTCTTATTGTATTCAGCAACATTTATCTGCACAATCTCAGTCAGAAGCTCTCTTAAGCTTGATGGAGTACCTGCCAAAACCAACTCCTTTTTAGTAATATATTCTTTACGTTTACCTGCCTGCTTGACGGAAACATAAACTTTCATGGTATCACCTCTCCAGCCGTTTTCAGAATAGGAAAATATCAGGGCTTATTAACTAAATTCTTCACCTATTATGTTAAACCCTGCCAATGTTATTCTTTAAGTAATGAAAGAGCGTGGGCCATATTTGTATTATTTTTAAAAAAATCTAGTAGCTATTATTGAGAAGGTACATAAGATTGACATGAATATCGGTTTAACACAATCGGTTATTGCTCCCACTGACTATGATCCTAGAGCGAGTGAAGTTAATCAACTGATCGCATAAAACTCATGCTTCCGTAGCCTTAGATAATAATGGGATAACCAGTGGATGCCAAACCATTCTTAGATCTTGACTCCGAGTTGGTCGATAATAAACTGACGCTAAAGTTGAATCGAGACACACGTTAGTAGAATGTTAAATGGATTAATAAAAAGACAGCTGGTTACTCTTGATAAGATAACCAGCTGTCTTTGATTATTGTCGAGTTGAAGATTTTTTGATTTCCTTATTCTCTCTTGTATTCAAGGGTCCATATTTCTGCCAATCCTCGGGTGTCATTTTTCGAGTGATGCAATCACTAATCACAGCAGGAGAATCTTCATTTTCGCACATCATTTGTGCAGTTTGAATAGTATCTAGTTTGTGTGCTCTTCCATACATAGCTTGTCAAGCTCCTTTTGAGTTTTCCTACAGTTTATAAGAGAAAAGCTAATCTGAGCATATGTCGTTAGTCATATTTGTATAGGACTTAAGCACGAAATTTAGCCACATTACTAAAGATGTCGAATTAAATGTATATTCCAGTTATAGACCTTTTGCATTCCTTCAACCCCATCAGATTACCACTATAAAGAATCTCGCCACCTCGGTTTCCACCGTCCGGTCCCATGTCGATGATCCAGTCGGCTCTCCTGATTATATCGAGATTATGCTCAATTACAACAACAGTGTTTCCTTTTTATATCGCTTTCCCGCACAATCTTCGCAAACAGTTTTCGTGGCATTCATAAATGAGAGGTCTGTTTCGATGAATCCCGTTCCGCCGCAATTCGGGCAACCACCCTCGGAGTTATAGCTGAAAAGCCCGGCACTCACCTTATTTTCATCGGCAAATATCTAGCGAATCAAATCCATTATTCCTGTATAGGTGGCTGAATTAGATCGAATGTTAGCACTTACCGCGCTTTGGTCAATCACAACTGCTTCAGTATACTCTTTGATAAAAACCTCATTGACAAGGGTACTCTTACCCGACCCAGCGACGCCCGTGATGACCGTAAACAAACCTTTAGGTATTTGCAGGCTCACATTCTTTAGATTGTGAATACTGCTTTTCTTTGTTTCGTAAAATTCATTGCTTATCCTTGGGTGCTCGTTAAGATCGAGCTTTTTTCCTAGAAACCTTCCGGTCAAGGTATCTGCCTGTTTCAAATCGTCAAAACTACCCTCAAACACAATATTTCCGCCCTGTGAGCCTGCCTTGGGGCCTACATCCACAATATGGTCGGCTATTTTTATAACATCGGGGTCATGTTCAACAACGATGACTGTATTTCCCTTATCTCTGATTTTTAGGAGCAATTCGTTTAGCCTATGAACATCTCTTGAATGAAGCCCAATGCTTGGTTCATCGAAAATATACATAACGTCCGTTAAACTGCTGGACAAATGTTTCACCATCTTGACTCGCTGCGATTCTCCGCCCGACAATGTGGAGGATTCTCTGGTAAGGCTCAAATAATCCAGTCCGATATTAATTAAGTTCTCCAGCCGTTCAAGGATGCTTTGCACAATTGGAGCAAAGGCTTTAGCATCAATTTTTTTAAGTACCTCGATCAATTCATCAATCTGCATCGATGTCAGATCATAAATGTTATAGCCCAGTATTCTCGAGGAAAGAGCCGTTTCGTTATACCTTTTTCCATTGCAATCACCACATTTTTGAATGGAAGTAAAGGCTTCAATCTTTTTCTGATTAGCTTGGGACTTTTCCCGATCTGTTTTGATGTTTTGGCGAGTGAACCTTTCTGTAAGTCCCTCATATGTGGAATTCATTTCACCATCCATAATGTTAATCAAAACCTTTTCGGGTTTGGCGTAAACCAATTTATCATACTCTTCTTTTGTATAGTCCTTTATCTTCTTGTCATTGTCGAAGAAGCCGTGATTGGCATACATTTTCCATTGCCACGTGCCTACACCGAACCCCGGAAGTAAAATTGCGCCATCGTTTAGTGATTTTTCCATATTTAAAGCCTTTTCTATATCCAAGGTCATGATTCGTCCGATGCCTTCACAGGTTGGACACATACCATGTACGTCATTGAAGGAGAAGTTAAAGGATAGGCCAATATTTGGCTCACCCAATCTGGAAAAAAGCAATCGCAATAATGAGTTAATGTCCGTAATCGTACCCAGTGTAGAGCGTGAATTCCCCCCCAGCCTTTTTTGGTCAACGACAATGGCTGTTGATAAGTTAGAAATCGAATCAACGTCTGGCCGCCCATACTTCGGCAGAAAGGTTCGCACAAAATTACTGAAGGTTTCATTTAACTCTCTACCTGCTTCTTGAGCTATCGTTTCAAAAACAATCGATGATTTTCCTGAACCCGAAACTCCAGTAAAAATCGTTAGCTTTCTTTTGGGGATTTTGAGACTGACATTTTTAAGATTATTTTCTCTAGCACCTAGGATTTCAATAAATTCAGTTTGCATCGTTTTCCTCCATTCGAAAGATAGGTTTGATAATTTAAGTAAGCCATGAAATTAATAAAAGATCAAGGCACCACGGTTAGTTGGGGTGTTTGATCTTTTCCAATATGTCCTATAAAATTAAATATATTCAAACTCTGAAGAGCAAAAAGAAAAAGGCTTAAAGCCTTGGTGCGATTGGCAGGGGATGAGAGAGTCGAACTCCCACTGACGGTTTTGGAGACCGTTGTTCTACCATTAAACTAATCCCCTATATTTTTTGCAACGAAGTAAATTATATCGCAGAAACAGAAAAGTGTCAATATCTAAAAATAAATTACAAGATTTTTGAATTAGATTCAGAACAGGCAGGCAGGATTTTTGAAGAAGAACAAGAATAGGCATACTATAGTTAAGTATTGTCTTTTTGACCTCTTGATGTAGGATTGGAAGTGAAAATGCAATTGAGGGAGGGGTGTTCTTGAGGTCCGATTTACACATTCATACCTATGAATCTGACGGCTTGCTTTCGATAGAAGAGGTCATGAATCTTGCGCAGGCCAACAATGTTCAAACCTTAGCTATTACGGACCATGAAAGTACCCAAGCAATCTACAAGGCTGAAAGTCTTGCCAAAGAACTAAATATTAAGATTATCCCTGGTGTGGAATTGTTAACCAGCTATCAAGGTCATGAAGTCCATTTGCTTGGGTATTTTAAGACTATAAATCATCCAGTTCTGCAAGATCGTCTGCAAGAAATTCGGGCACAACGGACTGCTTTAGCCTATGATATGGTGGAAAGTTTAAAAAGTGGTGGAATTTCTTTGGAATGGCAAGATGTTGAAAAGGAAGTCGGAGCAAAAGGCGCTGTTACTAAGGGACATATCATGAGGGCTATTTATCATCAGGAAACGGGTGGCAGTCAGAAAAATTGGCGAGAAATAGCAGCTCATTTTCGTCCAGGGGGGGTAGCCCATTTACCGTATTTAAACCACAGATTTGAGGATGCCGTTGATCTTATTTTTTCTTGCGGAGGACTTCCTGTAGTGGCCCATCCAGGACTGCTCTGGGATCCCCAGATGGTGTTCTCTCTCTTAGCCTATCGGCCTATTGGGCTAGAAGTGTACTATGGTTACTGGGAAAGACAAGCAGCACTTATTCAATACTATGCCGAAGTGGCCGATAAATTTGCCATCATAGCGACTGGTGGTAGCGACTATCATGGACCTTCAGGGTATGTAAAGCTAGGGCAAATGGATGTGCCCTATGACAGTGTTCTTAAGCTACGATCTTACTTAACACTATAAATATATTTTCACTAACGTTCCGGTAGACAGAAAGGAGCGAGTCCTTGGGTAGGAGAGTTTGGCTCGCATTTATTGCCGTATTTATCATCCTGATTGTGGGGGTAGTTGGGCTTATATTAACGGAACACCTCAGTTTATCTAGAGCTATTTATCTCACAGTTCAGACGGTCACGACAGTAGGCTACGGAGATATTGAACCTCAAACTGAGGCTGGGCATGTCTTCTTAATTTTTCTGATGCTAAGCGGAGTCAGTGTTATGCTCTATTTTGCCGGACTTCTGATGGCCTTTCTGGTTGAAGGTCAATTAGCCGGGGTGTATTGGAGAAGAAAGATGAATAAGAAGATTGAACAACTACAGGATCATATCATTGTCTGTGGTGCAGGACGTGTAGGCAGACAAGTCGTATATCGCCTTCGTAAAGAGGGGGCACAATGCGTTGTAATAGAACAACGGGAAGATCTTGCTAGACAGCTCATTGAAGAAGGTTTTTTAGTCATTAACAGTGATGCTACCCATGATGAAACCTTGATTAAGGCCTCCATTAATACGGCTAAGGGACTGATCTCAGCTCTCCCCGAGGATTCTTTAAATGTCTTTGTCACCTTAACTGCGAAAGGGCTAAATCCCAATATTCATGTGGTAGCTCGGATGGATCAGCCGGAGTCTGAAAAGAAGTTATTGCGGGCAGGTGCAGATAAAGTGATTTCTCCAGCAACTCTAGGAGGGTGGAGAATGGCGATGTCGATCCTAAAACCTATAAGTGTGGAATATCTGGAGACCGTGATTCATGATCATAACATTGAAATGGAAATGGTGGAGCTGAAAATTGATCAAGGCTCATGCTTAGTTGGCGAGACATTATTAACGAGCGGAATTAAACAGCAAACAGGTGCCATGGTTCTTGCGATTTTACGAGACAATCAGGTGATTAGTAATCCTGGTGCCAGCGAAGAAATATTGCCTGGAGATCTATTAATTGTATTAGGGTTAAGAGATCAGCTCCATCGGTTAGAAAAACTTGCTGCAAATCTTATAGCATGCAAATCTTGACAATCATAAGGGTGTTGGAGTAAAAGATTATGACTTGGGATAAAATACCCTCTAAGTGAAAGAGTAAACTGTTTTCATGTGGAGGGAGAATTATGCATAACTCACGAGCCGAAATAGACGTCCTTCGGGATATCAAAAACCTAATTCATACACATTTTGGGGAAAGTGGCCAAGGACTTCACGTTAAGGTAACAGGAGATCGGGCAATAATTTGGGGGACGGTTGATAGTCTGGTAGAAAAGGATTTTTTCGGAAGTCGAATCGGTCGAATTGATGGAGTTAGAGAATTAGATAATTCGCTAACAGTAGCCGATGACGGAACTATCAAGGACAAAGACATTGAAAAGGGCATCAATCAACGATTCCAAGGATCTAACTATATGGATGTTACTAAGTTAGGTTGTCGTGTAAGTCGAGGAATTGCCACTTTGCTAGGGCATGTGGAGACCCAAAGTACGGAGAGATTAGCGAAACGTTTAGCCTCCCAAGTGCGGGGTGTTAAAGAAGTACGCAGTGAGATTCAATTTTTAGAAAAGGCTGTGGACGATGCAACGTTAGTCAATCGTGTCGAAAATGCTTTGGTTGCTTCTCCTTGGGTCAATGCTCATGAGATTAGGACAGAAGCTCGAATGGGGCTAATTACGCTAAGCGGACTTGTGGATACTCAAGAAGAGATGGAATGGGCTGTAGAAACGGCTTATCAAGTACCCGGAGTAAAAGCAGTGGTCAGCGAAATATTTACTCGTCACCGTTCTCAAGGGGATGATTTGTGGTTAACTGAACAGTTAGTTTCCAAGCTCGGTCAACATCGCTTAAACTCCGGACAAATTCGCGCTTTTGTCAAAGACGGAATTGCTTTTCTGACTGGAGAAGTATACTCTGAAGAAGATCGGGAAAAGGCAGGAAAACTAATTCAACATATCCCTGAAATCCGCGATGTTAATAATTCGATCAAAGTAGCAGCACATTCTAGTAAGGGTTAACCCTTGATTAATAAGACCAAAAACCTACTGTCATTTACTGGTTTTTGGTCTTATTTAAGTTCATAACTTATAAATATATTCTTTGCAAAAAATGGTACTATAGGAAATAAAATATTTTTTTATTACTCCCGTTCACGTGATATAATGGGATTTGTTTGTTAAAGACTGTTATAGACGACTTTAAAGAGTGCAACTTAATATGAGGAGGGCAAACGTGGATCCGATAACACATGGCTTAATAGGAATTGCATTGAGTACCCTTTCGGGGCACACGATCCAACTGAATGATCCCATAATTTTAGGCTGCACCTTAGGAGCCATGCTGCCTGACTTAGACATTATTACTCATGTAAAAGGTCGTTTGAATTATTTATTAAAACACAGGGGAGCTAGTCATTCTTTGATTGCTTTAAGTGCTATGGCGGTAGGTCTGAGCACAATTCTGTATCTTGTTTTTCCAACAACTTCATGGACGACTGTTTTCTTTTGGACACTGCTTGGGACATTGTCTCATGGCATCATGGATTTATTGAATTCTTATGGAGCAGAACTCTTATGGCCTTTTTCACGCAAGAAAATTACGGCCGATATGATTATGTTGACGGATCCCGTCGTCTTAAGTTCTTTGTTGGTCTCCTTATTTATTTCTCTAAAACTCCCAGACTATGCGACACTCTCCTCATCTGCTGCCTTGCTATTAAGCGGGATCTATCTGGGCTATCGTCACTTAGGCAGACTGAAGACTCGCGACCGTATAATGGAGAAATATGATCTAAAGGATCGGAATCAGGTTAAAGTGCTTCCCGCGATGTATCATCCTTTTACTTGGAACTTTATTCTCTTTCAAGGGGACAATGTGAGTTTTGGCATTATCCGCAATAAAATTCCTGCAATTTGTCGAGTTCTCCCCAAGTTCGATGGAGAAAACCCATCACTTTCCAATGCGCTTGAAGGAAATCTAGCGGAAATATTTAGTCAATTTACACCTTATTATCATGTAATTCATCACTCTGGTGACCAAGAATGCAAGGTTGAATTTTTAGACTTACGCTATTGGGCCAAAGGAGACTTTATCTATACCGGTCATGTCTTTTTGAATGCTGACGGAGAAATTTCTCAAGAAATATTTCAACCTTTACCTAATCGTGAGGGTGTCCTCGTAGGATATTGATTTTGATCCCCTAAACCGTAACTGGTTAGGGGATTTTTGTAAGAAAAAATCTTTTGACATTCTTATAGCTCATCTACCATAATGAGTAGGGAAGCTTGGAGGTGGATTAGTGTGTCGAAAAGGAAGAAACGGTCAAATGCTTTTTGGCTTAAATTAATGAGTATCATTTTATTGACGATTTCGATACTTGGCTTGCTGGGGACTTTTGGTTTAGTGATCGGAAAACATGTATATTTTCTATTTGAGGTAACGTTGGGAAGTTTTACCTGGGCAGGCCCCATGATTTGTTTTGTATCTGCAATCTTGCTCTGGATTTATGCGGAGAGTTTAACGTCTGTGAGGTCTAAACGATCAGGTGTATCATCGGCAGAAAAATCAAGAGTGCCTAAACGCAAAATGATTGAGAGTATGGATCAAAAGTCTAATCAAGCCCAGGACAAGGGCATTTCTCTACCTGCGGGGAAACTAGTAAGCATGAAAGGGTTTAATCAATATTTTTCTTCACCTGAATGGGTAGAAATGAAAGACCTAAATCCCCAGAGAGTTGAGGAGATGGAGATATTTGGCAAGGATTTCCCCTCGTATTTTGGGACAGGTGAGTCGCTTTTTCCGAAGACCCCCTCTAAGCTGAAAAGTTTAAAAGGGCTGCATGATTATATGGAGGAAGTTGACCAAGAGGAACGAATTGAACGATCAACCTTCCAGCAGGCAAGCTTTTCTGCTCCGGGATTAGCCAACGAACCTCTTGCAAAACAATCAGGGTTTTCGACGGTGTTTAAGTCTCAAAGGGAACAAGAAGAATTCCTCTCTCGATATAAAACAGATGAGCATATACTAGATCTGGAAATTCTCGGTCAAGAGACTCTGGAATTAAAGACCGTGGATCGAGAATCTGTGGCTCAAGAAACTCAAGAACCAGTAACTTTGAGCCATGAAAATCCGGATGAGGAGGAGTGCTTGAAGGATGTACGTCTTACGGTTGATGAGCTAGAAAAAATGCCTCAAACCCAAATTGCTGCGTGTTCAGAACCTAGTTCTGAACTACCGATGGCTACCGACTTAATCAATGATCAGGCGAAGATGGAAGAGACGTTAAAAGCTCCCTATGCAGGGCAGGTAGCTCAACTCGTTGAACAGGTGATGAAAGACAAAGTTGAGAGAGTGGAAGTCCCTCAGGCTGTGAAGGACGTTGAGAGGGTTAATCACTGGAAGTTCCCAGATATTAACTTAATGGAGTCGATAATCCAGCGTGAAGTAATCCAAGATACGGAAACCCCAAAGCTGCTTGAAAAGGTACTCCTTGATTTTGGAGTTAAAGCCAAGGTTATAAGGGTGACCCGTGGTCCTGTTATCACACGTTATGAATTAGCGCCAGCACCAGGTGTGAAAATTAGTAAAATTGTAAATCTCTCGGACGATATTGCGCTAGGGCTTGCCGCTCGGGATGTGCGTATTGAAGCTCCGATTCCCGGTAAAGCAGCAATCGGAATTGAAGTTCCTAATAAACACGCACGAGCTGTCCCGTTTCGTGAGGTGCTCGAGACAAAGAGTTTCGGAGAATATCCTTCCAAGCTTAAAGTCGCTTTAGGTAAAGATATCGCGGATCAGCCTATTATTGCTGATTTAGTTAAAATGCCCCATCTGCTCGTAGCGGGGGCAACTGGAGCAGGAAAAAGTGTTTGTATCACGACGATCATTAATTCTATTCTCTTTAATGCGACTCCTGATGAGGTGAAATTTCTGCTTGTCGATCCGAAAATGGTTGAGCTCAGTCAGTATAATGGTATTCCGCACCTTTTAGCGCCCGTCGTCGTCGATCCTAAAAAGGCAGCAAGTGCTTTAAAATGGATCGTTAAAGAAATGGAGAATAGATATGAACTATTTGCAGCTGCGGGTGTACGTGATATCGAACGTTATAATCACCTAAAAGGGGAGCCCTTAAGAACTAAACCTGCCTTGCCCTTGATTGTGGTAATCATTGATGAATTAGCCGACTTAATGATGGTTGCCCCGGGAGAAGTCGAAGAAGCTATTTGTCGATTAGCCCAAATGGCCCGAGCCGCGGGAATTCATTTGGTCATTGCCACGCAACGCCCATCGGTTGATGTCATCACTGGGGTGATTAAAGCCAATATACCCAGCCGGATTTCCTTTGCTGTTTCGTCTCAAATCGACTCCCGTACTATTCTTGATGCTACTGGCGCCGAGAAGCTCCTGGGACGAGGAGACATGCTTTATTCGCCACTGGGAGTGAATAAAGCGCTTAGAGTACAAGGCTGTTTAGTAACCGATGACGAAGTCCAACGAGTGATTAAGCATTGGAAAGGGTTAGGTAAACCGGAGTATCTAGACCCAGAACGGCTTTTTGAGGAAACCACGGTGAAAAATGAAGAGACTAATGGTGCGGACGATGCTGTGTTTATTGAGGCAGGCCAGCTTTTTATCAGGACAGGTATGGCATCGGTATCCTTTCTGCAAAGGCGCTTAAAATTAGGGTACACTAGAGCGGCGAGGTTAATGGATATGCTCGAAGAACAAGGGGTGGTAGGAGGCTACGAAGGAAGTAAGCCTCGCCAGGTACTCTTAACCTTAGAAGAATTTAATGAACGGTTTGGATAATACTATGCGCGAGGATGAAACGAAAACTATTAAACCTTCGAACTTCGAACGTCAAGCATCTACCTTATGCCTCGAAATAATAACTTTCGAACATCACGAAAAAAAACTCTAACCATAAAGAATTGGTTAGAGTTTTTTTTGTAGTTTAACCTCCGAGATTTCGAACTTTGCGCCTCGAGCCTCGATGAATTGCCTACGGTGTTTCTGTATTATGAATGAAGTGAGAGGAAATGGGAATAATGCATAAATAATGTTAAAAAATAGACGGAGACTGAAGAATGAAGTTTTTTATGAGATCAATGACGAAGGATAAACCATATAAAGATATTGTTCTAAATGGGGAAGACTTGCTTAGTCACGCCGAAGAGATTGCCCGATTAAATGCTAGCCAAGGAAGCAGATTTCCGAAACGAACGTTGTTACCTAGGGTTAAGCAAAATATGAAGTTCATAGAGCAGGCTTACCGAGAAATTACGGATTATTCAACCCGAACTCAAGATGTTGTACCCGCTACAGAATGGTTACTTGATAATTTTTATAGTTTGAAAGACCTGAGAGAGGAGATTCAAAGTAGTCTACCCGATAAATTTGAACGTCAATTACCGCGCATTGCCAGTGGAGACTTTCAAGGATATCCACGAATTTACGGGTTGTTAATTGAACTTATCGAGCATACGGATAGTCAGTTGCGTATTGACACACTGAAAGCGTTTATCAACGCCTATCAGGTTCAGGTTCCTTTATCAAGCGGAGAACTATGGGCGATACCCATCATGTTGCGAATTATTCTGCTGGAAAACATTCGCAGGTTAACGGAACTCATTCTTTTTACCCAAGCGGAAAGAGAAGCAGCAGATCGGTGGGTTTTACCCCTTTTGGAATCAGAACATCTTCCAGCAGAGTGGGAAGGACTATTACAATCTCTCGAACCTCAAGAGGAATATTCCTCAGCTTATGCGGAACAGATTCTCAAGCGCATGCGAGATCTCGGGGTAGATGTAGCACCACTTTTACAGTGGGTTGACCGGGTCGTGGCCAAACAAGATACAACCATCGAAGAATTAGCAAAACTTGAACGTCAACGTCAGACCACGTATCAGGTGTCAATGGGTCATGCAATTTTGAGTATTCACTTTATCACTGCCGAAGATTGGCCTCGTTTTTTCGAAGAGGTCAGCATGGTGGAACGAGTTTTTCAAAAGGATCCCAGTCGGGTTTATTGCGCTATGGATTTTCAGTCTCGAGACGCCTATCGCCATCAGGTAGAAAAAATAGCCAGACGATTCAAGGTTTCGGAACTGGTCGTAGCTCGAAAAGTGCTCTCCAGAGCGCAGAAGGCTCATGAGTTAGGTGAGACAGCAGCGTCCCATGTCGGGTATGACTTGATGGGAGCAGGGCGTGAAACCCTCGAACAGGAGTTGAAACAAGACTTTGGCAAACCGCGCCATCTAGGGAGCGAGATTCGGCGAACGATTCAAGGGAAACCAGTTCAATATTACTTTGGTAGCTTACTGATAGGAATTGCGATTCTTAGTGCTTGGGTTTTAACCTATATCCATCAATCGAATCCGATTTCTGCGCTTGCTCCTGTTTTATGGCTAGGAGTTTTAATTTGGGCTAGTAGTTTGGTGATTCCCTTTTTGAATTGGGTTACATCAAACTTTATTCAGCCAACCTTTCTGCCTAAATTAGAGTTACGAGATGGAATTCCAGATCCCTTACGAACGATGGTTGTTGTTCCAACCCTTCTAACAAGTGTTGAGAGGGTGTATGAACTCATCAGTCAAATGGAAGTTTATTATCTTGCCAATCGAGATGCTAATTTGCATTTTGCTTTACTGGGCGATTTTGCAGATGCCCAGTCTGAGAATGTTCCAGGAGATGCGGAAATTATTAATGCTGCAACCGCTGGAATCCAAAATTTGAACCAAAAATATGATCAAGGTAGATTTTATTTCTTTCATCGTAAGAGGCTTTTTAATAACTCTGAAGACGTGTGGATGGGATGGGAGAGGAAACGTGGAAAACTTACGGAGTTTAACTGTCTCTTGCGTCAGGAAGGGGAAACGAGTTACGATATTCAAATTGGCGACCTTTCCATTCTGCCAACCTTTCAATATGTCATTACCCTGGATGCTGATACCCAATTACCACGTGGTACAGCTAAAAGGCTGATTGGCACGATGGCCCATCTCTTACACGCACCCATCCTCAGTGAGGATGGAACTAGGGTGGATAAAGGCTACGCAATCCTTCAACCACGGGTTGGAGTTTCTATTTTATGTGCAGGTGCTTCAAAGTTTACCCGGATTTTTTCGGGTAAAGTGGGAATTGATCCCTACACCACAGCAGTATCGGATATTTATCAAGACTTGTTTAGTGAAGGGATTTATACAGGAAAAGGAATCTATGATGTTAAGGTTTTCCATCAGGTGACGCATAAGGCCTTTCCGGAGAATACCATTCTTAGCCATGACTTGATTGAAGGATTGTATGCTAGAACTGGACTTGTGACAGACATTGAGTTAGTCGATGGATATCCTGCGAACTATTTTTCGTATATTCGTCGGCTGCACCGCTGGGTCAGAGGGGATTGGCAACTTTTACCGTGGTTATTTAAGCCTATTCCGTTTGTTTCACGCTGGAAGATTTTCGATAATTTGCGGAGAAGTATTGAAGCACCTGTACAACTATTGCTGCTTATCCTAGGGTTCACGGTTCTTGCTGGTGAGCCTTTAGTATGGGTAGGGCTAATTTCTTTGAGTTTGATCTGGCCAATGGTTTTTTCTATACTTAGTCGGCTTTTAGTAAAACGCTCTGAAAGAGGAAATGTGGGTCATGATCTAGTAAACATGGTAACTCAGTTTTTGCTACAGCTGGTCTTCTTTCCCTATCAAGCTTTTATGATGCTAGATGCAATTACCCGTAGTCTATATCGGCAATTTATTTCCCGTAAATATTTGTTAGAATGGGAAACAGCAGCCGATACTGAGAAACGGTTAGGTGTCAATTATAAAACGGTGCTTTCAACGATGTGGCAGGTTATGCTCTTAGTATTGTTAGCCGCCTTAACCATCGCTCTAAATTACCCTGCCAAGTTTGGGCGCTTTATTCCAGTTGCGATTGTTTGGATCGTATCGCCATGGATTGCTTTGCAGGTGAGTCTTCCCTTAAGACATAGGCGCGAGATACTCACGACTTCGGAACAGCTGGAGTTGCGTCGGTGGGGCAGAAAAATTTGGGCCTTTTTTGAAGAGTATGTCTCTAGCGAGGATCACTGGCTGCCACCTGATAACGTTCAAATAGACCCACCCAATGGTGTTGCCCATCGGACCTCCCCTACCAATATAGGTCTAGCACTGTTGGCAAATTTAAGTGCTCTGGATTTTGGGTACATCCCGCTAGCCAAGGTGCATGAAAATATTGAGCATACACTGGAAACCCTGGAGAGTTTAGAGCACTGGAGAGGGCATCTGTACAATTGGTATGATACTCAAACCCTTGTTCCGTTAGAGCCTCGTTATATATCAACGGTTGATAGCGGGAATTTTGTGCTCTATCTTTTGACCTTGAAATCTGGTCTTGCAGAGACCTTAGAGAAGCCCTTGATCGATCTAAATTTTGCTCGCGGTCTTAAGGATACTTATAATCTGTTACTTGAGGTGGTCGATAAGGCGACTTATCCAGAACTTGAGGGATTTGAGAAGGCTCTTGATCAGCTTCTTGATTCAAATCAGGGATGGAGTTTAGCGAACTGGCTGAAGCTATTATCTTTATGGCCAGAGCTTCTTTTGGAACCAGATTCACCCAAAGAAGGGGTTTACTGGGCGCGAAGAATAGGTTCCATGGTTCGATCTTTTCGTCAAGAGACGGAAGCAATCTACCCGTGGATTAAGGATACTGGAGATTTAGGCACTTTTCCGGATCTAAACGAACAGAGGTTCACAAATTTAAGTTTAACTGAACTTGCCAAGTACTATAATGGGATGTTAGAGGAAGATGGGTTTTCTCCAGAGAGAACGAGGATAATCCAACCTGCACTCCAGAAGATACAGGGCTATATTCAAGGGTCAGAGCAACTTCAACATCGGCTGGAGGAGATTTTTGTCGAGACAGATTTCAAGCCTTTGTTTGACGAAGCCCGCCAACTCTTTTCCATAGGTTATCGGGTTTCAGAAAGCATGCTTGATAAGTCCTATTACGACTTACTGGCTTCAGAAGCTCGTCAAGCAAGCTTTCTGGCAATTGCTAAAGGAGATGTTCCTCATAGTCATTGGTTCAAGCTGGGGCGTTCGCTGACTGTAGCCTTAGGAGAGCGGAGTCTAGTTTCTTGGAGCGGTACAATGTTTGAATTCTTAATGCCACTCTTAGTCATGCGGAATTATGAAGGGACATTACTGGATGAAACCTATCATTCCGTTGTGGCTGTACAAAGGAAGTATGGCTTAGAACACAATGTTCCCTGGGGTATTTCAGAATCAGGATTTCACGCCTTCGATCCTCAACTAAATTATCAATATAAAGCCTTCGGAGTTCCAGGATTGGGTCTGAAACGTGGCCTAATTCAGGATCTAGTCATAGCGCCTTATGCCACCTTTTTGGCGCTCATGGTGTCTCCGCATGAAGCTTTGTCAAATATAATCGCTATGGAACAAAAAGGTTTTGGGGGACGTTACGGACTGTATGAAGCGATTGACTATACGACTGAACGAGTTCCCGTTGGACGGTCGTTTAAGTTAGTTCAAAGTTTTATGGCCCATCATCAAGGCATGAGTCTATTAGCTTTGGACAATGCCTTGCATGAAAATGTCATGCAGCAACGCTTACATAATCAAGCGTTAATTCAAGCTACAGAGCTTTTGTTGCAAGAACGCATTCCAGAATCAAGCCTCATCATTCCTCAACCAGAAAACGAACAGACCAGGACAGAACATAAAATTACAGGACCCGAACATGAAAAGAATCAGTTTATACTCATCGACTCTGTCAATAGCCCTATTCCGATCACTCACTGCATTTCGAATGGTCAGTATTCTGTCATGTTGACGAATTCTGGGGCTGGATTCAGCCGATTCAAGAATATTTGTCTCTCCCGCTGGAGGGAGGATGTAACACGAGACCCTTGGGGGATGTTTTTCTATATTCAAAATCTAAATTCTGGTGATGTCTGGTCTGCCGCCTACCAGCCATGTCGAAATCCCGGCGACGACTATAAGGTGACCTATGCAGCGGATCAAGTAGAGTATTGCCGCAAGGATGGAAACATTACAACCCATACTGAAATCGTCGTTTCCCCTGAGGACCAAGCAGAAATGCGCCGAATTTCTCTGACAAATCACAGTAAATATGACAGAACCCTTGAAGTAACAAGTTATTTTGAGGTTGTTCTGGCAAGGTCCAGCGAAGATTTGGCGCATCCTGCGTTTAGTAATCTTTTTATTCAGACTGAATTTACCCACGAGTCGTTATTAGCGTCTCGCAGACCACGCAGTGATAAACAGACCCGTTTATGGATGATGCATACAGTTGCGACCGAAGGAGAGAAGGTCGGTTCCTTGCAGTATGAAACTGACCGGATGCGCTTTATTGGACGGGGAAGAAACTTGGAGAACCCTCAAGCATTGGATGCCAATCACCCGTTGTCGAATACGGTAGGCGCGGTGCTGGACCCCATGATGAGCCTTCGTCAGAGAGTTAAAATTGGTCCAGGGCAGACCGTAAGGGTCTCCTTTTCGGTAGGCTATGCGGAGAGTCGTCAGGAGATCATTCGTATTGCCGAAAAATACCGAGATCCTCTCTCTGTAAATCGAGCGTTTGAGCTGGCCTGGACCCACAGTAAAATGGAACTGAGGCATTTAAATCTGACGGCCGCTCAGGCCAATGAAAGTTTAAGCTTAGGAGGACATTTGCTGTATCTTAGTCCTTGCCGCAGAGATGAGGCTGATTTCATTAAGCAAAATAGCAAAGGACAATCCTCTCTTTGGCCCTATGCTATTTCTGGAGATCTGCCGATCGTCCTGGTTCGAGTCAAGGAATTTGAACACTTAGATTTAGTACGGCGACTTTTGACGATCCATGAGTACTGGAGACTCAAAGGGTTGTTTGCAGATTTAGTCATTCTCAATGAAGATCAAAGCGGATATGTACAAGCCTTCCAGGATAGCCTCCGAGATTTAATCTCCATGGGTCATGCTCGTGATCTCTTAAATCAGGCTGGCGGTGTTTTTCTACTCCAAAAAGACCATGTTCATTCAGAGGGTATCGTTCTTCTATCGACTGTGGCAAGAATTGTATTCAATGGCGAGGGTGGATCTTGTACCGTTCAAATCCGCAAAAAAGGGAAGCTCATCAAAGATGTCGTGGATTCTCAGCCGAGTCTTCAAGACCGTGCGCTCCTTGCTACCCAAGAGAGTATACAAGAACATCGAGAAGCGGCCATAGGACAGTTTTCTGAAGACTTGCTTTTTGCGAATGGATACGGTGGATTTAGCGAAGATGGTAAAGAGTATATTATTAGACTACAGGAAGGAATGAACACACCACTCCCTTGGATTAATGTGATTGCCAACCCTAAGTTCGGCTTTCAAATATCAGAAGTAGGTGCTGGCTATACCTGGTCTCAAAATAGTAGGGAATATAAGCTGACTCCTTGGTCCAATGATCCGATTATGGATTATTCAGGTGAAGTTCTCTATTTACGTGACGAAAAAACTGGAGAATCATGGTCTGTTACTGCCAATCCTAAACGCGGTAAAGGTTCTTATACCATCCGGCATGGTCAGGGATACTCTATTTTTGAGCACCTTAGTCATGGCTTAAAACAAGCACTGCGGCTTTTTGCTCCGATTGACGAATCGGTGAAGATCGTCGAATTAACAGTTACGAACATGATGGACTATCCACAGCGCCTGAGTGCGATCTATTATGTTGAATGGGTGTTAGGAGTGGCTCGAGAGCATACTGCTCCGTATTTGGTGACAGATTACGACCGAGAGCGGAATTGTTTCTTTGCTGAAAATAGGTATCAAGAGGAGTATGCAGACCGGATAGGATTTTTGACTGTTTTTGGAGCGCCGGTGACTAGTTTTACGGGAGATCGTTCTGAGTTTATTGGACGAAACAGGAGTTTGGCAGACCCTTTGGGTTTAGAGTTGGAACTACTATCGGAAACCGTGGGGGCTGGGCTAGATCCTTGTTCTGCGCTGCACCTGATTCTTTCCCTTGCTCCTGGTGAAAGTAAAACAATCACTTTTCTGCTGGGTGAAGCTGAAAATCGCCAAGCAGCTGAGGGGATCATTACTTTGTATGGGCGATCCGAGAAAGCGGGTCAGGCCTTCGAGGAAGTAACAAACTACTGGAATAAGTTGTTAGGAACTGTCCAGGTATCTACGCCAGATATGTCCATGAATTTGCTTCTCAATCGGTGGTTACTCTATCAGACTGTCGTTTGCCGTTTATGGGCGCGTTCAGCGTTCTATCAATCAGGAGGTGCCTATGGTTTTAGGGATCAACTCCAAGATGTGATGGCCTTGGTATATACGATTCCTCAAGCGACCCGTGAGCAAATTATTCTCCATTGTGGGCATCAGTTTATTGAAGGGGATGTGCAACATTGGTGGCACGCCAGTCAAGGAAAAGGGATCCGAACTAAATTTACCGATGATTTGTTATGGTTACCCTTTGTAACTGCTCACTATATCGAACGCACCGGAGATGAGGAAATTCTTAAAGAGGTGAATGGATTCCTTGAAGACGAGCCTCTGAAAGACGACGAGGATGAACGATATTCGATTCCGCACTTTTCCCAGGAACAGGGCAGTGTGTATGAGCATTGTATCCGGGCCATTGAAAGAGGATTGCGTTTCGGAGAACATGGGCTACCCCTCATCGGTTCTGGAGACTGGAATGATGGATTCAGTCAAATAGGGACTAAAGGGAAAGGGGAGAGCGTATGGTTGGGGTGGTTCTTGTACCTAACATTAATACGTTTTGCCGTAGTATGCGATCGTCATCAAGATTTGGAGCGAGGTATAAGATACCGTCGTATAGCCGAAGAACTACAAAAGAATATGGAATTGCATGGTTGGGATGGCGGCTGGTATCGACGAGCTTATTTCGATGATGGCTCAATCTTAGGCTCTTCTCGAAATCAAGAATGTCAAATTGATGCCATTGCTCAGTCTTGGTCGGTGCTTTCTGGGGCAGCAAAACCCACCCGGGCCCAAGATGCCATGTTGGCCTTAGAACACTATTTATGGCGTAAAGAAGATGGTATTCTTCTCTTACTAACGCCTCCTTTTGATAAATGCTTACCGGACCCTGGCTATATTAAAGGGTATGTTCCTGGGGTGCGGGAGAACGGTGGACAGTATACCCATGGGGCCGCTTGGGCAATTATGGCTTACACAAGTTTAGGAGAAGGGGACAAGGCCGGAGAATTGTTTCAGATGTTAAGCCCCATTAATCATGCCCGTACCGAACACGAAGTTAATCGCTACAAAGTAGAACCCTATGTTATGGCAGCTGATGTCTATGCGATATACCCACATGTAGGCCGAGGAGGATGGACGTGGTATACTGGAGCAGCTGGATGGATGTATCAGGCGGGGCTAGAAGGAATATTAGGGTTTACACGTCAAGGGGAGAAGCTGATCCTAAAACCTTGTATTCCAAGTCGCTGGACGGGTTATAGTCTTACTTATCAATATCAATCGACTAAGTATGAGATTAGCGTTGAAAATCCTTATGCTAAGATGACAGGGTGCGAAACTATTACCTTAGATGGTGACGCTTTAGATGAACCTGTCATTGTCCTGAAGGATGACGGTCTAGTGCATACGGTTCGTTTAATATTATAATGGACGTTAAAGAGAGTCCACTAGGACGACCTTTGCCTGCTATTCAAGGGGAAAGGATGAAGAGAATGGATTTTTATCGCACGCTAGCGGAACATTACGATGAGGTATTCCCGTTAAAGGGACCTCAGAAAGCATTTCTGCACGATTATTTAAAGCGAGAATCTCTTACCTCAGTCTTAGATATTGGCTGTGGTACCGGAACATTTGCCTTAGAACTAAGTCAACTAGGTGCCCAAGTGCATGGTGTGGACTTAAGTGCTGAAATGATTGAGATTTCTCAAAGCAAGGCACAGGAGGCTAGAAGTACTGCCACCTTCTCAGTAGCGGATATGCTGGACCTCAGTGGGATAAAGCAACAGTTTGGGGGAATTGTTTGCTTGGGTAATACCTTAGCTCATGTGTCTGGAGAATTGGAGCTCAAACAGGTTTTGGCTCAATTTCGGGAAAAGGGAACTCACCTGTTATTACAAATTGTGAACTATGATCGAATTTTAGCTGAACAGGTTACTGAACTCCCCGTTATTCGCACTAAGAATCTAATATTCTCTCGATTTTACAAGCATCGTCCGGAGGGTATTGAGTTTTCTATGAGCATCGAATTTCCTGACACCAGTCAGATTGTATCTGGAGTTAATCTTCTCTACCCCATAAAAAGTGATATGCTCAGAAATGCCTTGCTCGAGAGTGGTTGGAAAATTGTAGAGCAGTGGGGAAACTTTGAAAAAGCACCCTGGACTGACGATTCTCCCGCAACCATAGTATCGGCAATAGTTACTTAAGGGTAAGGATTAGTCAACAAAAGCCAGTAGTCTTTTACAAGGCACTGGCTTTTGTTGTATATTTTTTTTTAAGACTTTTGAGGGTGTGGATTTCTTTTTCGATTCAAAGAAATCAAAGCGGCTATGATGGCAATTCCCATCGAGACAAGCATGACGGTATGGTAGGCACTCATAAAAGCATTCATTTTTTGGACTGAAGTGGGGTTGTTGACGCCGATAAGGAACATCGCTTGCCGGTTTTCGAATAAAGAGACTGAGAAGGCGATCCCTATGACCATACCGACATTGCGGACGAGGGCATTAATTCCACCTGCGACCCCCAGCTTATTGGGAGGGACCGAACTCATTACACTACTGTTATTGGGGGATTGGAAAAGGCCTGCCCCTATACCCATTAGCAGGAGTCCCGGAGCAATTTGCCAGAATAAGGACGTTGTTGTCAACGTTGAAAGGTAAAATAAGCCTAAAGCAGTTACGCACAGGCCTGTGGTGGTTAAGATGGTTGGTCCAATACGGTCAGAAGCGTGTCCGCTCAGAGGTGCTACAATCGCCATCATCAGAGGAAATGAGGTCATCAGTAATCCTACTTGGGTTGGATTATAATTTAAAACATGCTGGAGATAGAAGGGCATGAGCATTACATTAGCAAACATCGCCACAAAGGAGAGCAGACCCGTAAGATTCCCTATGAAAAATGCTCTGATGCGGAACATAGAAAGGTCAATCATGGGATTAGTCACTCGAACCTCGGTATAGAAGAAGAGTTCCAGAAAAAGCGTTCCGATAATCAAACCTATCAGGATAGGATAGGAGTTCCAGCCCCAACTTTGACCATTACTAATGGCAAACATTAGACTAATTATCCCAAGAGTAAAAAAGAGGGCACCGACATAATCAAAATTTTCATTGTTCTGCTGGGGTTTATCAGGCGGAAGAATGATTTGAGCGGCGAGATAGCCAATGACCCCAATCGGTAAATTGATATAGAAGATAGAACGCCAGTCTAACAGTCCGACCAAGACCCCACCAAGAGCTGGACCGGTGAGACTTCCTAATGCAACCACTGTCCCAGTTAATCCTAAGGCGCGACCGCGCTCTTTGGGTGAAAAATTAGCGGTGATAATCGCGGCACTGTTAGCCATCAGCATTGAAGCTCCAATAGCTTGAAGGATACGCATCCCGACTAAAAACCAAATGTTTGTCGCTAATCCACATAGAACAGACCCCAGAGTAAAGACTAGAAAACCAATGGAGAAGATGCGTTTGCGTCCTAGGAGATCTGCCACTCGTCCAAACACGGGGAGCAAACTAGAAATGGTTAATAAATAAGCCGTCACAACCCACTGTAAGGTTGAAAGATCGGAATTCAACTTGCTGGAAATGGTGGGCAAGGCTACATTAACGATACTACTATCTAAAGTTGCCATAAATGTACCAATGGAAACGGTTATCAAGATAAACCAGCGGTACCGATCTGATGATTTAAACCTTGCTGTGAGATTGTTGCTGATTTGGCTCATAGGGTTTTAGACTCCTTCCGATCTACAAACGAAACATTAACATTAATTTCAATAAATAATATATCATAACCTGTCTAGTTAAACTATATTCTAGCAGAGCTGACAGAGCTGAAGCATGATATTTTTCGCAGTCAATTATTTTTCAATATTATACCAATTAGATGAATCGCTTAAGAAACTATGACTCATTAGCAAAGTTATACCTTAGTCTCACATCACTTTATGAAGAC